>Ga0255182_1000115_pt1 | contig 79986 bp, 53 predicted proteins | sample Atl_UVDOM_RepA_8_FD_188420 | JGI IMG/M metagenome (GOLD analysis project Ga0255182, IMG submission 188420) | Freshwater microbial communities from Altamaha River, Georgia, United States - Atl_UVDOM_RepA_8d | ecosystem: Environmental > Aquatic > Freshwater > River | place: USA: Georgia...
CCGATAGTGTGGTCGAACGACACGCCCAGGCGAGCGTAGACACGATCGATCTCCGCGCGGCAGGCCGGCATGAACCGCTCCCAAAGCGCCCGATTCTCCGGGTCGCCCTCGTGCAGGCGGGCGGTCTCGGTGAGCACCTCCTGCGCGATGCCCGGATGCCGGGCGACGAGCGCAAAAGCCTCCGCGTCGCCGGCGAGTTCCTCCGGTTTGGCATCGACCGCCTTGCGAACGAGCCGGTAGAGGCGGCCGAGCTCCGCGGTCGGGTCCGTGGCAAACGCCGCCTCGTCGCGGACGTGCTTCCAGCCCCAGAGGATCATGCCGAACTGCGTGCCCCAGTCACCGAGGTGGTTGTCGGTGATCGTGTCGTGGCCGCGAAACCGGAGAATCTTCGCCAGTGCGTCGCCGATAACGGTCGAGCGGATGTGGCCGACGTGCATCGGCTTGGCCACGTTGGGGGAGCTGTAGTCGATGACGATGCGGGCCGGGGCTGCGACCGGCGGCACGCCCAGGCGCGGATCGCGGACGGCAGCCGCCACGGCCCGGGCCAGGGCGTCGTCGCGCACCCGCAGGTTGATGAATCCCGGCCCCACCGGCTCCCCGGGTGGTTCGAACAGGTCCCCGACATCGAGCCGGCGGATGATCTCGACGGCGACATCCCGCGGTTTCTTGCCCGCCCGTTTGGCCAGCGCCATCGCCATCGTGCCGGAATAGTCGCCGAACTTCGGGTCGGCCGTCTCCCGGACCTGCTCGAGCAGGCCCGGCATTTCCACCGCCTCGATCGCTACGACCCCGTCGGCGGCCAGTCGCTCGAGGGCCGTGGCGAACGCGGCGCGGGCGGCGGCCCGGGGACCGCCCCCGCCCGGGGAGGATCGCGGTGGGGAGCCCTGCGCCGCCGTCACCGGGCTGCCCCCGCGGCCGGTACCGGCACCGGCTTGCACCCGCTCCAGAGCTGTTCGATGTCCCAATAGTCCCGCGACTCGGCGTCGAACAGGTGCACCACCACGTCGCCATAGTCGAGCACGATCCAGCGGCCGTCCTCGTAGCCTTCGGCGCCGCGCCGGATGTCGTGCATCTCCTTCTTCATCACCTGCTCGATCTCGTCGGCCATCGCATGCAGTTGTCGGCGGCTCGCGCCGGTGGCGATGACGAAGTAGTCGAAAACCGGCGTGAGCTCGCGGAGGTCGAGCACCCGCACGTCGGTGCCTCGGGTCTCGTCGGCGACGCGGGCCGCGGCCAAAGCCCGCAGCCGGGCGGAATCGTCGCGATCCCGGACTCCTGCGGAGGGGCGCGGCTGGTCGGCGGGCGGGCGGGCGGTGCTCACGGGGGGGAGTGATCCTGGGGCTTTCACCGGCGGACGAGGGGGCCGGCTGGTGGCCGTTGTCCTGAGCCCGGAGTCTACCCGGAAAGAGCGTGCCACCCAACGCCGCGACCACGTTCCGGCTCGTCAACGACAGCAGGCCCGCTCGGCGGCCAGGGCGATCCCGGCGAGCACAAGTTCCGGCATCTCGATCGCCCCGGGCAGAGCGTCGCGGACGGCGGCCCGCCAGCCGCCGGTGAGGATCAGGTCGGCCTCGCCACCGACCGCCTGCCGAGCCTCGGCGACGAGCCGGGCGAGCGCACCGCGGATGCCCCAGCCGATGCCGGCGGCGATGGCTTCCTGGGTGGAGCGGCCCGGCATGGCGGGGGGCGGCCCCTGTTCGAGCGCCGCGACAGCCGGCAGGCGGCTCGTGCCTTCGGCGAGGGATCGCGCCCAGAGCGCCGGCCCCGGCAGGATCGCCCCCCCCAGGAACCGTCCCGCACTCGACACGATGTCGACGGTCGCCGCGGTGCCGCAATCGACGACGATCGCGGCCCGTTCCGGCTGCCGCACGAGCCCGGCGGCGGCCGCGGCGGCGAGCCGGTCGATGCCCACCACGTGCGGCTCCGCGACCTCGATCTCGAGCGGCAAGTCGAGATGGCGAATGCGTCGCTGCCGGAGCGGCCGCCGCTTGGTGGCCGACAGTTCGGCGAGCGCGGCCTCGAGGCGGGCCGCCGCGGCATCGTGAACGCTGGCGACGAGCACCACGGCGGAGGCGGGCGCGGCCACCGCCAGCCAGCGCTCGAGGTTCGCCGGACGGAAGGCGTGGCTGTCGAGATCCTGGCGGCAGGTCACCGTCGGCAGCCGCCGGCGACCCTCGGCCTCGCCGGCGGGCCCGGCGACGACCCCCAACTTGATCCGCGAGTTACCGACGTCGGCGACGAGCACGGCATCGCCCAAGGGCGAGGTTGCCCGGGCGGCCGGGGATGACGACTGGGGGGCTGGGGACATGGGCTTGGGCCTCTCCACCGGCATGATACGAAACGCAGGCCCACAGGCGGCTGCCCGGTCACTCACGCGGCGTCGAGCGCCCGGACGATCGCCGCGAGGAGCCGATCGAGGCCCTGCCCCGTGACGGCGCTGACGGCGATCACATCCCGGCCGATCGCCGCTTCGAGGGCCGCGCGCACCGGCTCCGCCTCGGCCAGCTCGCTCTTGCTGACGACGACGATTTCCGGCCGCCGGCCAAGTCGCTCGTCGTAGAGTCGGAGTTCGTCGCGGATTGCGCGGTAGTTGAGCAGCGGGTCGCTGCCGTCTGCCGGCGCCGGCTCGACGACGTGCACAAGGATCCCCGCCCGTTCGACATGCCTCAAGAACTCGTGCCCCAGGCCGATTCCGGCATGGGCGCCCTCGATCAGCCCCGGCAAATCGGCCAGCACGAAACTCCGGTCGCGGGACACGGCCACGATCCCGAGCATCGGGCTCTTGGTGGTGAACGCATAGTCGGCGATCTCGGGGCGGGCCCGGGACAGCCGCGAGAGGAGCGTACTCTTTCCTGCATTCGGCTTGCCGACGAGGCCCACGTCGGCGATGACCTTCAACTCGAGTTCGAGCCGCCGGGACTCCCCCTTCTCCCCGGGCGTGGTCTCCCGCGGGGCCCGGTTGGTCGACGACTTGAAGTGCAGGTTGCCCCAACCTCCGGCCCCGCCCTGCGCCACCACGATCGACTCGCCGTCGGCGGCGAGATCCTTGAGCACGAGGCCGGTGGACTCGTCACGGACGACGGTGCCTGGCGGCACGAGGAGCACCAAGTGCCCGGCCTTCCGGCCCTGACAGTTCGCCGGCCCGCCCGGCTCGCCATGATCGGCCCGCCACTGGCGGCGATGGGCGAGCGCCGAGAGCGAGTCGACGCCGGCCTGCGCCTTGAGGATCACGCTCCCGCCGTCACCGCCATTGCCGCCGTCAGGTCCGCCGAGCGGAATGTATTTCTCGCGGCGAAAACTCTTGCAGCCCCGGCCGCCATTTCCGGCCGCCACCTCGATCTGCACCCGGTCGACGAACACGAGCGCGGACCCTGGGGGGAGCTGGGGACTGAAAACCCGCTTCCGGGGCTCCCATCCCGGGAACGGTGGGCGTCGAAGCCGCTCAGCCGGCGATCACGTTGATGCGACGCCCCTCGCGGTCGAACCCGACCACGCCATCGACCAGTGCGAAGAGCGTGAAATCGCTCCCGGTGCCGACGTTCTTGCCGGCGTGGAACTTGGAGCCGACCTGCCGCACGAGGATGTTGCCGGCCCGCACCTGCTCGCCGCCGAACTTCTTCACCCCGCGCCGCTGGGCGTTGGAATCACGACCGTTGCGACTGGAGCCCTGACCTTTTTTGTGTGCCATGACGCATTCTCCAACGCACGACGCCGAAGGATCCGAAGCCGGCGCCCGAGGCGGGCGCGGCAGAGACCGGGGAGCCTGCGTTTCGCAGGCAAAACCCGTCACTCCTCGTCTCGTTCGTACCTAAAAACCCACTGGTGGTCAATGCCCTCGGTGACTTCCGTGGCCTCCTCGTAGAGCGCGGGGCCCCGGGGGCCGAAAAGCGCCGCCAGGAGCGTCCGGCGCCGCTCGGGATCCGCCTCGGCTTCCAGGGCCGGTCGGATCAGCGCAAACGCCCCCAGCCCGTCGCTGACCGCCAGCCGCTGGCGATCGACGTCCACCCCTTCGAGCGCGGCGACGGTGCGGGCCGCGGCGACCTCCCCGGAGAGCCGCTCGAGCCGCGGGGCTTCCGGTCCGAAAAACGCGGCGGCGCGGTCACGGCGGTCGGCCCCCGCGGGCAGGTTCGCCAGCGACTCGATGACTCGCGCGAGCGCGGCGAGGGGAGTCTGCTCCGCCTTCTCGGGCGTCAGATCGAGTTCCGCGAGCCCCCGTCTCCGCGCCGCATCCCGATCGGCGTCCGCCGGCCCGACGAGGGCCCGCGCCAACCGCTCGAAGTTTTCGCCGCCGGCGTCACCGAACACCGCCTGGACAAGACGGCCCCGCGTCACCGGATCGGGCACGGCATCGACCGCGCGGACGATCTTCGCCAGAGGCTCGAACTGCATGCTTGCCGGCACTCCCGGCTTCCCTGCCACGGCGAGCAGCTCGCTCCAGTCGAGTCCGAGGTCGGCCAATCCCGCCACGGGCCGCGAGTTCACGGCCCGCGTTCGGGCGAGCGCGTCGATGAGCTTGCCGCCGAGCGTCATCCGCTCGAACATCCCTGCGTAGCCGACACTCATCTCCTCTTCGACCTCGTCCCGATCGTCGCCTGGCCGCCAGAAGTCGAGTCGCAGGCTCTCGAGCGCATGCTCCATCCCGGAGCCGGGCGGGGTCCCGCGGCCAAACTCCGCACCAGGCCGTTCGCGCCAGCGGATCGCGTTGGTCAGGCCGCGGACAGTGACCGTGAAAAAGTCGATCCGCGGATCGACGTCCTGCCAGATCGCGACTCCCCATCGCTCCTCGCCGGGGGCGATGTCCGTCGCCGCCATGCTCGCGCTGTCGTGAAGCTTTCCGGGCGGGCGTTCGCGCCGTTGGATCGGATCCATGGCGGTCGGCACCACGCGGTCGAGGTAGGCGCGGTAGGCCGTCTCCCCCTCGTGCGCGGCCAGCCCCTCGGTGCTCTCGAGCACGAAGTGGGGCAGGAACCGCACCGGCCCGTCGAAGCCCTCGACCTTGCGCCGCGTGGGATCCTGCGGATCGATCGCCGTCCGGCGACCACTGCCCGCGACGTCGGGGCGGCTCTCGATGTTGCGGACGCGATAGACGAGGTACCACACCCGCTTGCGTTGCATCCGCAGTTCCGTGGTCGGCACATCGATGTCGATGAGCCGCGGCGGCTTGAAGGCGAACTCCAGGCACCAGATGCCCCGCTCGAACTCCCGGTTGCGGGAACGCTCCACGAAGGTCGTATTGGCGGGAGCCTGCTGTGGCTTCCAGGCGAGATCACCGAGCCCCTTGGTCACTTCGAGCAGATCACTGCGGATCGCATGGGACTCGTTGCTGGCCCGCGGGGGAATGACCGTCAGGACTCCCGGCGCCAGCTGCCGAAACCCGGGCCGGGCCGCGGCCGGTTCCTGGGCCGAGGCCGTGGCGACCATGGCGCCCGCTGCGACTGCGAACAGAAACGCCCCCCCGATGTGGGCTCCGCCGCCCCGCCGCCCCGTTCCGTGCTTGGCCGCCAGCATGGTGCTCATCGCCGTATCCATTCGATAAATCCTACCAGCGTGGGCATTTTCGAGCCCCCAGACGACAGAAACGGCCCATTCTCCCCGATTTCGCTTGATTGCCCATGTTTCCGGAATCAAAATCCTGGGTGGTGGGCCTGTACCCGCATCGATCTGGCGGTCGATGCAAGACGTAGCCCAAGAGGCCCGGCCCTGCAAAACTGGCCTTCGCCAGGCTGATCCTCCCCCCGACACTCACGGAAAGGCCTCTCCGCTGCGCACGCGGGGACAGCCTTCCCCAAAAACGCCTTTCGGCATCCGACATGACCATGCTGGAACGGAACTGCCCCGCGCCTTCCCTGCCCTCCGCGCCGCCCCGGTCGAACGACTGGACCGACGGCCAGCGGGCCGGCGGCCTGTTCGCGTCCGCTGAAGACTACGACGCCACCGGGATCCTGGCGGGCGTCGACCCGTGCGAATCCCGCTACTGGTGGATGCCCGACCTGTTCGTGACGCCGTCGATGGCGGCCGTAGCGTCCATGGCAGACGGACTGCCGCGGGTGGGCGACGGATCGACGGGCGAGGGGCCGGAGTCGGTCGTGGAGCGGCTCCGCCGCTCCGGTCAGGCCACCCGCCGCAACGGTTCGCGGAGCACCGCGGCCGCCTGATCGACCTCGGCGGCGAGTGCCGCATAGTCCGTGGCGCCGTGCGACTCGGGCGCATAGTCGAAAATCGGCTGCCCGAAACTCGGCGCCTCCGCGAGCCTGATGTTGCGGCGAATGCGGGTTTCGAAGACCTGCGCGCCGGCCCACGCCGAGTGCTTCTCGGCATCCGATGCGAAAAACGCCTGCACGTCGCGGCCCACTTCAGCCGCCAGCCGGGTGCCGGCTTCGTACATGCAGAGCACCACTCCGAGGAGTCGCAGCCGCGGGTTGACGTGCTCGGCCACCAGTTCGATCGTCTCCAAGAGTTTGCTCAGGCCGTGGAGCGCCAGGAAATGGGGCTGCAGCGGCAGGAGCACCTCGTCGACCGCGGCCATGGCATTGAGCGACAAGAGCCCCAGCGACGGCGGGCAGTCGATCACCATGTAGTCGAAGGCCGCGCCCGCCGGCCCGCCGGTCCCGCAGCGAGGCTCGTCCGCCACCCGCTGCCGGAGGATCCGCTCGCGGCCCGGGGTGCCGGCGAGGGCCATCTCCACGGCCGAGAGGTCGATATGGGAAGGCACCACCCAGAGATTCTCGCCCGCCGGAACGAGCGCCGCCGCGAGCGGCTGACCGCCGACGAGCACGTCGTAGGCGGAGCGCGGATGCGATCCGGGCAACACACCGGCGTGGAGCGTGGCGTGGGCCTGCGGGTCGAGGTCGATCAGGCAGACGCGCTTGCCGGCGCGGGCCAGCGCCACGGCGAGATTCACTGACGTGGTGGTTTTACCCACCCCGCCCTTTTGATTGGCCACGGCAATCGATCGCATGGGAGACCTCGGCACGGACGCGGACGCGCTAGGGGGCAGCCGGCCAGCGGGAGCCGCGCGCGGCTCTCCCGGACCGGCGGGAGCATAGGCGGGGTCGGCGGCGGGGCAGAAGGCCGATTTCCCCGGGGTTTCCCCGGGGTTTCCCGGGCTCGCCGACACGGGGCCGATCAGCGGGCGGCAGCACTCGCGGCCTCATCGGCCAGGCCGCGGATCCATTTCCGGAGGCCCGGGCCGATGCGGCCGAGGCCGATCCGGCCGGGCCGCCCGACCACCGCGACCGCCCCGCCCCCGGGATCGAGATCGAAGACGAGCTGCGTGCGACGGCCGGCGCTCCCCGGACCGTCCGTTACCGGCTCGACAAACTCGAGCGCGATGTCCCATGCATCGGTCGGCAGGCGGCCGTCCGGGGCGGGCGCTCGGCCCGCCGTCGCTGCCTGCGCGCCGTTGGCGTCGCCCCAGACGAAGTTGGCGTCCTCGACGAGCCCGCGCCGCAGATGCACGAGCCCTGCCGCGCGGGAGATGTCCCGCCGCCCGTGTGCCACGACCAGCCCCGGCCTCGCGGCAGGTTCGAGATCCAACAGCTCCACGAGCGGTGCGGCGGCGATCCGGCGGGCGTGGTCGGCTCCGTAAAACTCCAGACAGCGACGGGTCTGCTGCCTCTGAAACAGAATCGCCGCGATGGCGGCCACGAGCCCCAGGAGCACGAGGCCGACCACGAGGGCACGCCCCGCGGTCGCGGCGTCGGGCGCTGGAAAAGCGGCGGTGGCGGCGGGGGACTTCGGCATCCGGAAAGCCCGTGGCGTGCGTCGGCACCTGCCGATCCGTCACTGTATACTGCTCCGTCTCGGTGACGACCACGGGTCGGCCGAGCGATCGGGCACCGACCGCGTCTCGAGGAACCACCGCCCATGCCCAACGCTTTCGACCCCTACCGCGACGCCCTCGTCGTCGAGCACCACACGGTCTGGCCCGCCGCCTACGAGGATTGGTCGGACGCCGACAAGGCGCGGGCGGAGACGCTCCTCCACGCGTCCCCCCGCGACGCCGCCGAACTCGACTACGTTCGTCAGCACACCGGCTTCGCGCGGGTGATCACGGTGACTCCGGCCGACCTGGACCGTGTGAGCGTGGCCTGATCGGTAGCCCCTGCCGCGAGCCCACCCTTGCCTCCCTCCTGCACCACCATCCGCCTGCGGCTGACGGGCAAGGACACGACCGACGACCGATCGTATGCGATCGTCGTCGGCAGCGGCCTCTTGGCATCCATCGGTCCGGCGGTGGCGGCGGCCGCGAACCGGGCCGTGGTGGTCGCCGATGCGGCCGTAGCCGCGTCTCATGGCACGACCGTCGCCACGGCGCTCTCCGCGGCCGGAGTGGCCGTCGATCGGATCTCGGTCGCCTCCGGCGAGGGATCGAAGGCGGTCGCCGGGCTCGAGCGGCTCTGGAACGAGATGGCCCGGCTGGCGGTCGACCGGCGGACGCACGTCGTCGCGGTCGGCGGCGGTGTCGTGGGCGACCTCGCGGGCTTCGCGGCGGCGACGTTCGGCCGCGGCCTGGGCGTGTGGCACGTGCCGACGACGCTCGTCGCCCAGGTGGACAGCGCCATCGGCGGCAAGACCGGCATCAACCTCGAGGGAGGCAAGAACCTCGTGGGCAGCTTCTGGCAGCCGCGGGGCGTGTTCGCCGACATCGCGACGCTCGCCACGCTGCCCGACCGGGAGTTCAGGAGCGGACTGGCGGAGGTGGTGAAGTACGGCATGATCCTCGACCCGGAGCTGTTCACCTGGCTCGAGACGCATGCCGGCGCGATCCTGGCCCGCGAGCCGGTGGCACTCGCCCACATCGTGGGCCGTTCGGCCGCGCTCAAGGCGGAGGTCGTGGAGCAGGACGAGCGGGAGCTCGGCGGCCTGCGGGCGATCCTGAACTACGGCCACACGTTCGCCCATGCCTATGAGACCGCCGGCGGCTACGGCCGGCTGCTGCACGGCGAGGCGGTCGCCATCGGCATGGCCGACGCCGCGCTGCTCGCCGCAAACCTGGGCAGGATCGACGACGATGTCGTGGCTCGGCAGCAGCGACTGCTCGTCGCGTTCGGACTGCCGGTCGCCCCGCCGGCGATCTTCGCCCCCGACGACCTCTTGGCCATCATGGCCCGCGACAAAAAGACCGTGGGCGGTCGGCTCCGGTTTATCCTGCCGACGCGGATCGGCCATGTCGAACTCGTCGACGGCGTCGATCCGGCGGCGGTGCGGGCCATGCTGACGCGGCCTGACGCGGGTCGCTCGGTCGTGGCGTCGCCCCCCGACACACCGATGGAGGCGTGATCCCGATGCGTTCCCTGCACTCCGCCGCGACGGCGGCCGGAATCGTCGTGGCGGTCGCGCTGGCGACCGCGGCCACGCCGGCGCACGGCCAAAACGACTGGCAATATCCCGACCCCTATTTCGGGATCCTGGAAATCGAGAAGTCACACGACGGTGTCACCCGGCGGAAGTATCGGGGCGAGGTATCCGCCGCCGCCCGCGCGGGGCGGCCAGGTGCCCCCGCGACGGTCGTCGAGCCCGCTCCGGCTCCCGTGGCTTCCCCACGGCCTCCGCGGACTCGCTGGAAGAGCCGCTGGCGCCGCTGACTCCAAGCGTCCCGAAGCTGCGCCGCATCGAACCGACCGCCGGCACACGCGTTACGGCGCGGTCAGCGTCCGCGCTTGTCGCGGCGGGCCTGCGACCGCTTGGCGGCCGCCATCGCATGGCCGCCACGCTGCGTCACGATGCCGCTCGAGGCGAGGCGGGCCTTCTTGGCACCCGCGCGGAGCAGCCGTTGCTTGGCCCCGTCGAACCCGATCGCCTGTGCCCCCACGAGCGACTTGGCACGCTTGGCCTGGCCCGCCGCCTTCGGCTTCCGCGCCGCCGGCTTGGCCGCCGACCGCGAGGCGGCGGGCATGGCTTTCACCTCCTTGGAGGCGACCGGTTGCACCTTGGCTTTCGCCTGAACGGCCGGCTTGGCCACGGTGCCATTCAGGGCGGTGGTCTTGGTCTTCATCTCGGCCTTGATGCCGGCCCGGGTCGCACGATGGCCCGCCGTGCGGACGCGCTTCGGAGCCGCCTTGCGGGCCGCGGTCTTCCCGCCTTTCGCCGTCGCGGGCACGAGGGCCGCCATCTGGGCCTCGAACCGCTTCACGACGCCGTCGAACAGGCCGGCCTTCGCCAGGCTGCGGGAGTTGGCCTCGGCCACGGCCTTGGGCGCCCGCTTCGAGGCCCGCGTCTGCCGACCGAGGAGACCGCGCCACTTGTCGCGGGTCTCCCGGGCCCGCGCCAGCCAGGACTGCAGCATGCCGCGACTCGCCTGGGCCAGCCCCTTGCCTTCGCTCGCCGCGACCAGCGCACGCTCGGCGGCCGTCAGCAGGCTGCGGTCAGCCCCACGACCGGACCGCTTCGACACCGACGCACGAGACGACTTGGCCATGACGCTTTGCTCCGCTTGTGTGGATGATGGGGACGGTCGCCGGGCCGGGCTTGGCCGGGCTGCACAGCATACGCCAACGACGCCCCCGGTGGCGAATCTGCTTACCAACGCCCCTCGAGGGCCAGCCCTCCCTGATCCGCGATCGGCAGCGGCACGACCCGCACCTCCATGCCGGCGAAGTGCGTCTCGGTGCGGTTCACCGCCAACGAGCTCGCGAAGGCGAGATACCAGCCCAGGAAGGCCTGCGACGGGTAGTGGGCGTTGTCCGTGATCCGCGAGAAGCCGACGAACGTCGAACAGACGTAGAGCGTGCCCTTGGCCAGCGGATTTTCGACCATTTCCGCAGCCGCCAGGAACGGGATGGCGCCGACGAAGGCGTGACCGCTCACGCCGTTGTTGTCGTTGAAGAAATGCCACTGGCTGCCGGCGGAACCCTCCCCCGGCCGCGAGGCGCCGGTGGCGAGTTGCAGGAGGTAGACAGGGGGTCCGCCCACGACGAAGATCCGCAGCGATCGCGACCCCCACTCGCCCACGATGTCGCCGCCGGGACGGCCCTCGAGCACCACGCCGGTGAGCGCCGCCGCGCCGAAGATCGGCAGCGCGTATTTTCCTTCGCCGATCACCTTGCAGTCGGAGAAGAAGGTTCCCAGGTCGGTTGGCGTCACTCCCTGCTGCCAGGCGGTCTGCATGGTCGTGTCGAAGCCGGTGTTGGCCATGAGCGCCCCGGCGCCAAAGGCCGCCGCGGTCCAGGTGAGGCTTTCGCAGGAGTAGAAGTTGCGGTAGTCCTCGAGCACCTTGTATCCCGCGCGGGCCAGCCGCGGATGCCGGCTGCGGGCCCACGGTGGCTCGGCGACGCCGCCCGAGAATCCCTCCCCCTCGAGCGGCGGCAGGGCGTAGATCGGGTCGGCCGCGGCCCCGCTCGTCGTCGCCAGCCGGGCGGCAAGCGTGGTGGTGATGTCGGCTCGGTCGCCGCGCGGGGCGACGGGCCACCCTCCGGCCAGTTCCACGCCGCCCGGCTGCGATCCCGAATAGGCGTCGGCGATCGACTGTGTCTCCACGATCGCATCGATCCAGGCGCCGTTGACACCCGGCACCACGCGGACGACGACCCGCTGCCGCCGCGGTGGCCAGGCCCCCGATACCGAGGGCAAACCCCGGGCGTCGGTCAGGCCGGCAGGCGGCTCGATCCAGGCTGATTCAATGACCCCCTCGCGGGGCGGCGTGCTTCGAAAGTCGGGCTCGCTGACGCGGACCACGGGCCAGTCGGCCGACACCGCGGCGAGCGTCTGCCGCCACAGCCGGCCGCCGTCGTCGCTCGGCAGGAACATGCCGCCGGTCTTCTGCGGCTCGGCGGCGGCGGGCCGCTCCAAGGGCGGCGCCACGGCGTCCACCATCTCGAACTCGACGCCCTGGGCCCGCCCGCCCCCGACGGTCGCGGCCGCTGCCAGAAGCGCGCAGAGCATCCCCGACGGAATCGAGAACGCGGTGCTGCGGAACGGGGGGGCGGTCATGATCGGCCGCGGACTGTCCCAGTCGGCTGAAGAAGGAGCAAGGCTGGTTTAGGGGGAAACGGACTCCCTCTCGCTCACCGCCACCCCCGCCAGACTGCCCCGTTTGACCGCCCTCTCCTGCCCACTGATTCCTGGGTCCGTGGCGACACGTTTTCAACTTGTCGAATCCGGGTTGCCAAGGCGCCGGTGACGGGCCGCCCATACCCCGTCGCCGGACGTTCGCTCGGGGCATCCTGCCCCTCACTCACTCGGATGCCGACGGCGCTCCGCCATCCTGGCTGCGCTTGTCGGCATACGCCGGCTCTCGGGGCATGGGCGGCCCGTCACCTCCCGGATGGAGAGCAGCACGATGAAGACAGACACCACTCTACTGCCGCAGAGCCCCAAGCCTGCGTCGCATGGATGCGACGCACAGCACCAGCCGGACGGGCGCGGCTCAGGCCGGAGGCGGCCCCGCCTCGATGAAGACCTCGACCTGCTGGCCCACGAAGAGCGGGGGCAGGCCCGCGGGGTCGAACTCGTAGATCACCTGCAGGACCCGCGTGTCGACCCGCTCGGTATTGTCGCCTGTCAGCGACTTCTTGGGCACCACGAAGGGCTCGATCCGGAAGAACCGCAACGGATACCGCACCTGCAGGTTGCCCCGCGGAACCGCCGTCGCCGGCACGTCGCTACGGAACCGCGCGATGTCGAACTCGTCGATGTCGACCCGCACGTGGAGTTTGTCGATGTTGCCGAGCATCACGAGCGGTTGGTTGGGAGGCGTGCCCACGAACTCTCCCGGCCGCACGTTGACCTGCAGCACCCGTCCTGCCACGAGCGACCGCACCGTGAGCCGATCGATCTCGGTCTCGATCCTGGCCACTTCCGCCTCGGCCTTGGTGATCGCCTCGGCGGCGACGTCACGATCGTATTGCCAGGATCCCGCCTGGAGGAGATCGAGGTCGGCCTGGGCCTTGTCCTGGGCCGCCCTCACCAACGCCAGGGCCTCGCGCCGGGCGATCAACTCCTGCTCCGTGGTGACCTTGCGGGCGAAGGTTTCCTCGGTCCGCCTGAGCGCGTCGGCCTCGCGGGCGACCGCGGCGCGGGCCTCGTTGAGCTGCGCCACGAGCACGGGAACCTTCTCCTTGCGGGGCTCGGCCTCGAGCCGGATGAGTTCGCTCCGCGACTGGCCGACGACAGCCCGCTTGACGGCCAGTTCGGCCTGCATCTGCCGGTCGTCGAGGCGGAAGAGCGGCGCGCCCGCCTGAATGTCGTCTCCCACCTTCACCAAGACCGCGACCACCACGCCCGGCGTCGCCGAACCGACGGCGATGTTCTCCGTCTGCGCCTCGACCACCCCCGCCGCGGCGAGCGTCGCGGCGTAGGGACTGTGCGCCGGCTCGATCGGCGGCGGCGGATTGCGGACGACCGGACGCGTCGTCGCCACGTACCACCCGGCGAAGCCGAGCATGGCGACGGCCACCATGGGCAGCACCGCCTGCGTGAGGACGTCGGAGATCGTCCGGGGCCGCGCACCGCGCCGCCGCGGCCCGCCGGCCACGTCGGAAGAGGGTGCCGGAGCTTCGGAATGGGCTGTCGCCATGCCCCTATGCTAGCCGCCCACGGAAAGAACCGTCCACGGTCGGCGGGGCTGGCGCCGCCTTTCGCATGCGATCACCGCGCCACCAAACGATCGAGCGCCGCCCCCAGCCGCGCGACGATCTCGGGATGACGGTCGGCCACGTCGCTCCGCTCTCCAGGGTCGCTGTCCAGGTCGTAGAGTTCCTCCGTGAATGTCCGCGGTTTTCCCCCGCCCCGCTTCCGCACGAGCTTCCACCGCCCGTCGCGGTAGCCGAAGTTGCCGGAGCCGTTGTCCTGCAGGAGGAGCGCGTCACGGCCCCGGGCGTCGGGTTGCCCCAGGACCAGGCCGTGCAGGTCGACGCTGTCGGGAAATCCGCCGGCCGGCACCGAGGCCGCCGCGATCGCGGCCAGGGTCGCCGGCAGGTCGATCGTGGAGATGATGGCGTCGGAGGTGCCCGCGGTGACGCGGCCGGGCCACCAGGCGATGAAGGGAGTGCGTGTGCCCCCTTCATAGACGCTGTACTTGCCCCCGCGAAACGGCCCCGCCGGCGTGTGGTCGCCGAGCTTCTCGACGGCGTCGTCCTTGTAGCCGTCGTCGAGCACGGGCCCGTTGTCGCTGCAGAAGACGACGAGTGTGTCGCGACCGCGAGCGCTCCGCTCGACCGCCTCGAGCACCTCGCCGACCACCCAGTCGAGCTGCACGATGCAATCGCCGCGAGGGCCGAGCGACGTCGCCCCCTGGAACCGCTCATGGGCGATACGCGGCACATGGATGTCCTGGGAGGCCAGAAAGAGGAAGAAGGGCTTCCCGGTGTCGCCCTCGATCCACCGCACCGACTCCCGCACCCACGCATCGGCGAGATCCTCGTCGCGAAACCGGGCCGCGGTGCCGCCCGTGTAATAGCCGATGCGGCCGATACCGTTGTGGATGGTGCCGTTGTGACCCTTGGACCAGTCGAGCTTGAGCCGGTCGCGGTGGTCGATACCGTTGACATGATCCGCCGCGGGCTTCGCGTCACCCACCCAGAGCGGGTCGGCGGGATCGAGATCCTTGACCCGGTGGTCCTCGACGAACACCTGCGGCACGCGATCGTTGGTGGTCGGGAGAATGAAGCAGCGATCGAAGCCGAGCTCCAGCGGCCCCGGGCGGAGCACGCCGTTCCAGTCGGGCCCCGGACCGCGCTCGCCGAGGCCCAGGTGCCACTTGCCGACGACGGCCGTGCGGTAGCCGGCCTGCCTCAAGACCGCCGGCAACGTCGGCGTGCCCGGCTGGATGATGGCCGGGGCGTTGGGCGGCGCAACGCCGGTGCCGGGCCGCCGAAACGCATACTCGCCGGTCAGGAAGGAGTACCGGGTCGGCGTGCAGGTGGACGCGGAGGCATACCCGCTGGTGAATCGCAGCCCCTCACGGGCCAGACGGTCGATATGCGGCGTCCGCACCGCCGTCGCCCCGTAGCACGACACGTCGCCCCAGCCGACGTCGTCCGCCATGATCACGATCACGTTCGGCGGCCGCTCACCGGCGACGGCCGCGGCGGCGACAGGGAGACATGCGAGCACGGCCCGCAGCAGGATCGCGATGGTGTCACGCACGTCGGTGTCTCCTTGGTGTTGTTGCCGCTCGCGGGCGGCATCGTCGCCGCTGGCCGCCCATGATGCTACGCCAACGGCGAAGGAGCCGCCGAGCGGCTCCCCTTGCCCTCGTGGCGACAAGTTTTTCAACTTGTCGAACCCGGCCAGCCAGTGGAACGAGTCCGCCATGGTCCCCCCTTTCCTGCAGAAGAAGACAGACGCATGCCGGCGGCGGGCTCCGCTGCCCGCCGCCGTCGCCCTGACCCTGACCCTGCCGCTGACGATCCTGCGCGGGGCGGACACCGGCGCCGTCGTCGATCCCGCCGCCGCCCCTCGCTGGGTGGCCCATGATCGACTGTGGATCGGTAGGCCGGCGGCGGCGAACGGCACCGGGGTGATCGAGATCGACGCCACGACCGGCGACAGGCGGCCCATCGGCGACGACGCGGCGGCACCCGCGGAGCCGGCCGCGGCGCAGGACGCCGCCCCATCCACCCGGACGACCGTCGGCGCAGTGCCGGCGGCGGTCGCCGCGCTCGCCGGCCCGCACCTCTGGTCGCCTGATGGAGGCCATCTCGTCGCCTGGGAGGTGACTCCCGCCCAGAAGCATCCGGTGCCTCTCCGCGAGAGCGCCCCCCGCGACCAGATCGAGCCGCGTCTGCAGACGCACGACTATCTGAAGCCCGGCGACGTGATCGAGCAGCGGTGGCCGCGGCTGTTCACCCGCGACGGCACGGAGATCCCGCTCGACCGGAACCTGTTCGCCAACCCCTGGGCGATCGACACGCCGCGCTGGTCGGCCGACGGCCGCACGTTCTTCTTCCGCTACAACCAGCGCGGCCACCAGGTGCTGCGGCTGGTGGCGATCGATGTGACCACCGGCGCCGCCCGGATCGTCGTCGAGGACACGTCGCCGACGTTCGTGGACTACGCACACAAGGCATGGATGCACTGGCTCTCCGAGGACGAATTGCTCTGGATGAGCGAGCGCGACGGCTGGAACCACATCTATCGTGTCGACGTCGCCTCGGGCACGGTCGCCCGGCCGGTGACCGCGGGCCGCTGGATGGTGCGGGGCGTCGATCGCGTGGACGATGCCTCGCGCACGATCGTGGTGCGGGCCATGGGCCTCGACCCCGCGGAGGACCCCTACCACGTCCACTTCCTGCGGGTGCCGATCGACGGCGGAGAGCCCGTGCGGCTCACGCGCGGCGACGGCACCCACGAGCTGCTCTGGAGCCCCGACCGCACCTGGTATGTCGACACCTGGTCGCGGGTCGATCTGCCGCCGGTGCGGGTGCTGCGACGCGCGGCTGACGGCGAGACCGTCTGCGAACTCGGCCGGGCCGACGCAGGGCCCCTGGTGACGCAGGGCTGGACCTGGCCGGAACGGTTCTCGACGACGGGCCGCGACGGCGCCACGGAGGTGTACGGCGTCATCTGGCGGCCGCGGGGCACCGCGGCCGATCCGACCCCCCGCCCCGTGGTGGAGTGCATCTATGCCGGGCCGCATGACTTCCATGTGCCCAAGGCCTTCGCCGTTCGGCACGGCCAGCGGGCGATCGCCGATGCCGGATTCGTGGTCGTGCAGGTCGACGGCTTCGGCACCAACTGGCGTGGCAAGGCCTTCCATGACGTGGCCTGGAAGAATCTCCGCGATTCGGGCCTCCCCGATCACGTCGCCTGGATCCGGGCCGCCGCGGCGACGCGGCCGTGGATGGATCTCGAGCGTGTCGGCATCTATGGCGGCAGCGCCGGCGGCCAGAGCGCGATGCGGGCCCTGATCGACCATCCCGACTTCTACCACGTGGCCGTGGCCGACTGTGGCTGCCACGACAACCGGATGGACAAGATCTGGTGGAACGAGCTCTGGATGGGCTGGCCGGTGGACGAGGCCTACGCCCGCAGCTCCAACGTCGTCGACGCCGCCTCCCTCCGCGGGAAGCTGATGCTGATCGTCGGCGAGCTCGACAAGAACGTCGATCCGGCAAGCACCCTGCAGGTGTCGGCGGCGCTCATTCGGGCGGGCAAGGACCATGAGCTCGTGCTCATCCCCGGCGCCGGCCACGGCGCGGCCGAAACCCCCTACGGATCGAGGAAGCGGCTCGAGTTCCTGGGGCGCCACCTCCGCGACGGCCGCTGACCCGCGACGCCCGCGGATCATCCACGAGCCGCGGTCTCCACCCGGTCGATGTGGCCGTCCTCCATCGACGCGATCCGATCGGCGAAGGAGTAGACGCGGGCATCGTGCGTCACAACCACCACCGCCCGGTCGGACTGCACCGCGATGTCGGCGATCAGCTCCATCGTGATCCGACCATTCTCGGCGTCGAGGGCGCTGGTCGGCTCGTCGCAGACGAGCAGGCGCGGCCCGTGCACGAGCGCCCGGGCGATGGCCACCCGCTGCTGCTGGCCGCCGGAGAGTTCGCTCGGGAGATTCGCGAGTCGGTCGCCCAGGCCGAGCCGGTCGAGGATCTCGCAGGCCGCGTCCACGGCCTCCTGACGCCGCCAGCCGGCGATGAGGAGCGGCACCGCGGCGTTCTCGGCGGCCGTCAGGGCCGGCAGAAGATTGTACGATTGGAAGACGAAGCCGACGTTTTCCCGGCGAAACCGCACCTTACGGCCGTTGCCCATCCGGACAAGATCCTGGCCGAGCACCAGCACCTCGCCATCGGTCGGCTCGAGCGTGCCGGCGATGATCGAGACGAGCGTCGTCTTGCCGCAGCCGCTGGGGCCGACGAGCATCAACAGTTCGCCGTAGGGGACGTCGAGATCGACGCCCCGCAGGGCCTTGGTGAGCGACTCCCCCTGGCCGAAGGCCTTGGTCACGCCCCGCACCCGCACCGCGAGGTCGGCCACCGTGGAAGCGACGGGATCGGGATTGTGTCGGTGCACGATGCGGGCCTCGCTCATCCACGGAACACGATCGCAGGATCGACAACCATCACCTTCCGGATCGACAGGAGGCTCGCCAGGAGCACGATCAGGAAGACCGCGACTGCCGTCATGGCGAGCACTTCCCAGGGCATGAAGAACGAGAGCCGCGTCAGGCCGCGGGTGGCGGCGTAGCCGAAGGCTGCGGCCAACCCCACGCCCACGCCATATCCCACGATCCCTACCTGCACCGCCTGCGAGAGCACCATCAGAAGGATCGTCCAGTTGCTCGTGCCCATGGCCTTGAGCGCCCCGAACTGCCGGATGTTCTCCACCGTGAAGAGATAGAACGTCTGCCCGGCGATCGCGGTGCCCACGATGAAGCCCAGCAGCACCGTGATCGCGAAGTTGACCGGGATGCCGGTTTTCGCCAGGTAGTAGAGGATGGTCTTGCGGACGAACTGCCGCTTGGTGAGGGCCTGCAGGCCGGTATCCGCCTGGATCCGCTTGCAGACCTCCTCGGCGGCGACACCGGGCACGGCCTCGGCCAGGACGAACGACAGCACCTTCCGCTCCGGCGGCGCGAACCGCACAGCCTGGCTGTAGCGGGTGTAGACGATCGGGAAGCTCTGGAAGGTGCGGCTCGCCTTGGTGAGGCCCACGAGCACCGCCCGCCGGTCGTTCATCTCGAAGACCCGTCCCAGGCGGAAGGGCTCGCCCGGCCAGATCCGCCGGTAGCCGGCCTCGTCCATGATCACCGCGTCAGGCGTACGCAGGTCGGCGATCGACCCGAGGAAGACGCCTTCCGGCGCGCCGACGAGCGTCTCGTCGTCGAGGCCGATCAGGATCATCTGCTCGTAGGTGCCCTCCTCGAGCCGCGCCCGGACGATTCCCTTGTAGAACCGCACGGCCCAGTCGACGCCCGGCACGCCCTTCACGCGAAAGAGTTCCGTGTCGGCGAGCGGCTTGATGTCATCGACATACTGGACGTTCTTGTCCATGACCCAGATGTCGGGCCCCTCGACGTCGCGGATCTGGCTGACGGTCAGGGACATGAGCCCGCAGAAGATCGACGACTGCTGCGCGATCAGGAGCGCCGCGAACATCACGCCGAAGACGATGCCGAGGTACTTGACCCGGTTCCCGATCAGCATCTTCCAGGCGATCCAGAGCATGGGGCGATTCTACCGGCCCTTGCGGGGAACCATCCATGGGCTTTTGCCCCGTTCGGCCGCATGCCCGACGGCCATGCCCCGCCGATTTGCTATCGTGGTGCGGTTCTCGCACCCCCTCCGCAAGGACGATCCGTGCCCGGTCCGGCCGACACCACCGCAGCACCGCTCGACGACGCAGGGCTTTCCGCGATCCTGTCGCGATGGTGGGGCTTCGAGCACCTGCGGCCGCTGCAGGCCGAGGCGATCCGGGCGGCGCTGGCGGGCACCGATTCCCTCGTCGTGATGCCGACCGGCGGGGGCAAGAGCCTCTGCTACCAGGTGCCGCCGCTCGTGGGCGAGACGACCGACGTCGTCGTCTCGCCGCTGGTGGCGCTCATGAAGGACCAGGTCGACGCCCTCGAGGCGATCGGCTATCCGGCGGCCGCCCTCCATTCGGGGCTCTCGGCCGACGAGCGCCGGCAGGTTCGCGACCGGCTCGCGGCCCGGGAGCTGCGGCTGCTCTTCACGGCCCCGGAGCGGCTGGTGAACTCGGGGCTGATCGACCTTTTGGCCGAGGTCGGCGTGCGGCGGTTCGCGATCGACGAGGCACACTGCATCAGCCAGTGGGGGCACGACTTCCGGCCCGAATATCGGCAGCTCGCGCTGCTGCGGGAGCGATTCCCGGCGGCCAGCATCCACGCCTACACGGCCACCGCCACGCCCCGCGTCCGCGACGACATCGTCGGGCAGCTCCACCTCCGCGCACCCGAGGTGCTCGTCGGCACCTTCGACCGCCCCAATCTCGTCTACCGCGTCGTGCCCCGCACCGACCGCATCCAGCAGACGCTGCAGATCCTCGGACGCCATGCGGGCGAGGCGTCGATCGTGTACTGCATCTCGCGGAAGGAGACGGAGCGGCTGGCGGCCAGGTTGGCGGCGGAGGGGATTCTGGCGCGGCCCTACCATGCCGGCCTCGACGCCCGCGAGCGACATGCCACCCAGGAGGCCTTCGCCCGCGAGACGATCGACGTGGTGGTGGCGACGGTGGCCTTCGGCATGGGCATCGACCGCTCCGATGTGCGGCTCGTGCTCCATACGTCTCTGCCCAAGAGTCTCGAGGCCTATCAGCAGGAGACCGGCCGGGCGGGCCGCGACGGCCTCGCCGCGGAATGCGTGCTCCTCTACTCGTCGGCCGACGTCTTCAGCTGGGAGGCGCTCGTCCGGAAAAGCGCCCAGGAATCCGATCTCGACGACGCCGAGTCGGAGAAGCTCATCGCCGGCCAGGTCGCCCACCTCCATGCCATGCGTCGCTACGCACAGGCCGCCCGCTGCCGGCACGCGGCCCTCTCGGAATACTTTGGCCAGGCCTACGGCACCGAGCCCTGCGGCGGCTGCGATGTCTGCCTGGGGGAGACGGCGAGCCTGCCCGACTCGACCGTCACGGCGCAGAAGATCCTCTCCTGCGTGGCCCGCGTCGGCGAGCGGTTCGGCGTGCGGCACGTCTGCGAGGTGCTGCGGGGCGCGAAGACCGAGGGCATCCAACGGCACGGCCACGATCGGCTTTCGACCTTCGGCCTGCTTGCGGCATTCGACCAGCGGGCGGCCGAGAATCTCGTCCATCAGCTCCTCGACCAGGATCTCCTCGCCCGGAGCGGCGGCGACCGGCCCGTGGTGGGATTGAACGAACGGTCGTGGCAGGTGATGAAGGGAGAACGTCAGGTCGTCCTCCTCGAACCCGGCGGCGGCGCCACGACCAAGCGGGCCCAGGCCGACGTGGACGACTGGCAGGGCGTCGATCGGGATCTCTTCGAGCGTCTGCGCCGCTGGCGCAGGCGTGTCGCCGAGGCCCGCGGCAAGCCGGCCTGGACGATTCTCGACGACAAATCCTTGCGGGCGATCGCCCGCGAGAAGCCCGCGTCACCGGCGGCCCTGCTGCGATGCAAGGGCATCGGCGAGAAGCGGCTGGCCGACTTCGGCGCAGCGGTGCTCGACATCGTCGCCGGCCGCGAAGGGTAGTTGGTGGACGCGGACGCTGCTTCACGCAACGTCTCGCATCCTGCTCGCGTTGCTTGGCCGGCCGCCGCCGGCTGGTGCTCGAGCGTCGCATCCATGCGACGCAGGCTTGGGGCTCTGCAGCAGCAGAGTGCGGTCTGTCTTCATCATGCTGCTCTCCATCCGGGAGGTGAGGTGCCGCCGATGCCCCGAGAGCCGGCGTATGATGACGAGCGCAGGCTGGAGGCCGAAGCGAAGTCAACATCCGAGTGAGCGAAGGGCAGGATGCCCTGAGCGAACGTCCGGCGACGGGGCGTCGGCGGTGCCTCGCCGGCGCCCCGGCAACCCGGATTCGACAAGTTGGAAAACTTGTCGCCACGGTTCCAGAGCCAGATCGGCCTCAGCCCTCGCCGAGATAGGCGTCGCGGACGCGGCGGTCGCCGGCCAGGTCGCGGCCGGCGCCCGAGAGCGTGATGCGGCCGGTCTCGAGCACGTAGCCGCGGGAGGCGAGTTTGAGCGCCGCGCGGGCGTTCTGCTCGACGAGCACCACCGCGATGCCCCGCGCCGACAGGCCCGCGATCACCTCGAAGATCTTCGCGACGACCAGCGGCGCGAGTCCCAGCGACGGCTCGTCGAGCAGGAGCAGCCGGGGCCGGCCCACGAGCGCGCGGCCCAAGGCGAGCATCTGCTGCTCGCCGCCCGAGAGCGTGCCGCCGAACTGTCCCAGGCGGCTACCGAGGACGGGGAAAAGCTCGCAGACCATGTCGATGTCGCGGCGGACCTCGGCCCGGTCGGTCCGGGCAAAGCCGCCGAGCTCCAGATTCTCGCGGACCGAGAGCCGGGGGAAGATCCGCCGACCCTCTGGCGCGTGGCCGATCCCGAGGCGGACGATCTCGTGCGGCTCGAGGCCCGTGATCGTGGCGCCGCCGAACCGCACCGTTCCCGACCGCACGGGAACGATCCCGGAAATTGCCATGAGCAGCGTCGTCTTGCCGGCACCGTTGGCCCCGATGATCGCGACCAGTTCGCCGGCGTCCACCCGGAGCGATACCCGGTCGAGGGCGCGGATCGGGCCGTAGCCGGCCTCGACCGCATCGACCTCCAGCAGGGACTGTGCCATGCGTTCCACTCCGGCGACGCTCAGACGTCGCTGCCCAGATAGGCCTCGATCACCTTCTCGTCCCGCCGCACCTCGGCGGGCGTGCCCTCGGCGATCTTCACGCCGTGGTCGAGCACCGCGACGCGGTCGCTGATCCGCATGACGACGTTCATGTGGTGCTCAATGAGCACCACCGTCACGCCCCGGTCGCGAATCCGCTCGATCAACCGCGCCAGCGCATCGGTCTCGGCGGGGTTCATCCCGGCCGCGGGCTCGTCGAGCAGGATCAGCCGGGCGCCAGTCGCGACCGCGCGGGCGATCTCCAGCCGGCGCTGGTCGCCGTAGGGCAGTTGCCCGGCGATGCGATTGGCATCCCCGGAGAGCCCCACGAAATCGAGCGACTCGAGCGCCCGCGCCTGGGCAGCCGCCTCCGCCCGCACGTTGGCCGGCGAGCGGAAGAGCATCGCCGGCACGCCGCCCGGGATCGTGCGATCGAGCCCCACGAGCACATTCTCGAGGACGGTCATGTTGGGAAAGAGACGGATGTTCTGGAAGGTCCGTGAGATGCCGGCACGGGCGACGACATGCGGCGAGCGCCGGCCGCGGTTCCAGACGGCGAGCGTACCGGCGGTGCCGAGGAGCCAGCCGGCCGCCAGCCCGAGCCAGCCGCGCCGCCGCACCCGAGACTTGCCCGCGGCGAGCCGGTCGAGCACCTCCTCCTTCACCACCGGCTTGCCCGCGGCGGGCTCCGCCGCGCCGGCGAGGTCGGTCGAGTGCGGCACGGTGCCGGGGCCCGCCCGCCTCGCGGTCACCTCCGCCTGCAACGCGTCGCGGACGGCCCGCGCCTCCGCCAGGTCGCGCTTGATCGCGAGCACCTCCGTGCCGTCGGCGCTCACCACCCGCCACTTCCCCGCCATCTGGTCGATCGCCAGCTCCGCGCGGAAATAGCCGCGGAGCCGCTCGGCGGCGCCCGAGAGCGTGAACGGCTCGCCGGTGATCATGCCCCGCTTCACGACCGCCAGCCAGAGCCGGTCGACGTCGACCGCCGCGGCGGCGAAGAGCAGCCCGGTGAGCAGGCCGATGCCGATGGCGATCCAGAAGGTTCCCGGAGTGAACGACCGCTCGAGACGGCGTCCCTCGAACCGCACGGAGCCGCTCGTCGGGGTGTAGATGCCGCTGATCGTGTTGAAGGCGGTGGTCTTGCCGGCACCGTTCGGCCCGATCAGCGAGACGATCCCGCCCGCCGGCACGCCCAGATCGAGCTCCGACACCGCCACGAGCCCGCCGAACCGGACCGTGACCCGATCGAGGTCGAGCAACGGCGTACCGGTCGCCTCCACCAGGGGCGATCCCGTCGCCGTCTGCGCCGCGGTCCTGCCGCTCATGGGTGGGCCTCGCGGAGTTCGGCGGCCAGCCGACGCGAGGGCACCAGCCCTTCCGGCCGGTAGCGCATCACGAGCACGAGCGCCAGGCCGAAGATGGCCAGCCGCCAGCCGCTGAAAGAGAGCAGGCTCGATCCGTCGGGGTTGATGTTGAGTTGCTGGATCCAGGAGTCGGCCCAGGGAGCGAGAACCGTGTCGAAGCCGACCAGGATCGCCACGCCCAGGAGCGTGCCCGGGATGCTCCCCAGGCCGCCGAGGATCACCGCGCAGAGCACCATGATCGAGCGGTTGAAGTCATAGGCATTGGGGTCGGCCGTGGTCGAGAGGCTGGCGGCGTAGAGGCAGCCGGCCAGTCCCGCGACGGCCGACGACATCGCGAAGGCGGAAAGCTTCACACGGGTCGCCGAGATGCCCATCGCCGACGCGGCCAGCTCGTCCTCGCGCACCGCCACCCAGGCCCGGCCCAGCCGCGATCGCTCCAGCCGGCGCATCGCCGCCACCACGGCCGCCAGCGACCCGAGCGCGAGGTAGTAGAACCACCGCGGGTCGATGGCGAATGCGAGCCCCAGATCGACGCCGCCGACATCCACGCCGGCACCGGGCGGTGGCACCGGATTGAGCCCCTTCATGCCGCCGGTGATCTGCTCGAGGTTGCGGAGCGTGACTTTCACCACCTCGCCGAAGCCCAGCGTCACGATCGCGAGGTAGTCCCCGCGAAGCCGCAGGGTTGGCGCCCCCAGCGCCAGTCCGACGCCGGCCGTCACCAGGACGGCACTGATGGCCGCCGCCAAGAAGCCGATCTGGAACGGGTACATCGGCACCGTGAGGATCGCCAGGACATAGGCCCCGATGCCGAAGAACGACGCGATCCCCAGGTGGACCAGGCCCGTGTAGCCCACCATCACGTTGAGCCCCAACGCCAGGATGCAGTAGATGAACAGCGTGGTCACCTGCCCTCCGAGCGCCCCGCCGAGCGCCGGCACGACCAGGGGCGCGATCGCGAGGACGAGGAGCGCGGTGACATCCCAATGCTCCTGGAGCCAGGTGCTCAGGGAGGCCGGAGCCGTGGCCGAGCCGTTCGCGTCGTGATGTCGCTGCGCCATCGCTCCCACTTTTCGCCTTCGTAGTCGTCCGTCGCGGCCAGCCCACCGATCGGGGGCAAGGCCCTACCGCCCGCACTGCCCTGCTCCGCCCTAGACCTTCTCCTTCGTCCGCCGTCCCAGCAGTCCCTCGGGGCGGAACACCAGGATCACGATCAGGATCGCGAACACGATCGCGCCGGTCCAGCGCTCGCCGACATAGGCACTTGAAAGCGCCCGCACCATTCCGATCACGAAGCCGCCCACCACCGCGCCCGGGATGCTTCCGATCCCGCCGAGCACCGCGGCTGTGAAGGCATAGAGACCGTTCTGGAACCCCATCTGGAAGCCGATCGTGTTGATGTAGAGACCGTAGATCACACTGGCGGCCCCGCCGAGCGCTCCACCGATGAAGAACGTCGCCGCGATCACTCGGTCGACGTCCACGCCCACCAGCGCCGCGGCCGTGGGATCCTGCGACACCGCCCGCATCGCCCGGCCCAGTTTGGTCGACCGGACGAGGAGCGACAGCGCCACCATCAGCGGGACGACGACGACGACGACGAGCAGGTCTTTCCAGGTGAACTGGAGTCCTTCGTCCGGCAGCAGGTTCGTCGAGGGGAGCAGTTCGGGAAACGACCGGTCGGACGGCCCGATCCAGAAGAGCCCGATGTTCATGAAGATGAACGAAACGCCGATCGCCGAGACGAGCGGTGCGAGCTTGGGGGCTGCGCGTAGGGGCTTGTAGACGATGCGATCGACGCAGACGTTGAGCGTGCCGCAGAAGAGACCACAGGCCAGGACGAGGAGCACGATTCCCATCCAGGTGGCCCCCGGGCCTGCCGTCGCCAGCCCCGACGCCGTGACCAGCGTGAGCGCCAGGCAGGCTCCGAGCATGATCAGGTCGCCGTGCGCGAAGTTGATCAGCCCGATGATGCCGTAGACCATCGTGTAGCCCAGCGCCACGAGCGCCACGAGCGCCCCGTTGGTGAGACCGATCAGGCACTGTTGCAGGAAGAACTGGGCGGACACGGCAGGCTTTCCGGAAGCGGGACGGCCGGGGGTCCGGCTCTCTGGAGGCGTTTTACCGCGCCGCTTCGGCCGCCGCAGCGCCGGCGCCGGCCGCGGCGTCGGGATCGGCACCCGCGTCGATGATCTCCTCAAACTCGAAGCGGCCGTTCCTGACGGCGCTCACCGTGAGCGTGCGCAGCGTGGTGTCGCCGTTGGCATCGAACCCCCAGTGCCCCAGGGCCCCGTCAAAGTCGCGGATCGCGAGCGCCGCGTCGGCGATCGCCCGGCGGTCCTTCGTGCCGGCCTGGCGGATCGCCTCGAGCGCCACGCGGGCGGCCTCGTAGCCGTAGACCGCATAGGCCTCGGGCGTCTCGTGGTGCGCCGCCCGATATCGCTCCACGAAGGCCTGCCCCTTGCCGGTCAGTTTCTCCGGCGGCAGGCCGCCGAAGGTGACGAAGCACCGGCCCTCGAGGTTTGCGGCGCCGGCCGCGTCGATGAACACCTGCTCGCGGCAGCCGTCGGGCACCATCAGGATGGCGGAAATGCCGGCGCTCACCATGTCCTTGGCGAGTTGTCCGCCCTTGCTCTGGGTCGTGCCCCCGAAATAGACGAGGTCCGGCTTCGCCGACTTGATGCTCGCCATCAGCGACTTGAACTCCTGCGCCTTCGCGTCGATCGAGTCGTGCCCCAGCACCTCGATGCCGATCTCACGGCATCGCTCGTCGAAGAGGTCGGCGATGCCCTTGCCGTAGACCTCGTTGTCGTCGAGCACATAGACCGTCTTCACGCCGCGCCGCTTCGCCCAGTCGGCCGAGAGCGGCCCCTGAAGGTCGTCCGCCGGCACGACCCGCGAGTAGTTGAGCCGCCCCGTCGGCCGGTAAACCTGGGGCTCGCCGGGCGCGCCGAGGCCCGGCTTGGTAAGCCCGACGGCCGTGTTCGCCGGCGACACCATCAGGAGGTCGCCCAGGTTGAGGATCGGCATCGACACCTTGGCCGCACCCGAGTTGAACGTACCGATGTAGGCGACGACGTCGGGATCCTGCAGGGCGCGGCGGGCATTGGCCGCCTCGGCCTCGCTCGTCCACTGCCCGGCCGCCGCGGTCGAGTCGTCGAGGTCGAGGTACTCGACACGGAACGGCCCCGCCCGGCCGCCGACCTCTTCGATCGCCATGCGGATGCCCCGCACGATCGTGTCGGACTGCTGTTTGGCACTGCCGGTCCGCGGCAGGCTCGAGACGATCACGACGAGCGACGGATCGGCCGGCCGGCAGCCGGCGGCGAGCATGGCGATCGACAGGAGAATGGCGGAAGCACGCGGTCTCATGAGGCGACAATCTAGCACATATCGGCCGCTGCGCCGGCCCCGCGTCCCCTGCCTCTGCCTCTGCCTCGAGAACCGTGGCGAGACGTTTCAACGCGTGGAATCCACGCTGCCAGGGCGCCGGTGAGGGGCCGACCTTGGCCCGTCACCGGACGTTCGCTCGGGGCATCCTGCCCCTCACTCACTCGGATGCCGACGGCGCTTCGCCATCCCGGCTGCGCTTGTCGGCATACGCCGGCTCTCGGGCCAAGGTCGGCCCCTCACCTCCCCGGAGACGGAGCCAGAGCGCCAGGCCCGGAGGGCCGGGTAAGCACCAGCGAGGGGAGGTTCGCCAAGCAACGCGAGCAGGATGCGAGGCGTTGCGTGAAGCAGCCTGCCCTACCGACCGACGAGCCGCCAACAGCGGTGGATCCGCTCGTTGCGAAAGTCCTCGGGGATCGTGCGCGCCGTGATCTCGCGGATCGTGTAGCGTTTCGCGAGCGGCTCTTCGTCGAGCCGGAAGCGGCGGAAGTTGGTGGAGAAGTAGACGACGCCCCCGGGGGCGAGGTTCCGGGCCACCAGGTCGAGCAGTTGGATGTGGTCCTGCTGGACGTCCCAAGGCGTCTCGCTCTTGGCGGAGCGGGAGAACGTCGGCGGATCGACGACGACGAGATCAAACTTGGGCTCGCCGCGGGCGGCACGGTGCGCGAGGAAGGCCCGCGCCTCGTCTCGAACGACCCGATGTCGCCCCGCGTCCTTGAAGCCGTTGCGGGAGAGGTTGGTCCGCGTCCACTCGAGATAGGTGTTGGAGAGGTCGACGCTCACCGTCTCCGGTGCCCCGCCGGCCGCCGCATACACCGAGAAGCTCCCGGTGTAGCAGAAGAGGTTGAGCATTCGCCGCCCCTCCGCCTCGGCGCGGACGAGCGCCCGGGTCTGCCGGTGGTCGAGAAAGAGCCCGGTGTCGAGGTAGTCGGAGAGATTGACCTCGAACGTGAGGCCCCCCTCACGGACGTCGAGCACGGTCCGCCGCGCGTCGACCTTTTCGTACTGGCCGCCGTCCCGCTGCCGGCGCCGGGCCTTCAAGAACGTCTGCTGCGGCGCGACGCCCAACTCGGCGGCCGCCGCCTCGATCATCCGGTCGAGCCAGACCTGGTGCTCGATCTCCGTCCGCTCGTGCGGCCGGTCATACTCGGCCGCATGCAGCCAGCCGGCATACCAGTCGAGGACGAGCGGGATCTCAGGGATATCCCGGTCATAGACGCGAAAGGCCTCGATCCCCTGCCGCCGGGCCCACTTCGAAAGATGCTTGAACCGCTTGGCCAGCCGGCGACGGAAGTCGCCGATCTGGTCGGCGGTGGTGCGGCCGGTCGGACGGCCGGGGGCGGGCGCTTCTTGGGCCACGTCGATGACGCCGGCGGCGCCGGGACGGCACGAGTTGTCTCGCTGGGGCAGGATAGCCCCACGCTCACCATCCTCGTCCCGATCCCGGCTGGCGGCGGCACTGCGGTCAGGTGTATCGGCTGATCGCAGGCTCTCGACCGAAGGCACTTGCGCGGCGTGTCTCGGCCGGACCTCGACCTCCAGGAGCCGGCAGTCGATCGGGCCGTTGGAAAGTGGCACGCGGTGCGTCGGCCGCAGGCCGAGCTGCCCCGCCGCGGGCGTGTCGGCCGCGAGGATCGCCGCCCGCCAGCCGCCACAGGATTGCACGAGCCAGTCGCCGAGCCGGCGGTAGAAAGCAGCGGCCCGCGGCAGCGGCAGACGCTCGCCGTAGGGAGGATTCGTGACGATCAGCCCGGGGGGAGCCGGAGGCCGCACCTCCTCGAAGTGCCGCTGCCCGATCACGATCGCGTCGGCGACGCCCGCCGCCTGCGCTGACGCCCGCACCGCCTCGACCGCCCGCGGATCAAGGTCGCTGGCATGAAACGCTACCGGCGGACGGCGGACGCGGGCCTCGAGCGCCGCGACGACTCGCGCGAGCAGCGACTCGTCGCGATCGCGAAACCGGAAGCAGCCGTGTCCCCGTCGCCGCGCCCGCCATAGGCCCGGTGCCATGTCCGCCGCGATCGTGGCCGCCTCGATGACGAGCGTGCCCGAGCCACAGAGCGGGTCGAGCACCGGCTCGCCGGTCGTGAGAGCGGCATCCCGCCCGGGCTTCCACCAGCCGGCGATGCCGAGGATACCGGCGGCGAGCACTTCCGAAAGCGGGGCTTCGACCTCGCCCCACCGCCACCCCCGCTGGTGCAGCGACCGACCGGCGGCATCGCGAAAGACGGTGGCCACGTCGCCGACGAGATGGAGCGCGACCCGCAGCGTGGCGCCGCGCAGCTCCACGCTCGGCCGCTTGCCGCTCGGCGTGCGGAGCTGATCGACGATGGCGTCCTTCACGACCTGGGCGGCGTAGAGCGAATGGGTGAGGAAGGTGTCGTGGATCGCCGCGTCGACCCGGAGCGTGTCGGAGACCTTGAGCTGCTCCGTCCAGTCGACCGTGCCGATCGCGCGGTAGAGGGCATCGGGAGAGTCGACGCGAAACCTGCCGAGCGGCTCGAGCACGCGGATCGCCGTGCGGCTTTCCAGGACGGCCCGGTAGAGCGTCTCCTTTTCGGCGCCGGCCGGGGCCGAAAACTCGATCGTGCGGCGGCCCACGCGCAGGTCGCGGGCCCCGACCGCCTCGAGCTCCCGCGCCAGGATCCACTCCAGGCCTGCGAGCGTCCGCGCGGTCAGCCGCGGCAGCTCGTCGGCGAGCGGCGCCGGGAGCGGACGAGGGACCGAGGGCACGTCGGGAAACAATTCGGGCATGCCCCGAGTGTACGTCGCCGCGGCCCGGATTCTTCGGCGGCCTCACACGCTTCGTGGAATGCGCCGCGGGGAGTGCATCTTCCGCCGTACGCGAGCGCGTCATCGGGGGCCGGCTGCCGGCCCCACTCGGGACGTTGGTTCCCCGCGTGCCTGCGTGCTACTTTGCAGCGGAGAGAAGCGTTCACTCGAGTCGGCCTCGCCGCCCCCCAGCCCCCGTCTTCTCCGCCTCGAAAGCCACATGCCATGAAGTTCACCCACTCCGCCTGGAGCCGTCGTCCCATCTGGCTCCTGCTCCTGGCCGCCACCGTGGTGCCGGCAGTCGCGGCCCGGCCCGCGACCGCCGGCGACGCCCCCCTGGCACTCGAGCCGCACGACCACGTCGTCATCGTCGGCAACACGCTCGCCGAGCGGATGCAGTATTTCGGAAACTTCGAGACGCTGCTCCATGCGCGGTTTCCACGGCACGAACTCTACGTCCGCGACCTCGGCTGGTCGGCCGACGAGCTCACGATCCGGCTCCGCTCGCAGGGCTTTCACGACCACGGCAACAACCTCGCGGACCACAAGCCCGACGTGCTCGTCGCGATGTTCGGCTTCAACGAGTCGTTCGCCGGCCCGGCAGGCGTCGCGAAGTTCGAGAAGGAACTCGCGGCATTCCTCGAGCATCCGACGTCGATCGACCGCTATACCTCGCCCGGTGGCCAGTGGGACCGCGGCGCGGAGGCGAAGGAAGCCGCGCCGCTCGCCAAGCCGATCCGCCGGGTCGTCCTCGTCTCGCCGCTGGCCCATGAAAACTTGAGGCGGACGGGCCTTCCCGACGGCTCCGAGAACAACCGCAACATCGCCCTCTACACCGAGGCGATGCGGAAGGTGGCCGCGGCGAAGGGCGTCTTCTTCGTCGATCTCTTCACGCCCTCTCGCGATGCGATGGCGAAAGCCGACAAGCCCTGGACGATCAACGGGATCCACCTCAACGAGCACGGCGACCGCGAGATGGCCCGGCTGCTCGACGCCGCGCTCTTCGGCCCGCGGCCCGCCTCCGCGACGGGCGATCTCGCGACGCTCCACGCGGCCGTGAACGAAAAAAATCTCCAGTTCTTCTACGACCATCGCGGCGTCAACGGCTGCTACATCTACGGCGGCCGCAAGAATCCCTACGGAACCGTGAACTTCCCCGCGGAGTTCCAAAAACTGCGTGCGCTGACGGCCCTCCGCGACCGCCGGATCTGGGACATCGCCCAGGGAAAGCCGGTGCCCGACGCGATCGACGATTCCGGCACCGGTGCGATTCCCCCGATCGCGTCGAACGTGAAGCCCGAGGCGTTGGCCCCGGCATCGACGCCGGAAGAAGCGCTCCGGCAGATGGAGATCGAGGACGGCTATGAGGTGAATCTCTTCGCCTCGGAAGTGCAGTTTCCCAACCTCGCCAATCCGGTGCAGATGACCTTCGACGCCCAGGGCCGACTCTGGATCGCGACCATGCCGGGCTACCCGCAATACTTCCCGGGCACTCCGGTGGACGACAAGATCCTCATCTATGAAGACACCGACGGCGACGGCCGGGCCGACAAGGAGACGGTGTTCGCCGGCGGGCTCCACCTGCCCACCGGCTTCGAAATCGCCGACGGCGGCTGCTATGTCGCGCAGGAACCGAACCTCGTCTTCCTCGAGGACACCGACGGCGACGACAAGGCCGACGTCCGCGAGATCGTGCTCGACGGGTTCGACTCGGCAGACTCGCACCATGCGATCGGCGCGTTCGTGAGCGACCCGGGCGGCGGCCTGCTGATGATGGAAGGCACGTTCCACCAGACGGCGGTCGAGACGATCCGCGGGCCGAAGCGGTGCTCCAATGCCGGCATCTTTCGCTACGACCGGAAGCGGGAGCAGTTCGACGTGTTCGTCTCGTATCCGTTCGCCAACCCCTGGGGCGAGACGTTCGATCGCTGGGGGCAGTATTTCGTGGCCGACGCCTCGGGCGGCGCGAACTATTTCGGCACCGCCTTCTCCGGCGACATCGACTACCCGCAGAAGCGCGGGAGCATGAAGCAGTTCCTCAAGATGCAGTGGCGGCCCACCTCCGGCTGCGAGTTCGTGTCGAGCCGGCAGTTCCCCGACGACGCCCAAGGCAACTACCTGCTCAACAACTGCATCGGCTTCCAGGGCGTGCTGCAATACAAGGTCCGGGAGGAGGGCTCGGGCTTCGCCGCCGACCCGGTCGATCCCCTGCTCAAGTCGAACGACCGCAACTTCCGGCCCGTCGACCTGGAGTTCGGCCCCGACGGCTGCCTGTACCTCGTCGACTGGTACAACCCGCTCGTCGGCCACATGCAGCATTCGCTCCGCGATCCCAACCGCGACCATGCCCACGGCCGCATCTGGCGGGTGAAGGCGAAGGATCGGCCGCTCGTCGTGCCGACGAAGATTGCCGGCGCACCGACGGCGCAGCTCCTCGATGCCCTGAAGGCATACGAAGACCGCACCCGCTATCGGGCCCGGGCCGAGCTGCGGGCCCGCCCCGCCGCCGAGGTGCTTCCCGCCACCGCCGCATGGATCGCGGGCCTCGATCCGAATGACCCCGAGTTCCACCACCATCTCGTCGAGGCGCTCTGGGTTCACCAGGCGCAGGACGTCGTCGACGAGCCGCTCCTCGACCGGCTGCTCGGCTGCCCGGAGCCGCGGGCCCGGGCCGCCGCCGTCCGCGTGCTCTCGTTCTGGCGCGAACGCGCAGGCGATGTCTCCGGCCGGCTGCGCAAGGCCGTGGCGGACGAGCACCCGCGAGTGCGGCTGGAGGCGGTGCGAGCCCTCAGCTTCTTCCGCGATCAGGAAGCCATCAACATCGCGATCGAGTCGCTGGCGATGCCGCAGGACGAATACCTGTCCTATGTCTTCGGCGAGACGATCAAGACGCTCTCGCGACGGGTGCCGGCGGCCGTGGCCGGCGGCGCATCGGGTTCCGCGCGGCCGCTCGTGACGCTCATCGAGAGCGGCCGGCTGCCCGAGAATCGCGTCGGCGATGCAGTCGGCATGCTGCTCGAGCGCGGCGGCCCGGACGAACTGGCCTGGCTGTTCGCCGAGTTGCTCGCGCCCCGGAAGCTCCCGGCCGGCCAGCGGGCCACGATCGGCGCGGGCCTCGTGCAGGCGGCCGTCGAGCGGGGCATCAAGCCGGCGGGCGACCTGGCCGCACTGCGGCCGCTGCTCACGGGGTCCGATCGCGGGCTGCAGATTCCCGCGATCAAGCTCGCCGCCGCGTGGCGCGACCCAGGCTCGATCCCGGCCCTCGAGATGCTCGCCGCCGGGGAGAAGGCTGGTGGCGAGCCGCAGCGGCAGGCGATCCTCGCCCTCGCCGCGATCGGCACGCCTGCGGCGCAGGCCACCATCGAGTCGCTCTGCGCTGCGAGCCGGCCGGAACCCGTGCGGCTCTTGGCGATCGCGGCGCTCGGCAAGCTCGACACTTCCGCCGCCGCGACCCGGGCCGCCGACGTGCTCGCCAACGCCGCGGCCGACAGGCTGCCGAAGGACCTGCTCGACGCCCTCCTCGATCGCCGCGACGGCCCGGCGCAGCTCGCGGCCGCACTCACGTCGCGGCCGCCATCGGCCGACGTCGCCAAGATGGTTCTTCGCCACATGTACGCCACCGGCCGCACCGAACCGGCGGTGGCCGAAGCGCTCACCAAGGCGGCCGGGATCGCCGCCGCCGCGGCGCCGCCCTCGCAGGAGGAGATCGTGCGGCTCGCCGGCGAGGTGATGACGAAAGGGGATCCGGCCCGTGGCGAAGCGATCTTCAGGCGGTCGGAGATCGCCTGCATGAAGTGCCACGCGATCGCGAAGGCCGGCGGCAACATCGGCCCCGAGCTGTCGGCCGTGGGCTCGATCTCGCCGCCGGAATACGTCGTGGCCTCGATCCTCAATCCCGACGCGTCGATCAAGGAGGCCTACGTCACCCGCAACGTGATCACCGACTCGGGCGAAGTGCATACCGGCATCCTCGTCGATCGCGACGAGCTGCGGGTCAGGCTCCGCGATGCGACCGGCAAGGTCCTCACGATCCCGACGGCCGACATCGAGGAGGAGGTGGAGGGGAAGTCGCTCATGCCCAAGGGGCTGACGACGTTCCTCACGGAGCAGGAGTTTCTCGATCTGGCCCGGTTCGTCGCGGAGCTCGGCAAGCCGGGCCCCTACGCGATCCGCTCGACGCCGACGATCCAGCGCTGGAAGCTGCTCGAGAATCCGCCGGCCGACCTCGCGACGGCGGCGTCCGACGCGATTCCCGCGGACGGGCAGTTCTCGAAGGCGATCCTCGAGGGCTCGGGCCACCGCTGGCGGAGCGTCTACGCCAAGACCGCCGGCAGCCTGCCGCTCGACGAACTCGTGGCACCGGGCAGCTCCGGCTCACAGCCGCTCTGGCTGCAGGGCGAGATCGTCGTCGATGGCCCGGGCCCGGTCGATCTGCGGATCACGGCGCCCGAGGGCACGGCCGCCTGGCTCGCCGGCCGGCGGATCGATCTCGCGCAGTCGTCGGCGGTGGCGGTTGAGAAAGGCAGTAACAAGCTCACGCTCCGCGTGCCCGCCACCGCGGGCGCTGAGGTGAAGGTCGAGGTCCGCAAGACGAAGGACTCGCCCCGCCGCGTCGACGTCGCCGGCGGCCCCTGACGTCGACGCGTCACGGGCGAGGAGCGGTGGAGAGACGAACGGCCCTTGGGCCGCCATCCTCGGGGTGCGGGTGACGACGTAGGCATAGCCCTGCCGTCGGCCCGTTGCCGCGACCTCCGGACTACCGGGCCGCGATGCGCTCCGGGAACCGGTCCTGGATCGGCTGTACACCGAGTTGCTCCGACCGCAGCGCCTCCATCGCGCGGACGCAGGCCTCGGCCGCCGGCAGCGTCGTGATGCAGGGCACGCCGTAGAGCACGCTCGCCGCCCGGATGCGGCCCTCGTCGGTCCGCGCCCCCTTGCCCCGCGGGGTGTTGAAGATCAGTTGCACCCGTCCGTCGATGAGCGAATCGATGAGATTCGGATGCCCTTCCTGGAGCTTCTTGACGACCTCGACGGCGATCCCCGCCCCGGCGAGCGACCGGGCCGTGCCCGCCGTCGCGATCAGCTCGAAGCCGAGCGCCACCAGCCGCCGGGCCAGCCCTACCATCACCTCCTTCGCCTGCGGGCTCGCCACGCTCAGGAAGATGCGGCCCTTCTCTGGCAGGAGGATGCCCGCGGCGATCTGACTCTTGGCGAAGGCGATGCTGAAGCGGTCGCTCACGCCCATCACTTCGCCGGTGCTCCGCATCTCGGGCCCCAGCGCGATGTCCACGCCGGCGAACTTCACGAACGGGAACACGCTCTCCTTGACGCTCACGTGCGCCGGCACCGGATCGGCCACGACCCCCTGCTCCGCGAGTCCCAGCCCCGCCATCGCCTTCACCGCCACCTTCGCCACCGGGAGGCCTGTGGCCTTGGCGACGAAGGGCACGGTGCGGCTGGCCCGCGGGTTGGCCTCGATCACGTAGAGCGTCGGCTGGCCGTCCTCTTTCTTGACGGCGAACTGCACGTTCATGAGGCCGACCACGCCCAGATCCCGCGCCATGCCGGTCGCGGCCCGCTTGATCTCCTCGACCACCTCCGGCGGCAGGCTGTGCGGAGGGATGCAACAGGCGGAGTCCCCGGAATGGACGCCCGCCTCCTCGATGTGCTCCATCACGCCGGCGATGATCACGTCGCGACCGTCGCAGATGCAGTCGACGTCGACCTCGATGGCGTCCTCCAGGAACCGGTCGATGAGCACCGGCTGTCCCTGGGCCACCGCGAAGGCCTCGGCGACGTACCGCTCGAACTGGACGTGGTCGTAGCAGATCTCCATCGCCCGGCCGCCGAGCACGAAGCTCGGTCGCACCAGCGACGGAAAGCCGATCCGTGCCACCTCGCGCCGGGCCTGCTCGAGCGTGCGGGCGATGCCGCTGGCCGGCTGCTTGAGCCCCAGCCGCTCGAGGAGCGTCTTGAACTTCTCCCGGTCCTCGGCGATCTCGATCGTATCGACGGACGTGCCGATGATCGGCAGGCCGGCCGCGTGAAGGGCCCGGGCGAGGTTCAAGGGGGTCTGCCCGCCGAGCTGCACGATCACGCCGTCGGGCGCGATGCGGTCGGCGATGTTGAGCACGTCCTCGCAGGTGAGCGGCTCGAAGAAGAGCATGTCACTCGTGTCGTAGTCGGTGCTCACGGTCTCGGGATTCGAGTTGACCATCACGCTCTCGATCCCCATCTCGCGGAGCGCGAAGCTCGCGTGGCAGCAGCAGTAGTCGAACTCGATGCCCTGGCCGATGCGGTTCGGGCCGCCCCCCAGGATCATCACCCGCTTCCGCCCCGGCTCCTTGGGGCGGGTTTCGTCCTCGTCCTCCCAGGTCGAGTAGTAGTAGGGCGTCTGCGCCTCGAACTCCGCGGCGCACGTGTCGACCGACTTGTAGGTGGCGAGGATGCCCCGCCGTTTGCGGTCCTCGCGGACGTCCATCTCCGAGGCGCCGAGCAGCACCGCCAGTTGCCGGTCGGAGAAGCCGCCCTGCTTCGCCAGCCGCAGGAGGCCGTCGTCGATCGCGGCCAGCGAGCCGACGGTGCGAACCAGGCTCTCGATCTCGACGATCTGCCGCAGCTGGTCGAGGAACCACCGGTCGATCGCGGTGAGTTCATGGACCTCGTCGACCGTCATGCCCGCCTTGAAGGCGTAGCGGAGATACCAGACCCGGTCGGGGTCGGCGGTGGAGACGCGGGCCCGGATGTCGTCGGGCGCGGGCTCGGCGGCGGTGCCCCAGAGATCCCTGCCGTCACAGCCGAAGCCGAACGAGCCGACCTCCAGGCCGCGGAGCGCCTTCTGAAAGGCCTCCTTGAACGTGCGGCCGATGGCCATCGTCTCGCCCACGCTCTTCATCTGCGTGGTCAGCCGGCTGTCGGCCTCGGGAAACTTCTCGAAGGCGAACCGCGGCACCTTCACGACGACATAGTCGATCGAGGGCTCGAAGCAGGCCTTCGTGCGGCGGGTGATGTCGTTGGGCAGCTCGTGGAGCCGCCAGCCGACGGCGAGCTTGGCGGCGATCTTGGCGATCGGGAATCCGGTCGCCTTGCTGGCCAGCGCGCTCGACCGGCTCACCCGCGGGTTCATCTCGATGACGATCATCCGACCGGTCTGCGGGTGGACCGCGAACTGGATGTTGGAGCCGCCGGTCTCGACACCGATCGCCCGGATCACGGCGAAGCTGGCGTCGCGCATTCGCTGGTACTGCCGGTCGGTGAGCGTCATCGCCGGGGCGACGGTGATCGAGTCGCCGGTATGGACGCCGCAGGGGTCGAAGTTCTCGATGGAGCAGATCACGACGGCGTTGTCGTCGGCGTCGCGCATCACCTCCATCTCGTATTCCTTCCAGCCGAGGATCGACTCCTCGACCAGCACCTCGCCCACCGGCGAGAGATCGAGCCCCCGCTGCACCTTCTGGTCGAACTCCTCGCGGTTGAAGGCGACGCCCGAGCCCGAGCCGCCGAGCGTGAAGCTCGGCCGAATCACGGCGGGCAGGCCGATCTCGGCGAGCACCTCGCGGGCCTCCGCGAGCGTCTTCACGATCCGGCCGCGGCAGGTGTCGAGGCCGATCTTCCGCATCGTCTCCTTGAAGATCTCACGATCTTCGCCGCGGCGGATCGCCTCGGCCCGGGCGCCGATCATCTCCACGCCGTGCTTCTCGAGCACGCCGTGCTTCACGAGTTCCATCGCCAGGTTGAGCGCCGTCTGGCCGCCGAGGGTGGGGAGGACGGCGTCGGGCTTCTCGATCTCGATCACCTTCTCGAGCATCTGCCAGGTGAGCGGCTCGATGTAGGTGCGGTCGGCCGTGCCCGGATCGGTCATGATCGTGGCCGGGTTCGAGTTGACGAGCACCACCCGGTAGCCGTCCTCCCGCAGGGCCTTGCAGGCCTGGGTGCCGGAGTAGTCGAACTCGCAGGCCTGGCCGATGACGATCGGCCCGGAGCCGATCAGGAGAATCGTGCGGAGATCGTCGCGACGGGGCATGCGAAACCCGAAAAAAGTGTGGTGCGCGCAAAACTTCCAGAGATTAGCATCCCTCCCGGCCAGGCAGCAACGAACGGCTACAATCCTCGCAGTCCGCACAGGTTCCGTGCGGCCGCACACCTTTCGGAAGCCGACCGTCCCATGCCCATCGCCACCCCCTCGATCGACGCCCTCCGCGACAGCCTGCCCGACGACTGCAAGGACACGCGGCTCAATCTCGCAAGCGTGCTGGCGGGCGAGCACCTCGAGCCCGAACGGGCCTTCGGCGTGGCGCTCGCGGCGGCACGGTTCGTGCGGGCGGGGAAGCTCGCCGCCGCGCTCGAGGCGGATATCCGGGCCGGCTTGGGCGGGGCTGCCGGCGCGGTGATCTCGGATGCGGTCGCCGCCGCGAGCCTGATGGCGATGAACACGGTCTACTACCGGTTTCGGCACATGGTGGGCAAGGAGAGCTACGAGACACGTCCGCCACGGCTGCGGATGAGCCGGATGGCGCAGCCGGCGACCGACAAGCACTCCTTCGAACTGATGAGCCTCGGCTGCGCCGCGCTCGCCGGCTGCGAGAAGTGCATCCAGAGCCACGAGGCGAGCCTGCTCCATCTGGGTGCGACCGAGGAGGCCTGCCACGACGCCGTCCGGATCGCCGCGGTGGTGAATGCCGCCGCGGTCGCCGCCGGCTGAACCGGTCGCGCTCACGGACGTCGAACGTCATCCAGGCCCGCGGGCAGCAGTTCGCGGAGATACTCGAGCGTGTAGATGCCGCTCGAATGGCCGTCCGAGAATTCGATCGAGTAGGCGTACTGGCCCACCGGCTGCATCGCCGTGACGGCCAGCGGCGCGATCTCCTCAGGAGCGAGCACGGGCAAGAGCGGCGCCGCCACGGGCTGCCCGCGCCGCTCGCGGCAGGTCGCGCAGGGGCAGGCGTCACGGAGCAGCCGCGGTGCATAGACGCCCCGCGCGCCGTCGCTCCATGCCATCTCGATGCCGCCGTCCACGCGGCGGATCGACTGGGGAACGATGGGCTGGGAAGCAGGACTGGTCATGACGACGTCTCCGGGGGGCGATCACCGGGGCCCCGCCGGTCGACGAGCCGGCGGCCCTTGCCCTCGAACCGTGGCAGGCTGGCCAAGGGCACCCCGACCACGTCCACCCGCAGTCCGAGCCGCAGCTGCAGTTCGCGGGCCACGCGGGCCGGATCGTCGAGCCGGTCCTCGATCTCGAGCGTGAGCTCGTCGAGGCTCTCGCGGGTCGAAACGGTGAGCCGATACTCGACCACCTCGGGAAAGCCTCTCACGATCTCGTCGATCGCACGCGGGAAGATATTGACGCCGCGCACGACCAGCATGTCATCGACGCGGCCGAGGACGCCGCCCTCGAGACGCACCGAGGGGCATGCCCCCGCGGCGATCTCGCCTGCAGAGGGCCAGCGCGGCCGCACGAGGTCGCCGGTGCGGTAGCGAATCACGGGGGCGCCCGAGCGGCCGAGCGTGGTGAGGACCAGCTCGGCGAGCTCTCCGGCAACCGCGGGCCGCCCCGACTCGACACCGAGGAACTCCGCATGAAACCAGGGCTCGAGCACGGCGAGCCCACTGCCGGCGGCGTCGCCGACACCCCACGGGCCCACCTCCGTCGCGCCGGCATGATCGAGCACCGCCGCGCCGAAGGCGGCGCCGATCCGCCCACGAACAGCCGGCAGCGAGCCGCCCGGCTCGCCCGCGACGATGACGAGCCGGATCGCCAGCCCGCTGAGGTCGATCTTGTTGTCCGCGGCGACCTCGGCGAGATGCAGGCAGTAGCTCGGCGTGGCGACGAGCACGGTCGCCGCGAGGCTGCGGGCCATCTCCAGCCGGGCGAGCGAGGTCATGCCGCCGGTGGGAATGGCGAGCGCCCGGCGGGCGACCACTCCGTCGAAGCAGCTCCAGAACCCCGCATAGGGCCCGAAGGAGGAGGCCACGAGCACGCGGTCCCCGGGCCCCACGCCGCCCCGGTCGAGGATCGCCTGCCAGCACTCCATCCACCAAGCCCAGTCTTCCGCCGTGTCGAAGACCGGCAGCGGCCGGCCATGCGTGCCGCTCGTCTGGTGGTAGCGCACGTACCTCTCGGCCGGCCACGTCAGGTTGCCCGGCACACCGTCCGCGGCCGCCGCGACGAGATCCTCCTTCGTCGTGAACGGCCAATCGGCGAGTGACTCGAGCGACTCGACGACCGGCTCCAGCTGCACGAGTTTCGCCGCGTAGAAGCGGTTGTGCGGCAGGATCGTCGCCAGCAGCGTCCGCAGCCGGTCGAGCTTGACCGCATCGAGCTGGTCGCGCGTGATCGTGGCATCGTGGGGGGCGGGCTTCGTCATGCCGCGATTATGCCAGCAGGTTCACGCGAACGCGCGGCATCCTGCCGCCGTTCGCTTGGCCGGCACTGCGCCGGCTGCCGCTGTCCAGCCGGGAGGTAAGGGGCCGCCCATGCCCTGGGAGCCGGCGTATGTTGACGAGCGGAGCCAGGATGGCGAAGCGAAGTCAACATCCGAGTGAGTGAAGGGCAGGATGCCCTGAACGAACGTCCGGCGACAGGGCGTGGGCGGCCGCGGGCGGCGACTCGCCGCGTCACAAGCCCGGGATGCCCTGGGCGGGAGCGTTCTGCAGCGGCGGCTGCAGGCCCTGGAAGGGCGATGGCGGCGGGAGCGTGAGGCCCGCCGGTGGCGGCAGCATCTGCGGACCGACGACGGGCGCCGGCGCGGGCAGTGGCTGCACATTCGGCACCTGCTGGGGAGGCGGCGCGGGAATCGGCTGCGGCACGGCCGGTTGGACCACCACCGGCCGCGCTTGCGCGGGTGCCGGCGGCAGACTGCCCGCGGCGAGCCGGGCCTGCTCGGCCCGCGCGACCACCGACTCCGGCGGTGTCGACGCCGCAGGCGTCATCGCCAGATCGACCACCCGCTCGTCGCGGATCTCCCACGGCCAGAGATTCTCGGTCACGAAGTCGAGCGGGAAGATCTCGTACCAGGGGATCGGAAAGGGCTGGCGAACGGTGAGCGTCTCGTAGCCGTCCTTGACGAGACGAATCTTGCGGGTGCCGTAGTAGATGAAGTCGGTGGAGACGGGCGTCGTGCCGATCTGATAGTCGTCGACGTAGACGAGCGCTCCCGGCGGCTCGCTGCGGACCGTCATCCGCCGCTGCACGCAGCCGGCGAGCGCCGCCGACAGGCAGCCGCAGATGACCACGAGCCACCACCGCGATCCTCGTCCGGCCTGCCTGCCGCTCATGGCCACACCTCCGCTGAAGAGGCGGGACCATAGGGATTTGGCCCGTACCGCCGCCAGCCCAACCGGCTTTTTGCGCATCCTGCCCGGCCAATCCCGTCTCGCCCGGGCCGCGCCGCCCGGCTAGAATCCGCGCTTTCCCGACCGGCCGCCCCGCCCGAGGAAGTTCGACGCGTGGGAAAAGTCTCGAGCCTTCTTTACAGCGACCGCACCGACATCGGCCGGCGGCGGTCGAGCAACCAGGACGCCAAGGCGGTCTTGCCGACCAATCCGCAGGAATATCGGGGCCGCGGCTGGCTGTTCGTGGTGGCAGATGGCATGGGAGCCCATGCCGCCGGCGAGCTCGCCAGCGGCATTACCGCCGACCGGCTGCCGAAGCTCTACGGCCAGAAGGCCGATTTCTCCCCTCCGCTGGCCCTCAAGCAGAGCCTCGAACGGGTCAACGCCGAGATTCACGCCAAGGGGGAAAGCGGCCTTGAGTTTCGGGGCATGGGCACGACCTGCACCGCGCTCGTGCTGCTTCCCCGCGGGGCGATCGTCGGCCACGTCGGCGACAGCCGCTGTTATCGGGTGCGAGGACGGACCATCGAGCAGTTGTCCCGCGACCACTCGCTGGTCTGGGAACTGGAGACAGCCGGCGGCATGTCCCGCGAGCAGGCCGCCGATGCGGCCCCCAAGAACATCATCACCCGGTCGATGGGACCGCATGCCCACGTCGACTGCGACCTCGAGGGCCCGTTCCCCGTGGCGGCCGGCGACACCTATGTGCTCTGCAGCGACGGCCTCTCGGGCCAGGTGGCCGACGCCGAGATCGGCCTCATCGCGGGGGCGCTCGAGCCGACCGCCGCCACCGCGGCGCTCGTCGGCCTCGCGCTCGCCCGCGGCGCACCCGACAATGTGACGGTGATCGTCGTCCGCACCGGCGAGGAGGAGGCGACGCGACCGTCGCGAAAGGATGCGGCCTGGCCGCTGAGCCAGCAGGCGCTCTCGAGTCAGCGAGAGTCTCGCCGCGCCTGGACGTTTACGGCGATTGCGGCCGGATTCATCCTGGCGGCCTTGTTGTTTTCTCCCCGTATTTGGAACGGCCCCGGCGGTCCTCTCGCGAACTGGTTCTTCGGCGGCTCTCAGGACATGCAGGTGCCATTGGGAATCGCTTGCGGCGCGATGCTGCTGGCCGGCGGCGCCGCGCTCTTGGCGGGGGTACTCGGCTTCCAATCACCGACCGGCAGACGCGTGCGGATGCTCCGCGTCGGCGACATGCTCGGCAAGGGCCCCTATCGACGCTACGACTGCACACCGAGCGAGCCGCTGATCGAGGGCATCCTCACGACGATGGAATCCGTCGGCGGCGAACTGTCGGCGGCCGAGGCGGAGACCGTCGCGACCCATGTGGCCAGGGCCCGGCAGCTCGTAGGCACCGGAGCCTTCGCGGAGGCGGTGGCGGCCGCGGCCCAGGCGATCGCCGTCCACACGCAGGTGGTCGAGGCGGCACGCCGCGACGACACGATCCGCGGCCCGGCCCCCCCCTCCTCTCCCGCCTGATTCGAGCGGCTCTCCGTCCCATGAAGATCATCACCCGCTACGTCCTCGGCGAACTGCTCCAGGTGTTCCTGGTCGCGCTCGCCGCGCTCACGATCTTCATGCTCGTGGTCGGACTCGTGAAGGAGGCACAGCAGCAGGGCCTGGGGATGATGCAGATCCTCGCGCTGATCCCCTATGTGCTCCCCGAGGCGATGCGATTCGCGGTGCCAGGCACGATGCTTTTCGCCGTGGCGAGCGTCTTCGGGCGGATGTCGGCCTCGAACGAGATCACGGCCCTCAAGGCCGCCGGCATCACGCCCATGGCCACGATCTGGCCGGCGGCGATGCTGGCGATCGTGGTCAGTCTCGTGTCGGTCTGGCTCAACGACGTCGCGGTGTCGTGGGGCCGCGACGGCATCCGCCGGGTCGTCATCGGCAGCGTCGAGGAGATCATCTACGGCCGCCTGCGGCAGCAGCGGTCCTACAGCACGTCGCAGCTGTCGATCAACGTCAAAGGCGTCGACGGCCGTCGGCTGATCCGCCCCACGCTCTCGTTCCAGCCCGGCGGATCGAGCCCGCCCGTGACCGTCTCGGCCGCCGAGGCGGCGCTCAAGGCCGATGCTTCGGCAGGCACGCTCACGATCACCTGCCGCGACGGCACGGTCCATGTCGGCGACGTGAAGGCGGTGTTCCCCGACACGATCGAGCGGGTCGTGCCGCTCGACGCCGTGAGCCGCAAGGGCGGCACGTCGACGAGCCCGTCGGAGATCGCCATGGCGGACTTCCCCAAGGCGCGGGCCGAGCAGATCGCCAAGATCGACCAGTTCGAGCAGGTCGCCGCCGGCAAGGTCGCCATGGGGATCGTCACCGGCCAGATGGAGCTGACGCTCCCCGCGGCGATCGAGCCCGACCTGCAGCAGGCGACCTGGGCCCGCTCCCGCCTGACGCGGATCATCATGGAGCCCTGGCGGCGGTGGGCCAACGGCTTCAGTTGCCTCTGCTTCGTGCTGGTCGGCGCGCCGATGGCGATCCGCATGCGCAACGCCGACTTCCTCACGAGCTTCTTCCTCTGCTTTCTCCCGATCCTGCTCGTCTACTATCCGGTCTTCATGCTGGGCGTGTCGCGCGTGAAGGCCGGCTCGCTGCCGCCACCGGCCGTCTGGATGGGAAACGTGCTCGTGGCTCTGTGGGGCCTGTGGCTTCTGCGGAGCGTCATCCGTCGCTAGAGCCCGGCGCGCCTGCCGCACCGTCCCGCCGATCCCCACGGCTTTCGGTTCTCCCGTCCTCCTTTTTTTCGAAAGCACCGCCATGCCCCGCCCCGTCACGCTCTTCACCGGCCAGTGGGCCGACATGCCGCTCGCGGATCTCGCCCGGAAGGCCCGCGAGTTTGGCTACGGGGGCCTCGAGCTCGCCTGCTGGGGCGATCACTTCGATCCCACCCGCGCCCTGGAGGAGAGCGGCTACTGCGCCGCCAAGCGGGACAGCCTCGAACGGCACGACCTCGCGGTCTACGCCATCTCCAACCATCTGGTCGGCCAGGCCGTCTGCGACCGGATCGACGAGCGGCACAAGGCGATCCTGCCGCCGCACGTCTGGGGCGACGGCGCGCCGGCCGGGGTGAACGCCCGTGCCGCCGAGGAGATGAAGCGGACGGCTCGGGCGGCCCAGAAGCTCGGCGTCTCGGTGGTCAACGGCTTCACCGGATCGAGCATCTGGCACCTACTCTATTCCTTCCCGCCTGTCACCGAAGCGATGATCGACGCCGGCTTCGCGGAGTTCGCCGATCGCTGGCACCCGATCCTCGACGTCTTCGCAGAGTGCGGCGTGCGGTTCGCACTGGAGGTGCATCCGACCGAGATCGCCTTCGACACGATCACGGCGCAGCGGGCCCTCGACGCGCTCGGCCGCCGCGAGGAGTTCGGCTTCAACTTCGACCCGAGTCACCTCCACTGGCAGGGCGTGGATCCGGTCGAATTCATCCGCACGTTCCACGACCGCATCTATCACGTGCACGTGAAGGACGCGGTCACGCTGCTCAACGGCCGGGGCGGCATTCTGGGCAGCCACTTGAACTTCGGCGACCCGCGGCGGGGCTGGGATTTCCGCTCACCCGGTCGCGGCGGCGTCGATTTCGAGGAGATCATCCGGGCCCTGAACCAGATCGGCTACGAGGGACCGCTGTCGGTGGAGTGGGAGGATTGCGGCATGGATCGCGAGCACGGCGCCGCGGAGGCCTGCGGCTTCGTGCGGCAACTCGACTTCGCCCCGAGCCGAAGGCCGTTCGACGCCGCATTCGCCGAGGAGAGCTGATGTGCCGAGGGGCCTGCCCCGGCGCCCGGAGCACCGCACCATGCCCACCCGTCATCCGCTTCAACTCGCGATCGCCGTGGCCGTCGCAGCCATGTTCTCCCCGGCCGGCATGGGCCGCGCCGCGGCACCGCCGACACTGGCGGCGATCGACCGCGACTGGACGGCGACGATCGACGACCTCGTCCGCCGTGCGGAGGCGGGGGACCACCGGGCGGTCGTCACGGCGATCCGGGACTGGCAACTGCCTGCCGAGGAGGGCCGGCAGTTCGTGCTCATGATCCCGTCGGGCCCGGACGACGAACAGCTGCCGGAGGGAATCGACGCACCGGCGGCCCGCGGCCTGTGGGAGGAGTTTCTCGCGGCTCGGAAACGACGATCGGCGGGCGTCTTCGCCGTCGCCCGGGCGGTCGCCGACGACGGGCAGAGTGCGCCACCGCAGATGAGCGAGTCGATCGGGCTGGTCTATCGGGCGCTGCGGGACGATCCCGACAACGAGCGCGCGAGAGAAGCCGCCGGCTGGGTGCGTCGCGACGGCCGTTGGGTCTGGCCCGAGGTGGCGCGGCGGCTCGACAAGGGGGAGGAGCACACGGCGGACTTTGGATGGCTGCCAAAAGGCCGAGTCGACCGCTACCGCGCGGGCGAGCGTTACGAACAGGGCCGCTGGCTGAAGCCCGACGTGGCAGCCGCGAAGCCGCGTCGGCCGCGCGACCTCAAAGTTGCGGCGAAGCTCGCCTCCGACCACTGGCTCGTCGCCTACACTGGCGACATCGAGGCGGCCGCCAGGCTCGCCGCCGAACTCGAAAAGGCGCACGCCGCGTGGGTGCAGGCCTTCGGCGGCTTTCAGCACGAGCCGGCGGAGTGGCGGCAGCGGATCCAGGGACGCGGGCGGCCGCGGCCGCTCGAGCCCTTTGCGGCCACGCTCGTGGCCGACCGTGCAGCCTATGTCGCGGCGCTCGAGTCGCTCGAGCCCACGATCGCCCGCACGCTCGGCGTCTACTGGACGCCGACCCGCACCGCCTGGTTCTTCGAAGGCGAGGGACAGGATCCGACGACGGTGCGACACGAGGCGACCCACCAGCTCTTCGCGGAGAAGCGGCGAACGAGCCCGCTGGCCGGCGAGCGGTGCGGCTTCTGGGCCATCGAGGCGGCGGCCTGCTATCTCGAGAGTCTCGAGCCTGCGGCCTTCGGCTGGACGCTCGGCGGCCGCGAGGCCGGCCGGGCACCTGCGGCGCGGGAACGGTTGATCGGGGACGGCTTCCACGTGCCGCTCGAAGAGCTCTGTCGCCTCGGCCGCCGGGCACTGCAGGCCGATGACCGTCTGCCGCAGATCTACAGCGAGATTGCGGGGCTCGCCGACTTCTTCATGAACGGCGAGCGGGGCCGCTACCGCGACGCCTTCGTGGAGTACCTCGTCCGGATCTACACCGGCACGGTCGATCCCGACACGCTCGCCAAACTCTGCGGCACGAGCTACGAGTCGCTCGACGACGCCTACCGCCGCCACATGGCCCGGTGACATGGCTTCAGCAGGCCGGCAGACCCGTCCGCCCTGCAGTGCCCTCAGGCGGCCGGGGTTGCCCGTGCCATGAGAGCCGGCCTTGCTCGCCAAGCGCAGCCAGGATGGCGAAGCGCAGGCGAGCATGGAGTGAGCGGAGGCCCGGAAGGCCGGCGCAAACGTCCGGCGACATGGCACGGGCAACCCCGGCCTGCGCACCAACCCGCACTCGTGAGTCGCCCTCGTGCCCGCGTTGACGGCTCTTCCGCCACGCTTCTACACTTCTCCGCCAATAGACACGGAAATCGCAGATCCCAACCGATCCCAACCGGAGCCGAGACTTTCATGGCCGCACCGACCGCCCCCGCCGCGCGGGCTTCCCACGGCGTTGACATCGACCGCCTCGCCATCGACACGATCCGCACGCTGGCGATGGACGCCGTCGAGGCGGCCAAGAGCGGCCACCCCGGCACCCCGATGGCATTGGCGCCGGTGGCCTACACGGTCTGGACAAGGTTCCTGCGGTACGACCCGGCCGATCCCGCCTGGCCCAACCGCGACCGGTTCGTCCTCTCCTGCGGCCATGCCTCGATGCTGCTCTATGCCCTCATCCACCTCGCCGGCATCCGGCGCGGCACGGCGGGCGAGCCGGCGGTGTCGCTCGACGAGATCAAGCGGTTCCGCCAACTCGACAGCGTCTGCGCGGGCCATCCCGAGCACCACATGACCGCCGGCATCGAGACGACGACGGGACCGCTCGGCCAGGGCTGCGGCAACTCGGTCGGCATGGCGATGGCCTCCCGCTGGCTCGGCGCGCACTACAACACGCCCGGCCACGTCGTCTTCGACTACGACACCTACGTCCTCTGCAGCGACGGCGACCTCATGGAGGGCGTCGCCATGGAGGCCGCTTCGATCGCCGGCCACCTCGGTCTCGCGAACCTCTGCTGGATCTACGACGACAACGAGATCACGATCGAGGGCGAGACCCACCTCGCCTTCAGCGAGGATGTGCAGCGGAAGTTCGAGGGGATGGGCTGGCGGGTCGAGCGCGTGGCCGACGCCAACGACACCGGCGCCCTCACGCGGGCGCTCGAGAGTTTCAAGGCGGAGACGAAAAAGCCCACGCTCGTGATCGTGAAGAGCGTGATCGGATACGGCGCGCCCAAGAAGGCCGGCTCCCACGAGTCGCACGGCGCGCCGCTGGGCGCCGAGGAGATCAAGGGGGCGAAGGCCGCCTACGGTTGGCCGACCGACGCCCAGTTTCTCGTGCCTGCCGAGGTGCCGGAGCAGTTCGCCAAGACGCTCGGGGCCCGGGGCAGGCAGGCCCGGGAGGCCTGGCAGGCGACCGTGGCCGATCAGGCGAAGGGCCATCCGGCCGTCGCCACGGAACTGGCCTCGTTCCTGGCCGGCCGGCTGCCGGCGGGCTGGGAGCGGGCGATCCCCTGCTTCCCGGCCGACGCCAAGGGGCTCGCCAGCCGGGTCTCGAGCGGCAAGGTGATCCAGGCCCTCTCGGGCGCGATCCCCTGGTTCATCGGCGGCTCGGCCGACCTCGCGCCCTCGACGATGACGCTCGTGCCCGGCGCCGGCGACTTCGGCCACGGTTCCTACTCCGGCCGCAATCTCCACTTCGGCATCCGCGAGCACGGCATGGCGGCCGCCTGCAATGGCATGGCGCTCTCCGGCCTGCGGCCCTACTGCGCGACATTCTTCGTCTTTTTCGACTATTTGAAGCCGTCGCTGCGGCTCTCGGCCCTCGGCAACTTGGGCGTGATCTACGTGCTCACCCACGACTCGATCGGCCTTGGCGAGGACGGGCCGACGCATCAACCGATCGAGCAACTCGCCAGCGCCCGGGCGGTGCCCGGCCTCGGTGTCTTCCGTCCGGCCGACGCCAACGAAGTGGCCGAGACCTATCGCGTGGTGATCGGGCGGGCCGACCGTCCGGCCGTGATCGTGCTCTCCCGGCAAAACCTGCCGACGCTCGACCGCGCCGACATGGGCTCGGCCGAAGGCGTGGCCCGCGGGGCCTACATCCTGAAGGAGGCCGCCGGCGGCAAGCCGCAGTGCATCCTGATCGGCACCGGCAGCGAGGTGCCGCTGTGCCTCGAGGCCGCCGAGAAGCTCGCGGCCGAAGGAATCCAGGCGCGGGTGGTGAGCATGCCGAGTTGGGATCTCTTCGAGGAGCAGGACGAGGCCTACCGCGAGAGCGTGTTGCCGCGGGCGGTGACGGCGCGGGTCGCCTGCGAGGCGGCCTGCGGCTTCGGTTGGGATCGCTGGATCGGCCCGCGCGGCCGGTTCGTCGGCATGACCGGCTTCGGGGCATCGGGCCCCGCTCCGGCGCTCTACAAGCACTTCGGCATCACGGCCGACGCGATCGCCGCCGCCGCCAAGGCGAGCCTCGCGGCCGGCAAGGGCTGAGCAGCTTCCCGGTCACATCGCCGTTCATGCACCGGCGAGGGCCACCCGTCGCCGGACGTTCGTTCAGGGCATCCTGCCCTTCACTCTCTCGGATGCTGACTTCGCTCCGCCATCCTGGCTTCGCTCGTCATCATGCGCCGGCTCTCAGGACACGGGCGGCCCTCACCTTCCTGAGAGGCTCGCAGAGGGCCAGGCCCGGAGGGCCGGGTAAGCACCAGCCGGCGGAGGCCGGCCCAGCAACGCGAGCAGGATGCGAGGCGTTGCGTGAAGCTAGCCGCACGGGCGGCCCTCGCCTCGCGTGACGGTCACAGACGTCAGGGCTGGTGGTGCGAGTCGCCGATCACGGCATCCTCGTCGTCGATGCCCGCGGCCACCTTGCCGTCGTGGTTCTTGTAAAGGTGATCGTCCGCGTGCAGATCGTGCGGCAGAAGCCGCCGCACGCGGCCATCCTCGAAGAGGATGTGATGCACGCCGTCGGGATGGTTGTCGCTCCGCTCGCCGCTGGCATCGGGCGCGTCGGCCATCAGCGGATGGTGGCCGCGGCGGCGGTCACGATTCTGTTGGAGCGTGCCGGTCGCATCGCGATGCCCGAGCGTGTACCCGTAGTCGCCGCCCATCGTCCGCACCATCTCCTCGAACTGCGGCGTGCCCACCGCAGCCCGCAACTCCTCGAGCGACGGCACCCGATAGCGGCCGCTGCGGGCCAACTCCGAGTCGGGCACGAGCAGCGTGCCGTCGTCGGCCACGAGCCGCTGCTCGGAGACGAGCGTCGGGGCATAGAGACCCGCCCGCGACAGCGGGCCGGCATCGGGCGGCGTGGGGAAAACCCGGTGCGTGTCGGCATAGCCCTGGAGCGCCGCGGACGTCCGCATGAGGTTGCGTTCGGCCCGTCGGGCACGGGCCTGGGCGATCGAGTCGAGAAGCAGCGGCGCCACGAGCAGGCAGGCCGCCAGCGCCGTCGCGGCCATGATCGCCCTGTCGACCCAGGCCCGGGCCGACCGCCGCGGCTGGGCCGGGGCGGGCGAGAGCCCCCGCGACGCCTGCCGCACCGCCACAGCCTGGCGTTCGGCGGCGACCCGCTTGAGTGTGCGGGCGGCCAGCCCCGCCGGCGCCACGAATGCCTCACGGTCGCGGGAGAGCGGCGCGACCGCCAGTCGCAACCGCTCCATGTCGTGCCGCAGGGCAGCTCCAAGGTGAGGATCGGATAGCGCCCTCTCGACCTCCGTCGACTCGGCGTGTTCCAGGGCCCCCAGCAGGTGGCCGACAAGTTCTTCTCGCATGACAGAGACTCACATCATTTCGTGCTTCGCGACGAGCCTTCGGTGGGGCGTCAGGCTCGTTTTCGTCATCGGCTTCGCGGCGGATCGGTCTTGCGTGGACAGACTCCCTGTCGGGTCGTGACGACACGGTCAGCCATTGCCGGACCTCGCCCACGACTCGTTGAGCTTGAGCAAGGCGGCGTGGAGCCGGCTCTTCACGGTTCCGACCGGAATGCCCAGCACGTCCGCCGCCTCGCGATACTTCATGCCCTGATGGTAAACGAGCACCAGGGCGCTCTTGAGCGCGTCCGGAAGCTCGTCTACCGCGGCACGCACCCAATCCTTCGCCTCCTCGTCCTCCATCTTCCGGTCGGCCGTCGTATCCTGCCCCGAAAGCATCTCCACGAGGGCACCGACATCGTCATCACCGCCCGTCCGCTGATCGAGGCTCACCATGCGGTGGCGCCGATTGCGACGCTGGGCGTCGATGGCCTGATTGGTGGCGATCGTGTAGAGCCAGGGCCGGAAACGCCGGCCGTCCTCGAAACTCTCTCGCTTCAGGTGGACCTGCAGGAACGTGGCCTGGAAGACGTCCTCGGCCATCTCCGCGCTGCCGAGGTAGCGCCGGAGATAGCTGAAGAGCTCGTGTTCGTAACGGTGGACGAGCAACTCGAAAGCCGCCGCGTCGTCCGCCGCACGAACCCGTTCGATCAGCGCCTCATCCGTCGGCCCCGCCTCCTGTGCCAAGGATTGCGCCGCTGACGCTGTCAACGGCACGACGGCCGAACCGCCGCCGGAGCGGTCGTCTGCCGAGGCACGGGAGTGAGACTCATGCAAATCCATCTCTACTACGCCGCCACGACGCGAAGGTTCGCGGAGAAAAATCCACCCCCCGGCGGCCCCGTGGGCCCTCGGACGGCCGGCCTGGAAGAAGCACCAAGCCGCGGCTCCGAGTATAGCCGCCCCCCCGGCGGGATGCCGCCGCCAGGTGCGAGCCGGGGCCGTCGGCCATGTGCTTCGGAGGCCCGCCCGCACACCATGGTTTGACTTTTCCGGGATCCATTCCGACATTCCGGCACGGGCGGGGCTGGCACCGAGGCCGCCCCGCCCGATGCCACCCCCTGGGCGGCGGTCCGCCAAGACCATGAGTTCCCCGGGCGTTTCTGGGTCAGAACGGAAGCCGATGCGCATGCATAGCCCCCCGCCCGCCCGCCGCTACCAGTGGGCCACGCCGGGCGATATCAACGCCTTCTTCGGTCTCTCGCTCGACAATTTGGCCGATCTCGTCCTGGCCGTGACGCTCCTGGCGACCGTCTTCGGGTATCCGGTCGAGTTCGCTCTCTCGCACTTCGTGCCCGGCACGGCCGTGGGCGTGGTGATCGGCGACCTGTTCTTCACCTGGATGGCGTTCCGGCTGGCTCGGCGAACGGGCCGCACGGACGTGACCGCCATGCCGCTCGGGCTCGACACGCCGAGCACGTTCGGCATGGTCTTCTTCGTCTTGGGGCCGGCCTACGCGGCGGCGCTCTCCGGCGGCATGGACCGGGAGCCGGCCGCCCGCCATGCGTGGCATATCGGCATGTGCGCGATCGTCGCCAGCGGCTTTTTCAAGGTGGGCTGCAGCTTCGTGGCCGGGAGCGTGCGCCGACTCGTGCCCCGCGCGGGCCTCCTGGGCAGCCTGGCGGCTGTCGCGCTCGCGCTCATCTCCTTCCTGCCGTTGCTCGAGATCTTCGGCGAGCCGCTCACGGGCTTCGCGGCATTCGGCATCGTGCTGGCGGCGCTCACGGCGCGGATCCCCCTGCCCGGCCGCATCCCCGGGGCGCTTGCCGCGCTGCTCGTGGGTGGCGCGATCCATGCGGTCTGTCGCACGGCCGGCTGGCTGCCGCCCGACGCGGCGCATGCCGGCCTCGATCCTGCGGCGGCCCTCTGGCCGACGGAATGGCTTTCGGCCCTGCGGCTCGAATGGCTCGAGGCCTGGGGGGACATGCTCAAGTATCTGCCGATCGTGATCCCGTTCGCGCTCTGCACCGTCGTCGGCGGCATCGACTGCACCGAGAGCGCCGCGGCGGCCGGTGATGAATACGACACCGGCCACGTGATCGCCGTCGAGGGGATCGCCACGATCATCGCGGGCGCCTGCGGCGGGGTGATCCAGACCACGCCCTACATCGGCCACCCGGCCTACAAGGCGATGGGCGGCCGGGCGGCCTACACGCTCGCGACGGCCCTCTTCATCGGCGTCGCCGGGCTCACCGGCACGTTCGCGTATCTCTATGAGGCGATCCCGGGGCCGGCCGTGCTGCCGATCCTCGTCTTCGTCGGCCTGGAGATCACGGCGCAGAGCTTCCATGCCACGCCGTCGCGGCACTACCCGGCGGTCGCGGTGGCCTGCGTGCCGGCGCTGGCGGCACTCGTCTCGCTGCAGGCCGACAAGCTGCTCGCGGCGGGGGCGACGCCCGATGCCGGCCTGGCCCGGGAGCTCTTCTCGCTAAGACTGCTTTCCTCCGGCTTCATCCTCACGAGCCTGCTCTGGGCGGGGCTCGTCGCGGCCCTCGTCGATCAGGCGCTGCTCGCGGCCGCAGGCTGGTGCCTCGCCGCCGCCGCCGGCACGCTCTGCGGCGTCATCCACTCGCCCTTTCCCGACGGCCGGCTCTTCCTGCCCTGGGCGGTCGGGCCGTTGCCGCCGGAGGCCGCGGGCCGGGGGCCGGTGACCCTGGCCGCGGCCTACGCGGTCCTGGCCGCGATCTTCGTGATCTGGCACGTGCTTCGGCCCGCGCCGAGATCGAAGGAGTAGCGCCTCTGCTGTCGGCACAAACCGGCGCAGGCGATCACAGCCGCGCGAGGATCGCCGCGCCCATCGCCCGCGTGCCGACGGCCTTGCCGCCGCCGGCGATGTCGGCGGTGCGGATATCGTCGGCCACCGTCCGCTCCACGGCCGCCTCGATGGCCCGCGCCTCGGCCTCGAGCCCGAAGGAATGCCGGAGCATGAGGGCCGCAGAGAGCACCTGCGCGCACGGATTGGCCTTGTCCTGGCCGGCGATATCGGGCGCCGTGCCGCCGGACGGCTCATAGAGCCCGTAGGGCTTGCCGTGCCGGTTCTGGTCGAGTCCGAGCGACGCCGACGCCATCATGCCGAGCGAGCCGCAGATCACGGCCATCTCGTCGGAGAGGATGTCGCCGAACATGTTCTCCGTGAGGACGACGTCGAACTGCGCCGGCCGCAGCACGAGCTGCATCGCGGCGTTGTCGATGTACATCGTGGCAAGCGTCACATCCGGCGCGACGGCCTGGATCCGCTCGGAGACGACCTTCCGCCAGAGGACCGACGTCTCGAGCACGTTGGCCTTGTCCACGAGCGTAACGTGCCCGCGGCGGGCCCGGGCGGTGGCGATGGCCACGTCGGTGATCCGCTCGATCTCCGAGCGGCGGTAGACCATGGTGTCGATCGCCTCGATGTCGCCGCCTTCGAGGTCGCGGGTCGACTTGGCGCCGAAATAGAGGCCGCCGGTGAGTTCGCGGATGCAGACCATGTCGACGCCGTCCGGGATGCGGTCGGGCCGCAGCGGCGAGGTGTCGAGGAGGTTCTTGAGCAGGAGGCCGGGGCGGACGTTGGCGAAGAGGCGGAAGTGCTTCCGCAGCGGCAGGAGCGAAGCCCGCTCGGGCTGTTCCTGGGGCGGCAGCTTCTCCCACTTCGGTCCGCCGACGGAGCCGAAGAGGATGGCGTCGGCGGCGCGGCAGGCCGCGAGGGTGGCATCGGGGAGCGCCTTGCCATGGCGGTCGATGCCGGCTCCGCCGACGTCGTGGGTGGAATGGGCGAGCGTGTGGCCCGATCGCTGGAGGACGGCCTCGAGGACCGGGAGGGCGACGGCCATGACCTCGGGGCCGATGTAGTCGCCGGGGAGGACTGCGATGGTGATGTTCATGGCGGGGATGATAGGCCATGCAACGGTGGCGGCAAAGCCGAGGCGCGGCGGCCCAGGGCGCGGGTATGCTCTTGCACGTCGGCGCGGAGGCCGCGTCAGAACATCACTGACAGGGCAGTCGTCTCCCCATGCCTTCCGACACGCGGCCCCCCGACGACCACCCTGACCACGGCCCCGGGCCTTCGGAGCCCGGACTCACGGGCCGCGAGGATCGCTTCGGCCTCAGGCTGGAGCCGCCACCGCAGGCTGACTGGCTCGTCGGCGTCACACTCGGCGGTGTCACGCTCGAGCGCGTGCTCGGCGATGGCGGCATGGGCCGCGTCTATGAGGGCCGGCAGCACCAGCCGCGGCGGGCCGTCGCCGTCAAGGTGATGCGTCCGGGCCTGGTCACGGCCGGCATGCAGCGGCGGTTCGAGCACGAGGCCCGGCTGCTCGGCCGGCTCTCCCACCCCGGCATCGCCCAGATCCACACCGTGGGCATGCAGACGATCGACGGCACGGCCATCCCCTACTTCGTCATGGAACTGGTACCCGATGCCGCCCCGCTCACCGACTACGCCGCCGCGCGGTCTCTCTCGCCGCGCGAGAAGGTCGCCCTCTTCCGAAAAGTCTGCGCCGCCGTCGCGTACGGCCACCACCGGGGCGTGATCCACCGCGACCTGAAGCCCGGCAACGTCCTCGTTGGGCCGACGGGCGAGCCGAAGGTCATCGACTACGGCGTGGCCCACAGCACCGACACCGACATCGCCCTGACGACCATGCACACCGACGTCGGGCACCTGATCGGCACGCTTCAGTACATGAGCCCGGAACAGTTCGCCGCCAATCCCGACGACATCGACACGCGGGCCGATGTCTATGCCCTTGGTGTCGTGCTCTACGAACTGCTCACCGGCAAGCCCCCGTACGACATCGCGAAGAAGCCGGTCTTCGAGGCCGCCCGCCTGGTGCGGGAGTGCGACCCGGCACCACTCTCGTCGTTCAACCGGACGCTTCGCGGCGACCTCGACACAATCGTCGCGAAATGTCTCGCCAAGGAGCGGTCGCACCGGTATTCGACCGCCGCCGAGTTGGAGGCCGATCTCGGCCGCTATCTGGCGGGCGAGCCGATCGCCGCGGCGCCGCCGAGCCTGCTGTCAGCCCTCGTGCGGCTGGGCCGCCGCCATCGAATCGCATTCACGGCGGCGGCAACGGCCCTGGCGGCACTCATCACCGCGACGGTCGGGATCAGCGTCTTCGCCGTGCGGGCCCAGCGGGAGCGGATCGAGGCGGTCGCGGCCCGCGATCGTGCGGCGGCGGAGCAGGTGGTCGCAGCCCGCGAGCGGGACCGATCGCAGCGACTGCATGCGTTCCTGATCGAGAAGATTCTCAACGCCGACGCCTACTCGGCCGACCGCGACGTCACCCTGGCCGATATGCTCGGCCGCGCCGTGCGGACCGTGCCCGAGGCCTTCCGCGACGATTCACACCTGCAGGGCGACATGCTGCAGACGATCGGGCAGGTCCTGCAGCACGGCGGCCGCTACGCCGAGGCCCAACTCCCGCTCGAGCGTGCCGTCGAGCTGTGGGAGCGGGAGGTCGCTGCCGGTACGACGGAGAGCGAAGCGAGGCTGGCGGGGGCCCTCGAGGCGCTCGGCAGCCTGTATGCGGCGACCGGTCGGCGGGACGAAGCCGCGAAGCTCCTCGAGCGGGCGGTCTCGATCAACGAACGACTGTACGGCGCCGCCGACCCGCGGACCGCCGGATCGCTCGGCACGCTCGCCGGCCTCGTGAACTCGACCGGTGACGCCAAGCGGGCGGAGGCCCTCTTCCGCCGGCAACTGGTCATCTACCAGGCCGCCGGCGGTGACCGCGACGAACGCACCGCCGGGGCGCTGGTGCATGTCGGCTGCGCGCTCGCGTCCCAGGGCAGGTTTTCCGAGGCGGAAGACGTGCTACGCCGGGCGCTTTCCGTCCAGGAATCGCTGCTGGGCGCCGAGCACGCCCGGGTCGCCCAGACGGCGATGCACCTGGGGGCCGTGCTCCGCTACGAACGTCGCTGGCAGGAGGCGCGTACATGGCTCGAGAGGTCGCTCGACGTCGCCAGCCGGACGCTCGGGCCGGAGCACGAGTTCGCCGCCGAAGTGCTCGGCCATCTGGCCGCTATCGACGGCCATGACGGCCGCCATGCCGACGCCGTCGCCCACCTGGAGCGGGCCGTGGCGATCCGCACGCGGGTCTTCGGGGCCGCCGATGAGCGGGTGCGTGCGCTCGAGACGCGGCTCGCCGCCGCCCAAGCGGCGCTCGGCCGCCCCGAGAACACGGCCCCCGTCAGTGGCGACAACGGCGCGGCGGTCCCGCCGGGCGGCCCGCCGCCTCACTCGAGGCCGTAGGCGCCGGCCATCGGGATGTCGAGGCCCGTGCGGCTGGCGAACTGCGTTCGCGATAGGAACCGCGGCTCGAGGTTGAACGACACGCCGACGTTGTTGCGGCTGTAGTCGTAATTGAAACCGAACGTCATCAGGAACGACTCGCCGATCCGTACGAGCTGGAAGTTCTGGCCGATGTTCATCCCCTTGAGGTTGAGCGCCGTGCCGAAGGAGCTCGCCCACTTGGGGCTCATGCGGTAGGTGTAGGAGCCGGTGAGCACGCTTGCGTCGATCGGCCCGCCGAACTCGTTGAAGCCGATGTAGAAGCTGCCCCGTGGCGTGCGGTTGAGAAGCGCGCCGACCGTGAAGAGCTGCTGGCCGCCGGTGAAGAAGTCGACGTCCGCGGTCGACAGGATCGTCGTGCGGTCGCCCACGTGCCAGCGGAAGTCGTACTGCCAGAGGCCCATCGTCTGGCCGAAGTTCTGGCTGGTGGTGGGGAACAGCTCCCCGTCCACGTCGAAGAGGATCCAGTCGATGATCCGCCGGTTGCCGACCGGGCCCCGCTTCGTCTGCCACCGCTGGCGGGCCGCCAGGCGGAAGACGGTCAGGTCGTTGGCGATCTCCGTCGGCCCGGTCACCCAGCCGCCCATGCCGCGGCGGACCGCATAGGTCCGCGGGTCGTATTTATTGGAGGGCCCGAAGACGAAGGGCGCCGGCAGCGGCGTGGCCTGCCCTGGAATCGCGCCGTAGTCCCAATAGGGAATGTTGCGGCGGTACTGGTTGATCGTGTCGTCGTCGATCTGATCATAGAGCGGGAACTGGTCGATGCTCTGCGTGGAGTTCGCATAGGAGAACTCCGCCTCCCACACGATCTTGTGGGCCAGGCCGTGCACGTTCCAGAGCTGGCTTTCCACGGTGTTGTCGACCGACCACATCGGCAGCGTCGAGCGGATGCCGACCTGCCCGTAGGCCCGGTCGATCGGGGATTGCGTGATGTCTTGCCCCCAGTGGGCCAGCTCGCCGAGCGCATAAGGGACGATCTTCACCGCCCCCGCCTGGAAAGGCAGGTCGAGTTCGTGCCGCGTCGCAAGCCGCTCGCCGATGACGTTGTTCTCGTAGGGGAGCGTGGTCCAGATGCCGAGGCCCTGCCCCGGGGTCGGCGTCTGCGGCAGGTTCTGGCGGACGTATGAGACACCCGAATGCTGGTACCAGGTGATCGAGTCCTGTAGAAGCGGCTGGCCGAGCCAATAGTGGTCGAGCCGCGGCCACCACTCGCTCTGCGTGAAGAACGGATTCACCCGCACGCTCGTCAGCAGCCGCAGTTCGCGGTTCTCCACCGGCCGCCGCAGGTCGAGCCAGGTCCGCTGCTCGTACCCTTCCTCCCACTCCGCCTCGTAATACTCCTCGAGGAAGTTCATGTCGCTGATCCAGCCGGCGGTGCCACGGGCCTGCCAGCCGCCGAAGAAGCTGTCGGTCGAGCCGCCGAGATCCTGCCTGTGCCGCCAGAAGGAGCGGCCGCGGAAGGTCCGATTCGGGAAGCCGGGGTAGGTGAAGTCGCGGCGATAGAGGCCGAGGTTGTCGCGGCCCACGTCGCCGATGAACCAGGCGTCGAGGTCGCCGCTCGTCGGCCCGCCGAAGCCGAGGAAGTCGGGCCGGTTGTAGAGCAGCGAGGTGCCGCCGCCGGGGCCGCGCAGGCTCAGGTAGTCGACGTCGAAGTCCCAGTCGACGCCGTCCGGCGGCCGCCGCCAGCCGAACACCTGGAACGCATCCCAGCTCGTGAGCAGCTGCGTGCCGAAGATCTGGTCGTTCTTGATCTGGGCGTTGTTGATGTAGAAGGTCGGCTTCTTCGCGTTGGTGGAGAGCACCGGCCACCAGAGCACGGGCACGCCGCCCACGGTGACGGTGTTGCCGCGGCTGGTGATGAACTGCTGGTGCTCGATGGCCGGCTCGCCCGTGGCCGGATCGATCGTCGCCTGCCCCATCGGCCCGGGCAGCGGCACCTGTTCGTCGGTGAACTCGAGCTGCCGCGAGCGGAACTCCCAACTGGGCACCCCGAGCCGGCTCGACGTGAGCCCCGTCTGCTGGGCGACGAACCGGCTGCGATCCACCTGCCGCAGCACGTCGGCCCGCAGCCGCACCACGCCGGAGTAGTTGTCCACCGGCGTCAGCACGGTGGCACCCGTGATCACGCCGCTCGACCGCGGCACGTCGTAGAACATGCTCACCGCCTCGACCACCCGCTGCCCCTGGCGGAAGACGACGTTGCCCTCCATGTACAGTTCGAGCGGCACGTCGGCGGCCTGGGCCGAGTCACCGCTCAGGTCGGGCTGTCCTTGTCCCCGGGTCCAGATCACGAGTCTGTCGGTCGAGATGTCGAGCGGCCCGGCCGGGTCGACGCCGTCCACCACGAGATTCACGCCCGACGTGATGACGGCCACCCACTCGTTGCCCGTCGGGCTCGGGAACCAGCGGATGTTGAGCGGCATGCTCGACCGGGGGAAAGCACGCAGACGGCGGGCGGGTGCGGCCGTGTTCACCGTCGGCACCGGCGCCGCGCCGAACTCGCTGAACTGGGCCTGCTGGATCGGCTCCTCCTCGGCCGCGGCGTCGGCCGCCGCGACGAATGCCACCGGCACCACGCGATCGGCCGGCTCTTCGTAGATCGGCGGCGCGCCCGCGGACGGCACGACGCTGGCGAAGTCGAGCGTCGGGTCGGCGAGGAGCCAGAAGCGGCCCGTCCAACGCGGCCCTCGGACCGAGGTCGCCGCGGCCGCGTCACTGCCGCCGGTGCGGACCTGCACGTCGCCCGCCATGCGCACGAGCATGCCGCGGACCGCCGGCCGTTCGGCCCCGTCGTCGTCGCCCGTCGTCTGGCCCGCGCCCTGCTCGATCCAGACGACCGCCTCGTGGGCCGTGGCCTCCGTCGCAGCCTGCACGATCCGCACGCCGCCGGTGAGGTGCCAGACGTCGTAGGATCCCTCGGTCCAGCGGGCGGCCTGCGTGGCGCGGATCGTCACGGTCTCGCGCGGATCGGCCCCGGGCACCTCGATCCGGCCGGCCTCGGCGATCGCCGCCGCGAGACCGCGGGCCGGCAGCGCCGCGAGCGCTCCGGCGGTGGCCGAATCGTGCAACGGCGGCGTGGCCGCCGGCTCCTGTGCCGGGCTGGCTCCCGTGAGTCCCGCCAGGAGCAGCGTTACTAACGCCGCGATGCACCAGCGCCGCCGGCCGCGTCGCACGAGCGCGCACGCTCGGCGCGACGGGCGTGCAGCCCGCTTGCGCGCAGCCTCGGCGGTGGCGACATCGACTCGCAAAAACACTCGAAAAATCTGGGGTTTCGGCGCGGCGCGGGGCCGCGGGAGAAACGGCGCGGGACTATAGGAATGCCCGCTTTGACGGGTCAAGGCGATGCGGCCCCGGCGTGGGCTCCGCAAGTCGAGGCCTCGTCGTGGGTTACCGACACCCGCAGCGACCGTCCGGTACATCGCCGGACGGGCTCGGCCCCAGGGCGCCGGCAGCCGCACCGCCCGCCCTGATGTGGCGGCCACGACCGCAGCGTGGGTAATCAGGGCAAGCCGAGGCCCGGCAGGCGGGGCAGGCTACGGTGTCGGACGACCGCCCAGATTCCGACGTTGGGTCGCGATTCCCAAGCTGCCGGCGCCACCCGCGGTACGATAGCCCGCGCGGCCGCGCACCACCCGTTCTCCGCGTGGCTTGCCGGCTTCGCCTCCGCCACCCTGCGCCAGCCGGCGCCCCACACCGCGCCGTCCCCGCCAGCCCCCCGCAGCGTCCATGCGTCCTGTTTCCGACCGCGTCGCGACCTGGCTCGTCCGCCACCGCCGGGTGCTGGCCGTCGCCGCCGCGCTCCTCACGATCGCGTCGGTCGGCCTGTCCCGACGGCTCGAGTTCTCACGGTCGATCGAGGCGATGTTCGACCGCACCGATCCGGCGCTTGTGCCCTACCGGTTGGTGGGCCGCGCATTCGGCTCGGGTGAGGTGGTGCTGGCTGCATACGACGATCCCGATCTCTTCACGGCCGCCGGCATGGCGCGGCTCCGCGCGGTTCGCGACGCCCTTGCAGGCGTGCCGGGCGTCGCCTCGACCACGAGCCTCGCCGACACGCCGCTCGGCGACCGCGTGATCGACACCGACGAGAGCCCGGCGGCGCGGCGGCTGCTCGCGCTCCTCGAAGGCTACGTCGTCGGCGCGGATCGCCGCACCGCCGCGGTGGCCTGCGTGCTCGCGGCCCCGCCGCCGGGATCGGCCCGCACCGTCGCCGTCTCGCGGGCCGCCACGATCGACCGGCTCAGGGAGGTGATGGCCCAGCGGCCGTCGGGGACCGTCGCCGGGGAACCGGTGATGCTTCGCGACGGCTTCGCGATGCTCGAGCGCGACGGCAACCTGCTCGGCACCGCCAGCGGCATCCTGGCGGGTGGCGTCCTGCTCGTCTCGTTCCGCAGCCTCCGCTGGCTCGTCGTGCCGCTCGCGGTCGTGCTCCTGGCGCTCTGGTCCACGCGCGGCGTGCTGGCTCTCGCGGGACTCAAGCTCACGATGGTGTCGACGATGCTCTCAGCGATGGTGACGGTGGTGGCGATCGCCACTGTCACGCACGTGATCGTGGAATACCGGCGTCGGCGCGAGGAGGGCCTGCCGCCCGCGGCCGCGCTCGAGCGGTCGCTGGCGGTGCTCTTCTGGCCCGTGGTCGGCTCGATCGCCACCGACGTCGTCGGCTTCGGAGCGCTCATCGCCAGCCGCGTCGGCCCCGTCCACGATTTCGGCGTCATGACGAGCGTCGGCGCCGCCATGGTGCTCGTGGCCGTGGCCCTGGTCCTCCCCTTTCTCGCCCTCTGCGGCCGGTTCGACGCCGACCCGAAGCGGGCGTGGGGCGAGCAGGCCCTCGACCTCGGCCTCGACTCGCTCGTCCGTCGTGTGGTGGCGCATCCCGTCCCGATCCTCCTCGGATCGCTCACGGCCGTCACGGCCGCCGTGGCCGGCATGCGGTGGCTCGAGGTGGAGACCGACTTCATCCGCAACTTCCGCAGTTCGAGCGCGATCGTCGCCTCCTACGACATGGTCGAGTCGCGGCTCGGCGGCGCCGGCGTCTGGGATGTCGTCGTGCCGTCGGCACAGCCGATCGACGCCGGCGCGGTCGCCACCGTCGCCCGACTCGAGCGCCGGCTCCGGGAGGAGGTGGTCGTGCCGGACGCCGCCGGGCGCCCGACGGCGGGCCTGACGAAGGTCATGAGCATGGCATCCGTGCTCGAGGCCGTCTCGCCGGTGCCGCTCGAGGTATTGGGCGGCTCGCGCCTCGGAGGATGGCTCGTCACGAACGCCGTCGGCATGCTCCGCACGCAGATGCCGCAGCTCGGCGACAGCCTCATCGGCACCGATCCCGAGGACGGCAGCACCTGGCTGCGGGTGATGCTGCGGTCGCGCGAGCGGCAGCCAGCGGCTGCGAAGCGGGCGATCATCGAGCAGGTCGGCCGGATCGTCGCGGAGGAGTTTCCCGTCGCGGGCGACGGCCGGAAGGGCTCCGTGACCGGCTTCTTCGTGCTCCTCGCGCAGCTGGTCGAGCGCATGCTCGCCGACCAATGGCTGACGTTCCTGTTGGCGGCGATCGGCATCTTTCTCCTGCTGGCGGCCGGCTTCCAGAGCGCCCTGATCGCAGTGCTGGCGCTCGTGCCCAACGCCCTGCCGATCTTCGTGGTGCTCGGCCTGCTCGGCTGGGCCGGTGAGCGGGTCAACATGGGCACGGCGATGATCGCCGCCGTTTCCATGGGGCTCTCCGTCGACAGCTCGATCCACTACATCGCGGCCTTCCGGCGGCGTCTTGCCGGCGGCGGCACGGTCGCCGCGGCGGTCGACACCGCCCATCAGACGGCCGGCCGGGCGATGGTCTTCTCGACGCTCGCGCTCGTCGTCGGCTTTCTGGCGCTCACCACCAGCGGCTTCATCCCGACGGTGTCGTTCGGCGCGCTCTCCTGCCTGGCGCTGGCCGGTGGCCTGGCCGGCAACCTGGTGGTGCTACCGGTGCTCTTGGCACTGGCGGCGCCGCGGGATGGCGGGCCGCGCAAAACAGGCTACATTCGTCGCTCTCCCCCCGATTCCTCCCCCGATCCCGCACGGAGCGGCCCATGACCCACGAGTTCTCCCACGTTCGCGCCGGCGGTCCCGCCGGCGGCATCGTCGCCGACCCGACCACCCGGCCGACGGCCTGCGAAGCGGATGCCGTGGTCGTCTTCCTGACCGAAGGAGGCACGGGCGCGGGCGCTGCCGCCGAGATCGACGCGGCCACCGGCGGCCTGCTCGGCCGGCTGGCCGCGGCGGGCGAACTGACCGGCAGGCGGTACGAGTGCGTGCCGCTCCTGGCGCCGCCGGGTGTGCGGGCGGGCCAGGTGCTCGTCGTCGGCCTCGGCAAACGGGAGGAGGTGGACGTGGGCGTGGTCTATCGCGCGGCGGCGACGGCCTCCCGGCAGCTCTCGGGCCGACCCCGCGGCACCGTCGCCTTCGTCGCCGACGGCGCCTGGTCGAGCCGGCAGGTGGAGCAGGCCGTCGCGGGCGCCGCGGTCGGCATGGTGGGTCAGGATCTGTACCGCGCCGAGAAGAAACGCACCCGCTTCGGCAAGACCGTCTGGCTCGCCGCCGCCCCCGAGTCGGTCGCCCGGGGTCTGGTCATCGGCGACGGGGTGAACCTCGCGCGGCGGCTCGTGAACACCGCCCCCGACGATCTCTATCCGCAGACCTTCTCCGAGGAGGCGGCGGCGATCGCCGGCCGCACGGGCATGGAGGTCGACATCTGGGACGAGGAGCAGCTTGCCCGGGAGCGGTGCCAGGCGATCCTCGCCGTGGGCCGGGGCAGCAGCCGCGCACCAAGGCTGGTCATCCTCCGCTACCGCGGCCCCGGCGCCGGCGACGGTCGGCCCGATCTCGCGCTCGTCGGCAAGGGGGTGACGTTCGACTCCGGCGGGCTGTCGCTCAAGCCGTCCGAGTCGATGCTCACGATGAAGTGCGACATGTCAGGCGGCGCCGCGGTGCTGGCGGCGGCCGCCACGATCGCGGCGCTCAAGGTGCCGATCAACCTGGTCGCCGCCGTGGGCCTCGTCGAGAACATGACCGGCCCCGGCGCCTATAAGCTCGGCGACGTGATCACGGCCCGCAGCGGCACGACGATCGAGGTGCACAACACCGACGCCGAGGGACGCGTCGTGCTGGCCGACGTGCTCGACGTCGTCCGCGGCCTCCAACCCCGGCGGATCATCGACGCCGCGACGCTCACCGGCGCCTGCATGGTGGCCCTCGGCCACGACGTCGCCGGCCTGTTCACGAACGACCAGTCCTGCTGCGACGATCTCGCGCAGGCGGCCCGCGCCGTCGGCGAGCCGGTCTGGCAGCTGCCGATGTATCCCGATTACGACGAGCAGATCAAGAGCGAGGTCGCCGACATCAAGAACGTCGGCGACGGCCGCTGGGGCGGCGCCATCACCGCGGCGAAGTTCCTCGAGCGGTTCGTGGGCGGCATCCCCTGGACCCACGTCGACATCGCCGGGCCGGCCTTCGCCGAGAAGCCGCGGCCGTGGACCGACGGCGGCGGCACGGGGGCCATGGTGCGGCCGTTGGTCGAACTCGCCCGCGGCCCGGACTGACCGGGGACCGGAGATGAGCCGAGCGAATCGTGACCGCCAGGCCCGGAGGGCCGGGTTAGTACCAGCGAGCGGAGGCTCGCCAAGCAACGTGAGCGGGAAGCGAGACGTTTCGTGAAGGTCGTGGCCGCCCGAGCCCCGTCGCCGGACGTTCGCGTCGGCCTTCCGGGCCTCCGCTCTCTCGGATGCTGACTTCGCTCCGCCATCCTGGCTGCGCTTGTCAGCATACGCCGGCTCTCGGGGCCCGGGCGGCCACCCACCTCCGGCATCGACAGCAGCGATCAGGAGCATGGCAGCATCCTCCAAAGCACTGCCAGAAACCTGCGTCGCATGGATGCGACGCGCAGCACCAGCGAGCGGAGGCTCGCCAAGAAACGTGAGCAGGATGCGAGGCGTTTCGTGAAGAAACCCGGCGTCAGCCGCCGGCGATCGTGCGGCCGACGGCTGCGGCGACCCGGCGGCAGACATCCATCATCTGACCGAAGGCCTTGAAGTCGAGCGTCTGGGCGGCGTCGCTCGTGGCGCATTTCGGGTCGGGATGCACTTCCACGATGATCCCGTCGGCGCCCGCCGCCACGCTCGCCGCCGCCATGCTCGAGACGAGCGCCGCGTGGCCGGTGCCGTGGCTCGGATCGACGATCACCGGCAGGTGCGTCCGGGCGTGGAGCCAGGGCACCGTCGCCAGGGGCAGCGTGAAGCGGGTGTGCGTCTCGAACGTGCGGATGCCCCGCTCGCAGAGCATCACGCGACGGTTGCCGCCGTCGAGGATGTACTCGGCCGCGAGCAGCAGCTCCTCGAGCGTCGCCGCCGGACCGCGCTTGAGGAGCACCGGCACGTCCGCCCGGCCCGCCGCCTCGAGGAGCCGGTAGTTCTGCATGTTGCGGGCGCCGATCTGCAGCACGTCGGCGTAGCGGGCGACGAGCGGCACGTCCTCCGGCGCCACCACCTCCGTCACCACCGCCAGCCCCGTCTCCGCCCGCGCCTCGGCGAGCAGTTCGAGTCCCTGTTCCTTCATCCCCTGGAAGCTGTAGGGGCTCGTCCGCGGCTTGAACGCGCCGCCTCGCAGTGCCGTCGCCCCCGCCGCCTTCACGGCCTGTGCCGTGGCCACGATCTGCTCGCGGCTCTCGACCGAGCAGGGGCCGGCGATCACGCCGATGTCCGGCCCGCCGACCGCGAGCGATCCCGCCCGCACCACCGTCGGCTCGGGCTGCACCTCGCGGCTGGCCACCTTGTACGGAGCGAGGATCGGCATCACCGAAGCCACGCCGGGGAGCGTAGCGAGCCCGGAGCCGGAGGCATCACGCTCGTCACCGACGACCGCCACGACCGTCCGTTCGGTGCCCTCGATGACGTGCGGCTTGAGCCGCAGCGCCTCCACCCGCGCCACCACCCTCGCCAGGTCGTCCCGCGAGGCACCCGCCTGCATCACGATGATCATCGCCGTCCTCTCACTGTGCGTCTCACTGTGCGCCCGAGCCGCCGGCCGCATCGAAGCCCGGCGGCAGCTTGTCGCCTCGCTTCTCGGCCGCCGCCCGGGTGGTGACTTCGATCGCCATGCCGCCGTCCCGCGACCGGATCACGTACACCAGTCTGCCGGCCGGGTCGGCCTTGGCAAGGATCGTCTTCAGGATGGCCGCCGCCGGCCGCTCGCGCTCGTCCAGGCCGAATGACTGGTTCTTGGTGATGCCCTCGAGCTGCAGGTCGCTCCCCAGGATCTCCATCGGCACGCCGATCTCGTCGGAGAGCATCTGGATCGACTTCTCGAGCGTGTCCTTCGCGAAGACGAGCGAGATCTTCTTCTGCAGCGGATCGGCGGGCGCCGCGGCCGCCGTGGTCGGCGCCGCCGCGACACGGCCGCCGCCGCCCGAAGCAGCCTGCTCCAGGGCGAGCTCGCTCGCGAGCACGATGTTGTGGCCGGCATGCCGCGGCAGATAGGCATTGAGCACCACCCCCTTGCCCTCGGCACCCGCACGGGCCTGGGCCGCGACGACGCGAATCATCGCGGGGAGCCGCATGACGAGTTTCTTGCCGTAAGGATGCAGGTCGATCGCCGTGCAAAACTCCTCCACCGCATCGGCGAGCCCGTCGACGCGATCTGTCAGCCGCCGGGCAAGCTCAGGCGCCGGCACGGCCCGGGCCGCGACGACATCGACCTCCGCATAGAGGCTCGGGCCGAAGTGCAGCGACAGCGCGGCGGCCTGAACGTTGTCGCCGACGAACGCGGACAGCGGGTCGACCAGGCCGACGAGCGGCCCGGCGAGCGATTCGCGCGCGTCGGTCTGCAGGGCGTAGGGCGAGCCGAAGACCGTGAGATGCCGGCTCGCGTCGAGCATGCCGACGAGCGTCGCGAGGTCCTGCGGCAGGCTGGCCGCCGACGCCCCGGCCTCGGTCGCACCGTCCGTCAAGCGGACCAACGCCATGCCTTCGAGCGAGCGACGATCGGCGACGACAAGAATGCGGCCTTTTCCGGCGGCCGGGAGCCAGTGGGCGAGTTGTGAACCGACGTGCAACGTCTCGCCGGCACCGGCCGCCTCGAATGGCGAGGCCTGCGTCGGCCCCCAGGCCCGCACGCGGGCCTCGGCGTCGTCGGCGAGCGGCGACGGTTCCCGCAGCGTCGCCACCCAGCCGGAAGTCATCCCGGTGCCGCCCTCTCCCGCCTGCCATCCGACCTGCAAGGACTCGATGGCATCGAGCCCGCAGCCGCACGCCTTCTCGACCGCCGCAACCGCCCCCGCCACCCGCGGCCCGAGCGACTGCAGGAACTTTTGCCCCTCCTCGTCGGCGACGATCTCCGCGGGCCGCGCCAATAGCACGATCTGCGCCCCCGGCGGCAGATACTCGAGCGCGGGCTGTCGCCCGGAGGTCGGCGATGCCCAGGGCAACGACTTCGAATCCACCACCGCCAGTTGCGGCTCGGCGGGCCGACGCCGGCCCGCCGGCGCCGCGGTTTCGCGGGAGCCCCGCTCCCGCGCTGGCGCCACGGTCTCGCCGCGTTCGTCCGCGACGGTCATCGCCTCTGGCGCCGCCTCCGTCGTCCGCGCGGGGGGCTCCGGTGCGTCCACGGGCTGCGCCTCGGGCGGCACCGGGCCCCGCTGCGCAAGAAAGACACCGAGCGCCAGGGCCACGAGTCCCGCGGCGACGCCCCCGCCCAAGAACCGCAGCCGTGAGGCACGACGACGGGCGGCATCCTGCGGCCGGGAGGCCGTCGGCATCGCCACCACGAGCGGCGCGGCGGCGGCGGCCGGTGCGGAAGCTCGGGCTGCGCCCGCGGACGAGGCGGTCTTCTGTGCCGGCGGCAGCGTGGCCGAGACCGGCGGCAGGCCGAGCGACGTGGCCAGCGCGTCGGCCGCCTCCGCCGCGTCGGCGTAGCGGCTGTCGGGCTCCCTGGCCACGAGGTAGGAGACGAGCGTGGCCAGTTCCACCGGCACCTGCGGCGGCCCCAGTGGCACCGGCCCGACGAAGGCGGCGTGCGAGAGCGTTCGCTGGGCGTCTCCCTGCCAGCAGGGCAGCGCGCCCGTCAGCAGGGCGTGGAGCATGCAGCCGAGCGCGTAGACATCGCCCCGCTCGTCGCAGAAGTGGCCCGGCAGCATGAGCTCCGGCGGCACGAACGACGCCCGCCGGCCGAGCCTGGCGATCCGCTCCGTGGCCTCGACGGGCGCCTGCCCGGGCACCGAGTGCGGGTCGCCGGAGAGCGGAAACTGCAGCAGCCGCACGCGGCCGCCACGGTCGCCGCCCCCCGGCGGCGCGGGCTCGCGCCGGAGTCCATCCAGCGACAGACTGCCGTGCACCGCACCACGCCGGTGCAACTCCGCAACCGCGGCGAACACCGGCAGGAGCGTGCGACAAGCCTCCGCCGGGGTCAAAGGCCCCAGTCGCGCCAGCTCATCGGCGAGCGACTCGCCCGGCACGTCCTCGCAGACGATGAACCGGTTGCCATCCACTTGCTCGAGCGCCCAGGTGCGGCTCAGCGTTGCGTCGGTCGCTTGGTTCGCGATCGTGGTGCGGCGGACGATTTCCGTCCAGACGTCGACCCGCTGGCAGAGCCGGCGGTCGAGCAGCACGATGCAGACGGCGCGCCCCGAGGGCTCGTGCCGCCCGCGGAAGACCCGGCCCGCGCCGTCGTTTTCCAGCCGCTCGAGCAGCCGGTATTCGCCGACGAAGAACGGCCCCGACTCGCCATTCAAGAGCCGGCGTGCCTGCCACTTCGTGATCACCCCGCGCGCGACGAGCCACTTCGCCAGGGCGACGGTCGCTGCCTCATCACCCGTCTCGGCAGCCCGAGCGCCCGGCTCCTCGGCCAGCGCCCGACGCAGGCGACCGACGGCATCGTCCGCGACCAGCCGACTGGCTGCCAGCAGCTTCCAGAAGTCCTCGGGGACGGGTGTGGGCATGACGCGCAGCCTGCGGGAACGAAGCCCTGGCATCATACCCGCCACGGGCCGCCGGCCGGGAGGGAGTGATCGGGGACCGCCCGCGGAACCGCGCCGGACGGGTAGACTCGAAGCCTCGGCGTCGGTGACGGACCGCCGTCCACATGCCTCGGGAGATCGCCGCCCATCATGCGTCCCAGCGAAGCCATCGGCATCTACTTCGAGCGGGCCGCCGACCAGCTCGACCTGTCGGACAACATCCGCCGGCTGCTCCTGATCGCCAAACGCGAGGTGCAGGTGCAGATTCCGGTCGAGCTCGACTCCGGGGAACTGGCGACGTATATCGGCTACCGCGTCCAGCACAACAACGCCCGCGGACCGATGAAGGGCGGCCTCCGCTATCACCCCCAGGTCGACCTCGACGAGGTGCGGGCGCTCGCGTCGCTCATGACATGGAAAACGGCCGTCGTCGACATCCCCTACGGCGGCGCCAAGGGGGGCATCGCGGTCGACCCCGCCCGACTCTCGGCCCGGGAACTGGAGCGGGTGACCCGGCGGTTCGTCGACGCGATCCACGACCTCTTCGGCCCCGACGTCGACATCCCCGCGCCCGACATGGGGACGACCGCCGATGTCATGGCCTGGATCATGAATCAGTACGGCAAGTACCACGGGTTCGCACCGGCCTGCGTGACCGGCAAGCCGGTCGACTACCACGGCATCGCGGGCCGCGAGGAGGCCACGGGCCGCGGCGTCGGCAGCCTCACGCTCAAGGTGCTCAGCCGGCTCGGCCGACGCATCCCGGGCACGCGGGTGGCCATCCAGGGCTTCGGCAACGTCGGCTCGCACACCGCCCGCTTCCTCCAGGACGCCGAATGCCGGATCGTCGCGGTGAGCGACGCGACCGCCGGCTTCCACCGGGCCGAAGGGCTCGATGTCGGCGCCCTCGTCAAATACTCCCAGACACACGCCGGCCGGCTGGCGGGCTTCGACGGCGGTGATCCGCTCACCAACGCCGAACTGCTCGCCCTCGACTGTGACGTGCTCATCCCGGCCGCGCTCGGAGGCGTGCTCCACGCCGGCAACGCCGAGGCGGTGCGGGCGCCGATCATCGTCGAGGGAGCCAACGCGCCGACCGAGCCGGAGGCCGACGCGATCTTCGACCGGCGGCAGATCACGGTCGTGCCCGACATCCTCGCCAATGCCGGGGGCGTCACCGCCAGCTGGTTCGAATGGGTGCAGAACCGACAGCACTACCAGTGGGGCATCCACCGGGTGCGGCAGGAACTCGACCGTATCCTCGGCGACGCCTTCGAGCAGGTCTGGCACCTCTCAACCTCGCGCGGCGTGCCCCTGCGGACCGCCGCCTACATGCTCGGCGTCGGCCGCGTCGCCCGCGCCACCGTTCTTGGCGGCGTCGGGTAGCGCAGGGACGGCCGGCTGGTGCTCGAGCGTCGCATCCATGCGACGCAGTCTTGCAACGCTGCCTCCAAGGGTGCTGACCTTCTGCTAGGCGCTGCTGTCCATCCGGGAGGTGAGGGGCCGACTGCTTCACGGCAAGGCTCGGCATCCTGCCGACCTTGCCTTGGCGAGCCTCCGCTCGCTGGTGCTCGAGCGTCGCATCCATACGACGCAGTCTTGCAACGCTGCCTCCAAGGGTGCTGACCTTCTGCTAGGCGCTGCTGTCCATCCGGGAGGTGAGGGGCCGACTGCTTCACGGCAAGGCTCGGCATCCTGCCGACCTTGCCTTGGCGAGCCTCCGCTCGCTGGTGCTCGAGCGTCGCATCCATGCGACGCAGTCTTGCAACGCTGCCTCCAAGGGTGCTGACCTTCTGCTAGGCGTTGCTGTCCATCCGGGAGGTGAGGGGCCGACCATGCCCCGAGAGCCGGCGTATGCCGACAAGCGCAGGCTGGAGGCCGAAGCGCCGTCGGCATCCGAGTGAGCAACGGACAGGATGTCCGCTGCGAACGTCCAGCGACGGGGCTGGGCGGCCCCTCACCGGTGCCCACTCAGTCCACCAAGCCTCGCTTCCGCAGCAGGGCCGCCGGGTCGGCGGCGCGGCCGCGAAACCGCCGGTAGCCCTCCTCAGGCGCCACGGTGTTCCCCGCCGAAAAGACCTCCCGCCGCAGCCGCGCGGCGACGTCGGCATCCCAAGGGCCGCCCGCCTCGGTGAAGGCCTCCCAGGCGTCGGCGGTGAGCACGTCGGCCCAGAGGTAGCTGTAGTAGGCCGCCGAGTAGCCGTCGTCGGAGAAGATGTGCGCGAAGTGCGGCGTGCGGTGCCGCATCACGATCTCGCGCGGCATGCCGAGCGCCTCAAGCGAGTCCCGCTCGAAGGCGGCCGGGTCGACCGGTGGCTCGCCCATGTGAAGCCGCATATCGACCAGGGCACTCGCGAGAAACTCGACGGTCTTGAAGCCCTGGTTGAAGGCGGCGGCCCGGTCGAGCTTCGCCAGCAGTTCAGGCGGCAGCGGCCGGCCCGTCTCGACGTGGACGGCATGCCGCCCGAGCACCTCCGGTGTGGAGAGCCAGTGCTCGAGCACCTGCGAAGGAAACTCCACATAGTCGCTCGGCACGTTCGTGCCCGAAACGGATGGATAGCCGACAGCCGAGCAGAGGCCGTGCAGTGCGTGGCCGAACTCGTGGAAGAGCGTCGTCGCGTCGTCCCAGGAGATCGTCACCGGCAGGCCCGCCGCGGGCCGCATGAAGTTGCAGGTGTTGGTCACGATCGCCGTCGTGCCCTCATCGAGCCGCGCCTGGCTGCGCAGGCTGCTCATCCAGGCGCCCGATCGCTTGTCGCGACGGGCGAACGGGTCGAAGTACCAGAGCCCGACGTGCCGTTGGCCGCCATCCCGAACCTCCCAGACCCGCACGTCGGGATGCCAGACCGGCACGGTGCCCGCCGGCACGGCCGTGAAGTGCAGGTCGAAGAGCCGGCCGGCGACATCGAACATGCCTTCCCGCAGCCGCTCGAGCTGCAGGTAGGGCGTCACCTCGGCCTCGTCGAGGTCATACCGACTGCGGCGGACCTGCTCGGCGTAGAAGCGGTAGTCCCAGGGCTCGATCGTGAGGCCCGCGGCCGCAGCGTCGGCCACCTCCTGCATGGCGGCGACCTCGCGCCGCACCGCCCGCACCGCCGCCTGCCAGACCGTCTCCATGAGCGCGATCGCCTTCTCGGGTCCACCCGCCATCGATCGCTCGAGCTGCCAGTGGGCGTGGGTCGGAAAGCCGAGCAGCCGGGCCCGCCGGGCGCGCAGTCGCAGAATCTCCGCGACGGTCGCGGTGTTGTCGTGCGTGCCGCCCTCACCGCGACCGACGAACATCCGCCAGACTCGCTCCCGCAGGTCGCGTCGCTCCGCGAAGGCGAGAAACGGCTCCACGGCCGACCTGGTGTTCTCGATCGCCCAGGCTTCCGGCCGGCCCCTGGCGGCGGCGGCCGCCGCCGCCGCCGACCGCAGCGGCTCGGACAGGCCCGCCAACCCGGTCGCATCCTCGATGAAGACGCACTTCTCCTGCTCGTCGGCCAGCACGTTCTGCGCGAACGTCGTGCCGAGCGTGGCCAGCCGCTGATTGATCTCCGTGAGCTCGTGCTGGCCGCGATCGTCGAGGGCGGCACCGCCGCGCATGAAGTCCCCGCGCAGCAGCCAGCAGAGCCGCTCCTGCTCGGCCGTGAGCCCCGCCTCGGCCCGCGACGCGTAGACCTGGTCGATCCGGGCATAGAGCCGGCGATCCTGCGTGATCCGGTCGGCGAAGGCCGCGAGCTTCGGCGCCATCTCGCGTTCGACCGCCTGCATGGCGTCGTCGGCGAGCGCCGACGTGGCGACGCCATAGACAGCCGCCACGCGGTGAAAGTCTTGCGCCGCCCGCTCGAACGGCACGATCGTATTGGCGAACGTGGGCGGTTCGGCATTGGCGCCGATTCGCTCGACCGCCGCGAGCTGCTCGCGCATCCCGACCTCGAGCGCCTCCGCAAGTGCGGCGGCGGAGAGCCGCTCGAACGGCGGCACGCCGCCAAACGGCCCGGTCCACGGGGCGACGAGCGGAAGCGACGAAGCTGAATCGGGATTCAACAGTTGAACTCCTTGTGCGTGGCCACGCGACCATGTCTTGTGCGTCATGGGGCAGCATACGCCAGCAGCCCCGGGAGGTGAGGTGCCGCCCCTGCCGCTGACTTGACGGGAAACACGACATCCTGTCGTTTTCCCTTGGCGGGCCTCCGCCCGCTGGTGCTCACACGGCCCTCAGGGCCTGGCCTCGTTCTTGCGGGAGGTGAGGTGCCGACTGTTTCACGGGAAGGCTCGGCATCCTGCCGACCTTCCCTTGGCCGGCCTCCGCCGGCTGGTGTTCACCCGGCCCTCCGGGCCTGGCCTCGTTCTCGTGGGAGGTGAGGTGCCGACCATGCCCCGAGAGCCGGCGTATGCCGACAAGCGCAGCCAGGATGGCGCAGCGAAGTCAGCATCCGAGTGAGTGAGGGGCAGGATGCCCCGAGCGAACGTCCGGCTTTCGCGGCACGGGCGGCACCTCACCGGCGCCCTCGCAACCCGGATTCGACACGTTGAGAAACGTGTCGCCACGGGGCCAGAGCCGGCGCCAGAGGTCGGGCCCGGCAGCCGCTCAGTGCTGCGCGGACCGATACCAGTCGCCCCGCAGCCAGTCGGCGACGAGTTCGATCTCGCGACGCGAGAGCACCGGCGCACCACCCTCTCGGCCCACGCCAAACCGCGGCATGCGATCGTTCGAGTCGCCGTAGAAGCGGGCATGCGCCGGGTCGGTGATAATGCCGACGAGCCAGTCGCGACCGCCCCAGCCGACGAGATCGGGCGCGGCGCCCGCCTCGGTCCCGTTGCCGCCGAAGGCGTGGCAGGAGCCGCACCGCTCGCCGTCGGCGATGAGCCCCCTGCCCTTCTCGATCCGGGCGGCGTCGGCCGCGGCATGGCCGGCCTCGGCCGCGAGCGCCACGGCCACCGCCTCGATGTCGTCGGGCTTCCAGGTGTCGGCGTCGGTCAGATCGTTCTGCACGAACGACACCATGTCGCCGTCCTTGTGCGCCGTGTTGCCGTAGTAGGCGGGGCCGGCCACCTGCTTCGGATCGAGCAGGCCGCGGACCCAGGCCGCGGTGCCGAAGCCGTGGAGATTGGGGGCGCTGGCCTTCGCGAGCAGCTCCGCGGCGCCGGGAGCGGCGGGATCGACGTGGGCATGGCAGCTCCCGCAGTGCTGCGCGAAGAGCCGCGGCCCCTGCGTGGCCGGGTCGCTCCGCAGCAGCTCGAGCATGCCCGCCGGCGGGATCCGCTCCGGCCGGCCGGCGAGCTCGACCGCGCGGGCCGAGGCGGTCTTCGCCTGGGCGACGGCATCGAGGAACGACTGCGAATGCCGGATCTTTTCGAGCTTCTTCGCGCGGGCGTCGAAGGCGGCAAGCTTCGACGGGTCGTTGCCGAAGTGCGCCGCGAGCTTCGCCCGGTCGCCGCCGGTCTCCTCGAGCAGCTTCTCCACGTCGGCGAAGCTGCCCCGGTCGGCCCAGAGCGCCGCGTAGTCCTCGTTGGCCGCCATCGCGGTGAGCAGGCCCGCGCCCGCCAAGAGCGCGATCGTGAAGGCGATGTTGAACCGGTGGCCCAGCTGCCAGCGGCCGAGGATCGGCATCAGGAACATCACGCCCATCACGAGCCCCGGCACCACGATCGCGCCGAAGAACTCGCCGCTGGCGCCCCAGCCCTCGAAGACCTTGAGGAACTGGAACAGGAAGAGGAAGTACCACTCCGGCCGCGCCGCGGCGTAGGGCTGCGACGGGTCGGCGGGCGCACCGAGTTCGGCACCGAGCTCGCCCGGCACGATCGGCCGCCCCTCGAGCATGGCCCGCAGCGCCGGCATGAGGATCACGCCGAGCACCACCGCCATCACGGCGAGCATCGCCACGGCGTCCTTGAGCACCTGGTCGGGCCAGAACATCGCGTCGGGAGCGCGGAGCGGCTGCTTCGCGCAAAGCCCGTGCTTGCGGAAGAGCGACAGGTGCACGACGAGCATCACCACCAGCGTGGCCGGCAGGAAGCCGGCGTGCAGCGCGAAGAAGCGGGTCAGCGTGTGGTGGCCGTAGTCGGGTCCGCCCACCACGATCTGCTGCAGCGCCGGTCCGAGCACCGGCACGAGCCCGGCGAGGTTCGTGGCGACGCGGGTGGCCCAGTAGCCCTTCTGGTCCCAGGGCAGGAGGTAGCCCGTCAACGCCATGCCCAGGACGAGCATCATGAGCACGAGTCCCAGCCAGAAGTTGACCTCGCGGGGCGCGCGGTAGGCGCCGTCGATCACCACCTGCATGAGGTGCAGGGCCAGGAGCACCACCATCGCCTGGGCCATCACATGGTGGATTCCGCGGAGCAGCCAGCCGCCCGCCATCTCGTGCTGGATGTAGTAGACGCTCTCCCAGGCGGTCTGGGCGCTGGCGGAGTAGCTCGACCAGAGCACGAGCCCCGTGATCACCTGCGTGAGGAAGGCGAAGACGAGTGTGCTTCCCCAGACATACCGCCAGCGGGCGCCCCCGGGCACCCGCTCGTAGAGCGCCTCGTGGAGTGCGGCCCGATAGCCGGTGCGGTCGTCGAAGAAGTCGGCCAGTTGGCCGAGCAGTCCGGAACCGCCGCCCGCGGCCGCCGCAGTCCGGCGCCGGTCATGCTGCCGACTCTGACCGGGATGCTCACTCATGGTCGGGCCACCTTCTCCGCGACGCCGCTGTAGAAGTTCTGCCACTTCACCGCCACCTCGCCGTTCTTGCCGACGCGGCACTCCAGGCCGTCCATCGCCCGGGGGCTGGGGCTCGGCGCCACGATGCCGCCGTCGAGCGTGAACTTGCTGTTGTGGCAGGGGCAGCGGAAGCACCGCTCCTGCGACTCGATCTCCACGAAGCAGCCGGCGTGTGGACAGGTCGCGGAGAGCGCCTCGACCGCATCGGAGCCCTTCTCGCGGCGCAGGTAGACCGCACCGATCGGCTCGCTCGCGAAGCCCGTCCAGGCGTCGACCCGATCGGCGATCACCGCGAACTGACGTGGGATGCCGTCATCCGGCAGGCTCGCGAGATCGGTCACCGGCAGGAAGGCCGCCACGGCGCCGCGGCGACGGAGGGGATCGAGTACCGTCCAGACGCCCGCCACGAGCGGCGGCAGCGTGGCGAGGCCGCCACAGAGCACGGCCGCCAACTGCGTGAGGAAGCCGCGTCTGGCCGTCGGCGGACCGTCGGCAGTGCCCGTCCGGCCCTGGGTCGATTGCTTGTGCTGCATGATGACTCTCCTGCAAAACGCGGCCTGTCTCCTGCTGCGCGACGAGGGCGGCGCAGCGACGGCCTCACGCCCGACCGGCCGCCGTCACCGCTTCGTCGAGCGCCGTCGCCACCCGCTCGCACGCCTGCTCGAAAGGACCGTCGGTGATCGCTCCTGCCGCCGCCCTGTGGCCTCCGCCACCGAATCGGCCGGCCAAGGCGCTCGCATCGACGGCCGAGCGGCTGCGGAAACTGAGCTTGATCCGACCGTCGGGCTGCTCGATGAGGATCGCCGCGACCTCCGTGCCCTTCACGGCGAGCGTGAGGTTGATGAGGTCTTCGGTGTCGTGCGGCGTGGCGTGCGCGGCCTTGATATCGGCCTGCCGCACGGTCGACGTGATCACCCGGCCGTCGTGCGACGTGCGGGCGCCGGCCAGCGTCCTGCCGACCAAGTGCAGCCGCGCGAGCGTGTCCTGCTCGAAAAGGTCCCGGTAGATCGCCGGCGGGCTCGCCCCCGCGTCGACGAGCCGTGCCGCGATGCGGAACGACTCGCCGGAGGTCGAGGGAAACCGGAAGCCGCCGGTGTCGGTCGAGAGGCCGGCATAGAGCGGCGTGGCGATCCGCTCCGTGAGCGGCACCCGCAAGCGCAGGCCGATCTCGTAGACGATCCGCGCCGTCGCCTCGGCCGTCGTGTCCTTGAACCACCGATCGCCGAGGTCGTCTTCGCTGACGTGATGGTCGATCACGAGCACGCGGTCGCGCATGGCCTTGAGCACCTCGCCCATCGCGCCGAGCTGCGCCCAGGCGCTCGTGTCGAGCACGATGAGAAGGTCGCGGTCGGCGAGGTCGGCCGGCTTCACGCCGCCGGCCAGCGACTCGAGCTTGCCGTCGGGGTCGATCCAGGCCAGGCTCGCCGGGGTGGCCTGGGCGTTGACGATGCGGACGTCCTTCCCGATCGCCTCGAGGATGCCGGCCATGCCGAGCTCGCTGCCGAGCGCGTCGCAGTCGGGACGCACGTGGCTCGTGAGCACGACGCGGCTCGAATTCCGCAGGATCTCGAGCAAGCTGCCCCAATCGAGTCGCATGCGATCTCCCTGCCGTGATGGCGGTCCGTGGTGAAAGGTGTCCGGAACGGGCGGCGGCGTGGACGTCGGCCGACGACGTCGCGTGGGGGCGCGGCTGGAACCACCCGGGCGGGACGGTTCAGCCGGCTTTCGTACCGGGCGGGAGCGAGCGGACGACCGCCTCGGCCCGGGCCACGTCCGTGGCCAACTGGGCCTTCAGCGCATCGACCGACGCGAAGCGGTGAGTGTCGCGCAGCCGCTCCAGGAAGTCAACGTCGAGATCGCTCCCGTAGAGCGTCCCGGAGAAGCCGATCAAGTGGGCTTCGACCGTGATCTGCTCGGCCCCGAAGGTCTCGTTGCGGCCCACATGCACGGCCGCAGGATGCCGCTGCCCCGCCGCCTCCGGCAGCGAGGCGACCGCCGCGTACACACCCGGCGCCGGCAGAAGCGTGGCGATCCGGTCGAGGTTCGCCGTCGGAAAGCCGAGTGGCTTGCCGCGGCCGGCCCCGGCCACGACCGTGCCGCGCAGACGGTAGACCGCGGTGAGCATCGTCGCCGCCTCGCCGACGCGACCCGCGGCGATGAGCCCGCGGATCCGCGAACTCGACACGGCCTCACCGCCGACGGTCACCGGCGCGACGGTCTCGACGACGACCCCGTCGCGGCGGCAGAGCGCCTCGAGCAGCCCGATGTCGCCACCGCGGTCGGCGCCGAACCGGAAGTCGGTCCCTTCGACGATCGCCCGCGCCCCGAGCCGCATCCGGAGCAGTTCCGTGAAGAACCGCTCGGCCGGCAGGGACAAGAGCTCCCGATCGGTCGGCTGCACGAGCACGGCGTCGATCCCGAGCGCGAGGAGCAGTTCCGCCCGCCGGGCGATCGTGGAGAGCGCCGCGGGCGCCGCCGCCGGCCGCAGCACGGCCGCGGGATGGGGATCGAACGAGAGCACCACCGCCGGCAGGCCGAGCCGGCGGGCGGTGTCCACGAGCCGCCGCGCGATCGCCGCATGGCCGAGATGGACGCCGTCGAAGTTGCCGACGGCGACGGCGCATGCCGGCGAGCTTGGAGTCCACCGTCCGGTGGAGGCGACGACGAGCGGTGGCGGGATGGAGGGCACGGCGGGGCTGCAGCAGACTCGGAAGGGAAGAGTGTAGTGTATCGCCGGAGCCCACCGGCACGGGCCCGACTCCGGCGAAGGTATGATGTCGAGGCTCCCCCGAGGACCCCGCATGGCGGCGCCCACGACCGAAGACAAGCAGATCTATCTCTCGGCCGACCTCGCCTGCCGGCTGGCGGCCATCGACATCGGCTCCAACAGCGTGCGGCTCCTTGTGGCCGAGGCGCTCCGTGGCGGCGCGTACCGGATCCTCGACGAGGAGCGGGAGCCGACGCGGCTCGGCCGGAGCGTCTCGGGCCTGGGCCGGCTCGACGAAGAGGCGATGGAGCGGACGATCACGGCGCTCAAGTCATTCAAGCAGATCGCCGCCGGCTATCAGGCCGTGACGCTGCGGACGATCGCGACCTGCGCCGTCCGCGAGGCCCGCAACGGCCCCGACTTCTGCCGGCGGGTGCGGGAGGAGGTCGGGCTCGAGGTGGAGGTGATCTCCGGCGAGCGCGAGGCCCGCCTCGCCTTCTCGAGCGTCCAAAACGCCTTCGACCTCTCGGGCAAGAACGTCGTCGTCGCCGACATCGGCGGGGGCAGCACGGAGGTGGTCTTCGCCACCGGCAACCTCATCGAGTCGATCTTTTCCACGCCCCTGGGCGCCGTGCGGTTGACGGAGCAGTTCGGCCTCGGTGAAGCGGCGGGGGAGGCCTTGCCGCTCGATCTCGGGCGGCTCCAGCACGAGATCGCCGCCACCCTCAAGAAGCGGACGACCCGGCCGCTCTTCGCGCCGCACTTCCTCGTCGGCTGCGGGGGCACGTTCACCACGCTCGCCGAACTGATGATGGCCTCCAAGAAGGAGGTCGACCTCCCGGTCGCGGGCTACAAGGTCTCGCACGCCGAGGTACGTCACCTGCTCGACCGTCTGGCCAAGCTGCCACTGCGCTCCCGACGCGGACTGGCGGGCATGACGCCCGACCGGGCCGACATCATCCTCGCGGGCCTGTCGATCGTCGACGCGCTCATGAAGCGGTTTCGGGTGAACACGCTCCTGATCCACACCCGCGGTGTCCGGGACGGCCTGGTGCGGGAGATGCTCGACGAGGCGGTGGGCACGACGGTCGACGACCCCGCGCACCGCGAGGCAGCCATCGAGCGGCTGGCGGCCGCCTGCTCCGGCGAGGCGGAGCACGGCCGCGCCGTGGCGCGGCTGGCGGGCCTGATCTACGAACAGCTCGCCGCAGCCCAGCTCGCCGATCGTTTCTCGCTCCTGGCGGGCGACCGCCAACTGCTCGAGACCGCGGCCCGGCTGCAGGACGTGGGCTACGTGATCAACTACGACCAGCATCACAAGCACAGCTACCACCTGATCCGCAACAGCCGGCTCCCCGGCATCCGCGCCCCCGACCTCGAGCTGATCGCGAACGTGGCCCGCTACCACCGCGGCGCGTTGCCGAAGAAGAAGCACGAGAACCTCTCCCGCCTCTCGGCCGAGGACCAGGCCCGTGTGCAGCGGATGGCGGCGATCCTCCGTCTCGCCGGCGGGCTCGACCGGAGCCGGTCGCAGCAGGTGAAGGACGTCCGCGTCCGCGTGACGGACGACGGCGTGCAGCTCGACGTGGTCGCCGACCAGGAGCCGCTGGTCGACATCTGGGGCGCCGAGCGGCGGACGGAGCTCTTCGAGAAGGTCTTCGAATTGCCCGTCGCGATCCGCTGGGCGACCACGGCCGACGACACGAAGGGCCGCGGCAGGAATCGCGGCCGCAGCCGCTCGGCGAAGGCGAAGCCAGAGTAAGCAGATTCTCGCTTGAGCTTGAACCGTACCGCAGATCGGGGTTGGCCCTGCCCCATCGCCGGACGTTCGCTACGGCCTTCCGGGCCTGCGCTCTCTCGATGCTGACTGCGCTTCGCCATCCATGGCTCCGCTGGTCAGCAACGCCGGCTCTCGGGGCAGGGCCAACCCCTCCTCGTCTCCCGATGGAGGCAGCCGGCGGGTCGGTGCAAGCTCGAGGAGCTTTGAGGATTTCGCCCACCGGAGGTGGCAGCGTCATCCGCGGCCGACGCGAAATACTCACGCGACGAGACTTGTACCGCCCGCCGGCGGTTGGGCCCGAGCGCTGTGTCTGCACGCTTGCCGGATTCGATACGTTGGAAAACTGGTCGCCACAACCGGCGGAATCCGCGCAGGCCGCTGCCTGATGGGTTTTCGCAAAAGCGGCGCCGTCGCCGGCCGATGCTACGTCTAGAAGATCGTGTGGC
>Ga0255182_1000116_pt1 | contig 79747 bp, 72 predicted proteins | sample Atl_UVDOM_RepA_8_FD_188420 | JGI IMG/M metagenome (GOLD analysis project Ga0255182, IMG submission 188420) | Freshwater microbial communities from Altamaha River, Georgia, United States - Atl_UVDOM_RepA_8d | ecosystem: Environmental > Aquatic > Freshwater > River | place: USA: Georgia...
CGCGATCGTCAGCGAGAACTGTCGGTAGAACTGGCCGGTGAGGCCGCTGATGAAGGCGATCGGCACGAACACCGCGCAGAGCGTCAGCGCGATCGCGATGATCGGCCCGCTGACCTCCTGCATCGCACGGTAGCTCGCGGCCTTCGGCGTGAGCCCCATCTCGATGTTCCGCTCGACGTTCTCGACGACGACGATCGCGTCGTCGACGACGATGCCGATGGCGAGCACCATGCCGAAGAGGGTCAGCGTGTTGATCGAGAAGCCCGCCACCAGCATCACGGCGAAGGTGCCGATGATCGACACCGGCACCGCCGCGAGCGGGATGATCGATGCGCGCCAGGTCTTCAGGAACACGATCACCACGACCACCACGAGCAGCACGGCCTCGATCAGGGTCTTCACGACCGCGTTGATCGACTTCTGCACGAAGCGCGTCGGGTCGTAGACGATCTGGTAGTCCATGCCGTCCGGGAAATCGTTCTTCATCCTCGCCATCGCCTCGCGCACGTCGTTCGACAGCGCGATGGAGTTCGACAGCGGCGCCTGGAACACGACCAGGGCGACGGCCGGCTTGTTGTCGAGCAGGCTGCGCAGCGAGTATTCGCTGGCCGCGAGCTCGATGCGCGCGACGTCGCGCAGCCGCAGCACGCCACCGTCCGGCGAGGTGCGGATGATGATGTCGCCGAACTCGGCCTCGGTGGACAGGCGACCTTGCGTGTTCACCGACAGCTGGAACTCGGTGCCCGGCGCCGCCGGCGGCGCACCGACGACACCGGCCGCCACCTGCTGGTTCTGTTCGCGGATGGCCTGCACGACGTCGCTCGCGGTCAGTTCGCGCGCGGCGAGCTTGTTGGGATCGAGCCACACGCGCATCGCGTAGTCGCCCGCGCCGAACACCATCGCCTCGCCCATGCCGGGGATGCGGCGCAGCTTGTCGCGGATGTTCAGCACCGCGTAGTTGCGCAGGTAGAGCTCGTCGTAGCGCGCGTCCGGCGACAGCAGGTGCACCACCATCGTCAGGTTCGGCGACTGCTTCTGCGTGACGACGCCGATCTGGCGCACTTCCGCCGGCAGGCGCGGCAGCGCGCGCTGGACGCGGTTCTGCACCTGCGTCTCGGCGAGATCGGGGTCGGTGCCGATCTTGAACGTGACGGTCACGTTCAGCATGCCGTCGCTCATCGCCTGCGACGACATGTACAGCATGTTCTCGACGCCGTTGATCTGCTCCTCGAGCGGCGCGGCGACCGTCTCGGCGATGACCTTGGGGTTCGCGCCCGGGTAGGTCGCGGTGACGACGATCGACGGCGGCACGACGTCCGGGTATTCGGACACCGGCAGGAAGGGAATCGCGATCAGGCCCGCGACGAAAATCGCGATCGACAGCACCGCCGCGAAGATCGGACGGTCGATGAATGCGCGTGAGACGTTCATGCGCTCAGGCACCCGCGGCCGGCGGCGGCGCGCTGACGGCCTGGCCCATCTCGACCTTCGTCGGCGCCACGGGCGTGCCGGGACGCACGCGCTGCAGGCCGTTGACGACGATGACTTCGCCCTCCTCGAGGCCGCGCTCGATCACGCGCAGGCCGTCGAAGGCGCGGCCCGGCGTGACTTCGCGGTATTGCGCGTTGTTGTCCTTGTCGAGCACGAGCACGAAGCGCTTGCTCTGGTCGGTGCCGATCGCGCGGTCGGCGACCAGCACCGCGCGGCGCGGCCGCGTACTGTCGGACAGGCGCACGCGCGCGTAGAGCCCGGGCGTGAAGCGGCGGTCGGGATTCGGCAGCAACGCCCGCATGCGCACGGTGCCGCTCTCGGGCTTGAGCTGGTTGTCGATGAAGGCGAGGGTGGCCACGTGCGGCGTGCCGTCCTCGTTGGCGAGCCCGACCTCGACCTTCAGCGAACTGCCGCGCGCGGCGCCTATGTACTTCAGGAACGCGCCTTCGTCGGCCTCGAAGGTCGCGTAGATCGGGTCCAGCCCGACGACGCTCGTCAGCAGCGGGGAGTCGGGCGCGTCGCCCTGCACGAGGTTGCCGATGGTCCGCTCGTCCTTGCCGACCCGGCCGTCGATCGGCGAGGTGATGCGGGTGTAGCCGAGGTCGATGCGGGCGACGTCGATCGCCGCCTCGTTGGCGCGCAGCGCCGCCTCGAGGGTCGCGACGGCGGCGGCCGCGGCGTCGTACTCGCGACGGGACGTCGCGCGGTCGGGCAGCATCTGTTTCTGGCGCGCGAGCTCGATGCGCGCGAGTTCGAGCTGGGCGCGGGTGTTCGCGGCGGCGGCCTCGGCCGCGGCCAGCCGGGCCTCGAAAGGCTTGGGGTCGATCACGAACGGCAGGTCGCCGGCCTTGACCTCCTGGCCGGGCTCGAAATGGATGGACTCGAGATAGCCGTTGACGCGCGCGCGGACCTCGACCTGCTGCGTCGCCTCGATGCGGCCGGCGAACTCGTCCACTTCCTGGACCTCGCGGACGATGGCCGCGGCGACAGTCACCGGCGGCGGGCCGCCCGGCATCGCGGCGGGACCGGCTTGGGGTGGCTGCTTGCCACAGGCGGCGAGGGTCAGGCAGACGAGGAACGTGGCGAGCGGCCGGTGGCGTAGGCGTCCAGACATTTAAGAGGTGTCCTAGGTGATGCGCGGTGCATCATATGCGTTCGCAAATCGCGCACAAACCGTTTATTTTCAAACTTAATGTTCAAGCGACTGAACAATCCGCGATGAACCGGCTGCAGGCGATGGAAGTCTTCGTACGCGTCGTCGACACGGCGAGCTTCACGCGCAGCGCCGAGCAGATGGGCCTGCCGAAGGCGACCGTCAGCACCCTCGTGCAGCAGCTGGAGCAGCGGCTCGGGGTCAGGCTGCTCAACCGTACCACCCGGCGCGTCAGCGTGACGGTCGAGGGCGCCGCGTATTACGAACGCTGCGTGCGCATCCTCGCCGACGTCGAGGACAGCGAGCACGAAATCGCCGGCACCCGCACCGCGCTGCAGGGGCGGCTGCGGGTGGACGTCGGAGCCACCTTCGGGCGGCGCGTGCTGGTGCCCGCGCTGCCCGAATTCTTCGCGCTGTATCCCCGGATCCGCCTCGAACTCGGCTGCAGCGACCACCCGGCCGACCTGCTCGAAGAGGGCGTGGACTGCGTGGTGCGCGGCGGCGCGCCGCTGGACTCCTCGCTGGTCGCCCAACCCGTCGGCGAAATCGACGTGCTGTACTGCGCGGCGCCCGCCTATCTCGCGGCCCGCAGCCGTCCTACGCACCCGCGCGAGCTGCTGGATCACGAGATCGTGCGTTATTTCGCGACCCGCTACGGCAAAACTGACACCTGGAACTTCAATCGCGACGGCGAACGCCTGGAGCTGCTGCTCGACGGGCGCTTCGCGGTCAACGACAGCGAAGCCTACCTCGAGGCGGGCCTTGCCGGTCTCGGCATCATCCAGACCAGCACGCTGATGGCGGAGGACGCGCTGCGCGACGGCCGCCTGGTGCGCCTGCTGCCGGACTGGCGCCCGGACCCGGTGCCCATCTACGTGATGTACCCGCCGGGACGGCGCCTGTCCGCGAAGGTGCGCGTGCTGGTCGCCTGGGTGTCGTCGCTCCTCGCGCGCGCGGTCGAGGACGCGCGCCTGGCCGGCCCGCGGGCCTGAGGTCGCAGCGCACGGCATGCCGCGTTCGGAGGACGATTCCATCGCTTCCCCGGTCGCGCACTCCCCTATACTGCGGCCTTCCGCATAAAACCAAATAATCTCGAGGGGGTTCCATGGCAGGTCTGGCCGTATTCGGCATTCCGGTCGAATTCATCCTGTTCGCGTGCACGCTGCTCGGCGTCGCGCTGTTCCATCACCACACGCTCGCGGTCGCCCTGACGGGCCTTGCGTCGATCGTCGGCTACAAGCTGCTTTTCACCGGTTTCAAGACCGGCCCCGGCCTCGCCGGTCTCGCCGCGCACTTCCACCACGAGTGGGTCACGCTCGCGAACCTGTTCGCGCTGCTGATGGGTTTCGCGCTGCTCGCGCGCCACTTCGAGAAGAGCCACGTACCGGTGATCCTGCCGAAGTACCTGCCCGACGACTGGAAGGGCGGCTTCATGATGCTGGTGATGGTGTTCGTGCTGTCGAGCTTCCTCGACAACATCGCGGCGGCGATGATCGGCGGCGCGATGGCGCACCAGCTGTTCCGCGCAAGGGTGCACATCGGCTACCTCGCCGCGATCGTTGCGGCCTCCAACGCCGGCGGCTCGGGCAGCGTGGTCGGCGACACGACGACGACGATGATGTGGATCGACGGCGTCGCGCCGCTCGACGTCGTGCATGCCTATATCGCGGCCGTCGTCGCGCTGGTCGTCTTCGGCATTCCCGCCGCGATCCAGCAGCACCGGCACTCACCGATTCTCAAGAACGCCCACCAGCACACGCACATCGACTGGGGCCGCATCGGCATCGTGATGTTCATCCTGGTCGCCGCGATGACGACCAACATCGTCGTCAACAGCCACTACCCGAACAAGGCGAACGGCTTCCCGTTCATCGGCGTCGCGGTGTGGCTTGCGATTGCGCTGACCATCAAGGTCCGCCGCCACGACTGGGAGCTGCTGCCGGAGACGGCGATGGGCTCGATCTTCCTGCTGTCGCTGGTCAGCTGCGCGTCGCTGATGCCGGTGGAGAGCCTGCCCGCGGCCTCCTGGCAGACGGCCTTCGGCCTCGGCTTCGTGTCCTCGGTGTTCGACAACATCCCGCTGACCGCGCTCGCGCTGAAGCAGGGCGGCTACGACTGGGGCGTGCTGGCCTTCGCGGTCGGCTTCGGCGGCTCGATGATCTGGTTCGGCTCGAGCGCGGGCGTCGCGCTCTCGAACCTGTATCCCGAAGCGCGCTCGGTGGGCCTGTGGCTGCGCCACGGCTGGCACGTCGCGGTGGCCTACGTGATCGGCTTCCTGGTGATGCTCTACATCGTCGGCTGGCATCCGCACGCGCCGCACAAGGAAGCGCATGCGGGCGCCGCCCAGGTCGAGCAGGCGCACGGGGCGCACTGACGCCCGTCAGGCCCGCGCCGGCTCGTGGTGGAAATGCGCCGCGAGCAGTTCCACGAACTCGCGCACCGTGGCCGACAGGTCGCGGTGCGCGTAGACCGCGTAAAGGGGGGCGGGCGCCGGGGTCCAGGCGGCGAGCACCGCTTCGAGCCGGCCCGCCGCGAGGTCCTCCCGCACCATGTAACCCGGCAGCTGCGCGAGGCCCAGCCCACCCAGCGCCGCCATGCGCACGGCGTCACCCGTCGTCGCCTCGAAATCACCCTGCACCCGGGTCGGCACGTCCTGGCCGTCCACGCGGAACAGCCATGAGCCCTTGCGGCTGCCCTGGCTGTAGCGCAGACAGTTGTGGCGCGCGAGGTCGGCGGGCGTCGCCGGCACGCCGTGGCGCGCAAAATAGGCCGGCGCGCCGCAGACCAGCAGCTGCACTTCGGCGATACGCCTGGCGACGAGGCTCGAGTCCGGCAGCGCGCCGATGTGGATCCCGACGTCGACCCCCTCCTCCATGAGCCCGACCGGCCGGTCGCTGAGGTTCAGCTGCACCTGCACGCTCGGGTAGCGCTGCGCGTACTCGGCGATCACGGGCGCGAGCTGGAAACTCCCGAAGGAAGTAGGCGCCAGCACCTTCAGCACGCCGTGCGGCGCATCGCTGAACTGGCCGACCGCGTGCTCCAGCGCCGCGAGATCCGCGAGCAGGCGCCGGCAGCCGGCGAGGTAGGCGACGCCGGCCTCGGTCAGGCGCAGATGGCGGGTGGTGCGGGCGAACAGGCGGGTGCCCAACCCCTGCTCGAGGTGCTGGATGTGCTTGCTGACCATCGCCTTCGACATCCGCAGCTGCTCGGCCGCCCCCGAGAAACTCTGGCAATCGGCCACCGTGACGAAGGTCTCGATACTCGCCAGTTTGTCCACGCCAGCCCACCCGATTGTTCACTCAAAGGAAACAGTATTTCCGTCAAAGGTTTATTGCTCAAGCACCGGGTGGGGCATATCGTTTGCCGCAACGCAGCAAGGCAACGTCGAGCGCGGACTTCGAGCGCCGGGGCCCCTGCAGCAGCGAAACACCAAACCAGGAGACTTCCCATGAACCTCAAGCACAGCCTGATGATCGGCGCGCTGGCGGCAACGTTGTCGACGGGCACCAGCGCCCTGGCGGCGGACGGTTACTGCACCATCCCCCTGCTCTACGCGACCAACATCCGCCCCCACTGTGAGCAGTTGGGCGCGGCCGGGCTCGACAGCCTGTACACCGGCAGCATGATGTTCGAGCAGATGCTGAACCGCCCGCACATCGCAGACGTGTTCCCCGCACCGAAGCGCTGAGCCCGGCTCGTCACCACCGGACGCTGACGGGGTGGGCGGCAACGTCCGCCCCGTCGGCGGGTTGACGCCGGTACCGGCATCGGCGACGGTGGTCGGACCCCATGAACGACGACACCGCCAAGCGCCAGCCGCTGCCGCTGCATACCCGCATCCTGCTCGGGCTCACGCTGGGCGCGATCGCCGGCGCGGTCGCCCACGGCAATGCCACGCTGCAACCGAAGGCCCAATGGCTCGCGGCGCAGGTCACCGCGCCCATCGGCCAGTTGTTCCTCAACCTGCTGCTGATGCTGGTCGTGCCGCTGGTGTTCGCGTCGCTGGTGGTCGGCGTCGCGGGGATCGGCGACCTGCGGCGGCTCGGGCGCGTGGGCCTTAAGTCCTTCGCCTTCTCCATCGTGATGTCGGCGATCTCGGTCGGCATCGGCATCCTGCTCGCCAACCTGCTCGAGCCCGGGCTGCAGCTCGACGGCGCGCTTGCCGCCTCGCTGCGCGCGGCCTACGGCGACGCGGCCGCCGCGCAGGTCGCCACCGCGTCTGCGCCCTCGGCGGCCACGCCGCTGGCGCAAATCGTCGATTCGATCGTGCCGCGCAACCCGTTCGCGTCGCTGGCGGCGCCGACGCCGAACATGCTGCACCTGATGTTCTTCGCGCTCGCGATCGGCCTCGGCGCGACGCTGCTGCCCCGCGAACGCGTGCAGCCCCTGATCTCGACCCTCGATGCCCTGAGCGAACTCGTCGGTCGGCTGATCGGCATCGTCATGAAACTCGCGCCGCTCGCCGTGTTCTGCCTCGTCTTCAACAACGTGCAGCAGTTCGGCGTGGGCCTGCTGGCCTCGCTCGGCTGGTTCGTCGGCACGGTCCTGCTGGGTCTCGGCCTGCATCTCTTCGGGGTTTACTCGCTTGCGATCCGCTGGCTCGCGCAGGCCTCGCCGCGGCGTTTCTTCCGCGCGATACGCACCGCGATGCTGACGGCCTTTTCGACGTCGTCGTCGAGCGCGACGCTGCCGACGGCGCTGCGCGTAGGCGAGGAGGAGTTGGGGATCCCCAAAGAAATCAACAGTTTCGTCCTGACGGTCGGTGCGACGGCAAACCAGAACGGCACGGCGCTCTACGAAGGGCTGACGGTGCTATTCCTCGCGCAGCTCGCCGGCGTCGAGCTCACGCTCGCGCAGCAGCTGATGGTCGTCTACCTCGCGATCCTCGGCGGCATCGGCACGGCCGGCGTGCCCGCCGGCTCCATTCCCTTCGTGATCGGCATCCTCGCGACGATCGGGGTCGACCCGGCGCTGATCGCCGTCGTGCTCGGCGTAGATCGCATCCTGGACATGTGCCGCACGACCTTGAACGTCAGCGGCGATCTCGCCGCCGCGGCCTATGTCGCGCGCAGCGAGGGTCACCGCCTGCGGGTAGGCGTGGAGGCCTGACGCGAGGCCGGTTCAGTCGGCGGGTTTCGCGCTGGACGCGCGGCGCAGGCGGTCGATGATGCCTTGCCAGCCCGGGTCGGACGGCGGGGATTCCACGAGGATGCGCGCGCAGGCGCTGGCGTCCAGCTCGCGCAACTTCGCGTAGAGGCTGCGCGCGTAGGCTTCCGGCGTCGCGGGCGCGGCCACGGCAAGCAGGCGGTCGCCGTGGCCGAGAGTCTGGCCGAGGACAGCCAGTGTTTCAGCCGACGCGAGCACGGCAACGCCCTGCCCGGTGGCGAGCAGCGCGCGGACGCGCGCGACGCACGCGCCGGAATCCAGCAGTTCCAGCGGCGTTGTCGGGGCGTAGTGGGACGGGAGGGCGCCGGACACCCGCGGCGCGGCAGCGGTCGCCTCGCCCAGGCCGGCGCCCAGGCACTCCGCGATCTCTTCCTCCGTGATCATGCCCGGCCGCAGCACCCGCGGCCGCTCGCCGCTGACGTCGACGATCGTGGACTCGATGCCGACCGCGCAGGGTCCGCCATCGAGCACCATCGCAACCGAATCCGCGAGCTCTTCACGCACGTGCGCGGCGGTGGTCGGGCTGATGCGGCCGAAGCGGTTCGCCGACGGCGCGACGATGCCCTCGATGCCCGCCTCACGGGCCGCCCGCAGCAGGCGCAGCGCGACCGGGTGCGCCGGGCAGCGCACCGCCACCGTGTCCTGTCCGCCGGTGATCGCGTCGCGCACGCCGCTTGCGCGCTTCAACACCAGCGTCAGCGGCCCGGGCCAGAAGCGCGCGGCGAGCAGTCGGGCAGCATCCGGCACCTCGCGCGCCCACAGCGGAAGGTCGTCCGCCGATGCGATGTGCACGATGACCGGATGATCGGGCGGGCGGCCTTTCGCGGCGTAGAGCCGCGCGACGGCCGCGGCATTGCGCGCGTTGGCGCCGAGGCCGTAGACCGTTTCGGTGGGAAAGGCGACGAGCTGCCCGTCGGCGAGCGCCGCCACGGCGGCGGCGAGGTCCTGGTCTGATACGGCGGCGATCATGGCCCAGAATACCGCAGTGCGACGGCAGCCTGCTCGCCCGGCCGCCCGTAGAACGAGCGGGTGGGTGTCCCTTAAAGCTCTTAAAGCTGTGTCACCACTTCATCCGGCAGGCGATACGGCGATACGGGACACCCACCGATTTACTAGGAGGGGCGATACGGGACACCCACCGCTTTACTTTTACCGATCCCCCCTAGCGCTCCCCGCCGCAGCATGCCTCACCACTGCGCTGCTGAATGCGGTGGGTGTCCCTCACCGATCCGCTCACCGATCCGGGCGGCTATCGCGACCGCCAGCCGCCAGCCCGTCCATGCCCGGAACAGCCGGCCGGATTATCGTGGGAACGGACGGCCGTGCAGACCAACCCGCATGAGACATGGAACGTGGCGACAGGAGGAAAAATGAGTGCGCTGACCAGGATGCTGAACGTATGTTGCGGGCCGAAAGCGACGGTGCTGCTGAGCCTGGGGGCGGTCGTTGCAGGCATCGACGATCTGTGGGAGGCGTGGTTCGGCGTGGCGGACATGGTCGGCATGGACGCGCATCACGGTGTCCTCTTCCTGGGGCTGAGCGGCATCGCCAAGCCACTCGCCGAAACCCTGGAGAAGATTGCCTGTGTCGCGGAAAAGTCCTTCAAGGACGCGAATTGAATCGGCGTCCGTGCCATCGGCGCTCGTATCCACCTGACGATGATTTCGGGAATATCAGAGGCGCCTGTCAGTCCGGTCGCCCCCACCACACCCCGGGCGATCCGGTGGCTCGCCTGCCTGTTCGCGCGTATCCGGCGGCGTGCGTGCGCGCATCGCCGGACCGCGCTGGCTTCGCTTACAGCGGCGCGATGCGCTCACGCGCGAAGCCGGCGTCGTAGGGCGACAGTGCGCGCACGTCGAGGGCGAGCAGCCGGAAGCGCCAGCCTTCCGCGGTACGCACGTACTCCTCGCGGTACTTGCCCATGATCCAGTACGCGGCGGGTGCGGGTTCCTTGACGATCGGCGCCCACAGATCCCAGCGGCCGGTCGCCTCGTCGCCGTCGACCTCGATCAGCGGGTTCGTCGCGTAATGGTCGACGAAAGTGATCACCCGGCTCACGCCGGCGAAGAAGTCGTGGATGGCCTGCCGCCCTGCGTGCCGCCCGAACGGCCCACCGTCCCAGACCCCGCTTTCGATGAACAGGCTGCTGATCCCGACCGGGTCGTAGTCCTGGTCGGCAAAGGCGCAGTAGCGCGCCTTCAGCTGTTTGATGCATTCGATGTCGTAAAGCCACTGCAGTTTCTGCGCGTCGGTCAGCATCGCCATTCCTCCCGTGTCCGGTGTCCTTGCGACTATAGCCACGAACACGGGCGGTGGCGCGCACGCCGGTGCCGGCGTCAGGGCGGCACCGGCGAGCCGTCCCATGCAAAAACCTGTCCGCTCTCCGCGGGGCCGACGCGGTCGATGACCTCGAGCAGGCAGGCCGCGGCCCGCGCGGGTGTGAACAACCGCCCCTCCGGGACACGCGGCTGGAAGGGCAGCGACAGTGGCGTGTCGACGGTGCCCGGGTGCAGGCCGATGCATACCGCACGGGGGCGCCGCCGGGCCAGCTCGAGCGCGAAGGTCTTCAGGAGCTGGTTGAGCGCGGCCTTCGACGCGCGATAGCCGTACCAGCCGCCCGCGCGGTTGTCCGCGATGCTGCCGACACGCGCCGAGAGCGCGGCGAAGACCGCCTTGGCGTCGGTGCGCAGCAGCGGCAGGAAATGACGTGCGCAGAGCGCCGGACCGATCGCATTGACGGCGAACAGGTGGGCGAGCGCCTCGCCCGAGAGTTGCTCCCAACGCTTCTCGGGCTGCGCGAGCGCGTCGTGCAGCACGCCGGTCGCGACGATCACGAGATCCAGCGGACCCCCGGCGCCTGTCGCGGCTGCGGCCGCCGCTATGCCCGGCTCGTCGGCGAGGTCGAGCGTCGACCAGTGCAGCCGGGGCGCCTCGAGAGCCGGTGGCCGACGACACAGCGCGTGTACGGCGCCGACCTTCGGCTCCTCCAGCAGCGACGTCAGCAGCGCGGCGCCGATCCCACCGCTCGCGCCGATCACGGCGCAGCGCAACGGTGGACTGAAAGAGGACAGGCGGCTCATCGACGCCACGGTCGGCTGGAGGGGAGGAAGGCTTTCATCCCGCCGTTACGACCACCGGCACCGAATTGGACTTGTCGCGCCTGCCCTGGGCTCAGGGAGGCCAGCACCAGGTCTCGAGCCACTGGCGGCGTGCCGCCAGCTCTTCGGCCGAGGCCCGTGCCTCCGGCCGTTCGAGCCGCGCCAGGTCGGCGTCGGCGAGTTCACAGGCCTCCGCGTGGCGCAGATCCTCGGCCGCGACTCGCGGGTCCATCCGTTCGGGAAAATCGGCGCAGAATTCGTCGCGCTCGTCGCGATACCGGGCCAGCGCCTCCGCGCGCTCGGCGTCGGCGAGATATTCGCGAGGCCCCGTGTACGGATCCGGCTGGTTCGGCGGCCGCTTCACGCGATACGCACCGTGGGCGTCACGGTAGACCGGTCGCCCGCTGTCCAGTGCGGCGAGGGCCCAGCGGGCCCGGTCGCAGCGCTCGAGCCGCTCCGGTCCGCCCGGTGCCGCGTCGGCTTCGTCCGCGGCCGGCGGCGGTGCGGATGCGTGCGGGGCGTCCGGCCGTGGCGCGCTCCCGGTTGCAGCCGGGTTCGCCCGCAAGCGCAGGCGCTCGGCGGCGACGCCGGGCGGCGGCCGATCGCCGAAATGCACGCCACCCGCCGCGTCGCGCCAGCGCCAGGCGTCGGCGGCGCCCGCGGGCGATGCGGGCACACCGAGGGCGACGCCCAGCAGCAGGGTCAATGTCAGTCCCGGACGCATTGACATCACGACTCCTCCGCGCAGAATTCACGGCACTGCCGACTGAACGGAAGCGTAACCTGCGGCGGCCACGCCAGCGGCAGTCCGCCCCGGTCCGCTCCCCCCGATCATGGAGAACGACATGAACTTCAAGCATCCGCGGCCGCGCCGCCTGCTGGCTGCCTGCGCGCTGCTGGCGCTGGCGCCATTGGCGCAGGCTTTCGACTATGGCGACGACGAGGACGGCGATACCGTGACCTACGCGAATTCGCCGCAGGACATCTACGAGGCCCGGCTTGATCTGCTCAAACGGCAGACCGACGCGCAGAAGGACATGTGCAAGCGCAACGACTCCCGTTCGAGGGGTTACTGCCAGATGGAAGCCGACCAGAAGTTCAAGGAAGGCAAGCGCGCGCTGGAGGAACAGCGCGACAAGGCGCTGGCCGCGGAGGCCGCGAAGCAGGGCGGCAACTGACCCGCGGTTCCCGTTCCCATTCCCGGGCGGGGCGTCGCGGCGCCGCCGTCCGCGCCAGCCGCCGGTTTCAGCCGGCGGCGAGGATTGGCGCGAACACGTCGGCGTCCACGTTGCCTCCGCTCAACACGATGCCCACCCGGCGACGATGGCCGGCGCCCTCTTGGAGCAGGGCGGCGAGCGCGACCGCGCCGGCGCCTTCGGCGAGATTGTGCGTGTCCGTGTAATAGGCGCGCATCGCGGCGCCAATCTCCGCCTCGCCCACCTCGACGATGCGCGCAAGCCCGCGACGTAGCGCGGCCAGCGCGTCCGCGGACGGCACGCGGCAGGCCACGCCGTCGGCGAGGGTGTGCACCGGCCCGGTCGCGCGGACCTCGCCCGCGGCGAAGGACCGCGCATAGGCCGGCGCGTTTGCCGCGACCACACCGACGATCTCGGTCCCGAGACCTAGCGCATCACGCGCGGCGATTATGCCGCAGGCGCCCGAACCCATGCCGACCGCCACGTACACCGCGTCCAGCGGCGGCGCCGCGCGCAGGAACTCCAGCCCGCAGGTCGCGACACCGCAGACGAGGTCGTACTGGAACGGCGGCACCATCTCGAGATTCCGGGCCTGCGCCAGTGCCGCGGCCGCCTCGCGCGCGGCTTCGAAATCCACGCCCGTCTCGATCAGTTCGGCGCCAAAGGCGCGCATCGCCGCATTCTTCTCGCGGCTGTTGCCATGGGGCACGACGATCGTCACCGGCACGCCGGCGAGCCTGCCGGCGAGCGCGAGGCTCTGGCCGTGGTTACCGCGGGTGGCGGTGACCAGGCCGGCGGGCTTGCGGCCGGACGCGCGCAGGCGGTCCAGGTAGTACAGGCCGCCGCGCAGCTTGAAGGCGCCGATCGGGGTGTGATTCTCGTGCTTGACCCAGACCTCGCAGCCCGCGCGGGCGCCGAGCAGCGGCCAGCGGTATTGCGGCGTCGGCGGGCAGTGCGGCCGGATGACGGCCGCCGCGGACTCGATTTCGGCCAGCGTTGGAAGCTGCATCGGCGGACCTCCGGCTGGAAGGCGGCGGACGCGCGGCGCGCCGTCACCCGACCAGCGATCGATAGAGTGCGCGGTATTCCGCCGCGCTGTGGGCCCAGGAATGATCGACGGCCATGCCGTTCAGCTGCACGCGGCGCCAGCGCGGCGGGTCGCGGAAGGCCGCGGCGGCGCGTTCGATGGCGGCGACGAGCGCCGGGAGCGTCGGCTCGTCGAAGACGATGCCGGTCGGCTGCGCATCGTCGAGGTCGCGCACGCTGTCGGCAAGCCCCCCGGTGCGGCGGACGATCGGCACCGCGCCGTAACGCTGGCTGTACATCTGCGACAGGCCGCAGGGTTCGAAGCGTGACGGCATCAGGAACGCATCGACGCCGGCGAACAGCTGGTGCGAGAGCCGCGCGTCGTAACCGATGCGGCAGGCGATGCGGCCGGGTTGCCGTGCGGCCAGCGCCGTCGCCGCCTGCTCGAGCCCAGGGTCGCCGCTGCCGAGGATCACACACTGCATGTCGGGCCGCATGGTCGCGAGCGCGTCGAGGATGAGGTCGATGCCCTTCTGCTCGGTCAGGCGGCTGACGACGCCGAGCAGGAAACTGTCGCCGTCCTCGGACAGGCCCATCACCCGCTGCAGCATGCGCCGGTTGGCGTGACGCCCACGCAGATCCTGGGCCGAGTAATTCGCCGCCAGGACGGGATCCGTCGCCGGGTCCCAGGTCTCGGCGTCGATGCCGTTGAGGATGCCGGAGAGTTCGGCCTCACGGTGCCGCAACAGGCCGTCGAGGCCGTGCCCGTGCTCCGGCGTCAGGATCTCGCGCGCGTAGGTCGGGCTGACCGTCGTCACGCGATCGGCGAACACGAGACCGCCCTTCAGCAGGGAGCACTGGCCGAAGAACTCCAGCCGTTCGTGGTGCCACCACGCGGCCGGCAGGCGCAGGTGCTCGAAGTTCGCGCGCTCGCACAGGCCGCGGAAAGCGAGATTGTGAATCGTGAACACCGTGCGCGGCCGCGCCGGATAGAGCGACAGCACCGCCGGTGCCAGCGCGGCAGGCCAGTCGTGGCTGTGCAGGACATCCGGCCGCCACCCGTCGTCGACCGCCAGCGCGGCGACCGCGTGGCAGTACCAGGCGAAGCGATAGGCATTGTCGGGCCAGTCCCGGCCGGCGGTGTCGGCGTAGGGGCCGCCGGGGCGATCGAACAGCGGCGGACAATCCAGCAGCCACAGTTCCAGCCCAGATTCCAGCGGCAAGGCCAGCAGCGCAGCGGGCTCGTCGAAGCCCGGCACCACGAGCGAACGGCGATGGCGCAGCCCCGGCAGGGCGGCCTTCAACGCGGCATAGGCGGGCATCACCAGCCGCACGTCGCAGCCGAGGCGGGCCAGCGCCTTCGGCAGGCTGCCACTGACCTCGCCGAGGCCGCCGGTCTGGATGTAGGGCGACGCCTCGGGGGTCGCGAAGAGGACCTTCAACATCCGCGGATCATAAAGAAAAGGCCAGCCGGCTGCTGCCACGCATCAGGCCCTTCAGTACACTGGCGCAACCCTCCAGTCGGCCGCCCGCCATGAACGAGACACGCATCGATTTCGAAATCCAGCCCGTGATGCCGACCGCGCTGGCGCGCCTGCCCGCGCTCGCGGACGACCTCTCCTACACCTGGGACCGGCGCATCCAGGAGCTCTTCGGCAATCTCGACCGCGACTTGTGGAACGCCTGCGGGCACAACCCGAAGATGTTCCTGCGGCGCGTGTCGCAAGCGGCGCTGGAGGCGGCCGCGGCGAACGCCGTGTTCCTGCAGGAATACGAAGCCGTGCTTTCGTCCTACGGCAGCTACCTGCAGAAACCGGGCGACGCGCGGGTGCAGCGCGCGCTCGACCCCGGCCACGACCTCGTCGCCTACTTCTGCGCCGAGTACGGCCTGCACGAAAGCCTGCCGCTGTACGCCGGCGGCCTCGGCGTGCTGGCCGGCGATCACTGCAAGGCCGCGAGCGACCTGCGCCTGCCCTTCGTCGCCGTCGGCCTGTTCTACCGCGCGGGCTACCTGCGCCAGGAAATCGACGGCGAGGGACGGCAGCTGATGCGCTACCTGCCGGTGCACGGTGCCGACCTCGCCTTCGTCGAGGCGACGGACGCGAGCGGCCAGGCGCTGCGGCTGCACGTGGACCTGCTCGGGCGCGACGTCGCGATGCGGGCCTGGATCGGCCGCCTCGGCGACATCCGGCTGGTGCTGCTGGATACCGACGTCGACACGAACTCGCCCGAGGACCGGCGCATCACGCTCGAGCTTTACGGCGGCGACAGCGAAACGCGCATCGCACAGGAAATCGTGCTCGGCATCGGCGGCGTGCGCGCGCTCCGCGCGCTCGGCCTCGAGCCCACGGTGTGGCATGTCAACGAAGGGCATGCGGCCTTCCTGGTGCTGGAGCGGCTGCGCGAGCGCATGCGCGAGGGAATCGATTTCCAGACCGCGCTCGAAGTGGTGGCCGCCGCGACGGTCTTCACGACGCACACACCGGTGCCGGCCGGCCACGACGTCTTTCCGCACGAGATGATGCGCCGTTACTTCCCGGCGCTGATCTGCGACCTGGGCCAGGGCGAGCACGGCCTGTGCGCGCTCGGCGAGAGTCCGCAGAACGCGCTCGGCTTCAACCAGACTTCGCTCGCGATCCGCGGCTCGCGCTTCCACAACGGCGTGAGCGCCGTGCACGGCCAGGTCGCATCGACCAACGAGTCCTTCATCTGGCCCGAAGTGCCGCCCGCGGAAAACCCGCTGTCGCACGTCACGAACGGCGTGCACATCCACACCTATCTCGCGACCCCGTGGGTCAACCTCTTTGACCTGCGCTTCGGGCGGCAGTGGCGCAACGAACTGTGCAACGCCGAGTTCTGGCGCTGCATCGACGACCTGCCCGACCACACCTACTGGAGCACGCGCCAGTTGCTGAAGCTCGACCTGCTGGGCGACCTGCGCGAACGGTTGACGCGGCAGTACACGCGCAACGGCATGGTCCCGGCGGAAATCGCGCGGCGGCTGCGACGCCTGACACCGGAGAACGATCCGCTGCTCGTCGGCTTCGCGCGCCGTTTCGCGACCTACAAGCGCGCGACGCTGCTGCTGACCGACCCGTCGCGCCTCGCGCGCCTGCTCGACGACGAGGAGCGTCCGGTGATCCTGCTCTACGCGGGCAAGGCGCATCCGCGCGACGCCGGCGGGCAGGAGCTGATCCGCCAGCTGCACGAGTACTCGCAGCAGCCGGATTTCGCCGGCAAGCTCTTCGTCATCGAGAACTACGACATCTCCCTCGCGCGCAAGCTGGTCACCGGCGTCGACATCTGGCTCAACAATCCGGAATACCCGATGGAGGCGAGCGGCACGTCCGGCATGAAGGCCGCGATCAACGGCGCGGTGCACCTGTCCATCCTCGACGGCTGGTGGGCCGAGGGCTACACGGGCGACAACGGTTACGGCATTCCGCCGCTCGGCTACGGCCTGCCGGAGCACGAGCGGAACCGGATCGAGTCCGAGGAAATCTGCCGCGTGCTGTTCGAGGTCGCGAAGCCCTGCTATTTCGCGCGCAACGGCCGCGGCTACTCGAGCGAGTGGATCAGGCTTGCGAAAGCCTCGCAGCGCACGGTGCTGCCGCGCTTCAACGCCGAACGCCAGGTGATCGAATACACCGAGAAGTTCTACGGCCCGGCCGCGCGCCACGCGCGCCGCCTGGCGGCGAACGGCTGTGAGGCGGCGCGTGCGCTCGCCGAATGGAAACAGAAAGTGGTCGCGAACTGGCCGCAGGTCGCGCTGCGCCTAGTGGTCGGGCCACCCGCGGCGCTGCAGGCGGGCAACGGCTTCCGGCTCGCGGTTGCGGTCGATCTGCAGGGGCTGGAGGCGCGCGATGTCTGCGTGGAATGCCAAGTGGGGATCACCGACGCCAACGGCAACTTCGAGGTCCGCGAACAGCACGAGCTGGCGCCGGCCGGCGAGCGCCTCGGCGCCGAGGTGATTTTCGCCGCCGAGCTCTCGACCGGCCTGTCAGGCCTCGCGACGCTGCGCGTGCGGGCCTGGCCGCAACACGAACTGCTCGCGCACCGCTTCGAAATGGGACGCGTGCGCTGGCTCTGACGCTCAGCGCACGTAGTTGCGCGACTGGCCCAGCGCTTCGGCGGTGACCAGCACGACGCCTTCGGGGCTGACGTAGAACAGCTTGCGATCGCGTTCCGGGTCAAGCCCGATCTCGCTGCCCGGCTCGATGAAGCAGCCGCGATCGATGACCGCGCGCCGGATCCGGCAGTTCTCGCCGATCCGGGCGTCCGGTAGCACCACGCACTCCTCGATTTCGCTGCCGAGTTCGACGCGCACGTTCGAGAACAGCAGCGAGCGCGTGATCTGCGCGCCGGACACGATGCAGCCACCGGACACCATCGAATCGACGGCGTGACCGCGCCGGCCCTCGTCGTTGAACACGAACTTCGCCGGCGGCACCTGTTCCTGGTAGGTCCAGATGGGCCAGTCGCGGTCATAGAGGTTCAGCTGCGGGGTGACGTCGAGGAGTTCCATGTTCGCGCGGTAGTAGGCGTCGATCGTGCCGACGTCCCGCCAGTAGGCGGAGCCGTCGTCCGCGGGATTGTGGAAGGGATAGGCGCAGACGCGGTAACGGCCGATCACCGAGGGGATGATGTCCTTGCCGAAATCGTGTCCCGACCGCGGCATGTCGCGATCCTTGATCAGCTGCTCGTAGAGGAACTGCGTGTTGAACACGTAGATGCCCATCGACGCCAGCGCGGTGCCCGGCTTGCCGGGCATCGATTTCGGCTGCGCGGGCTTTTCCGCGAACTCGACGACGCGCATCCGCTCGTCGACGGCCATCACGCCGAACGCGGTCGCCTCCGGCACCGGCACCTCGATGCAGCCGATCGTCATGTCGGCCCGCTGCTCGAAGTGGAAAGCGAGCATCTGGCCGTAGTCCATCTTGTAGATGTGGTCACCGGCGAGCACCAGCACGTAGGCCGGCGCGTGCGCGCGCAGGATGTCGATGTTCTGGTAGACGGCGTCGGCGGTGCCCGCGTACCACTCGTTGTCGATGCGCTGGGAGGCCGGCAGCACCTCGACGAATTCGCCGAGTTCGCTGCGCAGGAAGCCCCAGCCCCGATAGAGGTGGCGAAGCAGTGAATGCGCCTTGTACTGGGTCAGCACGCCGATTCGGCGCACGCCGGAATTGATGCAGTTGGAAAGCGGGAAGTCGATGATGCGGAACTTGCCGCCGAAGGGTACGGCGGGCTTCGCTCGCCAGCGGGTCAAACCCTGCAGGCGATCGCCGCGACCGCCGGCGAGGATGAGCGCCAGGGTCTCGCGGGTCAGTCGGCTGACATAGCGTTTGTCGGCGGGCGTATCCTGTATCGGGTCCATTGCGCTTGCCTCGGCGCTACGCCGCTGCGGCAACATGCCGGGCGGCGGCGGCCACGGCCCCCATTATCACCCGCTCCGCTGCTGCCGTCCCGTCCGCGCAGCGCGCGGCCCGGTGTGCTCAGGCTGCGCGCTGGAACGGGTTCGGCACCGTGGGCGTCGTGTCGTTGGCCGCGGCGACCTCGGCGGCGGCGGCCCGCTCCGCGCGATGGCGACGGGGGCTCGACGTGCCGTGGATGATGCCGCCGATCTGCACCAGCCGGGCCAGCGCGAACGCGGCCACGGCCGTGAAGAAGGCGATGGCGAAAAAGCCCAAGGCCTCGGCCTGCGGAGCCACCGGAATGATCGAGGTCGCGTTGAGCAGCGCGATTCCCGAAGCGATCAGACCACCGGCACCCAGGAGATCCAGGAGGACGGTCAGCGTCTTCGTTCGTTGCATGGGTGAGCGTTCTCTTTGTTTTGTTTTTGGTCAGGTTCATTCACCAACGGCGATGAACCCCTGCCTGTTGCATGGCATGTTAGAGAGGACGCGTAACAAAACTGTGAACGAAGCCGCAAAGGGCGCGGCCGATTTCGCCTCGGGAAGACGTTTAACAGTTTTTTATAAGCGCTTAATCGCTCAATGTTTATTGAATCGCTCGAGTCGCTTCAGAATGCGAAGGGGACAACTCAACGGTGCAGGCCCGGCGCGATGTACGGCAGGCCGTCGCCCATCACGCCGAGGAAATACTCGAGGGCCCGGAGGTCCTGGCTCTGCGGTGCCGGCGCCGCGGCGCCGACCTGCTCGTAGCAGCCGGCGAATCTCGCGTGCAGGCTGCCCATCGCTCCCCAGCGCAGGCCATAGACCGGGTAGTGGGTCAGCGCGCCGAGCACCGGCATCAGCGGCTGCTCGCGCAGGCGTCGGCCCACCGCCGTGACGTGGCAATCGACGCACGAAAAATTGCGCATGCCGCGTTTGCTGTGAAAAAGACGACGTCCCCTTGCATAGACTTCGCGCGCGGCGACCGTCGCCGGCAAGGGCACCTGCAGGCGCTGGCCGCGCGACGTATCGGCTAGATAGGCCAGCACCGCCATCATCGGCCCGCGGTCCGGGTCCCAGGGTTCCGCCCCGGCCCGGGCGCGGCATTCGTTGATCAGCAGTGGCAGGGTGACGGCCTCGCCGCGCGCCTCGTCGATGCGCGGGTAGGTGTGCGCCGTGCCGATTCCGCCCCCGGGGAGGCAGTCGGCAAGCGCGCTACCGTCCGGCAAGCGGGTCGCGAACAGGGCTTCGCCCTCGTCGACCGCGAATTCGTAGGGTGGAAACTCGTTCAGTTCCTCCCACTGCGCGCGCAGGTCGGCGTCGATGGCGTAGACACCGAGCGAGTAGTCGTCGAGTGCCAGCGTGGGGAATCGCGCCTGGTAGGTGGCCCGCAGGGCTGCCCGGTCGGCAGCCGGATCGGGCGCCACCTCGCGCGCACCCGCGGCGCCGGCGACGAGCAGGATCAGCAGCAGGGACTGGGCGACGCGGCGTCCGTTCACACTACGACGATGAATTCGTCGCGCCCGTCCTGGTTGTCGACCCAGCCGAGCGTCAGGCGATCGCCGGCCTTGGCGCCGTCGACGACGAAGGACACGTAGGGATCCTTCGCGATGCCGCCCCCCCAGTCCGCGTCCAGCACGACCTCGTCGTTCAGCCTGCAGACCACCCGCGTGATGAAATGCGCCGGCTCCACCGTGCCGTCCTGCAGCCGGCGGCCGACATCCATCGGGTGGCGGATGATCGCGCGCACCGTCAGCACGCCCTTGCGCAGCTGGGTGCGGACCTTGATGGTGCGGGAGACGGGCGCGTCAGCCACAGCCACCGACCGTCACTTCGACCGTTGCGCGCGCGAGCAGCAACTCCTCGCCACTGCGCGCGATCGCCAGGATTTCCCCGGTTTCGGCCAGCTTGATGCGCGTGGCGACAAACGGCCGCGTGCGCGGCCCGAACGCGAAACGGGCGACCAGCGGCACCGGGTTGCGTACGGCGATGAGCGTGATGTCGTCGACGTGCGGCAGGTCGACGTCGACCTTCACCGGCACCACCGCGCCGTTTTCCGCGAGCTTCGCGACCCCGATGCGGATCTTATCGCTCTCCGGGAGGCTGTCGCGGCCGTAGAGTTCGCGCAGCACGGTCGCGGTATCCTCGGCGGCGAAGGCGCGCGATGGACGCGCGGCCCGCGCCACGCCCGACAGCCACGGCAGCGCGAGGCAGCCGAGGAGGCGCGCGAGCAGACCGCGGCGGCTCAGGCTGCGGGTCGGGGTCGTGGCGGGGCTCATCGGGTGTAGAGGAAATCGACGATCAGGTTGATTTCGTGCGCGCTCAGGATTCCGTGCCGCCCGAAGGGGGGCATCAGGGTCACCGGATTGTACGCGCTTTCATCCCAGATCCGGTCGAAGAGCACGCGGCGCTCGGGATAGCGCGCCGCGAGGTCGACCAGTGGCGGCCCGATGTCGCCCATCTGGCGACCGCCCTCGATCACGTGGCAGGCGAGACAGTTGCCCTTGCCCGTGGCGAAGGCCAGCTCGCGACCGGACGCGACCCGCGCCGGCTCCGCCGCGGCGGACGAACCGGCGAGGGCGGCGAGCAGCAGGACCGGCGCGGCCTTGCGTGGTGCCGGCACGCGGCGCTCAACCCTGGCGGCGCTTTTCCTCGCGCTCACGCCGTTTCGCACGGTCGCGGTCGAGGCGGTTCAGGTCCTTCTCGATCTCGTCGATGCGGGCATCGATGCGCAGCCGCTGGTAGTGCGAGATGTCAGGCACGACCTGCGCAAGCCGCAGCTGCTCGAAGGCCAGCTCGAGTTCACCGACGCTGCGGTAGTACTCGGCCAGGTTGTAGTGCGAATTGGCCTTGTCGCCCAGCCGCTCCTCGGACTCCGCGAGCAGCTTGTAGAAACGCGGGTCGCGCTCGTCGGCGACCCCGAACTCGCGCAGCACCCGCTTCGCCTTCTCAGGCTGGCGGGTCTGGTTGAGCAGGTTGACGTAGGCGTAGGCGGCCGCGCGGCTCTCCGGTTCATCCGCGTGCAGTTGCTGCAGCAGCAGCAGGGCCTCGCGATAGTTGCCGGCCTCGACCTCGAGGTGGGCCTGCGCGAGGCGGTAAGCCGGCAGTCCGGGCGCTTCCTCGAGCAGGGCGTCGAGTTCGCGGCGCGCACGCGCGAAGTCACGCCCCTGGATCAGCGCCAGCGCGTAACCGTAGTGGGCCGCGGACTTGTTGTTGTACGTGCCTTCGCGCAGCACGGCCTCGTAGTAGTTCTTGGCCTGCACCGGGTCCGGCATGCTCATGACGTTCAGCTTGTGCCAGATGAGGTAGTACTCGTAGCTGTCCTCGCGCACGAACTTGTCGCCCATGCGCTCGGCGCGCTCGCGCGCCTCGGCAATGCGGTTCACGGTGACCGGGTGGGTGCGCAGGTACTCCGGGATCATCTTCGGATCGGAATAGCGGTTCGCGAGTTCCAGGCGCCCGAAGAAGTCGGCCATGGACTGCGTGCGGAAGCCCGACTTCTGCAGGAGCTCGATGCCGATGCGGTCCGCCTCCTTTTCGTTCGCGCGCGTGAAATTGATCTGGTACTGCTGCTGCGCGGCCGACACGCCGGCCAGCGCGCCCATGCCGAGTTGCGGGTTGATCGCGGCGACCAGGATGGCGCCGATGAACGCCGCCATCGACGGCATGCTCAGGTTGCTGGCGGCCTCGATCATGCGCGCGCCGTGCCGCTGCGTCAGGTGCACGATTTCGTGCGCCAGCACCGAGGCGACCTCCGATTCGCTCTTCGAGTTGAGAATCAGGCCCGTGTGCATGCCGATGTAGCCCCCGGGGACCGCGAATGCGTTGATCACCGGGCTCTCGATCACGAAGAAGTGGAAGTCGCTGTAGTAGTTGGAATGCCTGCCGAGGTCCATGCCGAGCCGCTGGATGTAGTCCTCGACCTCCTCGTCGGTGACCAGCGGCGCGAGGCGGCGGATCTGGCGCATCGTCGACTGGCCGAGCATCCGCTCCTGTTCCGGCGAGATGATGGCGCCGGCGGAATCCCCGATGTCCGGCAACTCGGACTCGATGGGCTCGAAGGTCTGGTCGTGCCCGTGCTCGGGCAGGCCCTGCTGGGCGCCGGCGCCCGCGACGAGGCCGGCCAGCAGGCCGAAGGCAAGCGCACGCCTCGGCAGGCGGCTGCGACCGGGGCGTTGGGATGCGGCTTGGTGCATTGTGCGGAAATCTTAGCAGGCGGGGCCGTCGGGCCGCGAGTTGGTTTGCATACGCTTGCCGCAGACCGCCGGAAACGCGCCGAGTTCAGCGCCGGGCCCTGCTTTGAGGCCCCCGGCTGACGGCATAAGATGGCCGGCATCCACCATCATCGCGACGGTCCCCCATGAGCAAACGCAACGCCTTCTACGCACAGTCCGGCGGGGTGACCGCCGTCATCAACGCGTCCGCCTGCGGCCTGATCGAGACAGCCCGCCGGCATGCCGACCGCATCGGCAAGGTGTTCGCGGGCCGCAACGGCATCATCGGCGCCCTGACCGAGGACCTGATCGACACCTCCCAGGAGTCCGCCGCGGACATTGCCGCGCTGCGCCACACGCCGGCGGGCGCGTTCGGCTCCTGCCGCTACAAGCTCAAGGGCATCGAACAGAACCGGGCCGAGTACGAGCGCCTGATCGAAGTCTTCCGGGCCCACGACATCGGCTACTTCTTCTACAACGGCGGCGGCGATTCGGCCGACACCTGCCTGAAGGTCTCGCAGCTGTCGGCGACGCTCGGCTATCCGCTGCAGGCCATCCACGTGCCGAAGACGGTCGACAACGACCTGCCCGTCACCGATGTCTGCCCGGGTTTCGGCTCGGTCGCGAAATACGTCGCGGTGTCGGTGCGCGAGGCGAGCTTCGACGTCGCCTCGATGGCGAAGACCTCGACCAAGGTGTTCGTGATGGAAGTCATGGGCCGGCACGCCGGCTGGATCGCCGCGGCCGGCGGGCTCGCCGCCGATGCCGACTGTCCGTTGCCCGTCGTGATCCTCTTCCCGGAACTGCCGTTCGAGCAGGCGCGCTTTCTGGCCCGGGTCGACGAGCTGGTGAAGCTTCACGGCTACTGTTCGGTCGTCGTCTCCGAGGGCGTGAAGAACCCGGACGGCCAGTTCCTGTCCGACCAGGGCAGCCGGGACGCATTCGGCCACGCCCAGCTCGGCGGCGTCGCGCCGGTGATCGCGAACATGGTGCGCGAAGGCCTCGGCTACAAGTTCCACTGGGCGGTCGCGGACTACCTGCAGCGCGCCGCCCGCCACATCGCGTCGAAGACCGACGTCGAGCAGGCTTATGCCCTCGGCCGGGCCGCGGTCGAGATGGCGCTTGCCGGCCACAACGCGGTGATGCCGACCATCGTCCGCACGGCGGACACCCCTTACGCCTGGACGATCGGCGAGGCCCGCCTCGAGGACGTCGCGAACGTCGAGAAGAAGATGCCGCGCGACTACATCAGCGAGGACGGCTTCGGGATCAGCGAGGCCGGCCGGCGCTACCTGCTGCCGCTGATCCAGGGCGAGGACTATCCCCCGTACCGCGACGGGCTGCCGGTTTACGTCCGGCTGCGCAATATCGCAGTGCCGCGAAAGACCGGAAGCGACTTCGCACCCAGGTAGGAATTGCATCCAAGTAGCGTTTGCACGCAGGGGGCGAGTCAGTAGAATCGGCAAGGTCTTGAGTCGTCGGAGAAACTGCGCTTCCGTAGCCGGTTTTCCGAAGGGCCCTGGTCGAGGAGGAGGTTCTGAAGCGACGCTTCGCGGCGTCGCGCCCTGCAAATAGCCGGCTCCACCGGCACCAACATAATGAAGAGGGGACATCAATGTCGGTCGAACTGATGATAGCGCTCGGCTGCGCGCTATTCGCAATCGCCTACGGGCTGTGGTCCAGGGCCTGGATCCTGAGCCAGCCCGAAGGCAACGAACGGATGCGTGAAATCGCAACGGCGGTCCAGATGGGCGCGTCGGCCTATCTCAACCGCCAATACCGCACGATCGGGATCGTGGGCGTCATCCTCACGGTGGTCATCGCAGTCGGGCTCGACCTCAAGACCGCGATCGGCTTCGTCATCGGCGCGGTGCTCTCCGGCGCCGCCGGCTTCATCGGCATGAACATCTCGGTGCGCGCGAACCTGCGCACGGCCGAGGCGGCCCGCCAGGGGCTCAATGCCGCGCTGCAGGTCGCCTTCCGCGGCGGCGCGATCACCGGCATGCTCGTGGTGGGCCTCGGCCTGCTGGGCGTCGCCGGCTACTACGCCTTCCTCGCGTCCGGCACGCCCGCCGGCGAAACGGTTGACCTGCACCCGCTGGTCGGTCTCGCGTTCGGCAGCTCGCTGATCTCCATCTTCGCCCGCCTCGGCGGCGGCATCTTCACGAAAGGCGCGGACGTCGGCGCCGACCTCGTCGGCAAGGTCGAGGCCGGCATTCCGGAAGACGACCCGCGCAACCCGGCAGTGATCGCGGACAACGTCGGCGACAACGTCGGCGACTGCGCCGGCATGGCGGCCGACCTGTTCGAGACCTACGCGGTGACGATCATCGCGACGATGCTGCTCGGCGGCCTGATGATGACGGCGGCCGGCTCCAAGGCCGTGCTCTATCCGCTCGTGCTCGGCGGCGTGTCGATCATCGCGTCTGTCATCGGCTCGATGTTCGTCAAGGCCCAGGACGGCGGCAAGATCATGAACGCCCTGTACCGCGGCCTCATCGTCGCGGGCGTCATCGCGGCGGTCGCCTTCTACCCGGTGACGAACTGGATGTTCGGCGGCATCGAAGGCGTGTCGGTGAACAGCATCTTCGGCTGCGCGCTGATCGGCCTCGGCCTCACGGCGGCGTTGGTGTGGATCACCGAGTACTACACCGGCACCGAGTTCAAGCCGGTGCAGTACGTCGCAGCCGCGTCCGAAACGGGTCATGCGACGAACATCATCGCCGGCATCGCGGTGTCGATGAAATCGACCGCCTGGCCGGTGATCTTCGTCTGTGTCGCGATCTGGGCGTCCTACGCGCTGAACGGCCTGTTCGGCATCGCGGTCGCCGCGACGTCGATGCTGTCGATGGCGGGCATCATCGTCGCCCTCGACGCCTACGGCCCGATCACCGACAACGCCGGCGGCATCGCCGAGATGGCGGAACTGGGCGCGGACATCCGCAACATCACCGACCCGCTCGACGCGGTCGGCAACACCACCAAGGCGGTGACCAAGGGCTACGCCATCGGCTCGGCGGGACTCGCCGCGCTCGTGCTGTTCGCGGACTTCACGCACAGCCTCGAAGCGGCGGACAAACTCGTCGGCTTCTCCCTCGCCGAGCCGGCCGTCATCATCGGCCTGTTCGTCGGCGGCCTGATTCCCTACCTCTTCGCCGCGATGGCGATGGAGGCGGTAGGCCGCGCGGCGGGTTCGGTGGTCGTCGAAGTGCGCCGCCAGTTCCGCGAGATCAAGGGCATCATGGAAGGCAAGGCGAAGCCGGACTACAGCCGCGCCGTCGACCTGCTGACGCTCGCCGCGATCCGCGAAATGATCGTGCCCTCGCTGCTGCCGGTGCTGACGCCGATCGCGCTCGCGGTCGTCATCCGCTTCGCGATGGGCGCCGAAGCCGCGCGCATGGCCGTCGGCGGCATGCTGATGGGCACGATCGTCACCGGCATCTTCGTCGCGATTTCCATGTGCACCGGCGGCGGTGCCTGGGACAACGCGAAGAAGTACATCGAGGAAGGCCACCACGGCGGCAAGGGCTCCGATGCCCACAAGGCCGCGGTCACCGGCGACACCGTCGGCGACCCGTACAAGGACACGGCCGGCCCCGCGGTGAACCCGCTGATCAAGATCATCAACATCGTCGCGCTGCTGATGGTGCCGCTGCTGTAAGGCAGCCTGCCGTCAGATCTTCGAAAGCCCCGCCCCGTGCGGGGCTTTCTTTTTCCGGCGCGGCGGGTGCGCCCACCCCCTTCGCTATCTCCGTGCTCTCCGTGGTTGAAACGGACTTGCCACGAGACGGGGCTTGAATTTTCACCACGGAGGACACGGAGAGCACGGAGAATTCTGCTGCCACGCAAGCGCAGCGACCATGCTTGATGGCGGACATCGAGCCATCGGGTCCGCCCGGCTGTTCGCGAATTGCCCGGTCGCCGGTGCGGCCCCCGAAGGACTCTGCGTCTAGCCGTCGGCGTCGCGCGCGATCTCGTGCAGGTGGCGTGCGAGTTCGTCCGGCTTGCTGAAGTAAGCGGAATGGCTCGCGGCGATTGCCCGCACCTCCGCGCACGGTCCGTTGGCCTGCATGCGACGCTGCCAGGCGAGCGGGACGGCGCGGTCCTCCGTCAGTTCGATGTAGACCTTGGGCACTCGACCGTAACGCGCCGCGCTCAGCGCCAGCGGCGTGAGGGAAGGCGCGAGCGGTTCGGGCGTCAGCAGTTGCCGGCACAGTTCGACGTCGTCGTCGCTGCAGTCCGCGTAGAGCGCCGGGATATAGGCGTCTTCCCGCAGCATGTCCCAGGTGTGCGCCTCGTCGCCGTACATCGCCGGCGGCAGCAGGGAATCGCCGGCGTCGGGCAGCAGGTCGAACACGGTCTGCCCGTCGGCCGGCAGCACGGCCGCGAGATACACGGCGCGCGCTATACGTTCGGGATGACGCTCGGCCAGCGTCGACAGCACGATCCCGCCCCGGCTGTGCGCGACGACGATGGCCGGTGGCGCGGAAGCCTCGAGAGACTCGAGCACGCGCGCGACGTAATCATCCAGCGTGATCGAGGACGGCGGCGTCCAGTCGCGACCGTGGCCAGGCAGATCGGGGGCGAAGACCTCGTGGCCCAGCGCCCGCAGGCGCGTGACGACCCGGTGCCAGCACCAGGCGCCGTGCCATGATCCGTGGATCAGTACGAGGCGGCTCATCGGTGTCGCGCCACTTGCTGGGACTTCTGCGATGCGGACATGTGATTCCTCCTGCGCTTGGAAAGGCGCGCAGCATGGGGCCAGGGTGCGCTCGCCGCGCTCCGCTTGTTGCTGTCGATGTGCCCTTGGCGGTGTCGCGCTATGCTCGCCGCATGGACATGCGCACGCTTCTGCAGACTTACTCCGGCGACGGTGTGCTGGACGGCATCTACCTGCGCCCCGCGCGCGGGAAACCCGCGGTGGCGATGACGGCCGCGCGAGCGGTCGCCGGCCGCGGGCTCGAAGGCGACCGCGCGGCAGCGAGCGCGTCGCGGCTGGCGGGCGGCTCGAAACGCCAGGTCACACTGTTCCAGGCCGAGCACCTGCCGCTGCTGGCGACGTGGCTGCGGCGCGATTCGATCGATCCGGCCGTACTTCGTCGCAATCTGGTGGTGCGCGGCCTCAATCTGCTGTCGGCCCGCTCGCTCTTGCGCGATCTGCGGCTGGTGCTGCGTATCGGTGAAGAAGTCGGGCTCGAGCTGAGCGGGCCCTGCGACCCATGCTCGAAGATGGAGTTCGAGCTGGGTGCCGGCGCCTACAACGCGCTGCGCGGACACGGCGGCGTCACCGCGCGGGTCGTCAGCGGCGGCGAGTTGCGCGTGGGGGACAGGGTGTGGGTGGAAGCGACGTGAGTCGAGGCGCCATCGGCTCGAGGTTCGCAGCGCTTGCGGGCGTGAGGGTCGAGGCCAGGCGCGTCGCGCGACTTGTCCGAGGGCAGAGACGGGGCTGGGCGACGCCTGGGCTGGACAGAAAAAATGGCCGCGTGGACGGGGATCCACGCGGCGCAAAAGCAGGATAAGGCGCGGGGGCGCGGCAGTCGCCGCGCCCGCCGTCGGCCGTCTTACGGGTTGACCGGAATCAGCGGCTGGCCCTTCTCGAGCTGCTTCACGAAATTGAAGTCGGCGGCGACGGTGCAGGCACGCACCCACTGGCGCGTCGCGTTGTCGAAGGACATCCACTGGGCACGCGGACCTTCGCAGCTCGGCGGCACGACCTTCGCGAGGTCGAATTCCCACACGGCATCACCGAAACCGCCCGGGACCTTCGAGAGGTCCGTGCTGTCCGGATGCTGCACGGCGACCACGAAGCGCGACGGGTCGGTCGGGTGGAAGACCATGCCGGTGGCTTCGGAGCCGTCGACCTGGATGCTGAGGAAGTGGTCCAGCGATTCGGCGACGCCGTCGTTGTCCATGTCACGCGCGAACCAGATGTCGCCACCCACGTTGCTGTCGTTCGGCGAGTCTTCGACGATGTAGACGTTGCCGAGGGTGTCGATCGTGAGGTTGTCCGGCGAATCGAGGCGGCCCGTCGTCGGCTCGAAACCGACGTTCTTCGGCGTGTTGCGGCTCGCGAAGAGACGCACGTTCGCCTTGTTGTTCGGCAGCTGCTCGATCGAGATGACCGTGTGATCCGAGGTCGTCGTCACGTAGAGAATCTCGTTGCCGTTCGGCAGCAGCCCGATCGACATGTCCTCCGGGCGGCCGTAAGGCGTGCCGCCGGCCTCGTCAGCCGCGCCGCGACCGCCACGGGCCGTCGGATCGGTACGCGGGTCGGTCGTCGGACCGTCCATGAACGGATCCCATACGCGGCCGGGCAGCTTCCTGCCATCGGCGTCGGTGATGGGCACCCAGGTCGCCGGGCCGAAGCGGGTTGCCGCAGCGTTGGGGCCCTCGTTGTAGTTCTTGGCCGGATCACCGCCGGTGGCGGCGAAGGCGTCGACGGACAGCACGAAGGTCTGGCCACCGGCGGCATAATCGCCGGGCGTCTTCAGCTTCAGCATGTAGATCGAGCCCGAGTTGAACTCGTCAATGTAATAGATGACGCCCTGCGGGTTCTTCACGCCGAAGTTGATGCCTTCGTGTGCAGTGTTCGCGATTGAATCGAGCACGCGCCAGGTGACGCCTTCGTTGGCGGCCGAAGCGATGGCGTTTGCCCGGGACGGCGCCGGGGCGAGCGGGTTCAGGATTTCGACGACCCGGCCGAGCGCGGTCCATTCCTCGCCGAGGATCAGCGTGCCGTTCGGCGTCCAGCGCGACGGATCGAAGGCGCCGAAGTCGTAGTCCCAAGCCGGGCAATTGTCGGCGGCGATGTCGCAGGTCGGCGTCGTCTGCGCGCCCTGGTCACCCGCGAAAAGCAGCGCCGACTTGTCGGTGACGGTGTCGTAACGCGTCACGCCTGCGCCCCACTGCGTCTCGTGCGGGATGAAGATGTAACGGCCGCTGGGGTCGTAGGAGAGCATGTCGAACATCGACGCGCCGCTGCCCAGGCCGTTCGAGCGCTGGATCGACTGGTTCACGTCGGCCTCGACTTCCTTGAGGCTCATCAGGTTCTTCTGCTTGAAGCCGGCCGGGGTCTGCCACGGCGAGTTCAGCTCGTTGAGATGATTCGGCGACGCGACCGCGGCCGACTGCTGCAGCGGGTAGAAGTAAGGGGCCGTACCAGCGGTGACCGCCTGGGAGACCGCGAGGGCCACCGCGGTGAGGCCGATCTGGATCGGCAGAGAGTGCAATTTCATGGTGTTCCTCCTGCGAACGCCAAGGCGAAGAAATTTCGTGTTCATGCTCGGGCGTCCGATCACTCGAATCGGACGACGCGCAGTCTGGTGAAGCAATGTGTCCGCCACTTGACGCCTGGATTAAGATTCGGGCGCATACACGTCGAATACGTTTCGCAATCCGCTCAATGCGCGACGGCTGGCTGACGCCAGTCGAGCCGGATGTCCCAGTTGCGGAAATATTCGAGCGGCAGCGTCTGCGCGGTCTCGTTGTCGATGTGCCGGTGCACGTTGCGCGGGGGCACGAGCGTCGCGTCGCGCCCGTGCAGGTAGTCCTGCGCGGCGACGATCGTGCGGTAGGCCTTGTTCAGCGCGAGCGCGCGCTCGCGCGAGGGCGTGATCAATTCGTAGACGTCCGACGCGCGCGCCAGCGCCGCCTGGTCGACGCTGCCGTCCGGCCTGAACCAGCGCGCGGCCATTTCTTCGTTGTGACGGAACTCGCTGCCGCCGCCGACGCGTGCGAGGTAGGTCGCGATCTCGCCGGCCGTCTCGCCGACGTTCGGCGCGTCCGGCATGCCGCGCAGATTGATGTAGCCCCAGCCGGCGGCGCCGTCGACCTTGCGCGGAAACGCGAAAGTCTTGTCGATCGTGGCGCCGACCGAGGAATGGCAGCCCATGCAGAAGAGGTTTTCCTCGTAGGTCGCCGTGCGCAGCTGGCCGTCGACGCCCTCGATGAAGCCCTGCACCGACCATCCGTAGCCATTGTCGAGTCCGAGGTCACCGAGCAGCGTCGGCCGCGGCAGCGCGCCGGCCTCCTTCTCGAAACCGCCGAGTTCGTACTGGCGCGCGTAGACGCCCTTGGAATAGGCGGTCCACTTGCGCATGTAGCGCACCTCTTTCATGCGCCGTGACGGCACGATTCCGCCGTCCTCGCGCACGCCGACGTAGCGCACGGTGTGCAGGAACTCGGTGTCCTTGGGGTAGAGGTAAGTATCGAGGAACAGCTTCGACGCGCCGCCGACGTAGGCGTCGAGTTGCGTCACGCGCGAGGCGATGCCGAGCTGCCCGTCGCCGTCGAGGTCCCGGCCGACGCGCCGCTCGTCGAAGGGCAGCGCGGAAATTTCCGGCAGGCCCTTCACCGTCGCCTCGACGATCGCGAGGTTCGCCTTGTAGACGTCCGCCGAGTACCTGCCTTCGGCATCGCTGCGGAAGGCTTCGGGCAGGCGGATCATGACGTCATCGGTCGAGCCGTTGGTCGGCCAGAAGGTGCTCGGGAAGGGCTTGTAGTTGAACGCGACCCAGTGGCTGCCGTCCTTCGCGAAGCCGTGCTCGTCGAAAGCGCCGGCGCCGCGCTCGAGCTGCGCGAGATCGGGAATCCAGCCTTCGAAACCCGCCTGCCTCAGCGCCGGCGCGAGGGCGCTGTAATTATCGTCGTCGATCCAGTCGAGGATTTCGGCGTCGCTGATCGCGGCAGCCGCCTGCGTGCGGTCCTCGAACAGGTTCTCCCAGTGATTGCTCATGCCGACGTCGCTGAATGCGTACTCGACCTGCAGGTCGCCATCGTTCATCGCGTTCTCGCGACCCGGCACCTGGTTCTGGTGACAGACGTAGCACGGGTTGTGGCGGCCATCGTGCTTCGTGTAGCACTGCGGGGGAATGGGCGCTTCGGCATTGAACGCGGTGTGGCGCGGGTGGACGGCCGGCAGGGGGTCCGTGGCCACGCCCTTGAACCCGCGCAGGTAGGCGAGCACCTGTTCGTGCAGGGGACCGTCGCCGGCAGGGGCTTCGGTGGTGTGAGGGCTGGCGGCGCCGGCGGGCAGGATGCAGGACAGGGTGGTGAGTGCCGCGAGCAGGGCGCGTGAGGCTGGTGTCATGGTACTGGCTCGTGCTTGGACATCCGGGGGACGGCGGGAGCCTGCCTCCCCGGTGTTACGGACCCATGACGGGCGGCGCGAAGCACGCGGGCCGCGGGCGGCATCCCTGCCACGCGCCGCGGCGGCGCTTGCGCGAAGGACCGCCTCAGGCGGTCGCGACGACCCGCCGGCGCAGCGCGGCCACGCCCGCCAGCGCCGAACCGAAGAGCCACACGGCGGCCGGCACGGGCACGGGCGCGGCCTGGGCGGAGGCGTAGGTGTGGATGAAGAGCGTGTCGCTGAAGGCGGCGGTCAGCGGGTCGACGTCGACGAAGAACGACAGCGTCAACAGGCCGGAGAGGGCGTCGCCTTCACCGAGGCCCGGGGCACCCGCGGCGGTGAGTTCGAGCGCGTCGGCGGCGAACGAGGTCGACACGTTCAGGCCCGCGATCGCGAAGGCGCTGGCGAGGTTGTCGAAGGTGTCGACGGCGAGCGAATAGGCGATGTCGAGGTGCACGTTGCCGGTACCCGACAGCAGCATCTCCGCGTCGAGGAAGGTGAACGCGTTCGACAGTGCGAAGCCCGACGCCGTGGCGAAGGACGACGCACCGTTACGTCCGCCGTTGGTTGCCAGCGCCTCGCCGTCCGGGGACAGCGCCCCGCTGAACGTGACGCCGTCGTTGAGCGGATCGGCGACACCGCCGGTGGTCACGCCGAAGGCCTCGAGCAGTTCGACGCCGGTGAAGCTGACGCTCGCCGTGCCGTCGGTGCGCACGGTGACGCCTTCGAAATTGGCGAGCGCGGTCGAGCTCGCGGCGAACGCGGGCGCGACGCCGAGCAGGGCCGGGGCTGCGGCGGCCAGCGCGAGCAGGTAGCGATGGGGAGCGGTCATCGATGGTTCTCCTTCCTGGGCTGTCGTGTTTGAGGTCGACCGTGACGGCCGCGCCAGCCGGCGTCGGGCCCGCGATCGGGACTGTGATGCTGGTCACGGAAGTTGACAGCCGCGTAACACCCGCGTGTCCGGCGGATGAATCGGGCGCGGAAGGGAAACTGTCCTGCGCCAGCGCCCGGACCGCCATTGATCCGATGTCGCGTCGCGCCACGTAGTGCAGAAGCGCCACGCGCGCTCGCACATGGATCCGGGGAGCGATGTTCGCTAAGGTGAAATGCAGCAAGCACTCCCCGCCCCCGACGCCAATCACGGGCTGCCGCCCACGAACTCCCGAGTTGAATGATATGTACAAGCCCGAAGACATCGATCTCGTGCGCCGGCTGCTCGCCCTCGTCGGCGAGGACCCGGACCGCGAAGGCCTGCAGGAAACCCCGCTGCGCTTCCTCAAGGCGCTTGGCGAGTACACCCGGGGCTACCAGGAGAACCCGGAGGACGTGCTGAAGGTCTTCGAGGACGGCGCGCAGAGCGTCGACGAGATGGTGATCGTGCGCGACATCCCGGTGTATTCGCTGTGCGAGCACCACCTTGCGCCGTTCTTCGGCAAGGCCCACATCGGGTATGTGCCGGACAAGCGGATCCTCGGCCTGTCCAAGCTTTCGCGGCTGGTCGAGGTCTACGCGCGGCGCCTGCAGGTGCAGGAGCGGCTGACGAACCAGATTGCCGATGCGCTAGACACGCATCTGCAGCCCCTGGGCGTCGCCGTCGTCATCGAGTGTCGCCACATGTGCATGGAGTCGCGCGGGGTGCGGCATACCGGCACTTCGACGGTGACCTCGGCGTTGCGCGGTTCGGTGAAGAACAACCCGGACACCCGCAAGGAGTTCCTGTCCCTGATCCGCAGCTGACGGCGACCGCCACCGTCCTACCCCCCGCCTGCCGGCCGTCGCCTAGGCGGCGGCCGCCGAAGATGGTAGCTTCCCGGCGTCGCCGGCCGCCCGGCCGGCGCCCGCCTCAAGCAACCGAAGTGAGAACCGCATGACCGCGCTATACCCCGACATCGATCCGGATGGCCTCCTCGAGTATTCCGTCGTCTACACCGACCGCGCGCTGAACCACATGTCGCGCACCTTCCAGGGCGTGATGAAGGAAATCTCGCGGGTCCTGAAAACCGTCTACCACGCGAAGAGCGCGGTGGTGGTGCCCGGCAGCGGCACCTTCGGCATGGAGGCGGTCGCGCGCCAGTTCGCAAGCGGCAAGCGCTGCCTGGTGATCCGCAACGGCTGGTTCAGCTACCGCTGGACCCAGATCTTCGAGATGGGCAACATCCCGGCCGCCTGCACCGTGCTCAAGGCGCGCCAGGTCGGAGACGGGGGCACGCGCGCGCCCTTCGCGCCGGCCCCGATCGAGGAAGTCGTCGCGACGATCAGGGCCGAGAAGCCCGACGTCGTGTTCGCGCCGCACGTCGAGACTTCGGCCGGCATGATCCTGCCGCCGGACTACCTGCGGGCGGTCGGCGCGGCGGTGCGCGAAGTGGGCGGGCTGTTCGTCCTCGACTGCATTGCGTCCGGCACGATCTGGGTCGACATGGCCGCGTGCAACGTCGACGTGCTGGTCAGCGCGCCGCAGAAGGGCTGGAGCAGCTCGCCCTGCGCGGGCCTCGTGATGCTGGGCGAGCGAGCGCGCGAGCGCATCGACGCGACGACGTCCACGAGCTTCTCCTGCGACCTCAAGAAGTGGCTGCAGATCATGGAAACCTACGAGAGCGGCGCGCACGCCTACCACGCGACGATGCCGACCGACGGCCTGCGCCGGCTGTGCGAAATGATGGCCGAGGCCGAGGCAATCGGCTTCGACAAGCTGCGCGATGCGCAGCAGTCACTCGGCGAGCGCATCCGCAAGCTGCTCGAAGGCAAGGGCTACAGGTCCGTCGCGGCGCCGGGCTTCCAGGCGCCGTGCGTCGTCGTCAGCTACACCGACGACGGCGAAATCCAGAACGGCAAGAAGTTCATGGCCCAGGGCATGCAAATCGCGGCAGGCGTCCCGCTGCAGGTCGACGAACCGGCGGACTTCAAGACCTTCCGCATCGGGCTGTTCGGCCTCGACAAGCTGCGCAACGTCGATCGCACGGTCGACAGCTTCGCGGCGGCGCTGAACGGCATCGCCTGACAGGGCGCACATCCTGCACCCGGGTCACGCGGCGCCCGCCGCCGCGACTCAGCGCCAGGGACGCGCTTCGATCCGCAGGCGCCCGCGCAAGCCCGGTCGCGCCTTTTGCGTGACCGGGATGTCGAACGTGAAGCCGCTGCCGCCCGGCAGCGGCAACAACTGCGCATCCGACCCCGGCTTGCCGGGGTTGATGTCCTGGGCACCGTACTTCACCCGCCAGCCCAGCGGGGATTCCTTGTCGGGAAAGGCCTCGACGATCAGCAGATCCCGGTAGATGAAGCCACCCTCGTAGTGGCGCTTCATGAACAACACGCCGTCCACGACGTAGTCGGGCACGAGCACTTTCAGGTCGAACGCGAAACTCACCGACTTCGACGCCTTGACGCTCTTGCGGGGGTCGAGAAAAGCCGTGAACAGTTGCGGACTCTGCGTGCGATCCGGCTGCCGGCCCGCGCCGGATTTGGGAAACAGCTGGTCGAAACTGCGGAAGATCGCGGAGTTCTCGCGCACCTCGCGCCGCGTCATCTGCCACTGGCAGCCGCGCACGCTGACGGCGACCTCGAACTGGTAGGACGCGCGCACCTCGGAGCCCTTGTCGTGGGCCTGCTGCACTTCGCCGGGCAGCGTTATTTCGTCGAGCTCGAGAAAGCCGTCCACGCGCAACTCGCCGAACAGGAAGCGCGTGAGGTTCTGGTAGCCCTCCTCCGAATTGACGATGCCGTAATGCCCGGAATGGCTGCGGTGGACGAAGGCGCGCGGCGAGAGCACGTCACGGCCGTCCGCGCCCGGCCCGTGCGTCGTCGCGTTCTCGATGCGCACGAGGCCGTCGCTCGCGTCTCCCGCCGCCCAGGCCGACAGCCCGCCGCCGACGCGGTAATCGCGCGGGTTGGTGCCGACGAGGTTGAAGATTCGTTCCGGCGGAAAATTCTCCACGACCGACACGTCGTCGTGCTGCTCGAGCCCGAGGTAGTCCGCCATGCGCCCGCGATTGAAATTGTCGACGTCGCCGAGCGACAGCCAGCCGGGCACGTTGCGCACGATGCGCAGGTCGATGCCGTTGTGCGGCGTCGCGTAGGTGAAGAGCTTGTCGACGGCGGCGCGGGCTTCCGGGCTGCCGAGCGCCGGATTCTGCAGAAAGGCGCGACAGACGAGCCCGCCCATCGAGTGCGCGACGAGGTGCACGCGGAAATCCGCCGGGCTCGTCCGGTTCGCCGGATTCGCGCACACCTTGTCCCGCAGGCGGAGGATGAGTGCGCCGAGTCCGCGCGCGAAATGCTCGATCGGCGGCGTCGTGCCGTCACCGAAATCGTTCGACGCCTCGTCGTAATAGCGATGGATGACGACGCAGCGATACGGCACCGGCCGATCCGGGCGTTCCGTCATGATGAGGTCGTCGCCGTCGACGAAGACGTCCTCGTAGTCGTGGTCGCCCATCAGTCGCACGAGCGGCGACTCGAAAAAGAAACGCTTGAGCTCGCCGGTCCAGGCCATGCGCGCCTTGGTGGAGCCGATATTGAAACCCATGTAGGGATCAGCGACCGTCTCCTCGATCTCGCCCTGCGTCGCGGCGAAACCGCGCACGTAGATGATCGGGTGAAAGGGATGGTGACTCGCCATCTGCAAACTCCTTGTCCGCCGTCACCGGGTCACGCGCCTGCGTGACCCGGGGTGCGCCTCCGCGCCGGCCTCAGCGGAACGCCGGCATCACGTATTCCGCGAAATCGCGCAGCACCTTGCGTTCACAGTCCATCGGCGGCCAGAGATCGATTTCCTTGATGCCGCCGGCTTCCAGCCGCTTCACGTGCTCGATGAGCTCGTCCGGCTCGCCGATGAGACAGCTCGACTTGATCGCGTCCGGCCGCATGAAGCGCCGCTCTTCCGGCTGCAGGTAAACGAGGTGGCCATCGTGGATCTGGCGGAAGCGCGACTGCTCCGGCAGGCTCATGCCCTCGACGTGCGCGAGGTAGTCCGGCCAGATGTCCTTGAAGTGATCCGGGATGATCGCGTCGTTGCAGCCGTTGTCCTTCCACACTTCGTAGAAGAAGTGCAGCTCGCAGGCGACCCAGCTGCCGGTCTCGTCGATGATGCGATCGTCGGTGAGCTTGTCGCCGGGGCGGAGCACGCAGGCGGTCGTGATGAACGCGGTATGGAAGTCCGCGGGCAGCGTGCGCCCCGCTTTCTCCGCGCCCCGGTGGATGTGCTCGAGCTTGGGCTTGACCACTTCCGGCTCGCCACCGACGGTGATCCAGCCGTCACCGAACTGGCCCGTCGCTTCGAGCGCCTTCGGCCCATTGGCCGCAACGTAGATCGGGATCCGGTTGTCGAGGTCGATGAACCTGCGCTCGCGATGCAGGAACTGGATCTCGCGCGTGTTGCCGCGGTACTCGTAGTCGACCGCCTCGCCGTCGAGCAGCGCGCGCACTACACGCAGGTATTCGCGGAATTCGCCGACGCGCATCGGGTCCTGGCCCATCACGCGCATCGCGGTGTGGCCCGTGCCGAGGCCGAGGAAGGTGCGTCCCGGCGCGATTGCGTTGATGGTCGCTATCGAGTGCGCGGTGACCGGCGCGATGCGGGTGCCGGTGATCGACACGCCGGTGCCGATCTGGATCCGCTTCGTGTGATGCGCCGCGAGCGCCATCGTGGCGTAGCAGTCGGACCAGATCATCTGCGAGTCGCCGACCCATGCGCGGTCGTACCCCAGCTCTTCCGCGTAGCGGATGATGTCCCAGTTGTTGATGTGCGTGCTGACGCCGATGCCGAACTGCATGTGCTTCTCCCCTGGTCGCGTTTATGGTTGTCGAATGAGCGCCATTACACGCGCCCGGCGCGCCCAGTTCAATCGGCGAGGAGCGTGACGGCGTCGGGGACGCCTCGTACGTCCGGACGACCGACACGGAACAGGGAGAACGCGCGAGTTTCGCCAGCGCCTCCGGCATAATCGGCGCAGGCCCAGCAGTGGAGTGAACGTGTTGGACGAGCTCGCCGAATTCCGCGCGGAGACGCGCGCCTGGCTCGAGGCAAACTGCCCGCCATCGATGCGGACGCCGATGCCCGAGGACGAACGCGTCTGGGGCGGCCGTCATCCCGTGTTCCGCAGTCCGGACAGCCAGCGCTGGTTCGAGCGCATGGTCGCGCGCGGCTGGACGGTCCCGACCTGGCCGGTCGAGTACGGCGGCGGCGGCCTCTCGGCCGCGCAGGCGCTGGTGCTGAAGGAGGAGATGCGGGAGCTCGGCTGTCGCACACCGCTGTTCGGCTTCGGCATCAGCATGCTGGGGCCGGTGCTTTTGAAGTACGGCACGCCGGAACAGAAGGCCGAGCACCTGCCGCGGATAGCGCGTGGCGAAATCCGCTGGTGCCAGGGCTACAGCGAGCCGGGCGCGGGTTCCGACCTCGCGAGCCTGCAGACGCGCGCCGAGGACCGCGGGGACCACTTCCTCGTCAACGGCCAGAAGGTCTGGACGTCCTACGCGCATCTCGCGGACTGGATTTTCTGCCTGGTGCGCACCGACACCGCGTCCAAGCAGGGCGGGATCTCCTTCCTGCTGTTCGACATGGCGAGCCCCGGCGTCGAGGCGCGGCCCATCAGGCTCATCAGCGGGGCGTCCGCGTTCTGCGAAACCTTCTTCACGGACGTGGTGGTACCGAAGCGCAACCTCGTCGGACGCCTCAACGACGGCTGGACCATCGCCAAGGAGTTGCTGCAGCACGAGCGGGGCATGATTTCCGAGATTGGCCGAGCGATAGGCGCGACGGTGCCGGACGTGGACGTCGTCGCGCGACACTACCTTGCCGGGCCCGACGGGCGGATCGCCGACCCCGCGCTGCGCGACGCGGTCGTGCGCCACGCGATGGACGATCACGCCTTCCAGCTCACGCTGCGCCGCGCCGCCGAGGAGTCGGAGGCGGGCGCCGCGAACGGCGGCTTGTCGTCGATGTTCAAGTACTACGGCACGGAGCAGAACAAGCGCAAGTTCGAGCTGATCCTCAAATGCGCGGGCCACGCGGCGCTCGGCTGGGAGGGCGACGGTTTCAGCGACGACGAATTGCTGATCTGCCGCACCTGGCTGCGCTCGAAGGGCAATTCGATCGAGGGCGGCACGTCCGAGATCCAGCTCAACGTGATCGCCAAGCGCGTGCTCGGCCTGCCGGATTGAGGTGCATGGAATGTCGCTGCTGCTGAACGACGAACAGAAAATGCTGAAATCCGCCGCGCGCGACTTCTTCGGCGCGCGCCTGCCGGTCGCCGCGCTGCGCCGCCTGCGCGACGACGACGATGCCGACGGCTTCGACCGCGCGACCTGGCGCGAGATGGCGGATCTCGGCTGGGCCGGCGTGCTGGTGCCGGAAGCCTGGGGTGGCAGCGACTTCGGCTACACCGGCCTCGGCCAGGTGCTCGAGGAAGCGGGCCGCACGCTTGCCGCGACGCCCCTGCTGTCGACGGCGCTCATCGTCGCGCCCCTGCTCGCCGCCTGCGGCTCGGCGACGCAGAAGGACGCCCTGCTGCCGGCGCTGGCGGCCGGCGAACGCCTGGGCGCGCTTGCCCTCGACGAGGGTCCCCGCCATGCGCCGGCGGACATCGCCTTGCGCGCCGTTCGCGACGGGGAGCACTGGGTGCTCGACGGCACGAAGCACTTCGTGCTCGACGGCCACGTGGCGGACGAACTCGTCGTCGTCGCGCGCAGCGCCGGTGCGCCGGGCGACGCGCACGGCCTGTCGCTGTTCCTGGTGCCGGCGACGGCCCCGGGCCTCTCGCGCACGCGGCTGCGCATGGTCGACAGCCGCAACGCCGCGCGGCTCGTCTTCGACCGCGTACGGCTCGGTGCCGATGCGCTGCTCGGCGCCCCGGACACGGCGTTCGCCACGCTCGACCGCGTGCTGGACGGCGCCCGGGCGGGCCTCGCCGCCGAGATGCTCGGCGGCACGCTCGAAGCCTTCGAGCGTACGCTCGACTATCTGAAGCTCCGCCGGCAGTTTGGAGTGCCGATCGGCTCGTTCCAGGCCTTGAAGCATCGCGCGGCGCAGATGTTCTGCGAAATCGAGCTGACGCGTTCGGCGGTGCTCGCCGCGCTCACCGCACTCGATGCCGGCGACACCGCTGCGCCGTTGCTGGCCAGCCTCGCAAAGGCCAAGGCCTGCGAGACCTTCGAACTGGTGTCGAACGAAGCGGTGCAGATGCACGGCGGCATCGGCATGACCGATGCCGCGGACATCGGCTTCTTCCTCAAGCGCGCCCGCGTCGCGCAACAGACGTTCGGCGACGCCGCCTTTCACCGCAATCGCTACGCGACGCTGCGGGGCTTCTGAGCCGCGCCGGGCCGTCGCGCACGCGCCCGCCCCGAATTCGAACCGTTCCCGCGCAGCGGCGCTTACGGGCTGCGCACGTTAGACTGCGTGCTGGTCAACGAGGCGAGGTGCTTGAGACATGACAAGTAGAATGCCCATCGTGACGCCCGACGGCGTGACCCCACGATGGATGACGGACGCGCTGGCACAGCGCGGCCTCGACGCGGACATTGCGGGCCTGCGCATGGAAACGGTCGGCACCGGCCAGCTCGGCGAAACGCGCCGCTACCACATCGACTACAAGGGCAGCCCGCCGCCCGGCGCGCCCGCCAGCGTCGTCGGCAAGTTCAGTTCGCTGAACGACGTCGCGCGCGAGACCGGACAGAGCATGGGGTTCTATCGCGCCGAGGTCATGTTCTATCGCGAACTCGCCGATCGCGCCGGGATCCGTACGCCGCTGGTGTACGTCGCGGAACTCGATCCGCAGACCAATGATTTCGTGCTGCTGTTCGAGGATCTCGCGCCGGCCCAGCAGGGCGACCAGATGCGCGGCTGCACGCTGGACGAGGCCCGCGCGGCGCTGTCCGAGGCGGCGCGGCTGCACGCCGCGTTCTGGAACGACAAGTCGCTGCTGGGCCAGGACTGGTGCTACGTGCCGGAAGGTGCGCAGGGCTTCTACACCACCGAGCTCATCGAACGCAGCTGGGATCACGTGAGCCGCCACTATGACGGCTGGCTGTCACAGGAAGTGAAGCAGGTGTGCGCGAAATACGTGCGCAACCACGCCTGGTGGAACCGCCCGCGTGATTTCCCGAAGTGCTTTTCACACAACGATTTTCGTCCCGACAACATGCTCTTCGGCGCGCCGGGCGAGCGCGTCGCGGTCGTCGACTGGCAGACGAGCAACTTCCTCGGCACCGGCATGGACGTCGCGTACTTCCTCGGCGGCGCCTTTCCGCGTGAAATGCGCCGCCAGCACGAGCAGTCCCTGCTGCGCGGCTACCACGAGCAGCTGCTCGCGCTGGGCGTCGAGGACTACAGCTTCGAGCACCTGATGAACGACTACCGTCACTACAGCTTCGCGGCGATTGCGGTCGCGATCGCCGCAACGCTGATCGTCAAACGCACCGACCGGGGTGACCGCATGTTGATGCACATGACGATCGGCGCGGCCGAACAGGCCCTCGACAACAACGCCCTCGACCTTCTGCCCGACTGAGGTGGCGCCATGAAACTCGCGAAACAGCATCTCGACATCGGCCTGTTCACCAACGACATCGCGGCGCACGCGGAATTCTGGGGCGACACGGTGGGGCTGCGCCTCGACCACCAGCTCGAGCTGCGCGAAGGCTGGGTGCAGCATCGCTACGATGCGCATGGTTCCGTGATCAAGGTGAACCACTATGCCGCGCCGCTCGCGGCGCACCCACCCTCCGGCTACCGTGCGCTGGCCATCGCGCGCGCCGGCGCGCCGGCCTGGGAAGGACGGCATCCGGGCGGCGAGCTGGTGCGCCTGGTGCCGCCCGGCACCGACGGGATCGTCGGCATCGGCATCACGGTCAGCACGCCGGAACCCGCGCGGATGATGGATTTCTACCTCGGTGCGATGGAGTTCGAGCAGGCGGGACCGACAACCGCGCGTTGCGGCGACACGCTGCTGTTCGTCGAGAAAGGTCCGGGCGGCGCGGTCACGGACGACTTCATCGCGCCGAATTTCCGTTACCTCACGGTGCAGATCTTCGACGCCGACCAGGCTTGCGCCGACATCGTCGCGCGCGGCGGGCGCCTCGCGCGCGCGCCGATCAATTTCGGCACGGTCGCGCGCTACGGCTTCGTGGCGGATCCGGACGGCAACTGGATCGAGATCTCGGCACGCACCTCGCTGACGGGCATCGCGCCGCCAACGGGGGGCTGAGGGCCTGCGGCCGGGATGCAGGTTGGGAGCCTGTTGTTCTTCGCAAGGAAAAGGGGGCACGGAAAAAAGGGGGAAAAAGGGGACATCTCACTTTCTCGTAGCCGGAAAGTGAGATGTCCCCTTTTCCGCAAGCTCAGGTCTGCAGATCCGCGGCCCGCAGCGCGTGCGGGACCCCGGCGGCGTCGAGCAGGGCGAGGGTTTCGGCGAGCGGCAGGCCGACGACGTTCGAGTAACTTCCTTCAATCCGCGCGACCAGCGCGCCGCCCAGACCCTGGATACCGTAGGCGCCGGCCTTGTCGAGCGGCTCGCCGCTCGCGACGTAGGCGGCGATCTCGTCCGGCGCAAGCGTCCGGAAAGTGACGCGGGTGGCAAGCACCGTGTCGCGCAGCGAGCCCCGTCCATCGATCACCGCGACGCCGGTCATGACCTCGTGCGTGCAGCCGGCGAGGCGGGCGAGCATCGTGCGCGCGTCGGCGGCGTCCAGGGGCTTGCCCAGGATCGCGCCGTCGAGCACGACCGTGGTGTCGGCGGCGAGCACCGGCAGCGAATCGACGATCGCCCGTCCGGCCCGCGCCTTGTCCCGCGCGAGGCGGCGCACATAGGCGTCCGGCGCCTCGCCGGCGGTCGGCGTCTCGTCGACCTCGACGTCGAGCACGCGGAACGCGACGCCGAGCGTACGCAGCAGCTCGGCCCGCCGGGGCGAGCGCGACGCCAGCAGCAAGGCCGTGTGGCCGGTTCGCGTCGTTTCCCGCGTCGGCACCGCGTTCAGGCCCGGTGGTAGGGATGATTGTTGAGCAGCGACCATGCGCGATAGACCTGCTCGATGACCAAGATGCGGGCCAGCGCGTGCGGCAGCGTCAGCTTCGACAGCGACCACACCGCGCTCGCGGCGGCGCGCAGCGCGGGGCCATGCCCCTCGGCGCCCCCTATCGCGAACACGACCTCCTCGCCGTCGTCGCGCCAGCGTCGGAGGCGGGCGGCCAGGTCCGCCGTTGACCAGGCGTCGCCTCGCTCGTCGAGTGCCACGAGTTTCGCGCCGGCGGGTACCGCGCGCAGCAGCATTGCGGCTTCCCGCTCGCGCTGCTGCTCGACGCTGTCGGCCGGCTTCGGCGAGAACTCGCGCAGCCGCAGATCGACCGCATGGCCCAGGCGTTTCAGGTATTCGGCGCTTGCGGCCTCGGCCCAGGCCGGTGGCCGGCGGGCAACGGCGAAAAGGTGCAGCCGCACCCGGCGCGGCCGTTACTTCGCAGGCGCCGCCGCGGCGGCCCGGACGCGCTTCGGGGCTTCCCAGAGTTTCTCGAGCTGGTAGAACAGCCGCGTCTCGGGCTGCATCAGGTGGACGATGACGTCGCCGAAGTCGATCAGGATCCACTCCGCCGCCGACTCGCCCTCGACGCCGAGGGGTTTGAGGTTGTGGTCGCGACCCGCTTCCAGCACGCGATCGGCGAGGCCTTTGACCTGGCGCGACGAGCGACCGGTGGCGATGACCATGAAATCCGCGATGGACGTCAGCTTGCGGACGTCGACCGACTTGATGTCCTCCGCCTTGCCGTCATCCAGGGTCTGGACGACGAGATCGCAGAGTTTGCGGGGTGTGAGTTTTGGCATTCGGCTTTTATTGTCGCCGTGCCGGCCTTCCGGCACAACCGCGGCGCGCTTTTCAGGGCGGTGCGCGGTAGAGCCCTTCGCGCGCGATGAGTTCGACGACTGCCGGCGGCACGAGGCCGGCGACGCTGCGGCCGCTCGCGATGCGCGCCCGGATATCGGTCGACGAGATGGGCAGCAGGGGAATGGCGCAGGCGATCACCCGGCCGGCGGGCAGCGCCGCCAGCTCGGCCGGCGCATCGGTCCACGCGGACTCCAGCGCTGGGTGACGCTCGAGCTCGGCGCCCGGCCGCGACGCGACGACGAGGTGCGCGTAATCGAGCAGCTCGCGCCAGCAGTGCCAGCGCGGCAGCGCGTTCCAGGCATCGGCGCCGAGGATGAAGCACAGCGGGCGCCGCGGCTCGTCGGCACGCAGCGCGCGCAGCGTATCGACCGTGTAGGAGACGCCGCCGCGTTCGATCTCGCGGGCATCCAGCACGAGTCCCTCGACGAGCGCCGCGCGCAGCATCGCCAGCCGCTGCGCGGCCGTGGCTTGGGCGGCATCGCGCAGGTTGGTCTGCGCCGAGGGCAGCAGGCGGACTTCGGCCAAGCCAAGCCGCTCGCGCACCTCGAGTGCGAGCCGCAGGTGCCCGTTGTGGACCGGGTCGAAAGTCCCGCCGAGGAGGCCGATCGGCGGCAGCGCGGCGTCCGCAGTCATGCGCGCGCCGTTCAGCCGCGCACGTGCCCGTCCCCGAGCACGATCCACTTCTGCGAGGTCAATCCTTCGAGGCCGACCGGGCCGCGGGCGTGGAATTTGTCGGTGCTGATCCCGATCTCGGCGCCGAGCCCGTATTCGAAGCCGTCGGCGAAGCGTGTCGACGCGTTGACCATCACCGAGCTCGAGTCGACCTCGACGAGGAAGCGGCGCGCGCGGCCGAAGTGCTCGGTGACGATGGCGTCGGTGTGCTGCGAGCCGTACTGGCGGATGTGCGCGATGGCCTCGTCGAGATCGGCCACGATGCGGATGGCGAGGACCGGCGCGAGATACTCCGCGTACCAGTCCTCGTCGCTGGCGACGGCCATGTCGGGATCGATCGCGCGCGTCGCCGCGCAGCCGCGCAGCTCGACGCCGGCGCCACGGTAGCGCGCGAGCAGCGGCGGCAGGATGTGCGGGGCGATGTCCGCGTGCACGAGCAGCGTCTCCATCGTGTTGCAGGTGCCGTAGCGCTGGCACTTCGCGTTGTAGGCAATCGCGAGCGCCTTGTCGTGGTCCGCATCGGCATCGATATAGACGTGGCACACGCCGTCGAGGTGCTTGATCACCGGCATGCGCGCCTCCCGGCTGACGCGCTCGATGAGGCTCTTGCCGCCGCGCGGGACGATGACGTCGATGTATTCAGGGTGGGCGAGCATCGCGCCGACCGCGGCGCGATCGGTGGTCGCGACGACCTGCACGGCGGCGCCCGGCAGGCCGGCGCTCGCGAGCCCCGCCTGCACGCAGGCCGCAACGGCCTGGTTGGAATGCAGGGCTTCGGAGCCGCCACGCAGGATCACGGCGTTGCCCGACTTCAGGCACAGGGCCGCGGCGTCGGCGGTCACGTTCGGTCGGGCCTCGTAGATGATGCCGACGACGCCGAGCGGCACGCGCATGCGCCCGATCTGGATACCGGAGGGCCGGTAGGCGAGATCCGTGATCGTGCCGATCGGGTCGGCGAGGGCCGCCACTTCGCGCACGCCGGTGGCCATCGCCGCGATACGCGAGGGCGTCAGCTCCAGGCGGTCGCGCATCGCGGCATCGAGCCCGCTGGCGGCGGCGAGGTCGTGCTGGTTCGCCTTCATGATCTCGTCGGCGCGGCGCTCGATTTCGTCGGCGATGGCGGTCAGCGCGGCATTCTTGGTACGCGTCGTCGCGCGTGCGAGCGCGACCGAGGCCGCGCGCGCGGCGCGGCCCAGGTCCGCCATGTAGGCGTCGAGGGCGGGGTCGGTCGTTGTGGTCATCGGGGTTTACCGTTCAGGCGTCTATCGTTCGTTGGCGCGTCGCGCGGCGAGTTCCCCGAACCAGGGGCCACCGGCCAGCGCGATATACAGGGATTCCAGCTCGTCCCAGGGCTGGCCGGCGGCGGCCCCCTTCAGCAGCAGGTCGACACGTACGCTGTCGCGCAGCAGTGCGTTGAGTTCCTCGGCCGACAGGCGCTGCAGCGCGCGCCGCATCAGCGACTGCCGCGATTGCCACACCCGTTCGGCGGCAAAGGCGGCGTCGAGGCTGCGTCCAGCCTGCGCCAGTCGGGACAGCAGGCGCAGTTCGCGGTTGATGAGCCAGCCGAGCATCACCGGTTCGCTGCCTTCCGCGCGCAGGCCGCGGATCATGCGCAAGGTGCGCGGCACGTCGCCGGCAATCGCGGCGTCGACGAGCTTGAAGGTGTCGTAGCGCGAGCTGTCGGCGACCGCGCCGATCACCTGCTCCGCAGACACTTCCGGGGCGTCGACGATCAGGACGAGCTTGTCGATCTCCTGGGCCGCCGCGAGCAGGTTGCCCTCGGCGCGCAGCGCGAGGATCTCCACCGCCTCCTGGCTCAGCTGTCGACCCCGCGCCGCCGCGCGGGCGTGCAGCCACTGCCGGAAGTCAGCCGGCTCGAGCGGGCGGCATTGCACGATCGCGCCGCGGGCGTCGAGCGCGCGGCACCACTCGCTGTTCAGTTCGTCGCGCGGCAGCGCCTCGGCAGTGACGATGAAGACGTCGTCGCCTTGCTGCGCGGCCAGCGCCTTCAGCGCGGCGGCGCCGTGCTTGTCGGGCTTCTTGCCGCCGAGGTTGATCTCGATGAGGCGACGCGTCGCGAACAGCGACAGGCTGCCGGCCTCGGCCTGCACATGGGCCCAGTCGATGCCGACGGCGCTGTCAAACACCAGTCGTTCCTCCACGCCCGCGGCGCGGACGGCACGGCGTATCGCGTCGACGGATTCCGTGCGTTGCAGCGGTTCCTCGCCATGCACGAGGAACATCGCGGGCACGCCCGGCCGGGCGAGCAGAGCCTCCAGCCTGTCCGGCTTAACCTGCACGCTTGCCCTGGCGCGTGAAATCGATGGTCTCGAGCTTCAGCACGAGCGCGCGGGCGGCGACTTTCGCCATCTCGTTGCGCAGGTTCTGCTCGACCTCGACCGTGCCCAGCAGGGAAGCTTCGTCGAACACGAAGTCTTCCGTCCAGCGGAAGGTCTCCGGCGCGGAGATGAGGCTGCCGTCGGCGGCCCGCACGGCGATCTGCGTCGTCAGCGTCACTTCGACCTCGCGTACCTTGCCGGTGTCGGGATCGACCGACAGCACGCGCTTCTCGTAACGTTCGTTCGCCAGCTCGATCACCGCCTGCGCCTTGGGGCGGTCATTGGTCAGGCCGACGTTGATGTACGAGAGCTCGTTGACGAAGTAGTTGAACAGCGCACCGCGCGTGGGCGTGCTGATGAACACACGCGTGACGTCTCCCAGCACGTTCTTCCGCGTGCCACGCAGGTACCAGCCACCGCAACCGCCGAGCGACGACGCGCCGGCGACGGCGAGCAGGCCCCTGAGCACGTCGCGGCGGCGCATCGTCAGTTCGCCACGATGTTCACGAGGCGGCCCGGCACGACGACCACCTTGCGCACCGTCACGCCCTCGAGGAAACGGACGACGTTCGGGTCGGCAAGGGCGGCCGCTTCGGCGGCGGCGGCATCGGCGTCCGCGGCGACGCGGATTTCGCCGCGCTTCCTGCCGTTGACCTGCACGACCAGTTCGACTTCGTCACGCAGGAGGGCCGAGCTGTCGGGCTGCGGCCAGGCGGTGGCCACCAGCGGGTCCGGGTGGCCCAGCGCGGCCCACATCGCCTCGGTGCAGTGGGGGACGATCGGGGCGAGCAGCAGGGTGCAGGTTTCGAGCCCTTCCTGCATCACCGCCCGGTCGGCCGCCGTCGCCTGGCTGGCCTTGCCGAGCGCGTTGACGAGCTCCATCACCGACGCGATGGCGGTGTTGAATTTATAGCGCCGGCTGATGTCGTCGGTGACTTTCGCGATCGTCTCGTGGATCTTCCGCCGCAAGGCCTGCTGCCCGGCGTCGAGCGCGCGCGGGTCCATCTTGTCGGACGGCCCGCGGGCGACGTGCTCGAAGGTCAGGCGCCACAGGCCGCGCAGGAAACGGAAGGCGCCCTCGACGGCGGAATCCGACCACTCCAGCGATTGTTCCGGCGGCGCGGCGAACATCGTGTACAGGCGGACCGTGTCGGCGCCGTAGCGATCGATCAGGGTCTGCGGGTCGATGCCGTTGTTCTTCGACTTCGACATCTTCTCCACCGCGCCGATCTCGACCGGCTGGCCGTCGGACCTCGCTTTCGCGGCGATCACACGGCCCTTGTCGTCGGTTTCGACGTCGACGGCCTCCGGATTGAACCAGGTCTTCTTGCCGTTGGCGGCCTCGCGGTAATAGGTTTCCTTGCACACCATGCCCTGCGTCAGCAGCCGGGTGAACGGCTCGTCGCTGTTCGCAAGCCCGGCGTCGCGCATGAGCTTGTGGAAGAAGCGCGCGTACAGCAGGTGCAGCACCGCGTGCTCGATACCTCCGATGTAGATGTCGACCGGCATCCAGTACAGCGCGCGCGCGTCGACCATCGCCTGGTCGCTGTCCGGGCAGCAGAAGCGGGCGAAATACCACGACGATTCGAAGAAGGTGTCGAAAGTGTCGGTCTCGCGCCGGCCGCGCGCGCCACCCGGCAGGGCGGCGTGCGTGAAATCGGGATGTTTCAGCAGCGGCGAGGCGACGCCCGACCATTCGATGTCCTCCGGCAGGCGCACCGGCAACTGCTCGGCGGCTTCCGGCACCAGGCTGCCGTCCTCGGCGTAGAGCACCGGGATCGGGCAGCCCCAGTAGCGCTGGCGCGAGACCAGCCAGTCGCGCAGGCGGAACTGCACCTGGCGATCGGCGCGGCCGTCGCGCTCGAGCCGCGCGGCGATCGCCTCGAACGCGTCCTTGAACGCGAGACCGTCGAATTCACCGCTGTTGCAGACGACGGCTTTCTCGACATAGGCAGCCTGCTGCACGTCGACGACGCTGTCGTCCGCTGGGCGCACCACCTGCCTGATCGGCAGCCCGTACTGCCGCGCGAACTCGTGGTCGCGCTCATCGTGGCCGGGCACCGACATCACGGCGCCGGTGCCGTAGCTCATCAGCACGAAGTTCGCGACCCAGACCGGCACTTCCTCGCCGGTCAGCGGGTGACGCACGGAGACGCCGAGCGGCATGCCGCGCTTCTCGAGCTTCTCGATAACGGCTTCGGACGTCGACGAGTGGGCGCAGGATTCCAGGAACCCGGCGATCGCCGGGTTGCCCTCGGCTGCCCGTCGCGCGACCGGGTGCTCCGGCGCGACGACCATGTAGGTCACGCCGAACAGGGTGTCCGGGCGCGTCGTGAAGACTTCGAGATTGCCGCTGCCGTCCGCGAGCTCGAAGCGGATCAGCAGACCCTCGGAGCGACCGATCCAGTTGCGCTGCATCGTCTTGACCGCTTCGGGCCAGGCGTCGAGCTTGTCGAGATCGTTCAGCAGTTCGTCCGCATAGGCGGTGATACGGACGAACCACTGGGGGATTTCGCGCCGCTCCACCAGCGCGCCGGAGCGCCAGCCGCGGCCGTCGATCACCTGCTCGTTCGCGAGCACCGTCTGGTCGACCGGGTCCCAGTTGACGACGGCGGTCTTGCGGTAGACGAGGCCCCGCTCGTACAGGCGGGTGAAGAACCACTGCTCCCAGCGGTAGTAATCGGGATCGCAGGTCGCGAGTTCGCGCGACCAGTCATAGGAGAACCCGAGGCGCTGCAGCTGGCCACGCATGTAGTCGATGTTCGAGCGGGTCCAGCGCGCCGGCGGCACGTTGTTCTCGATCGCGGCGTTCTCGGCCGGCAGGCCGAACGCGTCCCAGCCCATCGGCTGCAGGACGTTCTTGCCCAGCATGCGCTGGTAGCGGGCGATGACGTCGCCGATCGTGTAATTGCGCACGTGCCCCATGTGCAGGCGCCCGCTCGGGTAGGGGAACATGCACAGGCAATAGAATTTCTCGCGCGACTCGTCCTCGACGGCCCTGAAGGCATTCGCGGCGGCCCATTGCGCCTGGACGACGGGTTCGAGTTCAACCGGGTTGTAGCGTTCTTGCATGGTGACCAGATGAGGGTGCGCCCGCCGGAAAACCGCCCAGAGACGGTTGCGGGGAACATAGGTGACTGATTTTTTTGCCAATTGGAGAGCGCACGCAGCATACCGCAGGGGCCGCGCAGGCGCAAAAAAAAGCCGGCTGCGGAAGACCCGCGCCGGCATGAGCGCCATATCGCGCCAGGAGGGTTCAGCTCAGCGCGCGGGCGCGGTGATCGTCACCTTGTCGCGGTTCTTCTCGATCGTGGCCGCGCCAATGCCCTTGACCAGCGCGAGGTCGTCGACCGACTTGAACGGCCCGTTCGCTTCCCGGTACTCGACGATCGCTTCGGCCTTGCTCTGGCCTACGCCGTCGAGGGCGGTGGCCAGTTCGGCCGCGCCCGCGGCGTTGATGTCCACCGTTTCCGCTGCGCCGCTGTGCAATGCGCAGCCGAGCAACAGGGCCCCTATATAGTGCGTAACTCTTCGCATAACTACCTCCATGTAGTGGTTTGACGGCATCCAGCATCCTGCTGGAAGGCAAGGCGAGAATACACAGCACGGCGCTGGCGCGCCAAATCAAAACCGCGCCGCAGGCGCAGATTTCACCGGGATATCGTCATCCGCCGGGGCACGCACCGTGCCGCGCGCCGCGGGTAGAACTTGCGCCGCCTGCACGGAGCGCTATTTCATACACGTGTAATATTACGGACGTCTAATGCGCGGAATCGAGAAACCCAACATGGAAGGCGGTTGCCCGTCGATGTCCGCTCAGATACTGATCGTCGATGACGAGGCGGCGATCCGGCAGATGCTTGCGTTCACGCTGGCAGGCGATGGTCACAGCTGTCTCGAGGCTGGCGACGCCGAGGAAGCCCAGCAGGCCATGGCCAACCGTCGCCCCGACCTGCTGCTGCTCGACTGGATGCTGCCCGGGATCAGTGGCGTCGATTTCGCGCGGCGCCTGAAGCGCGATCCGCGGACCAGCGACATCCCGGTCATCCTGGTGACCGCGAAGGGCGAGGAGGCCGACAAGGTCCGGGGCCTCGACAGCGGCGCGGACGACTACATCACCAAGCCGTTCTCCACCCGGGAACTGCTGGCCCGGGTGCGTGCGGTGTTGCGCCGCTCGAAGACCACCGAGGACGCCGAGATCCTGCAGGTCGGCAAGCTGCGCATCGACACCCAGACGCATCGCGCCAGCGTCGCCGACCAGCCGCTCGATCTCAGCCCGACCGAGTTCCGCCTGCTGCACTTCTTCGTCTCCCACCCCGAACGCGTCTACAGTCGCAGCCAGCTGCTGGACGAGGTCTGGGGCAACCAGGCGTATATCGAGGAGCGCACGGTCGACGTGCACATCCGGCGCCTGCGCAAGATTCTGGAACCGCATCACTGCGACGACCTGATCCAGACCGTGCGCAGCGTCGGCTACCGCTTCTCGACCCAGCCAGCCTAGGGCGCCCCGCACCGGACACCGGTGGACGCGCCCGGTAGCGGTCTGTAGTTCGGTGCCGGGCGGAGGGATAATGTCCCACACATAACAATAGAGCCCATGCCGATGTACCCGAGAGACATCTGGCGCCTCGTCTTCCTGCTCGCGACAAGCCTCGCGGTGGGCGCCCTGTTCGACCGCACGTTCGAGGCGGCGGCCCTTGCGCTGGCCGCCTACGTCGTATGGCTGCACCGTAACCTGCACCGCCTGCTGGCCTGGCTGCGCGACAGCAAGCGCCACGAACCACCGGAGCCGGCCGGCGTGTTCGAGGAAATCGCGATTGAAATCGACTACCTCCGCGAGCGGCACAAGAAGCGCAAGAAGAAGCTCGCGAACTACCTGAAGCAGTTCCAGCAGGCGACGCGCGCGCTGCCGGACGCCACCGTCGTGCTCGACGAGGACGGCGCGGTGCAGTGGGCGAACGCCGCGGCCGCAAAACACCTGGGCGTGCGCTGGCCGGAGGACATCGACCAGCGCATCACGAACCTGATCCGCCTGCCGGTACTCCGCGATTTCGTCCAGGAGCACACCGAGAACCAGACGATAGAAATACCGTCGCCGACGAATCCCAACCGCTTCCTGAGCGTCCTGCTCGCGCCCTATGGCAAGGAACAGTGGCTATTCGTCGCCCGCGACATCACGCAACTGCACCGGGCCAACCAGATCCGCAGCGACTTCGTCGCGAACGTCTCGCACGAGCTGCGCACGCCGGTGACCGTCTTCAAGGGCTATCTGGAAAGCCTGCTCGACCAGAAGAAACTCTGCCCGCCGACCTGGCTGACGCCCCTCGAGCACATGAGCAACCATGCCGACCGCATGCAGACGCTGATCGAGGAGCTGCTGCTGCTGTCACGCCTGGAGCGCGAGGACCACGCCTCCAACCTGCAGCCAATCCTGGTCAGCGAGCTGCTGTCAGAGATTCTCAAGCAGGCGCGCATACTCAGCGCCACGCGCGATCACTTCTTCTCGCTCGAAGCCGATCCGACGCTGTGCATCCGCGGCAACCGCGGCGAAATCTACAGCGCGTTCTCGAATCTCGTGTTCAACGCCGTGCACTACACGCCATCGCGCGGCGTCATCCAGATCCGCTGGTACGGCGACGAGGCGGGGGCCCACCTGGAAGTGCAGGACAACGGGGTCGGTATCGCGGAAGAGCACCTGGATCGCATCACCGAACGCTTCTATCGCGCCGATTCATCGCGCGCACGCAGTGACGGGGGCACCGGGCTCGGGCTGTCGATCGTCAAGCATGTGCTGCTGCGCCACGATGCGGTGCTGGACGTCAGGAGCGTGCCCGGCGAGGGGAGCACGTTTCGCTGTGATTTCCCGCCCGAGTCGATCGTCGTCGAGGAAACCCGGCCGCGACGCAGCGAAACCGCCGCGTGACGGGCCGCCCGCCGGCCGGAGGGCGGGCGCCGCCCAGGCTCAGCTCGGCTCGCGGCGGTCCCGTTTCAGTTCCTCGGCGATCTGCTCCAGCGCCACGTGACGCACGTCCTTGCCCTCGACGAGGTAAATCGCGTTCTCGCAGATGTTGTCCGCATGGTCGCCGATGCGTTCGAGCGAGCGCACCGCGAGCACGGCATCCAGCACGCCGCGGATGCTGCGCGGATCCTCCATCATGTAGGTGATCAGCTGGCGCATCACCGCCTCGCCTTCCTTGTCGACCTCGGGGTCCTCCTGCGCGACCGCGAGCGCCGCATGTGAATCCATGCGTGCGAAGGCATCCAGCGCTGAACGCAGCATGCGCCGCACGCGGTGCCCCATCGCGAGCACACCGACGTAGTAGGAACGCGGACTGCCGGTTTCGATCATGTTGGCGACGATGCGCGCAACCTTCTTCGCCTCGTCGCCGATGCGCTCGAGGTCGGTGATCACCTTGCTGATGGCGAGCACCAGTCGCAGGTCGCTCGCCGCCGGCTGGCGACGCAGCAGGATGGCCGTGCACTCGGCGTCGATCTCGACCTCCATGTCGTTGACCTTGTAGTCGCTGGACGCCACCTGCTCGGCGAGTTCGTAGTTCGAGCGTGACAGGGCTTCCAGCACCTGGCTCAGGTTCTCCTCGACCAGCCCGCCCATCGCCAACACCCGCGAGCGGATGTCCTCGAGCTCCTTGTCGAACTGCTGGGAGATGTGATGCGTACGACTCATGACCATGGCGGCTGCTCCGTTGGCGACCGGCGGCGCTGACTGCGCGTCAGCCGTAGCGGCCGGTGATGTAGTCTTCGGTCTGCTTGTGCTTCGGCGTCGTGAACAGTTGCTTCGTTTCGCCGAACTCGATCAGGTTCCCCATGTACATGAAAGCCGTGTAGTCCGACACGCGGGCGGCCTGCTGCATGTTGTGGGTCACGATGACGATCGTGTAGTTCTCCTTCAGCTCGTAGATCAGTTCCTCGATCTTGAGCGTCGACAGCGGATCCAGCGCGGAGGCCGGCTCGTCGAGCAGCAGGACCTCGGGCTCGATCGCAATCGCGCGGGCGATGACGAGGCGCTGCTGCTGCCCGCCGGAAAGACCCAGCGCGCTGTCGTGCACGCGGTCGCGGACCTCGTCCCACAGCGCGGCGCCGCGCAGCGCCTTTTCGACCGCGCGGTCGAGCACGCGCCGGTTCTTGATGCCCTGGATGCGCAGTCCGTAGGCGACGTTCTCGTAAATCGACTTCGGGAAGGGGTTCGGCTTCTGGAACACCATGCCGACGCGGCGCCGCAGGTTCGCGACGTTGACCGCGGGGTCGACGATGTTCTCGTCCATCAGCTTGATCGAGCCGGTGATGCGCACGCCGTCGATCAGTTCGTTGAGGCGGTTGAAGCAGCGCAGCAGCGTCGATTTCCCGCAGCCGCTGGGTCCGATGAAGGCGGTGACCCGCTTCTCGGGGATGCTCATGTTGATGTTGTGGAGCGCCTGCTTCTCGCCGTAGAAGAGGCACAGATCCTCGATGCGCAGGCACTCGCGCACCGCCTGCGCGCGCTGCGCCGGAGCGGGCTGGCCGTCGCGCAGCGCGTGGAAGTCGAGTCCGTGGCTCATCGCGCCTGCCTCCCGTTCGGCGGGGCCGGCGTGCGCGGCCCCCTGTTCAAGTCTCTGCTGCATTGTACTTCTCCCGCAGGCGATTACGGATGCGGATCGCGGCCAGGTTGAGCGACATGATGATGATGACGAGCAGCAGCGCGGTCGAGTAGACCAGCGGGCGCGCCGCTTCGACGTTCGGGCTCTGGAAGCCGACGTCGTAGATGTGGAAGCCGAGGTGCATGAACTTGCGGTCGAGGTGCAGGTACGGGAAGTTGCCGTCGAGCGGCAGCGCCGGGGCGAGCTTCACGACGCCCACCATCATCAGCGGCGCCACTTCACCCGCCGCGCGGGCCACCGCGAGGATGAGCCCCGTCATCATCGCCGGCGTCGCCATCGGCAGCACGGTGCGCCACAGGGTCTCGGCCTTCGTCGCGCCGAGCGCGAGGCTGCCTTCGCGGATGGCGCGCGGGATGCGGGTCAGGCCTTCCTCGGTGGCGACGATCACCACCGGCACCGTCAGCAGCGCGAGCGTCAGCGAGGACCACAGGAGGCCCGGGGTGCCGAAGGTCGGCGTCGGCAGCTTGTGGGAGAAGAAGGCCTGGTCGATGGAACCGCCGACGAAATACACGAAAAAGCCGAAGCCGAAGACGCCGTAGACGACCGACGGCACGCCGGCGAGATTGTTCACCGCGATGCGGATCGCGCTGGTGACCGGGCCCGGCTTCGCATATTCACGGAGGTAGACGGCGGCGACCACACCGAAGGGCGTGACGAAGATGGACATGATGATGACCATCAGCACCGTGCCGAAAATCGCGGGAAACACGCCGCCTTCGGTGTTCGCCTCGCGGGGCTCGTCGGCGACGAATTCCCAGAGCTTCGCGCAGTAATGCGCGACCTTCGCCGTCAGCGGCATCGCATTCGGCTGGAAGACGCGGACGACCTTGGAGAGTGGAACCACGCGCTCCTCGCCGGTGGCGGTCACGAACAGCAGGCTGTCGCGTTCGATTTCCGCTATGCGCTCGCCGAGCTGCGTGGTCAGCTTCGTGTACTCGGCCTCGAGCGCCGCGCGGCGGGCCGCGATCGCGGCCAGTTCGGCGTCGGCCGCCGGGGACTCGTGCAGCAGCCGCTCGCGCAGGCGCAACTCCTCGAGGTCGTAATTGACGGCGCCGATTTCGTCGGTCTGCAGGTGCCTGATCCCGTCGTGCAGCGCGTGGCGGCGCGCCATGCGCGACGTAAGCTCGCGCTGCCAGTCAGCGCCGGCGACCGGCTGGCCGCCTTCGCGGATTTCCTTGACGTAGCCGTAGAGATTCCCCCATTCCGTGCGCTCGATGACGACCACGTCGGCAGGATAGTCGGTGCGTGCGATACGGGGGGCGTCTATCCAGCGGAAATCGGCGCCGCCGATGTCGCGATTGCCGACCTGGACCAGCACCCGATCGACGACCGTCATGCCCTCGGGCACCGTCCCGCCCGCGTCGCGCACCCGCGAGGCGGCCACGGTCTCGCGATCGACAATCGCGCCGAGCACGCGCTCGGCCGGCGCGTCGGGCCGGGTAAGTTCCATCAGCGCGACGCGCGAGGGCCAGAAGTGGGCCAGGCCGTTCGCAGCGATCAGGATCAACAGGCCGAAGACCATCACTAGGCTGAGCGACACGGCGCCCGCCGTCAGCCACACCCACGGGCTGCCGCTGCCTATCCAGTGCTTGATCGATCCGCTCATCGCGGCGCTCCTACAGGTTGCCGTAACGCTGCCGCAGCCGCTGGCGGACGATTTCGGCGACGGTGTTGAACAGGAAGGTCACGAGGAACAGCACGAGCGCGGCCAGGAACAGCACGCGGTAGTGCGTGCTGTTGACCTCCGACTCGGGCATCTCGACCGCGATGTTCGCGGACAGCGCACGAAAGCCCTCGAAGATGCTGAGGTCCATGATCGGCGTGTTGCCGGTCGACATCAGCACGATCATCGTCTCGCCGACCGCGCGGCCGAGTCCGATCATCACCGCGGAGAAGATGCCGGGGCTCGCGGTCAGCAGCACGACTCGCGCCATCGTCTGCCAGGGCGTCGCGCCCAGCGCGAGCGAGCCGGTGGTGAGCTGGCGGGGTACGGCGAAAATCGCGTCCTCGCTGATCGAGAAGATGTTAGGGATCACGGCGAAACCCATCGCGATGCCGACGACCAGCGAGTTCCGCTGCTCGTAGGTCATGCCGAACTCGGTGCCGAGCCAGCGCGGCAGGTTACCGCCGAAGAAGATCTGCTCGATGGGCTGGCTGACCGCCATCGACAACCACAGCGCGGCGATGAGCAGCGGAATCAGCAGCAGGATTTCGCGCCCCGGCTTCACCAGCCGCTGCACGCCCGCCGGCGCCTGGCTCCAGGCGAGGGACGCGAGCGCGACGCTGAGCGGCATCAGGAACATCGAGATGAAGAAGCCGACCAGGTGGGACTCGATCAGCGGCGCGAGCCACAGGCCGGCGAGGAAGCCGAGAATCACCGTGGGCAACGCGGCCATGATTTCGATCGAGGGCTTGACCACCGCGCGCAGTCGCGGGTGCATGAAGTAGGCCGTGTAGATGGCGCCCAGGATCGCGAGCGGCACGGCGAAGAACAGCGCGTAGAACGCCGCCTTGATCGTGCCGAAGGTCAGCGGCGTGAGGCTGAACTTGGGTTCGAAGTCGCTGCTCGCCGACGACGACTGCCAGATGAACTCGGGCTGCGCGCGCCCTTCGTACCAGACTTTGGCCCACAGGGACTTGAACGAGACCTCGGGATGTTCGTTGTCCAGCTCGAACTCGCGGCTGCGGCCGTCGGCGGCAACCGCGACGAGCGCGTGCGCGCGGGGCGAAATGGCGAGCGCGCTGGCCCCGGCGATGCCCGTCTCGGCGGTCAGCAGGGTGCGCTCGGCCGTCGTGTGGTAGACGGCGAGTCCACCGTCGACGTCGATGGCGACGAAACCCTTGCGGAAGTACTCGGGCTCGATGCGCTGGATCGGCCGCGTCAGGGCGGTGAATTCGCGGACCAGCGTCAGGCGGAAATTGTTCGCCTCGTCACGCACCGGGAACCACTGTGCGACGTGGCCCCTGCTGTCGCCGACGAGCAGGGAGGTGCCGCCGGCCAGGAAGCGCACGTCGGTGAGTTCGACGCCGGGCGGCACGATCTGCACCGTCTCGACGAGCTTCGGCTGCGACTTGTTGCGGATGTTGTAGAAACTCACCTCGTGGCCGGTCACGACGTAGAGTTCCTGCTGGTCGACGTCGATCAGCAGGTGGTCCGCCGGCGCCTGCAATCGCGCGACCTCGACGACCTCGGTCTCGAAGCTGCGCTCGTCCTCGTCAAGCAACAGGCCCTGGACCGGCTTGATGTGCGCGAGCCTCAGCACGCCGTCGACGTCGGACGCCGCGATGGTCGTCAGGTCGTCCGCGCTCGCGATCGCAATCTGGTCTATGGTGCCCCCTGCCGGCAGCAGCTGGAGGGGCTCGGCACCCAGCGGGAAACCGACGCTCGGGACGATGCGGCGCTGGTTGTCCGGAAACGTCACGCGGTAGACGGGTTTGGCGACGAGCACCCTGCCGCCGTCGAGCGCCAGCGGGAGCGGCCCATGGTCGTGGTAGGCCGGCAGGCCGGCCACCAGCCGGCTCCCGGCGGGCAACAGCTTGCCGGCACCGAGTTCGCTGCCGTCGGCGGTGAGCTGGAAGCGGTAGTCGCCGTTCGCATCGACAGCGAACCGGACCTCGCCGGTCTCGTTCAGGGATAGATGGTTCAGCGTGGGCGGCAGGGCGTCCTCGCGACCGGCGGTCAGTTCCGCCGATTTGAACAGGGGCAGGACCACCCACAGCAGGTAGAAGAAGATCGTCACCAGCGCGATGATCACGGTGACGCCGCCGACCCCCATCACCGCACCGAATATGCGGTCCTTGATCATGCGCCAGCCGCGATGGGAAAGCTCGGCCTTGGATACGTCGGAAAACAGGGCGTCTGGCACGGTCGGACCTTGAGGTGCTGGCGTCTGGGGCCGCAATTATGAAAGGAACGGGGTGCCCGCGCACCCCGTCCCTTCAACCAGACCGGGCGCTCCGGGGCCCGATCCAGGCATAGTGTGCCGAGCTTTCGCTACTGGGCCGTGACACCCAGCTTCGGCAGCACCTTGCCGACGACCGTGCCGGGCAGGGGGATGTAGCCGTCCTTGACGACGACCTGCTGGCCGGTTTTCGACAGCACCATCTTCAGGAACTCGGCCTCGAGCGGGGGCAGCGCCTCGTTCGGGTGCTTGTTCACGTAGACGTAGAGGAAGCGCGACAGGGGGTATTTGCCGGACAGCGCGTTCGCGGCGGAGGCCTCGATGAACTCTCCCCCCTCGGCCTTCGCCAGCGGCACGATGCGCACACCGGAGGTGCGGTAGCCCTCGCCCGAATAGCCGATGCCGTTGATGGACTTGGTGATGCCCTGGACCACCGAGGCCGAGCCCGGCTGCTCATTCACGCTGTTCTTGAAGTCACCCTTGCACAGCGCCACTTCCTTGAAATACCCGTAGGTGCCGGAGACCGAGTTGCGCCCGAACAGCTGGATCGTCTGCTGCTGCAGCTCGCCGGTCAGGCCGAGGTCGCCCCAGGTCACGAGATCGCGCTCGTAGCCGCAGGCACGGGTCGCGGAGAAGATGGCGTCGACCTGGGGGATGGTCAAACCCTTGATCGGATTGTCCTTGTGCACGTAGACGGCGAGCGCGTCGACGGCGACCGGGATCGCGGTCGGCTTGTAGCCGTGCTTCGCCTCGAAAGCTTCGATTTCCTCGCTCTTCATCTGGCGGCTCATCGGCCCCAGCGTCGCAGTGCCCTCGGTAAGCGCCGGCGGCGCGGTGCTGGAGCCCGCAGCCTGGATCTGGATGGTGACGTTCGGGTAGAGCCGCTTGAATTCCTCGGCCCACAGGGTCATCAGGTTCGCGAGCGTGTCGGAACCGACGCTCGACAGGTTGCCGGAGACGCCGCTGCCCTTCACGTAGTCGGGCACGGAGGCGTCGATCCCGGTCGACTCGGCGTGGACGCTGCAGGCGATGGCGAGGCCCACGGCGGCCGCCGCCAGGCGTTTCAGTTTGGTCACTGGACTGTCCTCATCTAAAAGCTGGGCGCATTAGAAGGGCGAAATGTTACAAGTAAATGACGGCTTACTTGACCGCCACGATATAGCTGATCCAGCCGGCATCGGGATCAGCGGTTTCGGCGGGCGAGAATTCGCCGTTCGGCTCGCCGCTCTTCTCGTCCCAGCCCTGGGTGTAGATGATGACCTGCTTGAAGCCCGCCTCGGTCAGCAACTCCCGGATTTCGGGCAGGGTCCACAGTCGCCATTCGTAGCTGAAGGCCTGTTTGAGGCTGGACCCGTCCTTGAACTTGAAGTGGATGTGGCAGGTCATGTCACCGGTCAGCGGGTTGTAGCTCGCCTGCTCCCACACGTAGGTGAAGCGGCCGACCTTGCGGGGTTCCTTCAACACGCGGAACGCGTCGTAGCCGCCGTAGCAATCGAGGACGAAGAGGCCGTCCTTGACCAGGTTCCGGCGCACGGTGCCGAAGTACTCGCGCATCTGGTCGCGGGTCTTGAAGATCCAGTAGCTGAAGTTCATCGCGAGCAGCACATCGACGTGGCGGGCCTTCGCGGTCAGCACGTTCGCCTCGAGCAGGCGCACGCGCTTGCGTGCCGCCGGGCTCAGGGGGTCCACGTGGTGCTCGCGGCCCCACGCGAGGACGGCGGCGTCGAGGTCGACCCCGATGGCGACGTTGTCGCGCCGGCGGCGGACCCATTCGGCGCAGACGTTCGCCGTGCCGCAGAAATCCTCGCGCAGCCAGCGCGCGCGACGGCCGCGCAGCGCGCGGAAAGTGGTGTCGACGAAATCGATTTCCGCCTCGGCGTTCTGCACGGATTTCTCGTACAGCACGTGCCGGTCCGCACGTGCCGCAAGCGTCGGGGCGCGGCGGCCGGCGCGGCTCGCCGGTGCCTTGGAAACAGCCTTGGAGTTCGCTTTCATGATGAAACAGTCGACCCGCTATACTGGTGGCAAGGCCGCGCATAGTAGCAGAGGCCATCTCGCGCCGAACGGCCCCGCCCCTGAACCGAGTTCTCACGCAATGGACGCCAAGACCGTCGACGTCAACGACCCCCAGTACTACATCAACCGCGAGCTGTCGTTGCTGGAATTCAACCGGCGCGTCGTCGAGCAGGCCAAGGACCGCAGCAACCCGCTGCTGGAACGGCTGCGCTTCCTGTGCATCGCGAGCAGCAATCTCGATGAATTCTTCGAAATCCGCGTCGCCGGCCTGAAACAGCAGGTCGCCTACAAGGCCGGCCAGCTCGGGCCGGACCAGCTGAGCCCGGCCGAGCAGCTCAAGCGCATCGGCGAGGTCGCGCAACTGCTGGTCGCGGAGCAGTACCGGGTGCTGAACGAGGAACTGACGCCGCTGCTGGCCGACGAGGGCATCCGCTTCCTGCGCCGCAACGAGTGGAATGCGCGGCAGAGCGCCTGGGTCAAGCGGCACTTCTACCGTGAGCTGCTGCCGGTGCTCTCGCCGATCGGCCTCGACCCTTCGCACCCCTTCCCGCGCATTCTCAACAAGAGCCTGAATTTCATGGTGTCGCTAGAGGGCACCGACGCCTTCGGCCGCGACAGTGCGATCGCGATCGTCCAGGCCCCGCGCGCCCTGCCGCGCATCATCAACATTCCGCCGGAATATGCGACCGGTCCGCACGAATTCGTGTTCCTGTCCTCGATCATCCATGCCCACGTCAGCGACCTCTTTCCGGGGATGCGGGTGACCGGCTGCTACCAGTTCCGGGTGACGCGCAACAGCGAGCTGTTCGTCGAGGACGAGGAGGTCGAGGACCTGCTGCACGCGCTCGAGGGCGAACTGCACCAGCGCCGCTTCGGCGACGCGGTGCGCCTCGAGGTCGCCGCCGACTGTCCGGACGCGATGACGCGCCTGCTCCAGCACGAGTTCGATCTCGAGGAAGCGGACATCTACCGCTGCAACGGACCCGTGAACCTGCAAAGGATGATGGCGGTGCCGGACATGATCGACCGGCCGGACCTGAAGTTCCCCGCCTTCACCCCCAGCCGGCCGCGACGCCTGCCGCCGAACGCCGATTTCTTCGACGTGATGAAACGCGGCGACCTGCTGCTGCACCACCCGTACCAGTCCTTCCTGCCGGTCATCGAATTCCTGCGTCAGGCGGCGCAGGACCCCGACGTGCTGGTGATCAGGCAGACGCTCTACCGCACCGGCCCCGACTCGCCGATCGTCAGGACCCTGGTCGACGCCGCGCGGGCCGGCAAGGAAGTGACGGTCGTCGTCGAGCTGAAGGCACGCTTCGACGAAGAGGCGAACATCGAGCTCGCAACCCGGCTGCAGGAGGCGGGTGCGCACGTCGTGTACGGGGTCGTCGGCTACAAGACGCACGCGAAGATGGTGCTGGTGGTCCGCCGCGAGGGCAAGCAGCTGCGGCGCTACGTGCATCTCGCAACCGGCAACTACCACCCCCGGACCGCCCGGCAGTACACCGACTTCGGCCTGTTCACCTGCGACAACGCGGTCGGGATCGACGTCCAGCGCATCTTCCACCAGCTGACCGCGCCCGGCCGGGCGGGCAAGCTCAAGAAACTGCTGCAATCGCCTTTCACGCTGCATGCGCGGGTGCTGGAACTCATCGGCCGCGAGGCAGCCAACGCCCGCGCCGGCAAGCCCGCCCGGATCATCGCGAAGATGAACGCCCTGGTCGAAGTGCACACGATCGCCGCGCTGTACGAGGCTTCGCGCGCGGGGGTGAAGATAGACCTCATCGTGCGCGGCATCTGCGCGCTGCGGCCGGGCATCCCGGGGATCTCGGAGAATATCCGGGTCCGTTCGGTGATCGGCCGCCTGCTCGAGCATTCACGGGTGTTCTACTTCGAGAACGAGGGCACGCCCGAGGTGTTCCTGTCGAGCGCGGACTGGATGGGCCGCAATTTCTTCAGCCGCATCGAGGTCTGCTTCCCGGTCGCGGAGAAACGGCTGCGAGACCGGGTGATCAAGGAAGGGCTCGAAATGTACCTGCACGACACCGCGCGCGCCTGGGAACTGCAGAGTGACGGCAGCTATGTGCACGTGCGCGCGGGCAAGCATCCGCGCGACGCCCAGCAGCAGCTGCTGGAGCAGCTGAGCGAATTCACCACCGGCTGAGCGCGGCGCCGGACGCGCCGCGGGCGCCTACCTGAAGCGCAGCTTGTAGCCCACGGCCTTCACGTAATCGGCCTCCTGGGCGAGGTCCGCGCTGGTCAGTGGGTGACCGTCCAGCCAGCCCGGCGGGAAGCTCAGGCGCAGGGTTTTAGGCTCGGCCTTCAGGCTGACTTCGGGTGGCGCCGCCGCGCCGCGCGCCCGGTGCAGCACCACCGCGAGCCGCAGCAGCAGCGCGAGTTTCAACAGTTCGTCGGCCTGCGGTCCGGTGCCGAACTCGGGGAGCGGGATCTTGCGCCGATGGGCCCGGACCAGCGTGGCGAGCCGGTCCTGATCGCCGCGCGCGAAGCCGGGCATGTCGAGATTGTGCAACAGGTAGGCCCCGTGCTTGTGATACTGGGAGTGGGACACGGTGTTGCCGATTTCGTGCAGCGCCGCGGCCCACTGCAGCAGCCGCTCGTCCTCCTCGCTGTCGAGTCGCCAGTCGGCCGCAACCTGGCCCAGGAACTGGGCGACGCTGGACTTGACGCGGGCGACCTGCGAGCGGTCGACGCCGAAACGCTGCATCAGGCCCTCCACGGTGCGCTCGCGAACGTCCTCGTGCTCGATGCGGCCCATGAGGTCGTACAGCAGACCTTCGCGCAGCGCGCTGTCGGACACCCGCATCCGCTCGATGCCGAGTTCCTCGAACGCACCGATGACGATCGCCACCCCGCCGGGAAACACGGCACGGCGATCGGCGGCGACGCCGATGTCGCCGAGGCGGTCGACGTGCCCGAGCGCGACCATCGCCGCCCGCAGCCGCTGCAGACCCTCGCGGGTGATCCCGTCCTTGGACCAGCCGTTGTGGGCGAGGACGTCGCTGACGGAGGTCATCGTGCCCGACGCGCCGATCGCGGTCTGCCAGCCGGCGCGACTGACCCCTTCCTCGATGGGCTCGAATTCCTGGCGGGCGATGATTTCGGCCGCGCGCAGCCGGCGGTTGTCGATGGTGCCGTCGCGGAACATGCCCACGCTCATGCTGACGCAGCCGATGTGCAGGCTTTCCATCATCATGGGCTCGAAACGCCGGCCGATGATCAGTTCGGTGCTGCCGCCGCCGATGTCGATCACGAGGCGGAGGTCGGCGTCGTCCTGCAGGCCGTGCGAGACGCCGAGATAGATCAGCCGCGCCTCCTCGTAGCCCGACACTATATCTATATGGTGTCCGAGGGCCGCCTCGGCGCGGGGCAGGAAGCTGGCGGAGTTGCGCGCCTTGCGCAGCGCGTTGGTGCCCACCGCGCGGACGGCGCCTGCCGGCAGGTGCCTGATGCGCTGGCCGAAACGATCCAGGCAGCGCAGCGCGCCCTCGCAGGCCTCGTCGGTCAGCCGGTTCTGGGCATCGAAGCCGCCCGCGAGGCGGATCACCTCGCGCAGGCGGTCGACGACCTTGATGTGGCCGTCCTGCGGATGGGCGACGACGAGGTGGAAGCTGTTGGAGCCGAGGTCGACGGCCGCGATGGTGGCTGGATTGGATTTCGGCATTCGCGCTGGCGGGACTCCGGTTCGGCAGGATAGGGGGCCCCGGGTACGGGCCGGGCGGATTATAGCCACAGTAGTCGAAAAATCCGTGTCGGGAGCGCCCGCAACGATTCCATGCGTATAATGGCGCCCCTTTCGACTGACACCCCCCGCCGCCGTGATCGCCAACCTGCGTAATATCGCCATCATCGCCCACGTCGATCATGGCAAGACCACCCTCGTCGACCAGCTCCTGCGCCAGTCCGGCACGCTCTCCGCGCGCAAGGACGTCGGCGAGCGGGTCATGGACAGCAACGACATCGAGCGCGAGCGGGGCATCACCATTCTCGCGAAGAACACTGCCATCAACTGGCAGGAATACCGCATCAACATCGTCGATACGCCCGGCCACGCCGATTTCGGCGGCGAGGTCGAGCGCATCCTGTCGATGGTCGACTCGGTGCTGCTGCTCGTCGACGCCGTCGACGGCCCGATGCCGCAGACCCGCTTCGTCACGCAGAAGGCCTTCGCGCAGGGCCTGAAGCCCATCGTCGTGATCAACAAGATCGACCGTCCCGGCGCCCGCCCGGCCTGGGTGCTCGACCAGACCTTCGACCTCTTCGACCGCCTCGGCGCCACCGAGGAGCAGCTCGACTTCCCCGTCGTCTACACGTCGGCGACGCTGGGCTTCGCGCGCAACGAGCCCGATGGCCCGGAACAGGACATGAACGTGCTGTTCGAGACCATCGTGCGCCAGGTCGCTGCGCCGGACGTCGACCCCGAGGGTCCGTTCCAGATGCAGGTCATCTCGCTCGATTATTCGAGCTACGTCGGCGCGATTTCCATCGGCCGCATCAAGCGCGGGGTCGTCACGCCCGGCATGAACGTCACCGTGATCGACCCCGAAGGCCGTACCCGCAATGGCCGCATCAACGAGGTGCTCGGGTTCCACGGCCTGACGCGCGAGGCGCGCCAGTCGGCCTCGGCCGGCGACATCGTCGCGCTGACCGGCATCGAAACCCCCCGCATTTCCGACACTATCTGCGCCCCGACCGCGGTCGAGGCGCTGCCGCCGCTGAAGGTCGACGAACCGACCGTCAGCATGAGCTTCGAAGTGTCCGATTCGCCATTCGTCGGCCGCGAAGGCCAGTTCGTCACGAGCCGCCAGCTCGCGGAGCGTCTCGAGCGCGAACTGATCCACAACGTCGCGCTGCGCGTGGAGCCGACCGATGACCCCAAGCGCTTCATCGTGTCCGGCCGCGGCGAGCTGCACCTGTCCATCCTGATCGAGAACATGCGCCGCGAGGGCTACGAACTGTCCGTCGGCCGGCCGAAGGTGATCATGAAGGAGGTCGACGGTGCGCTGCAGGAGCCCTACGAGCAGCTGACCGTGGACGTGCCGACGGACTACCAGGGCGCGGTGATGGAGCGGCTGGGCAATCGCCGCGGCACGCTGGTCGAGATGGTGCCGGATGGCCGGGGCCGCGTACGCCTCGACTACTCGATCCCGGCGCGCGGCCTCATCGGTTTCCGCACCGAGTTCCTGACGGCGACCGCCGGCATGGGCCTGCTCTACCACTCCTTCGAGAAGTACGGCCCGGTGAAGCCTGGCCAGATCGGCGGACGCATCAACGGCGTGCTGATTTCGAACGGCGCCGGCAAGGCGCTGGCCTACGCGCTGTTCAGCCTGCAGGAGCGCGGGCGGCTGTTCGTCGGCCACGGTGACGAGGTCTACGAAGGCATGATCGTCGGCCTGCATTCGCGCGACAACGACCTGGTCGTGAACCCGCTGAAGGCCAAGCAGCTGACGAACATCCGCGCCGCCGGCAGCGACGAGAACCTGCTGCTGACGCCGCCGATCCGCTTCGATCTGGAGCAGGCGCTCGAATTCATCGCCGACGACGAGCTCGTCGAGGTCACGCCGGCGGCGATCCGCATCCGCAAGCGCATGCTGAAGGAGAACGACCGCAAGCGGGATTCGCGCAGCCAGGCCGTCTGAGCGACCTGCCGGGGCGGATGATAGGCCTGCTGCAACGGGTCAGCCGCGCCACCGTCGAGGTGGACGGGCAGCAGGTCGCGGGCATCGGCCGCGGCCTGCTGGTGCTGGTCGGCGTGCAGCCCGCCGACACCGAGGCCGAGGCCGAGCAGCTGCTCGGCCGCCTGCTCGACTATCGCGTCTTCCCCGACGCGGACGGCCGCATGAACCTCAGCCTGCGCGACGTCGACGGCGGGCTGCTCCTCGTCCCCCAGTTCACGCTGGCCGCCGACACCTCGCGCGGCCGGCGCCCGAGCTTCACCAGCGCGGCGCCGCCCGCGCTCGGCGCGCGGCTCTTCGACCACCTCGTGAGACGCGCGCGCGCGCAGCGCGACGACGTCGGCAGCGGGGTGTTCGGCGCCGACATGCAGGTGGCGCTCGTCAACGACGGACCGGTGACGTTCTGGCTGGAGGTCGCGCCGGCCGTCAGCTGAAGTTGATCCGGGCCTCGAGATTCGTGCGCGAGTCGGCGTTGTTGAGTGCCTCCTCGAGATCGATGCGCTCTTCCTTGTAGAGGTTGTAGAGCGCCATGTCGAAGGTCTGCATGCCCTTGGCGCCGCTGGCCTCCATCGCCTCCTTCACGTCACCGATCTGTCCCTTGAGAATCAGGTCCGCGATGTGCGGCGTGTTGATCATGATTTCGATCGCGGCGACCCGGTAACCGTCGATCCCCTGCACGAGCCGCTGCGAGATGACGGCGCGGATGTTCAGCGAGAGATCGAGGAACAGCTGCTTGTGGAGGTCCTGCGGGAAGAGGTTGATCACGCGCTCCATCGCCTGGTTCGCGTTGTTCGCGTGCAGCGTCGACAGGCAGAGATGGCCCGTGTTGCACAGTTCCAGCGCCGCCTCCATCGTTTCGCGATCGCGGATTTCGCCGATCAGGATCACGTCCGGCGCTTCGCGCAGCGACGCGCGCAGCGCCGCTCGGTAGTTCAGGGTGTCGACGCCGATTTCGCGCTGGTTGATGATCGACTTGAGGTTCGGGTGCGAGAATTCGATCGGGTCCTCGATGGTCAGGATGTGGCCGGCCATCTTCTGGTTGCGCTCGTTGACCATCGCCGCGAGCGTCGTCGACTTGCCGGAGCCGGTGGCGCCGACCATCAGGATGAGGCCGCGCTTGTGCATCACCAGCGACTTCAGGACCTCCGGCAGCGCGAGCTCGTCGATGGTCGGGATGGTCGCCGGGATCCGGCGCAGCACCATGCCGACCTCGCCGCGCTGGCGGAAGACATTGACGCGGAAGCGCGCCGACTTGTCCTCCAGCGAGATCGCGAAATCGCTCTCCATCGTCTGCTCGAAGTGTTCGATCTGCGCGTGCGACATCACGCCGTAGGCCGCCGCGCGGGTCAGCTCCCCGGTCAGCACGGTCTTTCCGACGGAGCTGACCTGGCCTTCGATCTTGATCTTGACCGGCGCGCCGACGGTGAAGAACAGGTCCGAGCCTTCCTTGTCCCGCAGCAGCTTGAGGTAGGGCGTGATGTCCATGCAGAGTCCTTGTCCGGCTTGATCCGTGACGGCGGCGCGCTCAGCGCACCACCATGCCCTTTTCGTCCGCGTCCTCTTCCAGCGACAGGTGCTCGAGACCGGCCAGCTTGTCGGATTCCTTCGCGGCCTTGCCCTGCAGCTTGATGCGCAGGCGCAGTTCGTTCATCGAGTCCGCGTTGCGCAGCGCGTCCTCGTAGCTGATGAGATCGGCCTCGTAGAGATCGAACAGCGCCTGGTCGAAGGTTTTCATGCCGAGCTCGTTCGACTTCGACATGATCTCCTTGATCGCGTGTACCTCGCCCTTGAGGATCAGTTCCTGGATCAGCGGGGAATTCAGCATCACCTCGATGGCCGCGACCCGACCCTTGCCGTCGGCCTTCTTCAGCAGGCGCTGGGCGATGAACGCCTTGAGGTTCAGCGACAGGTCCATGAACAACTGCTGGTGCCGCTCCTCGGGGAAGAAGTTGATGATGCGGTCGAGCGCCTGGTTGGCGCTGTTCGCGTGCAGGGTCGCCATCGCGAGATGGCCGGTCTCGGCGAAGGTGAGGCCGAATTCCATCGTCTCGCGATCGCGGATTTCCCCGAGCAGAATCACGTCCGGCGCCTGGCGCAGCGTGTTCTTCAGGGCGATGCCCCAGTCGTCCGTGTCCACGCCGACCTCGCGCTGCATCACGATGCAGTTCTTGTGCGGGTGGACGTACTCGATCGGGTCCTCGATCGTGATGATGTGGCCGTAGCTGTTCTCGTTGCGGTGGTTGATCATCGCCGCGAGCGACGTGGATTTACCCGAGCCGGTGCCCCCGACCATGATCACGAGGCCACGCTTGGTCATCGCGATTTCCTTCATCACGGACGGCAGCCCCAGGCCGTCCAGCGTCGGCACCGTGGTCTCGATCGTGCGCAACACCATGCCGGTGTGGCCCTGCTGGATGTAGGCGTTGACGCGGAAGCGGCCGATGCCCGCCGGTGAGATGGCGAAGTTGCACTCCTTGGTGGCTTCGTATTCCTTCAGCTGGCGGTCGTTCATGATCGCGTAGGTCAGGGCCTTGCTGTTCTCCGGCGTCAGTTTCGTCTTCGACACCGGCGTGACCTTGCCGTCGATCTTGATCGCGGGAGGGAAGTCCACGGTGATGAACAGGTCGGAACCCTTCTTGTCGACCATGAGCTTGAGCAGGTCCCGCATGTACTTGATTGCTTGATCCCGTTCCATCAGGGCTCTCCTGCAGTTTGACGCCGCGCGCTGCGCGACAAGGCGGGTTCGTCACCTGTCCCGACGCGGATTCGGGACCTCTTCCTGTCATTATTCACAAGCGCGGGGCGCGCGGGAATCGTCTCGCGCCACCCGCCCGGGCTGGTGCCGGGCGCGGCGGCGCGCCGCTGCCGCTAGAACAGTTCCTTGTTGGTCGCCTTCGCGCGCGCCTCCACGCGCGAGACCAGGCCCTTCTGCACGAGTTGCTGCAGGCACTGGTCGAGCGTCTGCATGCCGAACTGCTGGCCGGTCTGGATGGCCGAGTACATCTGGGCGATCTTGTTCTCGCGGATCAGGTTCCGGATGGCCGGCGTGCCGATCATGATCTCGTGGGCGGCGACGCGCCCGCCGCCGTTCTTCTTCAGCAGGGTCTGCGAGATCACCGCGCGCAGCGACTCGGACAGCATCGCGCGCACCATGTCCTTCTCGTCGGCCGGGAAGACGTCGACGATGCGGTCGATCGTTTTCGCCGCGGAACTCGTATGCAGGGTGCCGAAGACGAGGTGGCCGGTTTCGGCGGCGGTCAGCGCGAGGCGGATGGTTTCGAGATCGCGCATTTCGCCGACGAGGATGGTGTCCGGGTCCTCGCGCAGCGCCGAGCGCAGCGCCTCGTTGAAGCCGAGGGTGTCGCGATGGACCTCGCGCTGGTTGATCAGGCACTTCTTGCTCTGGTGGACGAATTCGATCGGGTCCTCGATGGTCAGGATGTGGCCGTACTCGCTCTCGTTCTTGTGGTTGACCATCGCCGCTAGCGTCGTCGACTTGCCCGAGCCGGTCGGCCCGGTCACGAGGACCACGCCGCGCGGATAATCGGAGATGTCCTTGAAGATGCCCGGCGCCTTCAGGTCTTCCAGCGACAGGATCGTCGACGGGATCGTGCGGAACACCGCGCCCGCGCCGCGGTTCTGGTTGAACGCATTGACGCGGAAGCGGGCGAGGCCGGGAATCTCGAACGAGAAGTCGCATTCGAGGAATTCCTCGTAATCCTTGCGCTGCTTGTCGTTCATGATGTCGTAGACGAGGTCGTGGACGTCCTTGTGCTGCATCGCCGGCACGTTGATGCGGCGCACGTCGCCATCGACGCGGATCATGGGCGGCAGGCCCGCCGAAAGGTGGAGGTCGGAAGCCCCGTTTTTCACGCTGAAGGCCAAGAGCTCACCGATGTCCATCCAGGTTCTCCTTTGCTGTCGAGGCGCCCGCACCGGCCAGTGGCCGCGTCCGCTGGCTGCGCGCGATGTTGGTTACAATGGCCAGGCCGCGCCCGGACCTAATCCGATTTGCCAAATCTATCAAGTAAGTTTCTGACCTGTCATGCAAGTTCAGCCGTCATGCCGGAAGTATAGCCCCGGCGTCCCTACCGGCCAGCGCGATGCATAGCGCTGGCCTCGACGCCGTGCTGGCCCGCATCCGCGCTGCCGAAGCCGCCTACGGGCGCGCGCCGGGCTCGGTCAGCCTGCTCGCCGCCAGCAAGCAGCAGGACCCGGGGACCATTCGCGCGGCGGCCGCCGCCGGGCAGCGCGCGTTCGGCGAGAACTACGTGCAGGAGGCTCTCCCGAAAATGGCGGCACTTCGGGACCTCGACTTGAACTGGCATTTCATCGGCCGCATCCAGCGCAACAAGACGCGCGACATCTCCGCCCACTTCGACTGGGTGCATACCCTCGACCGGCTGGACGTCGCGCGGCGGCTGTCGGCGCAGCGGCCGGCGGACCGCCCCCCCCTGCAGGTGCTGATCGAGGTCAACGTCAGTGGCGAGTCGAGCAAGGGCGGCGTCGCACCGGAGGAAGTGGCCCCCCTCGCCGCCGCGGTGCGCGAGCTGCCGGGCCTCGAACTGCGTGGCCTGATGTGCCTGCCGGCGCCGGAAGACGACTTCGCGCGGCAGCGCGCGGCCTTCGCCCGGCTCAGGGAGCTCCTCGTCGGGCTGGGCGACCCGGCGCTGGACACGCTGTCGATGGGAACCTCGTCGGATCTCGAGGCGGCCATCGCCGAGGGCGCCACGCTGGTCCGCGTCGGCACGGCCATTTTCGGCGCCCGCGCCTGAGGCCGGGCCGGCGGGGTCCAGGGTCGATCGATGGTGCTAAACTCGCCGCTTACCTCGGCCAGCCGGAACCTCAGCACAGCATGACAGCACGCATTGCCTTCATCGGCGCCGGCAACATGGGCCGGGCCATCCTCGGTGGACTGCTCAAGGGCGGGCACGCACCAGCGCTGTTGCGCGCAGCCGACGCCGACGACGGGGCCCGGGCGCGCGTCGCGGGCGATTGCGGCGTCGTGGCGACCGCCAGCAATGCCGAGGCTGCCGCCGACGCCGACGTGCTGGTGCTGGCGGTCAAGCCGCAACAACTGAAGGACGTCGCGCGCGGACTCGCCGCCACACTGGCCGGCCGCCGGCCGCTGGTACTGTCGATTGCCGCCGGCATCTCGACCGCTTCCCTCGGCAATTGGTTCGCCGCCGGGACACCCATCGTGCGCAGCATGCCCAATACGCCGGCGCTGATCGGGCGCGGCACCTCGGCGCTGTTCGCGAACGCGGCGACCGACGCGACGGGCCGGGCACTCGCCGAAGGCATCATGCGCGCGGTCGGCGCCGTCCACTGGCTGGATGACGAAGGCCTGATGGACGCCGTGACCGCACTGTCCGGCAGCGGGCCCGCCTATCTTTTCCGCGTGATCGAGTGCATGGCGAGCGCCGGCGAGCAGCTCGGCCTCGCGCCTGCGCTGGCGCGCCGGCTCGCCCTCGAAACCGCCGCCGGTGCGAGCGAGCTCGCCCTCGGTTCCTCCTTCGATCCTGCGACGCTGCGGGCCCAGGTCACGTCCAAGGGCGGCACGACCGAACAGGCGCTGCGCGTGCTCGACGACGGCGGGCTGTGCGAACTCTTCGCCCGCGCGCTGGCCGCCGCGCACGAGCGCTCCCGCGAGCTGGCCGCGGAGTTCGGCCGGGAATGAGCGGGGGCTACGTCGCCAACGCCGGCAGCTTCCTGCTGGACGTCATTTTCGGGCTCTACATAGGCGCGGTCATGCTGCGGCTGTTCCTGCAGTGGTCGCGCGCGGACTTCTACAACCCGCTGTCGCAGGCCATCGTCAAGCTGACGAACCCTGTCCTGCGGCCGCTGCGGCGCTACATTCCGGCGATCGGACGCGTCGACACCGCGAGCGTGGCGCTGGTCCTAGTCCTGCAGATGCTGAACCTGTGGTTGTCGCTGACGGTTGCGGGCGCCGCCGGCGCGGGCTTCGGCGGCATCTTCGTGCTGGCGCTCGCCGAGCTCCTCGCGAAGGCCCTCTACATCCTGATGTTCGCGATTTTCGTGCAGGTCGTCGCGAGCTGGGTCGCGCCTGGCGCCTACAACCCGGCGCTGTCGCTCGTCGACTCCATCACCTATCCGCTGCTCAAGCCCCTGCGCAGCCTGCTGCCGCCGCTGGGCGGTCTGGACCTGAGCCCGATGGTCGCGCTGATCCTGCTGCAGCTCGCGCAGATGCTGCTGGTGGCGCCGATTCGCGACCTCGCCGTGACGCTGTTCTGAGCGGGAAGTGAGCTGGTATGCCTGGCAGGACGAGCGCCTGGTGCTGAAATTGCGCGTGCAGCCACGCGCCCGGCAGGCGGGCGTCGACGGCCTACACGGCGAGCGCCTGCGCGTACGCATCCATGCGCCGCCGGTCGACGACAAGGCCAACAGCGAGCTGCTGGAGCTGCTCGCGCGAGACTTCGGGCTGTCGCGCCGGGCGGTCGCGATCGCGCAGGGCGAGCATGGCCAGCACAAGACCGTCACCCTGCAGGCGCCGTCCAGACTCCCGGAGTGGTTCACCGCACTCGGCGGCCTGCCTTGCCCGGCCGGCACGCCCTCATTAGACTCGCTGCCCCGCAGCAGCCTCCGAGCCTGAGTAGCGCCTCAATGTCAGCCGGTTTTGCCACCGATACCGTCGGCGACAGCGTGGGCGTCGTCGTGCCGCAGCGCATGCGCTTCGACGCGCCGCTGACGCTCGAATGTGGCGTGACGCTCGAGCATTACGATCTCGTCTACGAAACCTACGGCACCCTGAATGCCGCCGGCGACAACGCGGTGCTGATCTGTCACGCGCTGAGCGGCGACCACCACGCGGCCGGCTATCACTCGGCCGACGACAAGCGCCCCGGCTGGTGGGACAACTGCATCGGGCCGGGCCGCCCGGTCGATACCAACCGCTTCTTCGTGGTGTGCCCGAACAACCTCGGCGGCTGCTCCGGCTCGACTGGCCCGCTGTCCGAGAACCCGACGACCGGCCGGCCCTACGGCCCCGACTTCCCGATCGTCACGGTACGCGACTGGGTCGAGTCGCAGGCGCGGCTCGCCGATGCGCTCGGCATCACGTGCTGGGCCGCGATCCTCGGTGGCAGCCTCGGCGGCATGCAGGCACTGCAGTGGGCCGTCGACTATCCGCAGCGGGTGCGGCATGCCGCCGTGATCGCCGCGGCGCCGAAGCTGAGCACCCAGAACATCGCCTTCAACGAGGTCGCGCGCCACGCGATCCGGTCGGATGCGAACTTCCACGGCGGGCGCTACTACGACCACGGCGTCGTGCCCGAGCACGGCCTGATGCTGGCGCGCATGCTGGGCCACATCACCTACCTGTCGGATGACGTGCTGATGGCACGCTTCGGCCGCGAACTGCGCGACGGCAAACTGAGTTTCGGCTACGACGTCGAGTTCCAGATCGAGAGTTACCTGCGGCACCAGGGTGAGTCCTTCGTGAAGCGCTTCGACGCCAACACCTATCTCCTGATGACGCGTTCGCTCGATTACTTCGATCCGGCGCGGGCGTTCGACGGCAAGCTGTCGGCAGCCCTGGCGCGCACCGACGCCCGCTTCCTGGTCGTGTCCTTCACCAGCGACTGGCGCTTCTCGCCGGCGCGCTCGCGCGAGATCGTCCGTGCGCTGCTCGATGCCGATCGCGAGGTGAGCTACGTCGAAATCGAGTCCGAGCAGGGCCACGACTCCTTCCTGCTCGAAGTGCCGCTGTACCATCGGGTGCTGCACACCTGGTTCCAGGGCATCAACCTGTCGGTGATGGAACCGTGAACCTGCGCGAGGAACAGGCCCTCATCGCGCGCTGGATAGAACCCGGCAGCCGCGTGCTCGACCTCGGCTGCGGCGATGGCTCGCTGCTCGCGCATCTCCAGCTCGAGCGCAACGTCACGAGCTACGGCATCGAAATCGACAGCGAGAACATCGTCCAGTGCATCGCGTCGGGCGTGAACGTGATCCATTCGGACCTCGACCGCGGCCTGCTCGACTTCGACGACAACTCCTTCGACTACGTCGTCATGACGCAGACCCTGCAGGCGGTGCATTTCCCGAACCGGCTGCTCCGCGAGATGCTGCGCGTCGGGCGCCAGGGCATCGTGACCTTCCCGAATTTCGGTCACTGGAAATGTCGCCTGCAGGTGCTGCGCGGCCGGATGCCCGTGACACGGCACCTGCCGCACACCTGGTACAACACGCCGAACATCCACATGTGCACGGTGCGCGACTTCGAGGATCTGTGCGCCGAGGAGCACATCGAAATCCTGCAGCACGAAGCCGTCGACACCGAGCACCGCTCGGCGATCGCGATGCGGCTGCTGCCGAACCTGTTCAGCGAGATCGCGCTGTACCGCTTCCGTCGCCGGGTCTGAGCTTCGCCGGGCGAATCCGCCAACCGCCGCCCGGGGCAGGGCGGTGCCGGACGAGCCCTTATCGTTTGCGCGTGCCGGCGCGGGTACGTCCGGCACGGGTGCCGAGGCTGGCTCGGCCGCGGTGGCCGGCCTTCGCGTTCAGCGCCTCAGCGGAAATCGTCGAGGCCGCAGCGGTAGTCGATGGTCAGCGGCGCGTGGTCGGAGAACGGCTCCGCGGTGTAGATCGCGGCATCGGCAATCGTCTCGCGCAGCCCCGGGGTGACGATGTGGTAGTCGATGCGCCAGCCGACGTTCTTCGCCCTGGCCTGGCCCCGGTTCGACCACCAGGTGTACTGGTCGGGTGACTGGTTGACGGCACGGAACGCATCGACGTAGCCGGCCTCGTCGAACAGGACGTCCATCCACGCCCGTTCTTCCGGCAGGAAGCCCGAGTTCTTCTGGTTCGATTTCCAGTTCTTGAGGTCGATTTCCCGGTGCGCGATGTTCCAGTCGCCACACAGGATGAATTCGCGTTCGAGTTCCCGGTTCGCGCGCAGGACCGGCATGTAGCGCTCCAGGAAGTCGAATTTCGCCTGCTGGCGCGCCTCGCTCGAGGAGCCGGACGGCAGGTAGAGGGAGGCTATGCTCAGGCGACCGAAGTCGAGCTGCAGGTAGCGTCCCTCGCGGTCGAAGTCGGGCCAGCCCAGGCCGCGCACGATCCGGTCCGGCGCATGGCGGCTGAACACCGCGACGCCGCTGTAGCCCGGCTTCTCGGCATCCTCGAAATACGCATGCCAGCCCGGCGGCTCGCGCAGCGCCGGTTCGAGCACCGCAACCTGTGCCTTCGTCTCCTGCAGGCACACCACGTCGGCGTCCTGGCGCTCGAGCCATTCATAGAAGCCCTTGCGGTGGGCGGAACGGATGCCATTGCAGTTGAGCGTGATCACGCGCATGAAGGAGGCCTCTGCGAACGTTTGAAGGTCGGGCGGGGGTGGCTATGATACGACGTCATCCACGAAACCAGGCGTCCCATGCAGGATTATCAGCGATCGTTCATAGATTTCGCGCTCGAGCGCCGGGCCCTTCGCTTCGGCAGTTTCACCCTCAAGTCGGGGCGCCAGAGTCCGTACTTCTTCAACACGGGCGTGTTCGATTCCGGGGCTGCGCTCGCCCGCCTCGGGGAATATTACGCGGCCGCGCTGCTGGCTTCGGGCCTGTCCTTCGACATGCTCTACGGCCCCGCGTACAAGGGGATTCCGCTGGGCGCCGCGGTCGCGATCAGCCTGTCCCGCGACCACGGCCGGGACGTCCCGTTCTGCTTCAATCGCAAGGAAGCGAAGGATCATGGCGAGGGTGGGAACACGCTAGGTGCGCCGCTCGCGGGCAGGGTGATCATCGTCGACGACGTGATTTCCGCCGGCACCTCGGTCAACGAGTCGGTGGCGATCATCCGCGCCGCCGGCGCTCAGCCAGCGGGCGTGATGATTTCCCTCGACAGGCAGGAGCGGGGTCAGGGCACACTGTCGGCGGCCCAGGAAGTCGAGCAGCGGCACGGCATGCCGGTACTGTCGATCGTGACGCTGGCGGACGTCGTGTCCTATTTGCGCGAACGCGGTGACGCCGCTCAAGATATTGCGGCGATCGCTGACTACCTCGGACGCTACGGTGCTACGGTGGGAGCCGTCGGCTAGCCGCGCCACCCGTTCAGCGACCGTTGTGGCGGGCTGCGTACAGGATACGCGGGTCGGGCGAGCGGGACACACAGGCACGGAAGCTCGCAGACGACCCGCGACAGGACTCGAGGAAAGTAGGGATGAGCCAGATACCAGGAATCCGTCGACTGCACGCTTACGTGCTGGCGGCGCTGGCCCTACACTCGATAGAAACGCTCGCAACGATTAAATGCTGGACCAACCGGGACGGCGTGCGCGAGTGTGGGGACGTCGTGCCTCCCGAGTACGCGCAGGGCGCGCTCGAGGAGAAGAGCGCGAGCGGCGTCGTCGTGCGCAAGCAGGCCCCGAGCAAGACACCCGCGGAAATTGCCGCCGAGCGCGAACGTCGCGAAGCGGAGGCGCAGGCCGAGGCGGCTGCCCGGGAGGCTGCGCGCAAACAGGCCGCGGCCGACCGCGTCCTGCTGCAGACCTTCAGCTCGGAAGATGACCTGGAACTCGCGCGCGACGGTCAGCTGACGAACCTGGAAGCGACGATCAAGGTCACCGAGAGCCACGTGAAGAAGCTCGACAAGTCGCTCGACCAGATGATCGGCCAGGCGGCGGACCTCGAAAAGCGCGGCAGGAAAGTGCCGGGCAGGCTCGCCGCGAACATCGCCGACGTGCGCGAGCAAATCGTCGAACAGCACCGCTTCATCGCCGAGAAGCGCGCGGAGCAGGACAAGATCCGCAGCAAGTTCGCGGCGGATATCGCGCGCTTCCGCGAACTCCGCGCGCAGCAGGCGACGCGCCCGGACTAGCCCGGGTCGGCACCCGCCACGAAGATCCCGCGCGCGAGCATCGCCCACTGCTCGTCCCACTGGGCCGACGGCGACTGCTGGTAGGCGCTGCGCACGAACTGCGCGATGCGGCCGGCGACCACCGCCGAGAGCAGGTTCGCCGCGACATTGACCAGCGCCCGATCGGGCTGCGGCCCAGGCGCGAGCAGCGCATCGCGCAGCACCTGCCGCAGCTGCATCTCCAGCCGTTCGAAGAACTGCCCGACGCGCGTGCGCAGCCGCTCGTGCTCGCCGACGAGGATGTCGCCCATCAGCACGCGCGCGATGCCGGGATTTCGTTCGGCGAAGCGCAGCACCACCGAGCAGATCCGGGCGCAGCGCAGGCTCGCGTCCGCGGTCTCGCCGAGGATGCGGTTGGCGAGCCCGAACACGCTCTCGTCGGCGAAATCGATCAGCGCATCGAACATCTTCGCCTTGCTGGCGAAATGCCGGTACAGCGCCGCTTCGGACACGCCGACGGCGGCGGCGAGGCTCGCGGTCGTGATGCGCGAGCCCGGCCTCGTCTCCAGCTCGGTGGCGAGGACCTCGAGGATCTGCTGCTTGCGCGAGGACTTCACCGGCGTTCGATGAGCGTGCCGACACCCACGTCGGTGAAGAGCTCGAGCAGCAGCGCGTGCTCGACGCGGCCGTCTATGATGTGCGCGCGGTTCACGCCCGCCTTCACGGCGTCGAGCACCGAGTCCATCTTCGGCAGCATGCCGCCGCTGATGGTGCCATCGGCGATCAGGGCCTCGACCTCCTCGGCGTCCAGGCCCGTCAGCAACTCGCCGGCCTTGTTCAGGAGGCCGCGGATGTTCGTCAGCACGATCAGCTTCTCGGCCTGCATGACCTCGGCAATCTTGCCGGCGACGAGATCGGCGTTGATGTTGTAGGAGTGCCCGTCCTCACCAACACCAATCGGCGCGATGACGGGGATGAAATCGCCGCGCGACAGGTAGTCGATCACGCGCTTGTTCACGCCCGACACTTCGCCGACGTAGCCGAGGTCGACCAGCTCGCCGTCGGCGTTCGCCTCGCGACGGCGGGCCATCTCCATTTTCTTCGCATACAGCAGCGGACCATCCTTGCCGGTCAGGCCGATGGCTCGGCCGCCGTGCGAATTGATGAGGCTGACGATCTCCTTGTTGACGTTGGCGCCGAGCACCATCTCCACGACATCCATGGTCTCGGCATCGGTGACGCGCATGCCGTCGACGAAGCGGCTCTTGATCCCCAGGCGGTCGAGCATCGCGCCGATCTGCGGCCCGCCGCCATGCACGACGATCGGATGGATGCCCACCAGTTTCAGCAGCACGACGTCACGTGCGAAGCAGTTCTTCAGCGCGTCGTCGATCATCGCGTTGCCACCGTACTTGATGACGATGCACTTGCCCTGGTAACGCTGGATGTAGGGCAGGGCCTGGGTCAGTACGTGGGCGGCGGAAAGGGCTTGCTCCTTGGCGAGCGGCATCCGTTGAGTCTCCGAAATGGCGGGATTCGAAATCAGAAAGGCAGCGGAAGCGACGGGTCGACCGCGTGCAGCAGCTCGCGGAATCGCGCCTGGACCGCTTCCAGCGCATGGGCGTCGTCGCCCTCGAAACGCAGCACGATGCTCGGCGTCGTGTTCGACGGCCGCACGAGGCCCCAGCTGTCGGCGAAGTCGACGCGCAGGCCGTCGATGTCGGTGAGCGTCGCATCGGGGAACGCGGCGGCCTGCTTGAGCTGCGCCATGAATTCGGCATGCCGAGCTTCCGGCATGTCGATGCGCAGCTCGGGTGTCGCGACGCCACCGGGCAGGCTCGCGAACACCTGTTCGGGCGGGACGTCGGCGTTGACCAGGATTTCGAGCAGGCGCGCGGCCGCGTACAGGGCGTCGTCGAAGCCGTACCAGCGCTCCTTGAAACAGATGTGGCCGCTCATCTCGCCACCGAGCAGCGCCCCGGTCTCCTGCATCCTGGACTTGATCAGCGAGTGGCCTGTCTTCCACATCAGCGGTTCGCCGCCGGCCTCGCGTATCACGTCGGCGAGGCGTCGCGAGCATTTGACGTCGTAGACGATTTTCGCGCCCGGGTTGCGCGACAGCACGTCGCGCGCGAACAGCATCAGCTGGCGGTCGGCCCAGATGATGTTGCCGGCCCGGTCGACGACGCCCAGGCGGTCACCGTCGCCGTCGAACGCGAGTCCGAGGTCGGCGTCCTCGTGCTTGACCAGCAGGATCAGGTCTTCGAGGTTGGCCGGTTCGCTGGGGTCGGGATGATGGTTCGGGAATTCGCCGTCGACTTCGCAGTAGAGTTCGATCACGTCGTGGCCGATCGCGCGCAGGATGTGCGGCGCGACGATGCCGGGCACCCCGTTGCCGCAGTCGACGACCACCTTCAGTTCGCGCCCGAGGGAAACCGGGATTTCCTCGCTGACGCGGCGGATGTAGTCGGGAACGATCTCGAGGTGCTGCAGCGTGCCCTGGCCGCTCGTGTAGTCCTGCTGTTCAATGCGGCGGCGGATGGCCTGGATGGCGTCGCCGCTCAGCGCCTGGCCGTTCATGACGATCTTCAGGCCGTTGTATTCCGGCGGATTGTGGCTGCCGGTGATCATCACGCCCGTGCGCGTGTCGAGATAATGCGTCGCGAAGTACAGCACGGGGGTCGGCGTGAGCCCGATGTCGACGACGTCGCGGCCCGACGCGAGCAGCCCCTGCACCAGGGACTCCTGCAGCGACACGCTGGACAAGCGGCCGTCGCGCGCGACGACCACGGTCTGCTGCCCGAGCGCATGGGCCTCGGACCCGATCGCGAGGCCAATCTGCACGACCGCATCGTTGGTCAGCGAGCTGCCGACGATGCCGCGGATGTCGTAGCTGCGAAAGATGACCGGGTCGATTGGACCGGGGCGC
>Ga0255182_1000117_pt1 | contig 78587 bp, 65 predicted proteins | sample Atl_UVDOM_RepA_8_FD_188420 | JGI IMG/M metagenome (GOLD analysis project Ga0255182, IMG submission 188420) | Freshwater microbial communities from Altamaha River, Georgia, United States - Atl_UVDOM_RepA_8d | ecosystem: Environmental > Aquatic > Freshwater > River | place: USA: Georgia...
GCCTGGTAGTTCGTGCTAAATCTAACACAACATTGAGCGAAGTATTGAACTTGAACAGCCGTTACACGGCGGCTGAAGCCTACAAAGGTGGAGAATTGGTTAACGTAGGATTAAACTTCAATGCAAGCAAAGCTTCTGCCAACTATGAATTATACCAGAATACGCCTAACCCATTCGCGGGTGAGACGATCATTGGTTTCAACTTACTGGCAGCTGGTGCAGCTTCCTTAACTATCCAGGATGTAACGGGTCGTACATTGAAAGTGATCAACGGACAATATGCGAAGGGTTACAATCAGGTTAGCTTGAAGTCGAAAGAACTGGCAGCCAAGGGGGTCCTTACCTACACCTTAACTGCATCTGATTATACGATGACAAGAAAAATGATTGTTGTAGAGTAATTATTACAATTATATATCACAAAGGAGGATGAAAATCAATTCGATTTAATCCTCCTTTTTTTTTACAAAGGTATTAAGAAGCTAATTATTAAATAATTCGTGATTCTTTTGTGAAGGCATTGGAATAATGATATGCCTATATTATAAAATAAGATTATAACTTTTAATTAAAGTGTTTAAATATAATTTTTATTTTGAGAAAAAAATCTAATTTTAATAAGTAGGTGAAACTATGAAAAATTAGCAGTTTCTAATTTACCTGCCAACTATTGTATTGAATTTGGAGAAGCATTAAACCATGAGACTTTTTCAGTAAAAATTCTGATATAAAAAGATAAAAAACTGGTTTATTTGTAATTTTTAATTAAATTATTCTATTAAAAATAATATAATTAAATGATTGTTGAGTATAGAAGAAATTTTCTTAAAGCGTAAGGTGAATTGATGATATTAGTAATTGTGAATGATAATATATTGAATTTCATGTATGACTTTCAATTTGATAAAATAAACCTTTTATCAAGGTTTTAACCCTTGGATGAATTGCATGTATTTTTTGCATAATACTTTGTTCGTTTTTCAATAAAAAAATTGGATGCTCGGTTGATAAATGAAAGCATTTGTCAAAATAAATCGATAGTCTTCAAATTACCCGATAGATATATAATCCATTATTAATAATTAATTTATTGCAGCTAATGACCTCTTTTAAAGATATCATTTTATCATAGATATATTTTACAACATTGAAGATGTGAAGGTAAAATCTGAATGAAATTAATTTGATTAAAGAAAAATCAGTGCCTGTTAAAAAAAGGCACTGATTTAACCACCAATGCTGTTAATTTAGCTTTTGATTTACAGGTCAACTCATTTCTGCCCAAGGGTAGGATAATCAGTCACTTTGATTACCTGGTTGATTCCCTTCTTTACCTCTTTCAACGTAATGATTGATTTATCACCAGTTTTTAGATCCTCAGATTGCATTTCAACCAACATACCATAAGGCATTTCCGATGGAAATTTTGATTTCATGCCCATATTTCCGGTATTAAAGAAATTTTCCATTCCAAATAATTCATCCCTTGTTACCCAAACCTCTGATTTTCCTATTTCGTTTGTAATGGTATAACCATCGCAGGAATAACCCATAATGGTTCTTTTTCCCAGTTTTTTATAACCTCTCCATTCGGTTACATTATTCCAGTCAACGGGTTCGGATTGGTTTTTAACTTCAGTCGATTGATTATAAAGGGTTGGATCCATGGACATTACGGTGCGATATTTTTGATCCTTATCACTCATTAAAATAATTAATGCTTTGTTTTTATAATCAGCAATCATAAACATGTTTTCACCCTGATTTTTTGAAGCATCCGCTTTATAAGCTGAACCCGTATATGTAGCCCCTTGTTTAAAATACATTTCCAACATTGTTGGGGGTTCTAATTTGCCAGATTTTGGGATAAATTTCATTTCCAGGGTCGTTTTAATTTCAAAACTATACTGATTTTCAGTGGGTATGTTAGCCTGATTAAAAACAGCACTTAATTGCCGGAGTTTTGCTGTATCAATACTTGAACCATTATAGGTTGCAGAATCGGCTCCAAAAACTGCTTCCCAGGCATTATCCACTGCTTTTCCGGCAGCTTTGTCCACCTCTCTCTCAACTTTTTCTTCAACCTTTTGTTCGATTTTTCTTTCAATAGCTTGTTGTACCTTATTCTTTAATTTATTCAGAATTTGGGCATGGCTACAGACAGGTGTTATAATCATCGTGATAAGAAAGGAATAAATAACATTTTTCATCTGTGAAAAAAATTAAAAGGTGATTTTTAATTGACCTTCACTGCTTTCTTTTAAAAATTTAATGAGGCCATACATGTAACGTTCCTGATCGTCGTACATACACATGTGACTACCCTTTGGACAAAGAAGAAAACTACCATTTTCCATGTTATTTGCCATTTTTTCCATATAGGCAGGATCCATGGTGTCATGTGTTGCACCGATAACCAAGGTCGGTACTTTTATATGTTTTAAGTCGTCCATTCTGTTCCATTGTTCCAGTTTTCCCGATAATCCAAACTCACTTGGTCCCTGCATGGTCACATAAAGGGATTGATTGGTTTGATTTAAAGATCGGGCCATTGGCTCTGGCCAGTCCTTTGCAGGAATATGACAAACGTGTTTTTCATAAAAATGAGGTATCAAGATTTCCATATATCTTGGGTTTCCAAAATCATTTGCTGCCTCTAATGCTCTGATTTCAGCTAAAACACCGGGCTCCATCTGAGGTGCCAGCACCTCTTCTGCATATTTATCATAGGCAGGACAAGAAGCCATCATATTCGAAATAATGAGACCTTTTAAATTTTGTTTATATTTCACAGCGTATTCCATAGCTAAAATACCTCCCCAGGAATGTCCCAGCAAGTAAAAATTTTCCTTGTTTAGATGTAAAGCTTTTCGAACGGTTTCAACTTCCTCAACATATCTTGCAAGATCCCAGTAGGCGGTGTCATCTGGATTGGTGGAGTGCCCTGTTCCCAACTGGTCATAATAAATAAACTCAATGCCTTCATTGGGTAAAAAATTCTCAAAACATTCAAAGTATTCATGGGTTGCGCCGGGTCCGCCGTTTAACAATAATACTTTGATTTTTGGGTTATTACCTATTCTTTTGGTCCATAAACTAAAAGTATCGGTTCCCTCAATTAGGGGAATAATTTGAACACCACCTGTCTGTATGCCCTTCATGGTACGTTCAAAATAGGATTGAAGGGTAGGGTTATCATTATTGTCTGTCTGTTTTGCGCAGGAGAATAAGCTAAAATAAATCAGGGTGATCAGGAAAGAGGTCGTTTTCATAAGGAATGACTTAAGGAATTATTTTAATAAAATTACAATGAAAATTGGAATTCATATAAATTATTTGGGCAATGATTTAAAAACCATTATTTTACTCACTTGTTTTTTCCACTTTTTAAATTAAAAAATAATGCGCATTTTTAAATGGTCTAAGACTTTTATACTGTTTTTACTCTGTTTTTCTGCTCAAGGTCAATCCTTTATTGGATTCAACGCTAAAGCTGTTGATATTCAAAAAGAAATGGAATCCCTACTTATCAGAATGCCTGCATCAGAAGTGTATAAAAAACATTTGGAAGCCTTAACAAAAGAACCTCATCTGGCTGGGTCAGTTGCCAATAAGAAGGTGGCTGATTATATTTCAAAAACGATGTTAGAAGCAGGTTTACAGGTGGAAAGGCCTCCTTATGATATTTTTCTTCCCTTAAATGCAGGCAAAGTTTCGCTTGAAATAGTCCTCCCTTATCGTAAACCGCTCAATATCAAGGAAAATATTGAACAGGAAGATGCTTTTTCTGCTAATACATCCATTAACCATGGCTGGAATTCATTTTCTGGAAATGGGGATGTGATCGCAGAGGTGGTCTATGTGAATTATGGTACTAAAGAGGATTTTGAAAAACTGGCTGGCATGGGTATTTCGGTAAAAGGAAAAATAGTGCTGGCCCGATACGGAGGAAATTTCAGAGGGTACAAAACCAAGTATGCAGAGGCGAATGGCGCTGTCGGTTGCATTATTTTTACAGATCCGGAAGATTCAGGCTACATGCGTGGCTTAGTTTATCCGGAAGGTACCTTTTATAGTCCCAGTACTATCCAGAGAGGTTCCTTATTGACTTTAGATTACACGGGTGATCCTTTAACTCCATTTGAACCAGCCTTGCCCTTAACCGGAAATAATAAGGTGAATCGATTGAAACCGGAAGAAGTTAAAGATTTACACACCATACCAACCACCCCGATAGGATACGAATCAGCTCAGGAAATTTTAAAACTAATGAAAGGTAAACCTGTGCCCGAAGCATGGCAAGGAGGACTACCTTTTACGTATCGCCTGGAGGGAGGGTCTGACCTGAAAGTACGGCTAATGGTCGATCAACCCAAAGGGATAGTCAGAATAGAAGATGTTATAGGTACTTTGGAAGGGACGGAATTTCCCGATGACTGGATTATTCTGGGATGTCATTATGATGCCTGGGAATTTGGTGCCTCGGATCCGAATAGTGGAACAGCCATGTTATTGACTTTATCTGAAATATTGGGCGATATGGCTAAAAAAGGGCTGAAGCCCAAAAGAACGATAAAAATTGCCCATTGGGATGCGGAAGAACATGGTATTTTGGGTTCAACAGAATGGGTGGAGCAATACAGAAGTGAATTATCTAAAAATGCTGTTGCCTATTTTAATGCCGATGGCGCCTGTTCTGGCCTTTCTTTTGGTGGTTCCTCCTCTCCATCCCTTAAATCATTAATGTTAAATGCAACCAAATCAGTTCCTTATGGTGATTTAAAGGAAACCATTTATGAAAAATGGATGGCTGCCAGCGGTAATCCTGTCACACCTCCTATTGGTAATCTGGGCGGAGGATCCGATCATTTACCTTTTTATGCACATGTTGGCATTCCTTCCCTAAGTGCGGGAATGGGAGGGCCAACCCTTTATCATTCCGGCTATGACGATTTTCACTGGTATATGAAATTTGGTGATCCCGGGCTCGTTTCAGGGGTAACCATTACCAGATTAATGGGGGTCATGGCTTACAGGCTCGCCAATGCAACCATTCTACCTTTGGATCCGGCCCAATATGGAAAGGATTTAAATACCCATCTTGAAAATGTGCAAAAGGAAATAAGAAAGTTTTCCCCGACATACACTGTCTCAAAACTTAAATTGATCACCGATGAAATTACTAAAAATGGAGAGCTTTTCCTTAAACTCAGAGATCAGGCTTTGCTCAAATCGTTAAATACTGCTTCGCTATTAGCCATAAATTCCAGGATTAAGTGGTTGGAGAGAGCCTTTATTGATGAAAAGGGAATGGATTATGGCGCCTGGTATAAATCGTTATATGCCTCCTCTGATCCATATAGCGGTTATGCTTCCTGGATGCTTCCAGGATTTATGTATCTGGCATCAAACAAGGAATCAGAAAAAATTACTGCCTGGGAAAACCGATATGCAAAGGCGTTTCTCCAATTGAATGAGGAGATTAAAATAATCAATGAGCTATTAAAAAAGGTCAAATAAAGGATCATTTAAACAGGAAGAGGGAAATATTCAACATTTTCCCTCTCCTTGATTACAGTTCAGGATATTTTGACGGATGTTGCTCCCTGACCAGATGGTATATTTTTTCGAAAACCTCCTCGGCATTTGGTTTTGAAAAATAATCCCCATCTGAACCATAGGGTGGTCTGTGTTCCCTGGCGGTTATGGTTAAAGGCGTTGCATCGAGATATTGATAGCCTTGTTGTATTTCCAGTATCTGCTGAAGAATGAAGGAAGAGGCACCGCCGGGCACATCTTCGTCCAATACGACCAGTACATTTGTTTTTTGTAAAGAAGTTTTGATCATTTGTCCAATATCAAAAGGTAGTAGTGTCTGTAAGTCAATTAATTCTGAAGAGATACCATGCTTCTCCAATTCCTGACAGGCTACTTCAGCAATTCTGACACAAGAACCGTAGGTAACCAGGGTAAGATCATTGCCATTTTTCAGAATTTCAGGTACACCAATCGGAACGGTAAAAGTGCCAATATTTTCAGGTAAGGCTTCTTTTAACCTGTATCCATTCAGACATTCAATCATAATCGCAGGATCATCAGATTGTAGCATGGTAGCATACATCCCTGCCGCTTGAGTCATGTTCCTTGGAGTTAAAACATACATACCTCTTAAAGAATTGATAATCATTCCCATTGGCGATCCGGAATGCCATATCCCTTCCAGTCTGTGCCCCCTTGTTCTGATTAGCGCAGGGGCTTGTTGAATGCCACCTGAACGATATCTCAGGGTCGCCAGGTCATCAGAAAGAGGTTGAAGCCCGTATAAAAGATAGTCAATATATTGAATTTCAGCTATGGTTTTTAGACCGCGCATGGACATGCCAATAGCTTGACCCATAATAGTCCATTCTCTGATGCCGGTATCAAAAACTCTATCTTCGCCATATTTTTTTTGAAGTCCGGCAAAACCTTGATTTACATCCCCTATTTTGCCCAGGTCTTCCCCAAATGCGAATAGGTTTTTATAATTTTCAAGGGCCTTATCAAAATAAATATTGAGTATTTCGTGACCAGGATGATAGGCCGGTTGTTCGCTGTAAATGGCGGGTATGACCGGAACCTTTAAAGCAGCAAAAGGGGATGAGCTAAAAATATCTGTATGAAAGGTTTGATTAGCCCAATTTTCTATATGTGAAATCCAGTTCTTTAATGGAAGCAAGTTTTCCTGTGGAAGTCGTAAGGTATTATTTCTAAGATTTTTTGCTACATGAAGCAGTTCACCCATAGAAGGAAAAAGGAGTGATTTCAGATGTTTGAGACTGATTTCAGCTTCAGGAGAAAATGAAGCTAATTCGCGCAATATATTTTCCAGTGAAGCTAATTCCTTATTAAAAGGCTCCCTCGATTTTTTCCAGGCTGATTCCTTTGCTTTTTTTACTTCAAATTTAGCCTCTTCCCGGATATGGTTTATTTCCTGGGGTGTTGCAAATCCATTATCCAGCATCCACTTTTCCATAGATGCAATACAATCCATTTCTTTTTCCCAGGCCAGCCTTTCGGGCGATTTATACCTTTCGTGAGAGCCGGAGGTAGAATGTCCCTGAGGTTGGGTACACTCCTGAATATGAAAAAGAGCTGGTTGTTGATTTTCCCGAACAATATCGATGCCTTGCTGGTATATTTCCACCAGGCTGGCATAATCCCAGGCTTTTGCAGTGTAAATTTGAATACCATGTTGATTTTCCTCCGCTTGAAGTCCCGCCAGCGCTTCAGAAATGCTTGCTTTTGCAGTCTGTAAGGTGACAGGAACTGAAATTCCATAACCATCATCCCAGACAGAAACGGCCATTGGAACCTGTAAAACGGCTGCGGCATTCAAGGTTTCCCAGAAAACCCCTTCCGAAGTAGAGGCTTCGCCAATAGTTACAAAACAAACTTCATTTCCGTTGTTGGAAAATTTATTTTTATCAAGATTTTCTACCGTTTTGAACTTTTTTGAGGCAAATGCCAATCCCAGTGCTTTGGCCATTTGTCCGGCTGTACAGGATACGTCGGCAGCGGAATTGTATTGAAGTGTTTGATCTACCCATTCTCCTGTTTCAGGTTTTACCATTGGTGTGGCAAAATGGCTGTTCATCTGCCTGCCTTTTGAGAATGGATCATTATAGGTATCGGCATATAACTGAGCCAGAATAGTTTCAGGGGTAGCCATGTCCAGGGCAAGCATCATTGTTTGATCTCTGTAATATCCGGACCTCCAGTCCCCTTTTTTAAAAACACGTGCCAATGCAACCTGAGGAACTTCTTTGCCATCTGCAGAAACACCAAACTTTGCTTTTCCTGTAAGAACTTCCTTACGGATTAACAAACTAAGCTCTCTGCTAATGCAGCAAATCCTGAAATCTGACAAAACCGATTCTTTAGTATGTCCGGTTTTTATCACTTTTTCTCGGGTAGAGAATTTATCAACCATAGCAAAGTGCTTATTAAATTAGGATTATAATGCTTTACTTATGAAGTGGTTATCTAAGTTGATAATCAGCATGGGTTATCCTGATTGATTCTTCGGGACAAATATAATGGATTATTGCTACAAAAATACCCTTTTTGGCCAACTTATCGATCTTATATTAACTACCCATTAACCTTAGAACCTGTCAAAAGTTTGATTTTTAACCTTCTTTATTTTACATTTGTAATCTAATATTATTAATTTTTTAAAAGTAATACAATGAAGCAGTTTGCATTTATGTTAACACTTAGCCTTTTAAGTGTATTTTCACTTCAAGCTCAGTCAACACCGGCTAAGTCAGATGACGGAGCTAAAATTACCTTTGATAAAGAAGTGGTGGATTATGGTACCATTAAGCAAGGTGCAGATCCATTGCGTACTTTTAAATTTAAAAATACCGGGGCAGGTCCACTGGTGATTACATCAGCAACCGGAAGTTGCGGATGTACTGTTCCTACCTATCCACAGGAACCCATTTTACCAGGTGCTTCTGCTGAAATTAAGGTAAAATATGATACACAGCGTATTGGTGCTTTCACAAAGACGGTAACTATCGTGACCAACGAAAAAACCAATAATACCCATACATTAACTATTAAAGGTACCGTTGAGATGACTACAGAAAAAGAAGGTCTTCCAACGAAGGATTCCGGCGTTTTTAACAACGGAAAGAATTAATCCATAAAGAAATGGTAAACAAAAGGGGTGTGGGTTTCTCACACCCCTTTTTCTTTAGGAACCATTCGATCTAAATGATGCCAGAATAAAGGTATTACTTTTGAAATGAATCCACCTGGTGCGTTTTGAAGAATAGTAATACCAATTTTTCTTTCAGGATCAAGGGCTATTTCAGAGCGGTATTGGTTAACATTTCCACCGTGATAGTACAACTTATGTTGGTTGAATTCCAGAATTCTCCACCCAAAACCATAACTTGCTCGTTGCAATTTTCCCTCCCACGCAAAAAAATTGGATTCACAGGTACACATATTGATCTGAGGTTTAAATATCTCATTCAGGGTGCTGTCTGAAACTATAAGTGTACTTCTGGTTTGTAACATTTTCATCCACTTTCCCATATCCGTTATACTGGCATTTACCCCGGCAGCTGGTCCTACGGAATAATACCGTGGTGATAGGGTGGATCGAACATATCCTCTTCGGTTTCTCGTATGGGGGAAGGCAATATCAGCACTTTTCATAATACCTGTGAAGGTAACGGAGCTGGTATGCATACCAGCAGGCTGGAAAATCCATTCTTCCAGCAACTGGCTGTAACTTCTGCTAGTTACGGTTTCTACAATATTAGCTAACAAACCGTAAGTTACATTCTGATAATCATAATAGGTTCCTGGTGCATGTCTTACCGGTACTTCCTTCAATTTTTTAATTATTACGTCAATATCCTGTTCCTGATCCAGTAAGTTGGAAAAGGTATGTCTTGGTAATCCAGTGGTATGACTTAATAAATGTCGGATGGTTAAATTTTCAGTGGCCTCAGAACTACTCAATTGAAATTCAGGCAGAAATTTTTTAACTGGATCATCCCAGCTCAGAAAACCCCGATCGACCAGTTTACCGATAATAAAAGGTGCAAATCCTTTGGAAACAGAAGCAAGTCGGAAAACGGATAAGGTATCCAGCTTTCTTTTAGTACTCAGATCGCTATATCCCCAGACCCTGTTTTCGATGATTTCACCATCCTTAACAATAGAGATGGCTATTCCGGGTACTTGATTTTTTTCATACATGGAATCCACAGTTAAAAGAAAATCATTCACCATCAGCTGAAACACCGAATCAACCTGAGCTTTTGAAAACAATCCGGAAGATTCTTTAGGGTTAAAAATGTCAGGAATATCTGCTAAAAAACGATTGAAGGGTAAAAAAAGAACCAGGCCAACAAACAAAAAGCCAGTTCCGGCAAGAATTTTTGTCATCTGTTAAATAAAGATTTTTTACAAGTATAATAAAAGTCCGTAATATGGTCAATTATTCCGATAAGTTTTAAAAGAAATAAGAATATTTGAAATCTCCTTGTTAATTTTACAACATGAATTTCTCTTCAAAACTTTTGGAAGATGCCGTTAAAGCCTTTACCACCCTGCCAGGTGTGGGAAAAAAAACGGCGCTAAGACTGGCCCTTCACCTTATTCATCAACCTGAAGATCAGGTAACGTTTTTTTCTCATGCCATACTTAACATGAGAAATAACATCAAGCATTGTCAGGTATGCTTTAATCTTTCAGATGACCTGATATGTGGTATTTGTAAGGATAAATCAAGATTGAAGAAATTAATCTGTGTTGTAGAATCTGTTCGGGATGTCATGGCCATCGAAGATACCAATCAATACAGAGGTACCTACCATGTGCTCGGTGGCATTATTTCACCGCTGGAAGGTATTGGGCCTTCAGCCCTTCATATTGATGAACTGGTGAATAGAGTAGCAGGGGAAGAAGTGGAAGAGGTAATTATGGCCATCAGTCCTACCATAGAGGGTGAAACTACTTTATTTTATATTTCCAGACAATTACAGCCTTTTCAGGTAAAAATTTCGACTATTGCCAGAGGGGTTGCTTTCGGTGGTGAGCTCGAATATGCGGATGAACTTACACTGGGTCGATCCATTCTTTCCAGAGTGCCCTATTCATCTGTTCAGGAAGATTAATATGGATACGTTTTCTACCAGATTTTCCATTTCAGTAATTATTGTAAATTATAATGTCCGCTTCTTTTTAGAACAAGCGCTCAGGTCTGTTTTTAATGCAATGTCTCAGCTGGATGTTGAGGTTTGGGTGGTTGATAATGCATCTGAGGATGATTCTATTGACATGGTGAAACAAAAGTTTCCAACGGTAAAAATCATTGAAAATAAGGATAATCTGGGCTTTGCCCGTGCAAATAATATGGCCATCAGGCAATCATCAGCTCATTATATTCTTTTGTTAAATCCAGATACCCTGCTGGAGGAATTGTCCTTAATGGCCTGTTTTCGATTTATGGAAAGCACTAAAGAAGCGGGGGCGCTTGGCGTTAGAATGATTGATGGGACCGGAAAATTTCTGCCTGAATCAAAAAGGGGGATTCCTACGCCTTGGGTAGCCTTTTGTAAGACTTTTGGCCTTTCCTACCTTTTTCCTGGTTCCAGATTATTCAATACCTATCATCTTGGGTATCTTTCCGAATTTAAAACAGCAGAAGTACCCGTCCTCTCCGGTGCTTTTATGTTTTTAAGGGCAGAGGCGCTGGTTAAATCTGGATTATTGGATGAGGACTTTTTTATGTACGGTGAAGATATTGACTTATCTGTCAGATTGCTGGAGGCTGGCTATAAAAATTATTATTTTCCGGAAACCACCATTATTCATTACAAGGGCGAGAGTACCAGAAAGGGAACCGTAAATTATGTCAGGATATTTTATCAGGCGATGATGCTGTTTGCTGAAAAACATTTTGCCGGTAAGCATAAAAATGTATATGTTTTCCTGTTGCATACAGCTATTTATGTAAGAGCTATCGGTACTTTGTCGGGGCATTTTTTTAAAAAATTTGGACTGCCTGTTGTGGACAGCCTGCTGGCGTATGCTGGTTTATTTATGCTTCAGTATGTTTGGGGGATTTATCGGTTTGACGATTCAAATTACTACGATAATCGTTTTTTTTATATTAATGCTCCTTTTTATGTTTTCATCTGGATCATTATGCTCTTTTTTGGCGGAGCTTATGATAAAAAGATAAGACCGAAATCTGTCCTCTCCAGCCTCTTGATTGGCAGTTTAATCATTTCAGCTGTCTATGGTTTTTTTGAACCAGCGTACAGAAATTCCCGTGCTTTGATTGTTTTAGGTACCTTGTGGAGTGCACTGTCTATGTCAGGAATACGATTTTTAGTATTCCCCCGATTCAGAAGGGAATTCCTGCAAAAAGGTAAAACACGTTTTTTGATTGTCGGTTCCCTGAATGAGGGAAATCGTGCTCAGTCATTACTGGATTCTGTTGGATTTAATTCAATCGCAGTAGGCATAGTATCTCCACAGCCAGTTGCTGCCGGGTCATCTTTCGTTCTTGGGCAACTTCAAGATCTGGATGATATATGCAGAATTAGTCAGGTGGATGATATTATCTTTTGTTCCAGGGATGTAACTTCAGCTCAAATTATGTATTGGATGAGCAAACTGGGTAACAGGTATCAGTTTCGGATCATGCAGGAGTCGAATGAAAGTATGATCAGCTCTTATTCAAAAGATGACCCTGGAGAATTGTTTACTTATCGTATCCATTTAAATTTGGCCGATAATCGATTTAAGAGGCAAAAGAGGATTTTTGATTTGATTCTTTGCCTTTTGTATTTTTGCTTTTTACCGGTAATTGTACTGTTTCAATTCAGAAAGTCAGGGACAGCGATTCGACACCTGAAAGATGTATTAAAAGGAGAAAAAACATGGTTTGGATATAGGGTGTCCGGACAGTTGAATTCAGAAGAACTCCCTGAAATTCCAAATGGTGTTTATGCTATTTCTTCGATTTTATTTAATGAAAAGAATCCTTCCATTGAGAAAACAAGAAGGGCAAACATTATTTACGCCCGTCATTACGATTTTAATACGGACGTAAATATGTTATTTAAATGTATGATTCGTCAAATAAAAAAAATGACGGGCCATCTTTGATACTACTGAGACAGAAGTTGTTCGCCTCCTGCAGCCGCACCTCCACCGGCCAGTACTGCGGCAATAATGCAAAGTATGAAAACAGCAGCTGCCAAAATTATCGTTGCTTTCTCAATAAAATCTGCTGATTTGGCAGCGCCAAAAAGCTGGTTTGCCTGAGCACCTCCAAAAGTAGCATCAACGCCACCACCTTTTGGATTCTGAATCAGAATCACAACCATTAATAAAAGGCTGACAAACGCAATAAGAACAGTTATAAAGGTCATACTAAATATTTTTTAAGTTTTCTATTTCGGCTGCAAAGAACGCACTTTTTTCAGGAAATATCAAAATTAATCGATTATAAACTTCCAATGCCTTTTCTATTTGATTTTGTTGAACTAACAATCTGGCATACGTTTCACTAACTGGAATGTTATTTTCCTGAATACTCCTTTCAGCCAGTACCGCTGCATCCTGAATGGTATTAATAAAATGATGAATGGGAACCGGCTTATGCACTGGGTTTTCCCTGCCTTTTTGCTGCTGCTGCCTGTTGGTAAAAGGCGTACCTAAAGATTCATTCCACGATTTGAAAAAATCATTGGCTTTTGGTACTAAGGCTACTTTTTTATCCTGTACCTTTTCAGGAAATGGTGGCACCTGATCTTTGGGATTGGTTTTTTCTGATTTTTGATTCAGCAAATGATATTTTTCAGCTAAATGATGCCGGTCTATACTGTACAGAGAGGCGAGGTGTAAATTTTTCTCTTTTTCCGGATGATTTTCAATTTGACTTTTTTCCCAGAGTAATTGCCTTAATCCAGCTGCATAGGGAAATTGAAAAACGAGAGTTTTAAGTTCCTGGTACGAAACCTGTCTTAATCGGTAAGGGTCTTTAATACAAGCGGTGAATAAAGCAATATTCATTATCCGTTCTTTTTCAATTAAATGCGAATGTAATCATTTATTTATAAATGCTTAGGTGAAATATTGAACCAGTTTGGATAGTGCCTGCTTCCTGTGACTTATTTTATTTTTTTGTTCGCTTTCCATTTCAGCCAATGTTTGGTTGAAACCTTTTGGGATAAAAAGGGCATCATATCCAAATCCTCCGTTTCCAGACATTCGGGTATGAATATGACCTTCTAAAATACCTTCAAAATAAGTAATTCTTCCTTTTTCATTTAAAGCTATCACAGTTCTGAATCGCGCCTCTCTTTGATGAACACCTTCTAAAAGCCGGAGTAATTTTTTTTTATTTTCCTCATCATCTCTTTCATCTCCGGCGAATCTGGCTGAAAACACACCAGGCTGCATATCCAGTGCATATACTTCCAACCCTGTATCTTCCGCAAAACAATCGGTCTTATATTTATCAGAAATAAAAGTTGCCTTCTGGCAGGCATTTTCATGTAGCGTGAAAAAATCTTCAGGTAGTTCTGCCCCATTTTCAAGTGGAGGGGGGGCTTCTACGATAAATCTGAATTTTAAAATTTCAGCTGCCTCTTTTAACTTGTTTTTGTTATGCGTAGCAAACAATAATGTTTTCAATTTGTCGGAATTTAAGTTTTTTTAATCTTGTTGCATGATGGACAGGGCATTCCACAATGCGCCCGCTTTTGGTCGGTTTGTTTGTTTTCGTTCAGAAAAAATATCAGGTAATGCATCAGCTGATAACCACTTTTTACCCATGAATGAAAAGACAGTATAAACCGGTGGCTGGATATTCAGGCTTAATGAAGTGGCAGCAATGCCAAATAACAGGATTTTGTTAAAACCATAAAGATGAATCAGATGACTAATATTCAAATTCATATTCTTAGGCAGATTGATGTAATGGGTGTCTTCTTCCAATTGTATAGAAATGGATCCCATTATTTTTTGTAAATAGGGTATAAGGTCCTTTTCCTCTGCTTCTGTACAATGGAGAATTATTAAAAATTGTTTTCCGTTTCTACCTTTCAAATGCTGATTAATAAGTTCATTTTCAGGGAATTGATAGATGTCAAAATCTAAAAACTGGCTGGATTGTGCGTTATAAGTGGACATCATATTTCTGTTGTAAACAATTTTATGTACATTTGAAAAAAATTAACGATATGTCAACTGCCATAAAGGTACAACGAATTGGTGCTTCCAATATAAATAAAATTGATTTTTCAAACCTCTCATTTGGTGCTCACTTTTCAGATCATGTTTTCATAGCTGATTTTAAGGATGGAGCCTGGAAGAATTTTAGAATTGAGCCTTATGGCGCTCTTTCTCTTTCTCCTTCAGCAATGGCACTTCATTACGGACAAGCCATATTCGAGGGTATGAAAGCTACTAAAACAATGAGTGGAAAGCCATTTTTATTCAGACCTGAGGAACATGCTAAAAGGTTAAACAGGTCGGCAAAAAGAATGTGTATGCCTGCGTTACCGGAAGAAATATTTCTTGATGCACTACAGGCTTTGATTTATCTCGATCAGGACTGGATACCCAATATCCAGGGAAGTTCCCTCTATATCAGACCCTTTATGTTTGCCACAGATCCATTTCTTGGCGTAAGGCCTGCAAATGAATACACTTTTATGATTATTACCTGTCCTGTTGGGCCTTATTATGCAAATCCGATAAAATTATTAGCTGAAACTAACTATGTAAGGGCTATTAAGGGAGGTACTGGTGAAGCCAAGGCAGCAGGAAATTATGCTGCAAGCCTTTTACCCGCAAAATTAGCCCAGGAAAAAGGTTATGATCAGGTAATGTGGCTGGATGGGCATTCATTTGAAGAAATTCAGGAAGTTGGAACTATGAACCTGATGTTTGTTATAAATGATAAGGTAATTACACCCGTTACCGATGGCGCCATTCTAAAAGGCATTACCAGGGACACCATCTTGAAAATTTTAAAATATAAACAAATTCCTTTTGAAGAACGGGTGATTACTATTGCAGAGGTGATGGAGGCTGGTGCCAATGGAACGTTGAAAGAGATTTTTGGTGTTGGTACAGCCGCAGTTGTTGTACCCATAAAAGAGCTAACCTATATGGATAAAACCATTCAGATTTCCTTACCAACTGAAAATGCGGTTAGTCTTATGCTTAAAAAAGAAATTGAAGATATTAGGGCAGGTAATGTGGAAGATCGTGAGGGTTGGTTAGTTCCTGTTGCGGGCATTGATGCAGTGTAATTGGGAACTGCATCAATACCCTGATGTTTAATATTTTGTTTCCTTTGGTTTATTTTGTAAAATAGCTTCCAGTGCTGTGTTTATTTCTGGCGTCATGTGCGGCAGTAAATCTATAGAGGAGAGGGTTTCCTTTAATTGATCAACCCTGGATGCTCCTAAAATAGCGGTACTGACCCATTTATTTTGAATGCACCAGGCAACGGCCAGTTTAGCCAGCGAAGTGTTCATTTCTAAAGCCAGGTTATTTAACAATCTAATCTTGTTTAATTTATCTTGAGTCAGGCTTCGGTTTTTCAGCCATTCCTCCCCTGGTAAATCCATTCGCGTTCCTGTTGGCATTTCCTTGAGGTATTTATCAGTCAATGTGCCAGATGCGAGTGGAGACCAGATAGTGGTACCTAATCCTACCGTCTTGTAAATTAATTTGTATTCTTCTTCTACCCGATCTCTGTGGAACATATTATAATGAGGTTGTTCCATTGTTGGCCCAATTAAACGATATTCTTTAGCCACCATGTGGGCTGCCATAATTTCCTGAGCAGACCACTGGGAAGTTCCCCAATATAAGATTTTGCCTTGTTGAATGAGTTGATTCATACTCCAGACAATTTCCTCCATGGGTGTATTTTTATCAGGCCTGTGACAAAAATATAAATCGAGATAATCGAGTTGTAAACGTTTCAGAGCAGCATGGCACGCTTCAAAAATATGCTTTCTGCTCAATCCTACCTGATTTGGTCCCTTAGGCCCACATCCAAAAAACACCTTACTTGAAACAACATAGGATGTTCTGTCCCAGCCTACCTTTTTCAAAATGTTACCCATTACCACTTCCGATTTACCTTCGGCATAACCTTCAGCATTATCGAAAAAATTAACCCCCTGATCGTAAGCCGCAATCATAAGCGCCTCTGCGACATCATCGGTGATTTGATTTCCAAAAGTTAACCAGGAGCCAAAGGAGAGCAAGCTCACTTGTAATCCTGAATTACCTAATCTTCTGTATTCCATTGTATTAGTTTTGAAAAGTATATAAAAATTGTACACCGGATCCCTTTAGCCTTAAACTTAGATCATCGCTGATATCAAAGTTTTGTAAATGAGCATCCACAAAAGCTTCTACGGCAACAATGCCGTAAACTACCACGACGCCGATATAGCTGGTCTGGGTATTTTTATCATATTTATTCCTTAAATTCCGAAGCGCTTCCGCACTATTTATTTTACCAGTAAATTCGTGTGGTTTTTTTGCCAGTTCCAGTTCGAGAGCTCTTTTAAACCGCTGATACCTCGATTGGTTAAACTGAAGGTAGGCGATAGAGCCGCCAATAGCGGCATAGACAAAAGGCGTTTTCCACCAGTGTCGGTTATAAATCTGGCCTGCACCAGGTAGAATAAGGGAAAGAAATGCAGCCTTTTTGGGATTTGGCGGTTTTTTAAAATTTGAACTATCCATTACATTGGCTGAATCAATGCTTATTTTTTCATTTGTTTCAATGGGTGAGATAAGCAGGGTATCCTGACTGTAAAGGGTACAGCGGTAAAGGAGAAAAAAAATGGAAAACAACCAGTTATTCTTCAATTTTTTCAAGCAGGTTATTTAGATCATTAACATTTTGAAAGGGAATGACAATCTGCCCCTTCCCGTCTTCCCTCAGTTTAAGCTGAAGTTTCCCATTACCAAAAAAGGCCCGAAACTGTTTTTGGATTTGATCATAATCCTTCGGCAGGGGTACCTCAGCTTTTTTAGGTTCAGGATTATTAAGTTGTTGAATTAGTTTTTCAAGGGCTCTTACCGATAATTCTTCCTTTAGGGTTTGTCGAAAAAGAGTTGATTGCCAGGAGAAATCATCTATTCCCGCCAGTGCCTTGGCATGACCCATTGTTAGTTTCCTGTCTTTTATGGCTTGTTGAATTTCCGGGGTAAGACGCAATAATCTCAAATAATTCGTTATAGTACTTCTGCTTTTGGTTTTACCTGTCCTGTCAGCCAGCTGTTCATCAGTAAGGCTGCATTCTTCCTTTAATCGTTGAAAAGAGATAGCAACTTCTATGGCATTTAAATCTTCGCGTTGAATATTTTCAATAAGTGCCATTTCCAGAAGTGCCTGATCATTGGCAATTCTTATATAAGCGGGTACTTCGGTAAGTCCTGCCATTTTAGAAGCGCGAAGTCTTCGTTCTCCTGATATTAACTGATAAGCATTGGCATTCAATCTTCTGACGGTAACTGGTTGAATCAAACCGTGAATCTGAATGGAAGCAGAAAGTTCTTCCAAAGCTTCGGAGTCAAAATCATGTCGTGGCTGAAAGGGGTTTACTTCAATCTGATTTACCGGAATCATAGCTATAGAATGAGCTAATTCCTTAACGACAGAAGTAGGATCCCTCTGAACCTCATGATCAATATTTGTAAGTAAAGCACGAATGCCTAAGCCCAATTCCTGCTTATGAACCAATTTTTTTGCCATTCTTTTTACTTAAGCCCGTAAATATAGCACTAAAATGTTAATTAAACAGATAACGCCTGTGCGATTTGTGAATCCTTGTTTCGGGTTAGAAATTCCTGTGCCAGATTTAAGTAGTTGATAGCTCCTTTACAAGTTGCATCCATTAAAACTACAGGCGTATGCATATTGGGTGCTTCCCCTATTTTTGCGTTTCGGTGAATGATAGTTTGATAAACATGATTTGGAAAGATATCTCTTACTTCAGAAATAACCACATTGGCAAGTCTTAAACGGGCATCATACATAGTCAGGACAATGCCTTCTACAGATAGTTTTGGATTAAGATTTTTCTTGACCAGCTGGATGGTTTCCTGAAGTTTTGCCAACCCTTCAAGGGCAAAAAACTCACATTGGACGGGAATGAGTACCGTATCAGCTGCACAAAGCGCATTTACGGTAACTATACCTAAAGATGGTAAACAATCTATAATGATGTAATCATAATCAGCACGTAGTTTTTCTACGACTGCCTGCATATAGAATTCCCTGTTTGGCTGATTCACTAATTCAATTTCAGCACCAACCAAACTTATGGAAGAAGGCAAAATATGCAGATTTGGGGTATCCGTTTCGAAAATAGTTTCGTAAGGGTCAACATCATTAAGCAAGCAATCATAAATGCTTAAGGTTACGTCAGCAGAAAGAACCCCTACACCACTGGAGGAATTGGCCTGAGGGTCAGCATCTATCAACAGTACTTTTTTGTCTAAAATTGCCAGACTGGCTGCCAGATTTATAGCTGTCGTTGTTTTTCCAACACCCCCTTTCTGGTTAGCAATTGCTACTATTTTTCCCATGTTTACTCTGGTATTCTTTGGGTATTTAATATAAAACCTGAATATGAGACAAAGATAACAATATTTAAACAGAGAAAAAAAATATAGTTTAGCTGCTACTTCAATGTACAGGTACTCTGCTTAACATTCTGGCCTGAATACCTTTTGCTGATCTGAGCTCTTGCAAATCCTGAATATATGGTCTCCAGGCAGGGAATTCCGTTGATATCATTTTAACGGCCGTTTCACTGTCATTTGGATTCATAAAATCTTCAAGCAGTTGCTCTACGCTATTTTTTACCTGTGGATATTCCGAAATCCTGTAATCACTTGATTTTGACATTTTTGCAGCCAGTTTTATAGCATCCTGCAGGTTGCCGATTTTATCAACCAAGCCAATTGGAATCGCGTCTGTCCCACTCCAGACCCTGCCTTGTGCTATGGCATCTACGGCATCTCTGGTTAACTTTCGTCCATCACTTACCCGCTTAAGAAATGTTTCGTACATGAAATCTACTTGTTTCTGCATGATTCTGCCTTCTTCTTCTCCTATTTCGAAAAAAACATTTAAACCCTGCGAATATTTCCCGGTTTTTACGGTATCAAAGCTGACACCTACCTTATCTTCCAAAAGGCCGCCAATACTAGGAATAATTCTAAATACGCCAATGGAGCCGGTTACGGTATTTTCCTCTGCTAATATACTATCCGCTAAACAGGCAATATAATAACCTCCTGAGGCAGCATAATTTCCCATTGACACGACCAGTGGCTTACCTGTTTTCTTTAATTTTTTAAGGGAATACCAGATATTCTCTGAGGCAAGAGCACTCCCTCCGGGAGAGTTAACCCTCAATACTACGGCTTTAACTCTATCATCCTTAGCTATTTTTTCAATATCCCTGACATAGGACAAATCACCAATGTTACCTGGTGTATTCTTACCGTCAGCTATTGTTCCTTCTGCATAAATGACGGCAATCTTATCATCAGCACCATAATTTTTTGTTGGTGCATTTGCTTTGTGATAGCCACTCAAACTTACGAAGGGAATTTTTTCATCATCCTTAAATCCTAATTTTTTTCTAAGTATATCCATCACATCCTGGCGATAGACAACATCATCCACTAATCCGAATGTTTTCGCATTTTCAGGACTGTCTGCTTTATAATTTCCTACTATATCAGCAACCTGAGCTTCAGACATTTTTCTTGATGCAGCGACTTCCTTTAGAAAGGTGGCATAAAAATCGTGAAGTAATTCTCTGTACTGAAATTTATTTTCAGCACTTAATCTATTGAGCCTGTATGGTTCCGTGGCACCTTTAAATTTTCCAGCGTAATAAATTTGCATTTTCACGCCCAATTTATCAAGGAGATTTTTGTAAAACGGAACTTCTGCCACCATGCCCCTTACCTCAAAAATACCAACCGGATTGGCATATATTTTATCAGCTACACTCGCCAGATAATAATCGGATTGCATGTAAAATTTAGAATGGGCATATATAAATTTTCCGCTATTTTTAAATGAAAGCAGGGCATCCCTAATCGATTTAACCGTGGCATATCCTGAAAAACCCGGCATTTCCATATCCAGAAAAATACCTTTTATGCGGGGATCAGCTTTTGCCTGCGCTATGGTCGCTATAATTTCATGCAGACCCAGTAAATCATCTCCGTTAATTGATTGAAATGGATCCAGCTCTGCATTATTGGTCAATTCAGGAATGGATTTGTCAAATGTTAATCTTAATACGGAATTTGAAGTCAGTTCAGGCGGATTATTGCTTTCACTTGCAATAGAAGCTGCAATGGCAATGCCGATAAATAGAATGACAACTAAAGCAAGTATCGTTCCTAAACAGGAGGCGAATAAAGTTCTGAAGAAATGTAGCATATTTAGCTTTTTTACAAATTTACAAACCTTGTGGGCTATTTTAGTTACTTTTTTCGATGAAGGCCCCAAAAAATCCTATTTTTGTCAAAATTTTTTATTTATGTCCTTACATACCTCTCCATTTCTACTTTATGCTGATGAAAATGGAAATGTTTTTGAAGATACTTCTTTGTTAGCTTTAGGTAGAAGTGGTTGGTATGCCGATGAAATTCCCCTGGAAGACTGGATTGAACTTCCTGAAGGCGGTTCTCTTTACACGCTTCCTGAGAGGATTCCTTACGGAAAAGACGTCAAAACCGGTGAAATTAGGTTTTGTACCAAGGGAAATGCCGTGGCAGCATTTATACCTCCAGCCTATACTGGTCTTTATCTCGCCACCTTTGACAGAAAGGAAAATGCACCTGTTCTTTCTTTGTTTTGTTATACCGCTGTAGGTTTTTTTAATGAAAAATTTTATGTGCCTGCCATTCGAATTGAGAACGACATCAGACAGGAGTGCAATGGTTTTGACGATGCTAAAATTAAAACAGGTATCGATTTTTTTAGAAAGTCGTATCCTGATAATCGACTGGTTGAACATCTGGCTGCAAATTGTGCCTTAACCTATACCTGTCCTGCCGCCAGAAATTATTTTATGGGAAGGTGGGAATGTCCCGTCCCTGTTTCTCCTGCCTGTAATTCAAATTGTTTGGGATGTATTTCCCTGCAACCCGATGAGGAACCGATAGTTTCTAATCAGGAGCGTTTAAATTTTAAGCCTTCTGTACAGGAAATTGTAGAATTTACAGTACCTCACCTGGAGTCGGCACCCTTCCCCCTCATCAGTTTTGGTCAGGGGTGTGAGGGCGAACCATTGCTCATGTGGGAAACTTTAGTGCCTGCAATCAGAGAAATACGTAAGTTCACTAAAAAAGGGAGTATCAATATTAATACTAACGGAAGTAAGCCCGAAGCAGTAGAGGCGCTTTGCAGGGCGGGGCTCGATAGTATGCGGGTAAGCATGAATTCAGCACAACGGTCCATTTATACCGCTTATTACAGACCTAATAATTATACTTTCGACGATGTTCTTAAAAGTATTCAGATTATGAATGATGCCGGTGGTTGGACCAGTTTGAATTATTTTGTTTTCCCGGGGATGACCGATGCGCCGGAAGAACTGGAAGCACTGACGTTTCTGATCAGGGAAACCGGACTTAAAATGATTCAATGGAGAAATTTTAATATAGATCCCGACTGGTATTTAGGCAGAATCAATGTAACGGATACACCTGCCTGTCTGGGGATCAGAAATATGATGAGCCATCTGAATGATCTTTTCCCAGATCTTAAATTCGGTTATTATAATCCTGCTATGGAAAGGATTAAAGGTGACTTTAATGTACATTTTGCCCATTAATTTTCATAGCTATGCTGGAAATAAAAAGAGGTTTAGTTGAAGATGCCTACGATGCAGAGAAATTTAGAACGGACGGGCATGCATTGATTGATTTACTCGCCGATTATTTGAAAAAACTGGATGCCGGCGCGGAAGACAAACCAGTCATGCCAGCATTTTCACCTGAAGAAGCATATTCACGCTGGGAACTGCCTGCAGGAAAAGAGGTATCAGCAAATATACTTCCCTTGTTTGCCCGGGTGCTGGAAGAAGGTATTCATTTGCATCATCCCGGATATATGGGACATCAGGTAAATCCTCCTGCTCCTTCAGCTGCACTGGGCAGCTTTTTAAATGCTTTTATGAATAATGGTATGGCTGTATTTGAAATGGGCATACCAGGCACAGCGATGGAAAGAGAGGTTATTAAAGTGGTAGCTCAGGCTTTTCGTTTTTCTGAAAATGCAAACGGAATTCTGTGCCACGGGGGAACGCTGGCCAATCTAACAGCCCTACTCACCGCAAGATCCTGTGTTTCAACATATCCTGTCTGGACAACAGGTCAAAAATCCAGCATGGCTATTATGGTTTCAGAAGAAGCCCATTATTGTGTGGAAAGAGCGGTGAGAATTATGGGATGGGGGAGTGAAGGGATTATTAAAATCCCTGTCGATAATCAATTTAAAATGAGAACAGAGCTGTTACCCATTTATTTAAGTGAGGCAACAAAAAATGGGGTAGAAGTGATTGCTGTAGTAGGATCAGCTTGCTCTACAGCAACAGGCTCCTTTGATGATTTATATAAAATCGGTTCTTTTTGCAAGGAGAATAATCTTTGGTTTCATGTCGATGGAGCTCATGGTGCGGCAAATGCATTTTCAGATAAATGGAAACATCTGGTGGATGGTATTGAATTGGCCGATAGTGTTGCCATGGATTTTCATAAGATGTTGCTGACTCCTACCTTAATTACCGCACTTGTTTTAAATGATGGCAGGAACCAGTTTAAAACGTTTGCCCAGCACGCTCATTATTTATGGGAAAACGACGCTTCGTATGAATGGCATAATGTGGCAAAAAGGTCTTTTGAATGCACAAAATCTATGTTAAGTCTTCCGGTTTATACCTTACTTTACAAGTATGGTACAGCCCTTTTTGTAGATTATATCAACCGGGTGAATGCTTTATGTCATTATACTTACCAGCGCTTAAAGTTAGAGGATAAATGGGAAATACCGGTTAAGCCTTCCTGTAATATTATTTGTTTCCGTTTCTTGTCTAATATAGATCAAAATTCAATGCACCTAAATGAAATAAATAAGTATATTAGAGACCAGATTGTTCTTTCCGGAAAATTTTATATCGTGCAAACAGTTTTAAAAGGACAGGTTTATCTTCGGCTTAGTATTACGAATGCGCTGACCCGTGAAGGCGATATAAAGGAAATGCTGGATGATGCATCCCATTATGCCGATTATTATGTAAATACTTTAAATTGATCTCGTGGGTAATTTCGTTCGTCTATGCCTTTTTCTCATTTTTTTACCTGTTGCAGGGCAAAGTCAAAAAAAATGTGCAACCGATTTAAAGCGTTTTGAAGCACTTAGCAGAAATCCCAGTCTTTTGAAGGAAAGAGCATCTATTTCATCTTTTACCAAAGAATGGATTGAAAAGGTTGATTTCTCAAAAGTAGCAAATGCCGTTGTGAAAATACCTGTTGTTGTTCATGTCGTATGGCGAACAGCTGATCAGAATATTTCAGATGAGCAAATCAGATCTCAGATAGATATTTTAAACAGGGATTTTAGAAAATTAAATAATGATCATATAAAAACGCCATCCCCTTTTAAAAACCTGGTTGCCGATGTTGGTATTGAATTTTGCCTTGCAGCCAGGGATCCTGCGGGTATGGTTACCAGCGGAATAACAAGAACCAAAACGACCGTTTCAGATATCGGCGATAAAGATCGCTGGTTTTCAACCATAAGGGGTGGTAAAGATCCGTGGAATACAAAAAAATACATTAATATCTGGGTATGTGAAGCTGGTGAAGATTTGTTTGGTTTTGCTTTTTTACCTGGTACGGCCGATCCGCCGGAAGCAGACGGATTAGTTATTTCTTCACAATATGTTGGGAGTGTAGGTACAGCGTTAGCCTCTTTCCCAAATCATAAAGGAAGAACCACTACTCATGAAATGGGGCATTATTTTAATCTGGAGCATCTTTGGGGTCCGGACGATAGTGCCTGTGAAGAGGGTGATGAGGTTGATGATACCCCTTTACAATTTGAAGCTACCTATGACTGCCCCGGCTTTCCTTTAAGGGACGATTGTACCCCGGCAGGAAATGGGGTGCTTTTCTTTAATTATATGGATTATGTGGACGATGAATGTATGTACATGTTTACGGAAGGTCAGAAAAAAAGGATACAGGCTGCCTTAAATGGTCCCCGGGCATCCCTTCTTGGACAAACTAATTGTTCTTTTCCAACAAGTTTATCAGAGAAAAATCAGGATATTGCCCTGGAAATATACCCCAATCCGGTGTCAGGTATTCTTCAGGTCAAATCAAATGACTTTACTGGAAAATTCAGATCCATTTATTTGTTCGATTTCATGGGGCGGATGCTACAACAAAAATCAACGTCAGGCATTTGTAGTTTCGATGTATCGGGCTATTCTCCCGGTGTTTATTGGTTGAAAATGGAAAATTCAAGCCCTCATAAAGTGGTCATTTATCCTTAATAATTAACCTGTTTCCTTTTTTATGGCATATCTCAAAAATTCCATTTCATGGTTTATCCGAAGAACAGGGTTTATATTATTTGCGGATTATTTGAGATATTATTTCTTTTTATGGAGAAATTTTTATAAAAATAAAAAATTTAAAAATAACCATCCTGATATTGCTATTCCACCTGATTATCTGATGTATGAATCTTTTAAACTGGATTATCAACGTTATTATGTGGGAGGCAAACAAACGGCAGAATGGATATTTAATCTCACAAACCAATGGTTACCAAAAGAAAACGGGTTTATTCTTGACTGGGGTTGTGGTCCGGGCAGGGTCATTCGTCACTGGCCTGTTAAAAATTATTATGGTTATGCATCTGATGTAAATGATAAATCGATTGCATGGTGCCGGCAATTTTTACCTGGTGTTCATTTTCTGAACCAGCAATTAATTCCCCCATTACCCGTTGATGAACAAAAGTTCGATTTTATTTATGGTATTTCTATTTTAACCCATTTAAATGAGCATTCCCATTTTTTATGGATGGAGGAGTTTCAGAGAATATTAAAACCGGGTGGCTTACTATTACTTACCACCCAGGGGTTGTCCTTTAAACATAAATTAACCTCTCGGGAAAAAAGAGATTTCGACCAGGGTAAGTTGATTGTCAGATCTGCCGTGAAAGAAGGGCATCGTACCTTTTCCAGCTTTCAGCCGGTGTTATTTATGGAAAAATTATTACACACTTTTGAGGTTTTAAAGCAGATTATTGCTGAAGGGGAGGAAAATGTTCAGGATGTGTGGATAGTAAGAAAGATTGTTAACTAAAATAAACATGTTATGAAAAGTTCATCTGTTTTTTTCAATTGGGGCTTTATATTTTCTATGTTAATATTACCCTGTTTTACTGAGGCTCAAACAAAAGGAATCGTTTGGGAATATCAAATTGTTACAGCTGTTGAAAGTGTTATACCCGGCGGATTGGGAAGATCCAGACTGTTGTTAAGTGACGATGGGGGTGTGCTGCAAGAATTCAAAATGGAAAATTTCTTTAGTCTGGTTGGTATCAATTTTAAAAATATCAAGTCCAATGACTTGTTGGTAGTTCAAAAATTTAATGAACTGGGAGAAGAAGGCTGGGAATTGACTGAAACCGTATCTGGGGTTTACAGCAAAAGTGATGTTAGTGTCACAGATTCCAAATCAGGCGTTGGAACCTCCTCCAGTGGGGAAGGTATATTTATAACGAGATATATCTTCAGAAGACAAAAAAACAGATAACCATAAATCCAAAAATGTATTTTTGTGGTTTAAAAGAGTATAAACTAAAAAGAAAATGAGAAAATCAACCTTATTATTATTCATGGTAACTTTTTTAACTGGGACTTTAATTGCTCAGTTTTCTTTGCCGCAATTGCCTTATGCTTATAATGCGCTGGAACCTGTCATAGATGCTCAAACGATGGAAATTCATCACAGTAAGCATCACGCGGCTTATATTAATAATCTGAATAACGCCGTTAAAGGTACACCAGCTGCTGAAATGAGTATTGAGGATATTAATAAAAATATTTCAAAATATCCGGTGTCAATTAGAAATAATGGAGGCGGGCACTTTAATCATTCCTTATTCTGGTCTGTTTTAACTGCTGAAAAGGGAACAATGCCAAATGCTGGTCTTAAAAAGGCAATTGAAAAACAATTCACTTCCATTGATAGTCTTAAAAAGTTGATGAATACCGCTGCAGCAACCCGTTTTGGTTCTGGCTGGGCCTGGTTGATTGTAACACCTGATTTTAAACTTGCGGTTTGTTCTACTCCCAATCAGGATAATCCTTTAATGGATATTGCTGAAGTTAAAGGTACCCCGATTTTAGGTATTGACGTATGGGAACATGCTTATTACTTGAAATATCAAAATAAGCGTCCTGACTATCTGTCAGCTATCTGGAATGTTGTTAACTGGACTGAAGTCAGTAAAAGATATGATGCGGCAATGCCTCCTAAAAAAAGTATATGGGAACAATGGCCTGCATTGAATAGCTTCCATGGGGTTATGGCTGGTACATTTCATCCCAGTGAAGAAGGTAATTTAAAGCCCATTAAGACCAGAAGTGCTGAAATGGTTTCAAAAGCACAGACTTTAACGACTGAAATGATTCCGGAAGATTTTGCAACCCCTGCAATAAAAGATGCCTTGACAAGGCTGGTAGCGGGAAGTAAGGAATTGGACACTTTAGTTAAGAAAAAGGCAAAAGATGCCGTAATTACTCAGAAATTAGCGTCACTACATGACGTTTTTCACGAAATTGTCGGTTTGTGTAAAGACAACCATTAATTTATACCTTTTATTTTTTGTTTTAAAGAGGCTGTCTAAAATGATTGCCTCTTTATTTTTTAGCTCCGGGCATTATAAATTGAAGCGTTAGAATAACTGGAAATACTAAAGGTTCATGCACAAAGATGAATATCTTTTTTCCTGATAATACTTGAGTCCATACAGGGTATCTTAGGATAAAGATATCTGTCGAATGGCAAAAATAATTTCAGATGTTAATTTATAGAAACGAAAGGCATCGGATTAATAAGAAATGCCATTTGTGTCAGCAAGTTGAATCACAATTTTTCCGGCATTATTCTTTCGGAAAGTATTCACTAAATTGAGTAATAAGTCAACATCTGAAAGTTGTGAACGCAAAATGGGAAGATGGGAAAAATCAGATGGCGTATCTTTAAATTTCACCGCTTCATTCTGAACATCAAAATACCCATAGTCACCATCTGCCAGTGCATTGTTTCGGGTTAATTTTTTTAATTCTTCAACAAAAACCCTGGCGGTTGCTGCAAATTCAGGTTTATAGGCTATAAATCCCCAAATAGAACCAGCAGGAATTTTTTGCAAGTCTTTTTGGATCAGGGATATACCGTGTGAACTTTCTAAAAGCAATTGATAATTAGCCTTTTGAACTATTAATTTCCCAGGATTTCGAATAATATTCTGAATGTCCACATCAATGGGCCAGGTACCCTCTGTTATCAGTTCCGAAACGGCATTCCCTTTTGCAATAGCTGCAGTGCCATCGCAGCCCCCTTTTTTTTCAATACCAGAAATATTTAATTTCAAAAAAGTGGGTGTTTGAGACCATTCCGTTTTTACTGTATAATTTCCACAGGATTGTTCTTTCAATGTTTGAACGTTAAACTGTAGGTAACGACCTGATTTAGAAAACTTTTCCACATAACTTAAAGCAAATTCCCTTTCAATATTTGCTACTATAATAGCGGGTTCCAGACTTTCCCTTTTGCAGGTCGTCGTACCTAACAGCACAAAAAATAAAAATATATAACTATGACGCATATTCATTTTTCTACGTTTGGAAACGATTGAATTAAAAAAAATGCTGCCTGCTGAAACAGACATATTTACTAAAATCTATCTGATGGTAACCTAAAGTCCCTCAGCTTGCTTATTTTTGCATCATATTTTAACATAGTTGAATTTTATTTAAACGCCAATATGAAATTTATCAGAAACTTTTGTGTCATTGCCCATATTGATCATGGAAAAAGTACCTTGTCTGACCGATTAATGGATTTTACGCATACTATTGATAAACGCCAGATGAAAGATCAGGCATTAGATAGTATGGACCTTGAGAGGGAGCGAGGCATAACCATTAAAAGTCATGCTGTTCAAATGTATTACCCTCATGATGATGGAAACAGATATACTTTTAATCTGATTGATACCCCGGGTCACGTGGATTTTTCTTATGAAGTTTCCCGTTCTATTGCAGCCTGCGAAGGTGCTTTACTGCTCATTGATTCCACGCAGGGTATTCAGGCACAGACCATTTCAAATCTTTATCTGGCCATTGAGCATGATTTAGAAATTATTCCTATCCTGAATAAAGTGGATATGGAAAATGCAAATATTGAGGAGGTAGCTGATCAGGTTATCGATTTAATCGGGTGTAAGCGGGAGGATATTATACTTGCCAGCGGAAAAACAGGTATCGGAGTACCTGACATTATGAAAGCAATTGTAGAACGGATACCTGCTCCCAAAGGGGATGCAGAGGCACCTTTGCAGGCCCTGATTTTTGATTCTGTTTTCAATTCTTTCCGGGGTGTTATCGCCTATTTCAGAATTATGAACGGCACCTTGAAAAAAGGCGATAAAATTCGTTTTTTTTATGGCAGCCGGGAATATCTTGCCGATGAAATTGGTATCCTTCAGATAAATCAGATGCCGAGAGATGTGCTTAAAACAGGCGATGTGGGTTATGTAATAACCGGAATTAAGGAATCAAAGGAGATAAAAGTAGGAGACACCATTACACACGTTGAAAGACCTTGTATGGAGGCTATTCACGGTTTTGAGGAAGTAAAACCTATGGTATTTGCAGGTATTTTTCCTATTGATAATGATGACTTTGAAAATTTAAGGGATAGTTTGGAAAAATTACAACTGAATGATGCCTCGCTGGTATTTGAAGCGGAAACCTCTCAGGCCCTTGGATTTGGTTTCCGTTGTGGATTTCTGGGTATGTTACACCTTGAAATTATTCAGGAAAGATTGTCCCGGGAATTTAATATGGAGGTAATTACTACCGTCCCCAACGTTTCTTATACCGTTTTTACCACCAATAATGAATCGGCAGTAGTACGTACCCCGTCTGACTTGCCTGATCCTTCCAGAATAAATAGGGTGGAGGAACCGTATATCAGAGCTCAGATTATAACAAAACCAGATTATATCGGACCTATTATGAATCTTTGCCTTGACAAAAGAGGCATTCTTTCCAGACAGGTTTATTTAACACCATATAGGGTTGAATTAAGTTTTGAGCTACCTCTGGCTGAAATTGTTTTTGATTTTTATGACCGGCTAAAGTCCATTTCAAGAGGGTATGCCTCTTTTGATTATGCACTTATTGATTATCGGGCATCGGACCTGATTAAGCTCGATATAAAATTGAATGGTGAAAATGTAGATGCTTTAACGGCACTCGTTCACAGGGACAAGGCAGACTATATTGGACGGAAAATATGCAAGCGGTTAAAAGATCTTTTGCCTAAACAACAATTCGTTATTGCTATTCAGGCAGCAATTGGTGCAAAAGTAATCGCCAGGGAAACTATTTCTGCCCTTCGAAAGGATGTCACTGCCAAATGTTATGGCGGGGATATTTCCAGAAAAAGAAAGTTATTGGAAAAACAAAAAGAAGGAAAAAAGAAAATGAGACAGATTGGATCTGTTGATGTACCTCAAAAGGCATTCCTGGAAGTTTTGAAATTAGGGAATGATTAATTTCCTGCAACTAATTTTCTACCATGAAAAAATGGGGTATATGTATCTTCCTTGCTATACTGCAAGCTTGTTTGCCAAATGCGTCTGAGGAGCAATCAGTTGAATGGAAAAATGAAAAAGCAGCCCCGGAAAAAGTAGTGGATTTCCAACAACTTACCTGGAAAGACCTGGATAGTTTAAAAGTTTCTTATTATTTCGATGCTGATTATGGCGATTATTTAGGTAAACCATCTTTTTCAGAAAAAGTGAAAGGCTGGGACGGAAAAAATGTTTCCATTGAAGGTTACTGGATACCGGTTTCTGAAATTGGCGATAGTACTGTTTCTGTCTTGTCAGCCTTACCTTATGCCCAATGCTTTTTCTGTAGCGGCGCAGGTATCGAAACCGTCATGCAGATAAAGGCAAATAAACTATTAAGAAGGATGGATACCGACGAAAAGGTTGCTTTAAAGGGCAGGTTCATGCTAAACAGGGATAATCCAATGGAACTTTATTATCAGTTAGTTGACGCCTCCGGAAATTAAAAAACCGCCATTAAAATATTTAATGACGGTTTTTTGTTTTTTTCAAGCCGGAAGTAACTTAGAATCTGCGGGATGAACGCTGAAAAGAGTTCATTGTCGCTATAATAGTACCTCCCAAAGCAAAAGAAGCAAAAGCTGTGTAAATAATTAACATGACCTTTAGTTTTTAATCGTTAATGATTGCGGAAAATCCGCGTTCTAAGGAGTCATGTTCATGGAGATCAAAAAACGCAAGCATTCAGCGTGACTTTTCACTTTTATACCTGCTTTCAATAATGCAATAATAGGAATATATTTTCAATTGAAGAAATAATTCCAGAAAAAAAATAGCATAAAAACAAATTTTTTGTGTTAAATATGTAATTTATTGATTATTAGTTGAATTGACTTTTTTTCTTGAAAGAAGCATTTTGTTCTTTAACCCAACTTCTTAGTTTTGTTTCCAGCATGTCAACTTGTTCTTTCCACTGTGGATTGAGTTCGAGCAGGGCAGCTATTTTAGCACATTCAATGGGAGAGGCAATACCTAAGAGATATTTTTTCAATAACCCGGATTTAAAAAAACTTTCCTTATCCATTTTCCTTTACATTAAAAAATATTTTCAGACCAATTCCAATAAGGTAATCTCTGGTAAAATACCCACTCTGCCGGGGTATCCTAAATGGCCTAATCCTCTATTGACATAAAGCATTTGATTTTCCTTTTTATATAAACCAGCCCATTGTTTATATACGTATTGAATGGGACTCCACTGAATGAATCCGGGTATTTCCACGCCAAATTGAAAGCCATGGGTATGTCCAGAAAAGGTAATGGCTATATCTTTAAAAGCGGTAACAACCTCATGTGACCAGTGGGAGGGGTCATGGGATAAAAGGAGCTTAAGATGGGTGTTTTCAACACCAGCATACGATTCTTTTAACTTACCATATTTAGGAAATCTCATGTGAGTAGAGAAGTTTTCAACACCCACAATCCCTATTTGTTTTCCATTAACTGAAACGATCCTGTTTTCATTGGTTAATAACTGCCAGCCAAGCTCTTTATGATATTGTTTAAGCCGATTTAAATTTTCCTGTTTCTTTTCCTGGCTTTCCCATCGAACATAATCACCATAATCGTGATTACCCAGAATAGAGAACACCCCGTATTTTGCTTTTATTTTACTCAAAACAGGAAGCAGAGGTATTACTTCATCTGCGGTATTATTTACCAGATCTCCAGTGAAAAAAATCAGGTCAGGATGCTGATTATTAATTATTTCGACCGCTTTATTAACCTCTTCAGGGTATAAGAAACTTCCGGAGTGAATGTCCGAAATCTGGATGATTTTTAGGCCGGTAAGTTCTCCGGGTAATTGGTCTATTTTGATTTTAGAATGACGGAGCTTGAATCGGTAGGCATTCCTGAACATACCATAAGTGAGGCTTATGAGGGGTATAGCGCCAATAAAAAGACCAAACTGACTTAAAAACCTCGATCTCGATGGGTTAAATGCCTGGGTTGGTTTAAAATAATCAATAATCCATTGAAATCCTCTGAAAATATCATCGATAAGCAGGAAAGGAAGAATTAAGAACTTTGAGAAATAAGTTATAAAAATGAGGGATCTTAAAATGGTCAGGGTTACTTTGTCCCAATCTTCCAGCAAACCTGACGTATATGCCAGGGTAAAGGATATCATGAGGATATTGACGCTGAAAAATATAATTTTAGACCAGGTTTTTACAGAGACAGTACTATTTGAAATAACGACCTTAAGTGCCTGGTAAGCATATAAGTCTATGAATATCAGAAAAATAATCAGAAAAAGGGTGCGCATTTTTTATTTATTAGCTTTAGCATAACACAACAACTATGGGAATGGTTTATTTAATGTAAAATGAATTAACTTTGTTTTAAAATTCCATTGGCATCAACCACTTGTAATGGCTTTGATTAAATTACTGAATCTGTCTTTTTTGATGTTGTTCCTTATCTTTAAGGTTTCTGCACAATGGTCTAAAACCATCCATCAGGCTGTTGATTTACCTGATACAGTCAGCCGGTTTTCTATTAAATCAAACTTTCCAATGGATACTGTTTTTTGGGTTGGAGCCGATGTTATCATTGAAACCAGCGTTTCCATTGATGGTTCAAAGGAATCGGTATTCAATTATATGATAAATTCTATACGTTATAAATGGGAAATAATGGTTGAAAAGGATTGTATATTAAAGCCTGTTCAGTTTCCCTTGCCTAAACTGGAAGGTATTATTGAAAAGGTTCTTCTCAAAATATATGTTCCTGAATATTTCAAAACTGACCTCAATCATTTTTTTACCTTAGCTGGTACAAAGAATTAAAAGACATTTGCTGCAGGATCTGAATATGATAAAAGAAATCGAAATAGGTGTTTCCTCCGAATTTGCTTCAAACCCAGACGCTTTAAAGAATAGCATTGCTCAGACCTTAGGGTTGACTCAGGATGAATTTACCTATAAGATTTGCCGCCGCTCTATTGATGCCAGAGGAAAAAATCCACTCATCAGATATAAATGTCAGGTTTTTATTTCAGAACCCGAGCCGGTGGATATTGATTTTAATCCACAATGGCAGTCGGTTCATCAAAAAAAAAGGGTGATTATTGTGGGGGCTGGGCCAGCTGGCTATTTTGCGGCCTTACAATGTCTTTCCCTGGGTTTAAAGCCAGTTATCGTTGACAGAGGTAAAGATGTTCGTGCCAGGAGAAGAGATTTGAAGGCGATTCAACAGAATGGAATCGTAGATGCGGATTCCAATTATTGTTTTGGTGAAGGTGGCGCAGGAACCTATTCAGATGGAAAACTTTATACCAGATCGCATAAAAGGGGATCCATAGAAAATATACTTCAATTACTGGTTAAACATGGTGCTAATCCGGATATTCTTATTGACGCACATCCACATATAGGATCAAATAAATTACCCCAGATAGTGTCTAATCTGAGAAATACGATTGTCAGTTTTGGAGGAGAAGTTCACTTTGAAGAACGGGTTATAGATTTTATAAAAAAAGAGGAAAAGATAGTAGGGGTAATTTCTCACAACGAAAAGGCCTGGGAGGGTGATGCTGTCATATTAGCCACCGGACACTCTGCCAGAGATATTTATTATTTGTTAGCCAGACATCATATTTTAATTGAGCAAAAACCTTTTGCCCTGGGTGTCAGAATAGAACACCCCCAACCTTTAATTGATAAAATTCAATATGGAAAAGAAATTCGTCCTGAATCCCTTCCTGCTTCCAGCTATAAACTGGTCACTCAGGTTGAAAACAGAGGTGTTTTCTCCTTTTGCATGTGTCCGGGAGGTTTGATAGTTCCTGCCTCCACAGCTCCCGGCGAAATTGTGATTAATGGGATGTCTATGTCCAGAAGAGATTCCCCATTTGCAAATGCCGGAACGGTGGTAGCTATTGAGCCAGAGGACCTGAAACAATACAGGGATAGAGGGGTATTCGCGGGGTTAGCTTTTCAACAAGAGGTGGAACAAAAAATGTTTAGTGTTACCAATGGCACCCAAAAGGCACCTGCCCAGAGGTTAACGGATTTTCTTAACGGGAAATGGAGCGATAATCTGCCAAAAAGTAGTTATATTCCTGGATTTACCCCTTCATCGTTACATACCTTACTTCCCGATTTTATTTATCGGAGACTTAAAAAAGGCGTACAGGATTTTGGAAAAAAAATGAATGGATATTATACTTCAGAAGCCGTAGTTGTGGCTATTGAAAGTCGAACCAGTTCACCGATTCGAATTCCAAGGGATTCAAAAACTTGGATGCATCCTCATTGCGAAGGTTTATTTCCATGCGGTGAGGGTGCGGGTTATGCAGGGGGTATCCTTTCAGCAGCCATGGACGGCCAAAATGTGGCAAGAGCCATCTTTAATTATTTAAATAAAAACGAAGGACTATGAAAGATATTTTTGATTTGACCGGCAGGATATTTATATCATTTATCTTCTTTTTTGAGGCTTATGATACCTTGTTTTTTTATAAGGAAACCAAAAAGCAGATGACTGCATACGGACTCTTATGGCAACAGGATTTTCTGATAAATGCAGCCATTTTTTTACTCATTACTGGCAGTCTGCTCATTTTATTGGGATACAGACCTTCCTTTGGTGCCATTCTTTTACTACTTTACTGGCTACCTGTAACTTTTATCCTTTATCCGTTCTGGGAAGCGGAATCCGCTGTGAGAAGAGATATGTCTGTACATTTTATGAAAAATATAGCCATTTCTGGTGGCTTATTTCTGGTTTTGGTTAACGGAGCTGGCCGGTGGAGTATGCGCAGACTCTTTGCTACCAGTTATGTCCGTTAAAATTTTTTAAATATAAAATCAAGACAAAGTGATTCAAGCAGTTATTGTTGAAGATGAGTTGAACAGCCGAAATAATCTGAAAAATTTGCTGGCTCAAAATGCTGATTATATTGAAATAGTCGGAGAAGCGGAAGGAATTGAAGAAGCGGTAGTGATTTTTAAAGGTTTGACTAAACAGCCAGATGTAGCTTTCCTCGACATTAATCTTTCTGATGGGTTGGTTTTTAATCTGCTTAATAAATTAAGACCTTTTCAGTTTGAAATTATATTTGTTACCGCTTTTGAGGAATATGCAGTAAAAGCCTGTGAATATAGTTCCATTGGATATATTCTAAAACCCATAGATCCTGATGCATTAAAAGAGGCCATAGACAGGATACCCAAAGCTGGAAAAAATCAGATAGAAAAACGATTAGAAATTTTTAACAGCCATTACAATAATCCGAATGTATTTTCTAAAATGAGTATCGCCGCTGTAGATGGTATTTATTTTGTTAATATAACAGATATTATAAGATTTGAGGCTGAAGATAATTACACCCATATCTTTTTGCAGACAGGTGAAAAAATTACCGCTTCAAAAACAATAAAAGCTTACGAGGAATTATTGGCTTCCTATAATTTTTACCGGGTTCATAAACGACATGTCATTAATTTGAATTGCATGAAAAAATATTTGAAAGGAGATGGGAATATTGTAATCATGGAAGATGATACCCAGATTGAGGTTTCAAGAAGGCGAAGAGCTTCATTTTTAGATAAATTGAGGGAACTTCAGGAAGGAAATTAAGGGCGAAACTTCATTTTCTTTGCATAATCATTTAAATTTATTATTTTTGTGGAACTACATTTTAATTTCCACAAACTATGAGAAAAAAAGAACTAAAATTAGAGGAGCTTCAAAAGAAATTAAAGGTCGTTAAAAATCAGGACCTTAAAAAAGTGACGGGTGGCAAACAAACCAGCGGCTCGTGGAATAATGGTTGTGGTGGTATCATACCCCTGTAATTATTATTCCGTTTTCTTTTAAGGGCTGTAATTTTTTAAGTTACAGCCCTTTTCATTTCGATAAAAATTTACTGAAAATGGATTTGTCCCGATTAAATCTGCCTTCAAGTGACCAGCTAATTGTTTCATTTTCCAAGTGTAAAAAGGTCGAGGATAGATTTTACCTGCTTGACAGATTATTAGCTCAATTAGTATATACAAATATTAATGAGGCAGTTAAATATATTGAAAAATTAAAGAAGTTACATAGTTACGACCTGGATGCCTCTATAAACCTGGCCTATTTCTGGTACAAGGCGCTGCTGGAAAATCAAAAATATCAATATAAAAAGGCAAATGATAATTTCTTAAAGGCAGTTAAATACGCAAATGAAAGTAATGATGCACATGTAAAAGCTTCCCTGATGATTGATCAGGTTGGTACGTGCATCAATTTAAATAAAATGGATGAGGCAGAAGTACTCATTGAGAAAGCAAAAAAAATCTTAAAGAAACATCCTTCCCCTCCGTTAAATGCGCGGATAATTAGCAGAGAAGCATTTATACAATTACATTATGCCAATTACCCACGTGCCATAGATGCTTTTTTAAAAGCCAGTAAAATAATCAGGAATTTTCCATCCCATGAAGTAACACATAAGGATTTGTTTTTTTTACAAATCATCCAGGCAGGCCTTGGAAATCTTTATGAAATCATTGGGGAAGCGGATAAGAGCATAGCCGCTTATCAACAGGCTATTGAGTTAGCTGAGGTTTCAGGGATAAAAACCCGTTTGTCCTGGCTTTGTTTATTTGTGGGTAAGGGATATCTGGTATTGTCAAATGTAGAAATGGCTTCCTTATTTTTTGAAAAAGTACTACATATTAAGGATGATGATAACTTGTTATCGAGGGCAAGTGCTTATGCAAATCTAGGATATGTAAAATATCTTCAGGAAAATTATGATGAAGCATTAAATCTCTTAGCGCAGGCTGAAGAACTTTTTTTAGCGGTTGGAGAGAAGGATTCGGAAAATCTGGTTTCTATTGAAATTTGGAGAGGTCAGATTGCCTGGAAAAAAAAGGATTTGGAAATGGCTGAATTTTACTTCCTTCACGCATACACCATGGCTTCAAAGTCTGCAAATGTTAGGAGATTAGCCTTTATTTGTAAAGAATTGGCCGCCATTTATGCTGCATCATCCGTATTTAAACTAGCTTATACCTATGAAAAATTACACGCTGATTTTACAGCAAAATATGTTTCAGCATTAAACCAGCATAAAATCTGGGAACTGGAGGCGAAATATAATTTTGAACGAAGGAAACAGGAGGCTGAATTATTAGTTCTTCAAGCCAACAGACTTCAGTTAAAGGCATTAAGGGCTCAAATGAATCCTCATTTTCTTTATAATGCCTTGAATAGTATCCAGCATTATATTACATCAAATGACATGACACATGCTGCAAAATACCTGGCTAAGTTTGCCAAATTGATGCGGCAAAGCCTTGAATATTCTGATGTTGAGGTTATTAGTCTGGAAAAGGAAATTGAATTTTTAGAAAATTATCTTTTTATAAATGAAAAATTAAGGTTTGGCAACAAAATGTCTTATAAAATAAAAGTAGAGGATGATCTGGAGGAGGACTTAATTGGCGTTCCAGCTATGATTATACAGCCATATCTGGAAAATGCAATTGAACACGGTTTACGTTCTATAAAAAATGGGTTTTTAGGCGTTCATTTTCAATTGTTTAATGATCAATGTATCCTATGTACGATTGAGGACAATGGTATTGGGCGGGAAAAAGCCATGGCATTGCAAAAGGAAAATTTTAAATACCAACACCATAAATCCAAAGGAACTTTAATTACAGAACAGCGACTCAATCTTTTACATCATTCACTGGGTACACAGGCAGCTGTAAAAATAATCGATTTGAAGGATGAATCTTCTGGTCGGCCTTTAGGTACCAGGGTAGAAGTTTTAATACCTGTAATGGATCTGGACAGATAATGCCTTCATGAGTCCATTTTTAGATGGGCATGATATATGGATAATTTTAATAAATGAAAAATACCATTTACCCTTCGTTTGATACCGTTTAGTAATTGATATAGCCATATTGTATTCGAATGTGGGTTGTGAAAGGTTTTGACCTAAAATATATATGGTAAAATGGTTACATTTGAGCTGTAGTTTTCTCATAGTATTTCGTAGCTCCTGTGTGCATCGGTCTCCCCCGAACAGGAGCTATCTTTTTATGTCGCCAAGTATTTCAAAGGCGGTAACTGTTTTGTTACCATCTTCATCTAAAGCCATAAGGCTATGTTTTCCCGGTTTAGGCTGAAGGGTAATTTGATGATAAATCCGGGTTTTTCCGATATATAAACTATCGAGATGCCAGAAAACCGTTTTCTCCGGTATTTTATGAGCCAGTTGAAAAACTGTTTTTGAGGTGGTTCCATCCAGATTTCTGGGTACCTTGATTTGCGTAAATTCCCTGGGATAAATCCATTCCATCATGCGGTCTTCATTGGTTGAGAAGTTTCCTGATTTGCATAAAGGATGCCATTCAGGCAAAGGTAAATAAGCCGGATTGTTTTTCCGATAATAAAATGCTTCCAGGGGCGGAAGGACAATCCGGTTTTCAGTAATTACTTTATCATCATCCAGGCAATCGATATGAACCTGAAAACGACCATCTTCCGTCAGGAATACTTTTTTATGAAAGGGACAAATATCGCTTGCTTTTATAGAAACGGGTGTTGAAATAATTTCTTTTGGGCAATAAGGACCAGCCTTCCAACCGGTTAATTTACAAATATCAAGCTGGTGAAAATCGGCAGCAGGCACGGGGAAACGTTTGCCTTTTTCCGGTAATTCATTAAAAAGGTTAAAAAGAAGAGGAGCAGCTATTTTAATACCTGTTAATCCTGGTTTTCCTTCACCGCTGGCATTTCCAACCCAGACACCTACACAATAGGAGGTGGTTGTTCCAATGGCCCAGGCATCTCTAAAACCAAAACTGGTTCCTGTTTTCCAGGCAATTGGCTGGTTTCCGGGAAATTGCTGCCAAATGCCCTCTTCATCGGGCCGTTTCAATGCCGTCATTGCCTGAAAAGTACTATAAATTGCGGAAGGTTGAAGTATTGGCCATTGTTCTTTCCATTTTGAATCTCTGGTGCCTGTTTTATTCAAATACCATGCTGGATGCCAGTTATAGTAGGGTTCTTTTGTATTACCCGGGGTATAAAAGAGTAAGGATCGGGCCATAGCACTGTAAATACCGCATAAATCCCACAAATTAACTTCTGCTCCTCCTAGGATTAAGGATAATCCATAATGGTCGGGTGAAAAGAAGAGGGAGCGAATGCCCATGTTTTTTAACTGATTGTGAAATCGTCTGACATCATAATGTTTGAGTAATTCAACAAAGGGGATATTTAGTGATCTGATCAGCGCCTGATCGGCTGCAATGAGACCATTATAAGCCTGATCAAAATTTACGGGTCTGTATCCTTTGTAACTTAAAGGTACGTCACTTAACCACGATGAAGGTAAAATCAAGCCTTCCTGAAGGCTTAATGCATAAAGTAGCGGTTTTAAGATACTTCCGCTACTTCGATTTGCAGTGATCAAATCGACTTGCCTGCCATGGATGTTTAACGCATTGGTTGAATTCCCTATATAAGCTAATACTTTGCCACTGGAAACTTCAAGTACCAGTACGGCAGCATTTTGTATGCCACTGGCTGATAATTGTAATTGATAAGTATTCAGCCGATCCTGCAATCTTTCCTGTAAATCAATATCGAGCGTCGTGTTTTCAATGCCCCCTTGCTGATCGGAAAAAGTTCTGGCCAGCAAGTGATTAGCCAGCTGAGGAATTGGGAAAACGCGATCAGGTAAAGGTTCATCTATAGCTAACTGCCATTTTTCAATATCAATAATTCCCTTTTCCAATAAGTGTTTTAATAGTCTGTCCCGCTTCTTTTTTAGTTTTTCCCTGTTTCTACCCGGATGGATTAAACCAGGACTATTTGGCAAGACTGCAAGGAGACAGGCTTCCGACCAGGATATGTAGGCTGCGCTTTTTCCAAAATAACGCCAGGCCGCTGCTTCAATACCAACGACATTTCCTCCAAATGGGGCATGATCGGTATATAATTGTAATATTTCCTTTTTGGTATATTTTATTTCCAGTATGGTGGCTAAAAATAATTCTTTTATCTTTTGAGCATAGGTTCTGCGTGGATTTCCCAGGGCAAGACGAATGACCTGCATACTTAGCGTACTGCCTCCTCTCTTGTTTTCAGGATGATAATAATTGTATTTTAGAGCGGAAAGGATAGCCAAAAGGTCGATACCCCGATGGACATAAAACCGTTTATCTTCAAATGCAAGGAGCGCTTTTGTATATTTTTCTGATAAGACGACAGATGATGGAAACCGCCACTGACCGTCTGAAGCAATCCTGGCGCTTAACAATTGTCCATTTCTATCCGTTAAAACAGCTGCATAAGGAACCTTAAAAAGTGGCTGGGGAAGAGAAAAATAAAGGAATATCAAAGAAATCCATCCAGCCAGTATAAAAAAGTTAGGGGAGAGGATACGGCGAAAAGAAGCGAAAAGTAAAGAAAGTTTGGATGACAGCACGGGGTTAAAATAATAAAAAAATACGAATTAAATAAAAAATATGGTATTATATTAATTATTTAGATTAATTTTGTAAAAGGGTTTTTAAAAGTGATTACCCCATGAAAAGCCGGTATTTTTTTGCCTTTATCTTCGGAGTGTTCTTAACCTACTGTTCTTGCCATTCTCATTTGTTAATTGGCCTGTGTTTTACCTTCTTTTCTTGTTATTTTTTTATTTAATATTAATTTTTTTAAAATGAACATTTTTGTTGCAAAACTGAATTTTGACACTCAGAGCGAAGACGTGCAGCGGGCATTTGAAGCGTTTGGTGCAGTAGATTCTGCCAAAGTTATTATGGATCGCGAAACAGGCCGTTCAAGAGGCTTTGCTTTCGTTGAAATGCCTAATGATGACGAAGCACAATCTGCTATTGATGCGCTTAACGAAACAGAATTGGATGGTAGTACCATTGTAGTTAAAAAAGCGGAACCACGTCCACAAAAACCAAGAGGATTTGGTGGTGGAGACCGTGGTGGTTTTGGCGGTGGAGATCGTGGTGGTTTTAACCGTGGTGGCGGTGGAGATCGCGGCGGTTTTAGCCGTGGTGGTGATCGTGGTGACCGTGGTGGTTTCAATCGCGACCGTAACGACCGATTTGGAAACTCAGGATTTGATAACGATTACGGTCGTCGTTAATTCCTTCTTTTATAAAAAAGGCGGTTGTCTTCTGAACAACCGCCTTTTTTTATTGGCTACAGGTATCAGGCTCCTTTGGCAGCCAGATATCTTCTGTTTACTTCTTCCCAGTTAATAATAGTGAAAAATGCCTGTATATAATCGGGTCTTCTGTTTTGATAATGGAGGTAATATGCATGCTCCCAGACATCCAGTCCTAAAACGGGGGTTCCCTTTTGTTCTGCAATATCCATGATTGGATTATCCTGATTTGGTGAGGAGGAAACGAATAATTTTCCTGATGCATCTACACTTAACCAGGCCCAGCCTGAACCAAATCGGGTGGCAGCTGCTTGAGAGAATGCTGTTTTAAATGATTCCATGCCTCCAAGTTCTGCTTCAATGGCCTGTAAAACGGGAAGACTTTGGTCGGCGTTTGAATTTGGAGAAAGAATGGTCCAGAATAAATTATGATTATAGAAACCACCCCCATTATTTCGTACAGCCGGAGAAAACGTTGAAATGTTGCTTAATATGCCTTCAATATCTAAACCCGCAGCCGCTGTATTACCGTCTAAAGCAGCATTCAGATTGTTGGTATAGGCAGCATGATGCTTGCTGTGGTGAATTTCCATAGTTCTGGCATCAATGACAGGTTCTAACGCCTGATATGCATAAGGAAGTTCTGGTAATGAAAAAGCCATTATTGTAAATTTTAGTGATGAAATTAAGGATTAAATATAGCTTAAAAAACCTTATGAAAGGATAATTGGTTCAAACAATGACAATCATTATTGGGAAAAAAGGAACATTCAATTAAATTTGCCCAAAATTAATTTTAAATAAATAAGTCATGGCATTCAGACAAGAAAAGGATAGTATCGGTTATGTTGATGTACCTGCTGAGAGGTATTGGGGAGCCCAAACGCAGCGCTCTTTTGAGAATTTTAAAATAGGAGGACATTTGATGCCTGTCGAAATTATCCGGGCATTTGCCATCCTCAAAAAAGCAGCAGCCCGCACCAATAATGAGGCAGGTATCCTGGATGATGTTAAAACAAATCTGATCTGTCAGGTTTGTGATGAAATCAGTGCAGGTTTGCTCGATGATGAATTTCCATTAGTCGTTTGGCAAACCGGTTCAGGTACTCAATCGAACATGAATCTGAATGAAGTTATTGCCAACAGGGCTCATGTCCTGAATGGGGGTAGTTTGATGGATGCAAAAAAAATATTACATCCTAATGATGATGTGAATAAATCTCAATCGTCCAATGATACCTTTCCAACAGCCATGTCCATAGCTGCTTATACTTATCTGGTAAATCATACCATCCCGGCTATCAAACAATTACAGAAAACGTTGGATCAAAAAGCCAGGGATTTTGCAGATATCGTAAAAACAGGAAGGACCCATTGTATGGATGCAACCCCTTTAACTTTAGGTCAGGCTTTTTCAGCTTTTGTATCCCAGCTGGAGCATGCGGTAAATGCTATTTCACATACCTTACCTCATGTTTCTGAACTTGCTCTTGGCGGAACTGCCGTTGGAACAGGCTTAAATACCCCACCGGGTTATGCTGAAAATGTAGCTCGACATATTGCTTCTTTGAGTGGTTTGCCATTTGTAACAGCAGAAAATAAATTTGAATCCCTGGCTTGTCATGATGGTATTGTAGCAGCTCACGGTGCCTTAAAAACAGCTGCGGTAGCTTTAATGAAAATCGGGAATGATATCAGATTGCTCTCCAGTGGTCCCCGTTCAGGCATTGGTGAAATCATTATCCCTGCCAATGAACCTGGTTCATCTATTATGCCTGGCAAGGTGAATCCTACCCAATCAGAGGCACTCACTATGGCTATGGCCCAGGTTATTGGTAATGATGTAGCCATAAATATAGGAGGTATGAATGGGCATTTCGAACTAAATGTCTTTAAGCCACTGATCATTTTTAATTTTCTTACTTCTGCCCGATTGATTGCAGATGCCTGTTTGAGTTTCGATGAACATTGTGCCATTGGCATTGAAGCCAATCATGCCAGAATTAAAATGCATCTCGATAATTCATTGATGTTAGTGACTGCCTTAAATACGAAAATCGGATATGATAATGCTGCAGCAATTGCAAAAAAGGCTTATGCAGAAAATACAACCTTAAAAGAGGCGGCCGTAAGTCTGGGGCTTCTGACTGCTGCAGATTTTGACGCATGGGTCAAACCAGAGGACATGATTAGCGGGATGTAACCCGGTCTATACATTATCAAACATTTAACCTTTTTATAACAGACTGAATTTCATATTTTTAAATGATTTTCAGTCTGTTCTTATTTCGTTTTCCCCGAACACCTGTTGACCATAATCCAATCTATTTGCATATTGCAGTGTATTCGAATTATAATCCCTTGAACAAAAATGTAGCCTTATGCTTATCCTCTCTGTTTTAGTCCTTATTGTTTTTATTTTTCGTACTGACATTTTTGGATCAGCAAAGATGAGTCAATTCTAGTTATTGCTCAACTGCCTGGTATAGTTCGCGGGCTTGTTCCAGGCTGAGTTCACTGCCTAAAGCGGTTGAAATCACGTATAGTTGACTTCCCTGGACAATGACATAACGAAAATGATAAGTGGGTTTATCTCTTGGCACAAGTTCGTAGATAAACCCATTTTCATTTTCCTCCATGATACGGGTGAAATACACGTTGTTTCTAACATCCTCAATCTGTAAATATTTATTCCAGGCCAAATCATCTGATTCTGCAGGTAAATGCTGGACATTTATCTCAAACCACGATTTATCACCTTTGCCTTTTACGATGACTTCTGTAATATTTCCGACATTTCGGCGATTAATATCCACATCTTTTGGTATGTTTACATACAAAGGAATACCATAACTTAGCAAACTGGTGGTTCCTTTTTTGTGGGGAGCTTTGGCATTGCTGCAATTTTGCAAAAGTGCCAATGAAGCGAAAAGGATTAAACAAAAATTAATCTTCATGTTTTGTAATTTTGAACGTTGGAAACAAAAATAGCTATTTGGCTCGAAAATACAGGATTCTTAATTAATTCTAACAAAGGGCAATAAAAAACATGATAAAGAGACTCCTTATTCAAAATTATGCACTTATCGAAGCATTGGAACTTGAATTTCCTTCCGGTTTAACTATTATAACCGGGGAAACGGGTGCGGGAAAATCTATTCTATTAGGTGCCCTTGGTTTAATTATGGGCAACAGAGCCGATTCTCGTTCCTTATTCGATGAAAATAAAAAGTGCGTGGTCGAGGCATATTTTTCTATTGAAAAGTATGGTCTTGCTTCTTTTTTTGAAGCGAATGAAATTGATTATGAGGATGATTTAATTATTCGCAGGGAACTTACACCTGCGGGAAAATCTCGTTCTTTTATCAATGATACTCCCGTCAATCTTAAGATGCTACAGGACCTTAGTGCTGAATTAATCGATTTACATCAGCAATTTGACACTAGCGATATTCATGACCAGCTTTTTCAGCTTAAAATGGTGGATGCACTGGCAGATAATGCCCAGTTACTGCAAACGTACAGAAAAGAATACAGGGAATATGCTGCACTTAAAAAACAAAGGGATGAAATCATCAGCATGAGTCAGGCGTCTCAAAGAGAAATTGAATTTCTTAATTTCCAATGGGAGGAACTGGATAAGGCTAAATTGCAACTGGGAGAGGAAGACGCCCTCGAGGAAGAATTAACAAGATTGTCCCATGCCGAAGATATCAAAAGGATTTTAGGACACACTTTCAGGCAACTGGAAGAAAGTGAAACTTCTATTCTGGCTCAGTTGTCTGATATATCCCAATCGCTGGGTCAGGTTAGAAGATTTGATGATGAGGTTGGTCAAATTTATGAACGACTTGTATCCGCTCAAATTGAACTGCGGGAATTGACCAGGGATGTCGAAAATCGATATGATCGAATTGAATATGATCCGGAACGATTAAAACTGGTTCAGGAAAGATTAGATTTGTTGAACAGGTTGTTAAATAAACATCAGGTAGCTAACATAGGTGAATTAATAAAGTTCAGAGGGCAACTGGCTTCAAGATTAGAGAGTTTTGCCAACCGAAATATGGATATTGCTGAGATTGAATCCCGCATTTCAGAACTTCAAAACCATCTGGAACAGCAAGCAGATTTACTCCATCATCGAAGAGCAGGGGTTATATCTTCTTTTGAGGAAAAAATTCACCAAAGATTAGCGCTGCTGGCTTTAGAAAATGCAAGACTGGAGGTTCACTGCCAAACGTCTGATGAATTGGGGCCAAATGGTAAAGATGCTGTTTACTTTCTTTTTGCAGCTAACAGGGGAAGTAGAATGCTACCCATTAAAGATGTGGCTTCAGGGGGTGAATTATCAAGATTAGCCTTAGTTATTAAATCTTTGGTTGCCAGTGCTATTCCTTTACCTACCTTGATTTTTGATGAAATTGATGCTGGTATCTCCGGAGATGTTGCCCTTAAAATGGGAAATATTCTCAGAACCCTGAGTAATGAACACCAGGTTATTACCATTACCCATTCGCCACAGGTAGCAGCAAGGGCTGATACTCATTATTTTGTTTACAAAGAAGATACGCCCGATCGGACCTTGACCAGTGTTAAGTCATTAGATCTCGAAGGCAGAATATTTAGTATTGCCTCTATGTTAAGTCAACATCCACCCAGCGCTTATGCTATTGAAAATGCAAAAGAACTCCTGGGGCAATAAAATAGCTGGGAAATTGTATTTTTGTGACAATTTAAAAATAAAAAAATGGCAAATAATTTACTTGAAGGGAAGAGAGGAGTCATCTTTGGTGCCCTCGATGAAAAATCTATCGCTTGGAAAATAGCTGAACGGTGCGCCGAACAAGGGGCAAAACTTACTTTAACCAATGCTCCCGTCGCTTTAAGGTTTGGTGAACTGGATAAACTGGCAGAAAAATTGAATGCAACCGTTATTCCTGCAGATGCAACCAATGAAGAGGATCTGGAAAATTTATTCAGGAAATCTCAGGAAATCTTAGATGGCAAACTGGATTTCGTGCTTCATTCCATAGGTATGTCTCTGAATGTCCGGAAAAAAAGAGATTATACCGATTTGAACTATGATTATATGCTCAAAACGTTTGATATATCAGCCATTTCTTTTCATAAAATGATGCAAACGCTTTGGAAACTGGATGCCATGGCGGAAGGGGGATCCATTCTGGCGCTGACTTATATTGCCGCTCAACGTGTTTTTCCAGATTATAATGAGATGGCAGAAAGTAAATCCTTACTTGAATCTTTCGCTCGTAGTTTTGGTTATCATTGGGCGGTAAAAAATAAGGTAAGGGTAAATACCGTTTCTCAATCGCCTACAATGACTACTGCAGGTTCAGGCGTTAAAGGTTTCGATGTTTTCTTTGATTATGCTGATAAAATGTCACCTTTGGGAAATGCCTCTGCAGAATCCTGCGCTGATTATTGTGTATGTTTGTTTTCTGATATGACACGCATGGTTACAATGCAAAACCTCTATAATGACGGAGGTTTTTCAAATATGGGGATGAATCCGGCTTTATTGGATCTATAAATGCAGAAATCTTTCTTCATGTTTCTTCCATTGGCTATCTTATGGGTAGTCAATGGTGAATTATTTTCCCAACGCCCTAATTTTGGTGGTTCCGGAAGTGGGGGAGGCGGTGGTATGGGACGCTCTGGAGGTTCGGGCGGCGGTCAACGGGAAATTGAACCTGACACTTTTCCTATGTTTTATCATTTCCCCGGTGAAAAAAATAAAATGTATGCATTTGTGGATAGCAATCTGACGAACGATTTTCACCAGCACGACCCCGCCAGAAAAGAAAAGTTTGATTATTTTAATTTAGGTTTTCCCGGTTCCCCAGCTTATCCAATCTATTTTAAACCCATTCAAAGAAAGGGTTTTGATCTGGGCATTCATTCTTTTGACCTTTATTTGCTAACGGCAGAGAAGGTACCTGCCTATACCTTGAAAAGAGCATTTACCCAGGCGACTTTTTATCAGACCGGAGAACAGAATGATGGTTTTTTTGGTATTCAGTTTAGTCGGAATTTTGCAAATGGCATCAATTTTTCAATTGATTATGAGCGTCTGAACCAAATAGGTAGTTCCACTCATTTCAGTAACCAAAAAGGAAGAACTTCTTCCCTGGGGTTAAACTTTTGGATTAAACCTCCTAAAGGCAGGTATGAAAGCTATCTGATTATAGCCCAAAATGGAATTTTACAAAGGGAAAATGGCGGTATTATTAAACTACCTGACCCCGGTGCCGATTTTTTTTCTTTAAGCCTGGCAACCGTACAACTGAAAAACGGTGCGTCAGAATTAAAGCATAATGAATCTGCCATCCGGCAATATTTTACTATCCTTCCCCGGAAACCAATGCCTGTTGTCGTTGATTCAGCCTCCAGGGTAAAAAACGATTCTTTATTACCGCCACCCAGGTCAAATATTGCGATACAACCTGATACATCTAATGGCGAATATTTGCGCTTATTCCATAATTTAAGCTGGAAAAGTAGTAAATACCTTTTTTATGATGATCTTTTGACCGACTTTAATATTGAAAATTATTATAAATCCTTTTTTACAGATCCACGTGGTTTAAGGAACAGCATTCAGGTAAATACCCTGGATAATTCTTTATATGTTCAAACTCAGGTTGGCAAAAAATGGAGGTTTGATGTTTCAGCTGGTCTTTCCCAGCAATTGCATTTTTTAAAACTTGAGCCCGGCGATTCTACCGTTCATAATCTGGCTTTAGATGGTTCCTTTTCTCTGAAATATAGTGAAAAACTATCTTTAAGTGGTAAAGCAAATTTGCAGTTGCTTGATAACAGGGGTGATTATTATCTTTCAGGTGAAATGAAACTGGGACTTGGTAACCTGGGGGATATCCTGGTCTCTGGTATGAATCAACTGGCAGGACCGGACTTGATGCAGAAGCAATTTTTTGTATCCCAGCGTCAAATCTGGGACAATGATTTTAAAAAATCACTCACTACCCAGCTAGCCGGTGAATTAAGTTTAAAAAAAATAAGAAGTAATGTCGGTTTGACATTAACCTTAATTGATAATGCTGTTTTTTATAATGTCGATGGAAAACCAGCACAGTTAGATGCGCCATTATCCATTATACAGTCAAGTATCAAACAACAATTTAATGCTGGAAAATTTAGCTGGGAAGGGGTTCTTGTTTTTCAACTGGCTAACCGAACTGATGTACTGTCATTACCTCAATTATGGACCAGGCATACATTAAGTTTAAATACCCGATTATTCAAAGTGCTGGAATCGAGATTGGGCGCTGAATTCAGATTTTTCACCCCTTTTTCTACCTATTATTATTTTCCATTAACAGCCCAATTTCAATTGAGCAACAGTTTCCCTGCCTCTCCGTATCCATTAATGGATGTTTTTGCAAGTTTTAAAATTACCAAGTTCAGGATATTTTTAAAATTTGAAGATGTGGCAGGTACTTTTCTTCAGACCAGATATGCACAGGTATATCGTTATTACCTGCCCACAGGCGGACTCAGATTTGGATTTAAATGGCGTTTTTTGCAGTAGAAAATCAATGTTTTGGTTGTAGAATCCAGGAAATGGCGAAAGTGCCGGCAGCTAAAAGGACTGCCATTGGTGTACCGGGCTTCACAAGCATAAGTAAAGTGCCTAAAAATAAGAGAGCAAAAATTTGATTAAAATGTGCTTTTAATGTTGGTGGAAGAACATTTCCTTGCTTGCTTAAGGGTGATTTTTCAACTGTCAGGGCATTTAAAGATTTATTTAGACGAAAAATGATGACAGGAATAATTAATAGGGTAGTGATGATGGATATATCCAGCCATCCTAAGTACCAACCCCAGCCCTCATTAATTAAGCCGATTCCCGATAAGCTCAGGGCGACAGCACCAATAGGTATTAACCATTGAGCAAACAGAGCAAGTCTCCATGGCATTTTTCTTTCACTGACAGGTTTTTTTATGGCTGATTTTGCCATCAACTGGGCGAGAATGGCTCCTCCCCATAAAAAAATAGTTCCCAGTATATGTAATCCGTAAATCTTGTCGTGTAAGGTCATTTTATTAAATTTGATGCAAAATACAATTTGATTCTGTCAAGTAAAAACGAAACAGCTTAATCTTTTTTCCAGGCAATGACGGCTGCCAGAAATGCAAATACGCCCAGGCCATTGAAAGCAGCTGACAGGGAAAATAATTCACCCACCATGCCAATCAGGGGAGGACCCATTAAAAATCCAATGACACCTGAGGTAGCAATACCTGCAATACCAATTGTTGGATTTTCAGGTTTTTGCATGGCAGAGATAACGAATAAAAGAGGAACAATAATGGAGAATCCGATGCCGGTAAGAGAAAATCCTGCAATTACACCCGGGGTAAATGGAAAGCTGGCAGCAATAAACAAGCCAATGGATCCTATTAAAATACCGTAACGGACCAGTTGAATTGGATGGAAATGTTTTCTTATATAGTCACCCAGAAATCTGCCCCCTGCCATTGAAAAAGAAAATCCGGCATAACCAAGCGTGCTCCACATGATAGGAGCATTCAATTCATCTCTTAAATAAAGGGTACTCCAATCGGTGACAGCGCCTTCGCATACCATGACAATTAATCCAATAATCATTAATTTCAAAAGCCATGGCTCAGGTAAACTGAATTTTTTTTTGTTCATTTGTCTGGGTAAGGGTACTAAAACCAGAAAGAACCTGTAAACATAGGCGACGTATAACGCAATAAAAATGCCAACCGCAGGCAGATGAACAGTTAATGGAATTTCAGCAGTTGCGAAGAGGCCTGAGCTGGTTATGCCAACTACGCCACCTAAACTGTACATGCCATGACAGGTTGAAAGAATAGGTGTTTTTAGTTTATTTTCCATCTGACTCGCCGCGGCATTCATGGAGACATTCAACCAGCTGTTGGCCGTACCCATAAAAAACAAAATACTGGTTAAGGACAACTGACTGTTGGCAAAGGGAATAAGAATAATGCCCAAACACAGTAACCAGCAACTTACAGATATAACTATGGCAGGCTTCCACTTCTCGCATAAGGTGGCTGCAATTTGTGCACCTAGGAATGCACCCGTTGCCATTCCAAAGAAACAAAGGCCTAAATCACTTTCAGATAAGCCAAGTAAACGTTTAGTTTCGGGAATCCTGCCAATCCAATTTCCAAAACCGACACTTAAAATTGAAAATCCGAGCGTAATGGGAAAAAGGACGGGATTTTCCCTTCGATGACGCCAAATAACAAACATTTTTGCGCAAAATTAACCTTTCTGAATTTAATTCCAAGCATTATCATGCTAAACCAAGGTTCCCGTTTTATCGTTCTTTTGACTATGAAACCACTTTTAGAGAAAATAAATCCCGGGTTTGGAAATTCATTTACCTTGAGATCTTTTATTCAGTCTCCTGAAAAAGAAGGTCCCCATTGGCATTTTCATCCGGAATACGAAATTGTTTATATCAGTAATGGAAAAGGAAAGCGCCATATTGCCAATCATATTTCCTATTATTCAGAAGGGGATCTGATCTTCTTAGGTCCCAATTTACCTCATTTCGGATTCACGGAAGAGATGGCGTCAGGGGATATCGAGATAGTCGTACAGATGGAAGATGGTTTTCTGGGTGCTACCTTTTTTTCATTACCTGAAATGTCACTGATCCATCAACTATTTGAAAGATCAAAGAAAGGAATCATTTTTAAAGGGGAAACCAGAAAAAAGGTAGGCGAATTATTAATTTCTTTATTGGATGTTGATGGTTTTAATAAATTAATGGGCTTATTGAATGTGTTGCAATTGATGGCAACATCAGAAGAATATGAACTGTTACAAGTAGAAGGTTTTTCCCTGGAGGTCAACGCCCAGCATCTGTCGAGGATGGAATCTATATATAAATACGTAGATCAAAACATAGGAAATGAGATTCATTTAGAAACAGCAGCTGAAAAGGTAAACCTTTCTGTACCTGCGTTTTGCAGGTATTTTAAAAAATTAACAGGAAAAACTTTTTCCCATTTTGTAAATGAAGTACGCATTGCACAAGCTGCAAGTATGTTAAAAGAAGAGCATTTATCTATTTCAGATGTTAGTTTTGCCTGCGGATTCAATAATTTATCTTATTTTAACAAACAATTCAGAGAAATTACCGGATTTAATCCGAAAGCATACAGGGCCGCCAACAAAAAACTAATATCTGACCAATTATAAACCCATGAATTATTATCTGCGATCACCTTTTTATATTTATTTAATCACCCTTATACTGTCAAACTCCTTATTGCTTTCTTGTGTTAAGCCGGAAGTGAAGAATAATTTGTGTCAATCCTGGCAATATAATCTCGCCGCAACCAGAATTGAACTTGAAAACAGGGGTGTTGCCGATAAGACTAAAGAATTAATGGAAACCTGGATGATAGAAAAGCAGTTTACCGTGCTCAAATTCTCGGCAGATGGTACTTTTCAAATGAAATGGAGAGAATTATTAACGGAGGGATCCTGGAGGTTTAAGAAAAGAGGTAAACAAATTCAAATAACCATTGAAGACCAGAAACAATTATTATCTATTGACTTAATAAATAAAGACAGCCTGATTATGACACCAATTACAGATGAAGACGAATTCACCAGAGTCTTACTTCCTAAAAATTCATAATAACCTCTTCAAATGTTTTAGGCACGTCGATGGATTCTTTTACCTTTTCTGTTTTCAATCGGGGATTTAGAATCTTATAATCGACCTCATTGTATTCATATATACTCCAGTCATTATAAACATATTCCAGCGCGGTAAGACTTTCCACCCAGTCGCCTGAGTTCATATAGGTAACCTGTCCCGTTGATGTTTGTTCTTTTCTGAATTGTGCCTTGTGAATATGACCACATATCACATATTGACAACCCTGTTTTGATGCAACTTCAATGGCTGTCTGTTCAAAATCATCTACAAATTTCACTGCTTTTTTTACACTCTCCTTAATTTTTTTTGCAAAAGACAGGGGCGTTAAGCCAAGGGAAATTCTTATTCGATTGATGAAGCGGTTTAATACAATTAACCAATCATAGCTTTTTCCACCGATTTTAGCCAGAAATGGAGATAAATTAACAGAGAAATCAAAGACATCACCATGAAAAATCAAATATTTTTCCCCTTTTATTTCCAGTTCTAACTTATCACGCAAATGAATATTTCCGTTAGTGAAATCGGTGTAATGTCTCAGGGCATCATCATGATTACCCGTTAAATAATAGATTTGGGTTCCCTTAGCAGCCATTTTCAATAATTTTTGAATGACTTTAAGATGGTCAGCAGGGAACCAGTTTTTCTTAAATTGCCAGATATCTATGAAATCACCATTTAGTATTAGGGTTTTAGGTTTTATACTACCCAGGTAATTTAACAGTTCTTTAGCATGACATCCATAGGTACCTAAGTGAACGTCTGAAATAACGGCGATATCCAGTTCTCTTTTCATAACAATAATTAATGTTACAAAATTCAATAATTAGTGTTAAGAGAATGTAAATAGTGTATTATTAAATGATTAAAAAGAGAGCTTCAGACTCAAATTTGGCGTAATTCCCAACATTTGCAGTTCAGTACCTACCACTACTTCTTTTGAGGTAGGGGCTGATTTTAGCTGATATGGTAATTGGAAAATATATTGTCTGTATTTGACATTTTTCCTGTTGAAAAGGTTAAAAACAGAACCTTCCAAAGATAAATTCGATCTGTGATTCAATTTGAAATTTATAATGGCGCCTATATCAAAACGTTGATAATTATCCAGATAACTCAATCTATCTAAAGGGTTAATAACATCACGTCTATTATCTGGCATATTTGACATAGGGTTACCCGGATTCGTTTTTGGATTGGTTTGCATCCTTTCATTATTCTCTATAATTTTGGCCAGGTCCGTATAAGGCCTGCCACTGGTGAAATTATAGGTAACAAACAGGTCAAAAATGCCAAGATGAAGATTTCCATTAATCTTTAACTGATGTCTTCTATCGTTTGATGAAGGGAAAGGGATGCCATTTCCAATTTCTTTAAATTGATTAGTTGATTTACTCAAGGTATAGGCCAGCATTCCGGTAAAGTATTTCCCTGTATGTTGAATGAAAAAATCAAGACCCCTTGTAATTCCTTTTCCATTATAAAGCATGAATCCAGGTGGTCTTTGTGTACTGTCCGGATTATTAACATGGTTAACGGCCAGGGCTTGTTCCAGAACACCCTGGCTATTTTTCTGATAAAATTCAATATCAAATTCCCAGTTATCCCAGTTTGCTTTAATCCCAACCATTGAATTATTGCTGCTTAGCGCAGGAAATTGCTGGTTACTAAGGACCCAGTAACTATAATTCCTGCCATACCGGTCTTCATGATTTAATTGCCTTAAAAATTGATAGTACCTACCAAATGAACCTTTTAAAGTGAATGGAGAATTTAATTTACGATATAGGACATCAATACTTGGAGAGAAATAAAAACGCTGATGATATGCATTCAATCTACCACCAAGATTAAAAGTCCAGTCATTCTTGTGTTGGTTAATTTCAACAAAGGCAGCAGATTGCATGGCATTATTTTGACCAGTTAAGGGTTTAATCCTATCTTGTCGGATGTCATAAGCAACCTGATTATTAGTTGTTTGAAACCCATAAATCCAGCTTTGTTCCCTGGAGATGGAATATCTGCTTATCCATTTAAGTTCCTGACCGGCTACCTTGTTAAAGTGCGTATTTTCAAAATTAAAAATTTTATCAACTTTTTTATCCTCTACAAATTTGAAATCATTCTGGATGGATGTGTTATTTTGAAAGCTGGTGACGGACAAATGAAGGGAATGTTGCCAGTTTTTTGCCGGATTAAAGTTCCATAAAAGGGATGAACCCATATTATTCCAATCTGCCAGTTCCTGGAAATATTCCTTCCGATAATAATAAGATTTCCCAATTTCTGTTTTTATAGATTTATTGTAGGAATAATCCATTTCATCATAACCATAAAAAACAGCAATTTGCAACTTTTGTTTTTCACTGATTTCCCAGTTCCATTTACCTTGAAGATCATGGAATTTAAAATTCGGGTTGTAGGCAGAAATTTCTTTAGTTACCGTTCCTTTTGGATCAGGGGCTTTTACGACAGGTGTAACGGCTTGTTCCTGCAGAGCTCCAAATAAGCTGGAATTTCCAAGGTTTCCATAGGAGCTTCTGCCTGAAAATAAAATAGTTTGTTTGGGAGAAATATGTCCTTGAAGAACAGCCTGTGAGGTCAATAAATTACTGCTTAATTTACCAGATAGTTTATTATTTTCAGATGGTGACAGGGTATTCATCTCTATTACAGAGGAAGTTTTTCCGCCATAAGATACAGGCAAAGCATTTTTAAACAATTTTACTTCTTTGACAGCATCCGGATTAACCAGGCTAAACATGCCAGAAAAGTGGGTAACGTTGTAGAGCGTTATGCCGTCAAGAATTAAAAGATTTTCATCGCCATTGGAACCTCTAATCTTTAATTCGGCTGATAAATCATCATTAGATGAAATGCCCGGTAATTGTTGAAGGCTTCTGAGTACATCGTTTCCTGCTGCGAATGAAGGCATTTTTCGCCAAAAGTCCGGACTTAAATGAGTATGAATGGCATTTGATTTGTTTGATATACGAGGTATTGTGGCACTTATTTCTATGAGAGGCAAGGCACTTAATTTGGGTACTAATTTTAATACGAGGTCTTCTTTTCCGGATAAAAATTTTATGGTTCTTGATTCATAACCAAGATATCTGAAAGTAACAGGACTATTGGTTCTGACATTCAGGTAAAACCAGCCGTTTTCATCTGTGGTGAAACCTTCTCCTTTTTCACTCATAATATCGCCGAAAGGCAAAACTTCACCTGTCCATGCATCCAATAATTTACCTTTAATTCTGACAAAAGTAAGGTCAACCGGCGTTTCGACTATTGGTTCCATTCTTTTTCTTAGGAGAATTTGACCATCTATAGCCTGAAAATAGGATAATGGAAGCTCGGCACTAATGATATGCAAAGCACTCTGAATATTTTCGGCAGCCAGAATTTTTTTATTCAGGCTTAACGTTTTTACCAGTTCGGCATCATAACCAAAGGTTACATTGAATCTAACCTCAAGAAGTGGTAAAACCTTTTCGAGTAAAATCAATGGATTATTGGATTGTGCTTTCACAAAAGAAATGCGGACACCAACCATAAGCAGGAATAGAACAATGATCCTCTTACAGGATTTACATTTATTCAACATCTGATTTTTGTACCCAATATTTTCCATCCTTTTTTTCAGCTTTCAGGTTTAACGGCCACAAAATATTAAAAAGGGCAGATGTTACATTTTTATTGTTAAAGGAAGTAGTAATTATCCTTTTTTCTTCTGAAGCAGGCCATTCTATTTCCACATTAAATTGCCTGGAAAATTCCCCAAGTACATCCTTCAGCAATGCATTTTGAAAATAAAATGTACCATTCCTCCAGGTAGAACCTTCATTAACGCCAGTTGGTTGTACGTCCTGTAGTAATTCACCGGCAATTTTAGTTGTTTTTTTTCCTTTTGTCAGATAAACAGACTTAAAATGATCACTTACTTTCACTTTCCCCGTGTAGCAATATACGACTAATTTTTCATCCCTGCTTCTGACATTAAAAGTTGTACCCAGAACGGTAATAATCCCTTCTGAAGTAACAACCTTAAAGGTATTGCCTTTGGAAACCTGAAAAAAGGCTTCTCCGGTTAATCTTACCTTACGTTGGGTATTAAACCTGTTTCCGCTGTAAATAACGCTGGAACCAGCATTCAGGGTAACCTGAGATTGATCAGGTAAGGTTACAGTGACAATCTCCCCTTTTTCTGTATTATAGGTTTCAATCTGAGGTAAAAAGCCAATGATTAATAAAAGGAGGACAGCGGCAGCTGATGCTGCGTATGAATAAATGAATCTTAGTTTTCGTATCTTCCCATTACTGGTTGTTGCTTTATCGATCTTGTTCCAGATACCGTCGATGAACGTTTTATCAACAGGTTCATCTCTGGCGCTAAGGTGGGTTATTAATTTCCTAGCTGCCTCGGTATCTTTCAGCAGTTCAGGATGTTTCCTTATTCTTTCTTCCCAATAACCGGCATCCTGCCAGGAATTATTTTTGACCCAACGGATGAAGGATTCATCTTCTACAATTTCTTTAAATGAGGGTAACGGTTCTTCCATAGCTTATTGTGAAAAAAGTTCATCTAAATATTTCCTTCTGTTTTGTGCGTTGTAGATCATTTTACAACTTCCATTTCCACTTTGCATCATACTGATGCAGGTTCCGTCTGTATTGGTGGCGTCAAGATGACGACGATTTAATGCACAGTGTCCTAATTCATGAAAAATGACGTATTCTTTTTCGGTTAAATTTGCCTTTCCCCAAAATATACTGTCTATCAACAATTGTTTTGTCCCTGAAGTTGATTGGTTACATCTTCCTAATACACCATCAGTCTCTATATCAGTGATCTGGCCGGTTATATTTTTCATATTTATAAGTTGCCCTCTTGATGCCCCTTCCTGTTGAAATGAATCGAAGAAAAATTTTAATCTTTCATCTATGTCAGGGGTCGTTAAATTCTCCTCTTTCCGGCAGGAAATGAGGGTAAAAAACAAAAAGGATAACCAAAGGATTTTTCTCATTCAAATATATTGACAGTTTATTATAGGTTAATAAGTTAAAAAATAGATTTTTGTACTCATTATTCAGGTCATTTTTGAAAAATAAAAAATAAGTATAAAAATGGATATTAAGTTTTTCCTCAAAGATTCTAAGGCACGTGTTACCAGATTCCGGGCAGACTGATAATTCAGGCCCATAATTTCTATAATCTGATCATAATCCATTTCACTATAAAACTTAAGATACAATATTTCTTGCTGTCTGCTGCTTAATTTGCTGATTGCAGAAGATAGGGCTTCCGATTTTATTGCCAGTTCCTCCTTTTCAATCCAGGAATTTTCGACAGAAAAGGAAATACTTTCTTTAAGATCAGTATCAGGATCTAAAGTTCGGGTTTTATTATGTTTATTCAGGTCTTTAACTAAGCGACGCCTAAAGGAAACAAATAAATATTTTCTTATATGATCAGTTGAACCAATGGTTTCCTTAGTTCTCCAGAGCTCAATGAATAAATCCTGCAAACAATCTGCAATGAGATCTTTATCGTCGGTAAATTTCTTTCCATATTTGCATAAGGCATCTGCTTCATTTCGAAAAATCACCTCCAGGGCCTTTTTGTCTCCAGACTTAAGTTGTTGCCATAGTTGAGAATCATTCATTAATGTGTCAGACATAATTAAGTCGTCAGATAGTTGATTTTAAAAGGATTTGAGGTAAAATTAAATATTTTTCAAATAAAGTGAGTACAAATGTGGCAGGGATCACTTATCTGAATGTTACAAATAATATTCCAGAACACAAAACGTAAAATTATGTTAAATCAATGGTTGAAATTAGGAAGTTTGATGGCCATTTCAGGCGCACTTCTTTTTACATCATGTGAGCAAATGGATGCTGACATTGCATTAAGTGAAGACTTTAACCCAACTGAAAAGTTAGCCTTTGGTGTGGCAGGTCATGAAGGTGCAGGACCTATGGGTCATGGAAGAAGTGAAAAAGGTGGTCCGAGGGGTTTTGGGAAATGTTTTGAAATCGTTTTTCCGGTTACTGTAATCTATCCGGATAAATCAACCAAAGAGGTTGCCAGTAAGGAGGCTTACATGACATTGATTAAAAATTGGAAAGAGGCCAATCCCGAAAGTAAAGAAAGACCAACGCTCGCATTCCCTTTTGAAGTTACGCTGGAAGATGGCAGTACAGCTACTATTGAAAATGAAGATGGATTAAAGACATTAGCAATGAGTTGCCGTCCGGAAGGTGGACCAAAAGGAGGTATATGTGGCGATTGCTTCACTCCTGTTTTTCCTGTAACTGTTTCTTTTCCCGATGGTACATCAAAAGTGGTGGCTTCAGCAACAGCATTCAAAGCCAGTCTGGATGCATGGAGGGCAGCTAATCCAAGTGCAACAGGTCACCCCCAAATTGCATTTCCTTATTCCGTAAAACTGAAATTGGATAGTAGTATCGTAGTGTTAAAAAATGTGGATGAGTTAAAAGCATTGATGGCAGCGTGCAAAGAGGAGAGGCCTCACAGACCATCCTGCTTCAGCGTTGTATTCCCTGTGACAATCGTTTATCCGGGTGGAAAGGAGGAAAGTGCTGCTGATCAAAAGGATTTTGTTACAAAAGTCAGGGCATGGAGAACGGCTAATCCTACCGCGACAGGTCGGCCGGAAATGAAGTTTCCCTTAACGCTGAAACTTTCAGACGGCACGACGAAAGTGGTTAATTCTAAGGAAGATTTAAAAACAACGGCGAGGAGTTGTAAAAATTAATTAGGATTTTGTAAGATTATTAAGTTTTTGAGAGGCTGTCTGAAAAGACAGCCTCTTTTTGGTGTGTCATCAGCGTTCGGACATCTAAAGATCATTGGTGGTGCATTCTTATTTACCGAAATTGGTGCAATTGTAATTACCGATTACAAAACCATTTGTTAAAACCTTCTACAAACAGAACCTTGAATCAAAGCATTCTGAAAAAGGCGTTTGAGTGAAAATTGGTGACGTCTAAAGAACTGGCGCTTTCACTTTAAGGTTGTATTTAATCGTAATAAATATCATTTAACAACTTTATAGTTTTTTATAAAAATAATTATAACTTTGAAGCACCAAACCTATATATGAGCACAGAAGCGGAAGTAGCGTCCTTTTTAAAAGACTTTAATGAAAAAATGAAGTTTTGGGATGTGCTCTTTCGTGACGATAGAGGCAAAAACGCGCAGGCACTGGTGGATTTAGAACTTCGCCCCATAGACCGAGAAGTCATTTTGGAAGCCATCGAAACCAAAGATTACAGCGAAGGTCCACTAAAAGAGAAACAATACGGAGGTGCTGATATGTGGGTTTTTGGTAAAGCCATAAAGAAAAAGGAAGTGTACATTAAAATTACAATGGGAGCAATGGGAGGTAGTGTTATCTGCATTTCCTTTCATTTGGCACAGCACAAAATGAACTATCCTTTAAAATAGAACTGTATGAAAAGTCCTATCACCGGTAAGGAAATGAAATTGACGAAAGAACGCAGGTCAATGGATTTCAGAAAGGAAACCTTTGAAGTTATCTTTCATTATTATAAATGCGAAGATAGCGGTGAACAATTTACCACCACATCATTAGACGAGGTGAATATAAATCAGGTGTACAACCAATACCGGAATAAATTTAATATTCTTTTTCCTGATGAAATTATTAGAATTCGAGAGAAGTATGGTTTATCGGCAGTCAAGATATCGGAGATTTTAGGATTTGGCGTAAATACATACCGACTCTACGAAGCAGGCGAAATGCCCAGTGTGGCAAATGCCAAATTGATACAGATGGCGGATGACCCTAAAAAATTTATGGATATGGTGGAATTGTGCGGAACATTAGACGATAAAGCCAAAAACAAATACTTACAGAAAGGACAATTTTTGGCAGAAGAGAAGAAACGAAACATATTCAATTTGAATTTCAAAGAATATTTATTGGGTAACCGCTTAGCAGATATTTATTCAGGATACAGAAATCCAAACTTTGAAAAATTTACAGAAATGGTAGTTTATTTTTCCGACAAACTATCGCCATTTAAAACCAAGATGAACAAACTCTTGTTTTATGCCGATTTTTTAATGTTCAAACAAAGTTGTTTTTCAATAAGTGGTGTTCGTTATAAAGCCATTGATATGGGGCCTGTGCCAAATAATTTTCAAAGCATTTTTGAGTATTTAGCCAACAAAGACGAAATAGTTATTTACACAACCGAATTTCCAAACGGATACACAGGTGAACAATTCAAAGCGAGAAAAGACAGGAAGTTTAATGCGGAACTGTTTACAGAAAATGAATTAAAAACCTTAGAAAAAGTGGCAACGGTTTTTAAAGAAACCAGTACAAATGGCATTATTGAAATAAGTCATCTGGAGGAAGCGTGGAAAAAAAATTCAAAAGACCAAAGCGTAATTAGTTATGAATATGCATTTGAATTAAATCAGATTTAGAATGAGCAACAACACCTAAAGAATTAGGCGGCGAATATTCCAGGACATACCGGATTCTTCGTCACTTTTGGTGAAATTTCTTATTTGGTTCATATTAAGAAAATAGAAATTGCCCTTTGCCTATTCTTTCAAGGAGAAAACCAGTGTCCATAATACAACGGATTTTCTTTATCATATTTGTGCTAAACGAAATGGGTAGTTTTTTTGGGGAAACAAAATTTTGAAAAGTTTTTTACTATTATTGTATTGATAAGTGCCGCACTGATTTGGTTAATCAACATATCATCAAAGTTATATGCTACACTTTAACATTAAATAAAATAAGGATGACATCACAAGTAAAAAATCCATTCGCCTGGGTAGAAATTTATGTTGAAGATATGAACAGGGCTCAAAAATTCTACGAAACCGTTTTACAAATTAAAATGATACCAATGCAAGCACCTGGAGCATTTGGTGACCTGGAGATGTTAAGTTTTCCATGGGCTCAAGGAGAAAGTAACATCAGTGGCGCTTTGTGTAAAACAAATGAGATGAAACCTGGAACGGGTGGAACGTTGGTTTACTTCACTTGCGAAGATTGTTCTGTTGAAACGGCAAGAGTTGAAATGGCAGGTGGGAGTGTATTACAAAAGTAGTTTCCAATTGGAAATCACGGATTTTGTTCAATGGTTATGGATACTGAGGGAAATACAATTGGATTTCATTCAGATAAATAAGGACATGGACATGCCTTGGCAATTTATAAAACGTTCAACGGTATAACTGACTGTAAAAAACAAAGGAACCGCTTAAAGCACTCCTCCGACAGGCTGTGCTTTGTGTTCTTTGTTAGTTTTGTATAAAAGTTCTGCTTCTCGGTTAGCTGCAAATGGATAACGCTTAATTATACAACAAACGCTAGATATAAAAACAATGAAAAGAAGTATAATTAGCTTAATAAGCATTCTAACACTTGCGACATCGTGTAACGGTCAGACCAATAGTCAAAAAATCAGACCTGAAAAACCAATGGAGTCTTTGCTAAAGGGCGACACTGTGAGCGAAATGAGTGAAAATATAATGGTTATTTATCAGGACAAGAAAAATAATTATTGGTTTGGTAGTTGGCTGGACGGACTTTACAAATATGATGGAAAAATAATCATTCATTTCACCACAGAAAACGGATTACCATCTAACAGAATTGAAGAAATTAAAGAAGATGAATTAGGTAATGTTTTTATAAATACGGGTAAAGGCATAATAAAATACAGTGAAAATCGATTTATTCCTTTAAAAGAAACAATTGGAAATTTAGGTGTATGGGTTTTAACTCCAAATGACTTGTGGTTTAAAAACGTCACAAATGGTCAGTATTTTTATAGATTCGATGGAGCTTTGTTACACAAACTTAAATTGCCTAATATTAAAATGGGGGAAGAATGGATTAAAAATCATCCCGACTCTCCTTTAAGTTTTTATACTGTTTATTGTACTTATAAGGATAGTAAAGGGAATATTTGGTTCGGAACTTCATTTGCCGGGGTTTTCAGATACAATGGAAAATCGTTTGATTGGATCACCGAGTCAGATGTGAATGAAATGCATAATGGACCAGCGAATGGTGTACGCTCAATCATTGAAGATAAAGATGGCTATTTTTGGTTCAATACGGAATATAAATATAATATTTACAATAATCCTTCCTCATCAAAAAGCAACAAGGACAATACTTCATTTTATGACCGAATTAAAAATATTGGTTGTTTAGACGGTAAAAAAGATGGCGATTTGAATGAGTACCTGTCTATCGTTAAAGATGATAAAGGTTATCTCTGGATTGCAAATTATCTTGGTGGCGTATGGAAAGTTGAAGATGAAGAAAATAAAACACTATCCCATTCAGGTTAACCATAAAAACGTGCCCATTTTTTACCTTTTTAAAGACAATAAAGGTGAAATTTGGCTAGGCACAGAGAAAAATGGTGTTTTTAGGTTTAATGGACATGAATTTGAAAAATTCACATTTTGAAGAACGAAAAAGGGCTATTGATAACAGGGTTTTGAAGAAACCAGGCAAGGGTTAGACCATTAAGGAAATGAAAAGACACGTTTGATCACCTTTTTGTTTTCAAACAAAAAGGTAAATGGGTTTATAAGCATAAAACAGTAAAAGCAAAATTCCTTACACCGGATCTAACTGTTTATCAAGGGCAGCAATGCCCATCTGCTGTAACAAATGTTGAAAAGTTACCATATTCAAAGATCCGTCAGCCAGTTTTTTGCGGAATGATGCTGCACCGGATTCACTGAAAATAAAATTTTGACTTCTCCATAAATTCAAGTCCAATGGAACACGTTTGAGAATCGTCAGAAAGGTAATTAAGTCTGAACAGCCTGACTCAACGTTTTCATCCGTATTTGCCAAATCCACTAAACAACTATAAATCTTTTTATTGGCCAGATGAGCTAATGCAGGTATTTCTATTAAATCAAATGACCATTCTTTCATAATCTGAAGAATGGATTGAACTTGTTTAAGGTTCATATCTTTGGAAATTAATTGATTTTTAAATTCTATATTATAAATATGAGCAGCAGTATCTTTGAAAGGGGCAGGAATTGGCATGTCAATTTCCTTCAAGCCCAGCATTAAAGGAAAGGTTTCCTGATACATTCCTCTAAAGGTGTATTCTACCGATGTAAGACTTTTTTGATTTATCTGGTTCACAATTTTTCTTTTTTCATCGCGGAAAAGATGCCAGAAGGAAAACCTTTCACCGCCACAATAGTCTTGCATAATGCCAATAACACTGCCTAAATCAGTACCTTTAATGGCGGCATCAATTTTATTTGTCATTTTTTCAAATTTCTCCACGGGCATATCCAGAGAAATCTGTCCAAATAGATTATACTGACCCAGATAGAGGACCACAAAGGCAAATTCTTTGACTTTAAAGGTTGTTTGGGAAACGATGAGCGTTCTTCCGGCAGCAATAGCGTGGGTACCTGATTTCCAGCGATTGAAATTCAAACTTTTCATTTGATAGTTGAAAAGAGATAACTCTTCCGGATAATCTTCAAAAAGGGAGGATGCCGCATAATGCATGCCCACTCTTTCCAGAGACACAGCCGCAGGCACTACATTTTTTTCATAACTGACGGCTCCATTTTCATACACATTACTCGGTACGGACTTCAACTTTTGAAGGAAATTTTCTCTGAATGTTAAATGGGTTACCTGTTCAGCATAATGCATGGCCCGATGAGCATATTGTAAAATCTGATCTGTTTCAAGTCCTGATATTTCATCGAAAAACCAGCCACAACTGGTAAACATCAGGAGTGTATGTCGTTGCATTTCCAGTAACCTCAAGGTTTTTACCTTTTCTTCATGGGATAAATTGTTTACGGCATGTTTATTAAAAAAGGAGGAAATGTTATCAGGTTTCCTGTCCAGAATTAGCCGGATATAATCATTTCTGGCTGACCATGGATCTATTAAAAATGCAGCGGTTTCAGATTCATAAACAGGGATAAGCTGGTCCCTGAGTTCATCCAGCATATTACGAAGTGGCTTTCTCCATGCTTGATTCCAGGCAGATTGACCTCCTGTGTGACATCCACAATCATCGCGCCATCTTTCAACCCCGTGCACACAACTCCAGGAACTATTCTCATGAATCTGAACTTCAAAAAGGGGTGGATTAGCAGCTATATATTGCCCATAATTAGTGATGGTTATTTTTTCATTTTGCCTCAGAAAATCGAAGCAGGCAGCCAGTGCCATTTCTCCAAATTGATGATGGTGACCATAACTTTCTCCATCAGTGGCAATATGACTCAATTGAGGCACTTCATTCTCATCAAAGACACTGACCATTTTTTCAGCAAATAACTTTCCATCGTTTAACAATCCATTAAAGGCAACTGCCTGTGCTATGCCACCATCATAAAAAAATAAAACAATCTTTCTTCCAGAAGGAAGTTTATACAGATAGGCATTTCTGGAGTCGATTGGTCCGTTGGTACATGCTGTCCAGGTCTCATCAGATAATTTTTTGAAAGCTTTTGCCTGCCTTGGTGCTAGAATGGTATATTTAAGATCATGATCGGCTAAAAGTTCCAGGGTTTCCGTATCCACTGCCGTTTCTGCCAGCCAGATTCCCTCTGGTTTCCGGTGAAACCGTGATTCAAAATCGTAAATACCCCATATAATCTGGGTTTCTTTGTCGCGCTTATTGGCGAGAGGCATGATGATATGGTTGTACACCTGGGCTATGGCAGAACCGTGACCATCAAACATGGCAAGGCTTTGTTTATCGGCATCCAGTATAGCTTTATATGCTTCCGGGTCGTATTTTTCCATCCATGCAAGCAGGGTAGGACCAATATTAAAACTCATGTAAGCATAATTGGATACAATGCCTTTGATTTCCTGACGCTCATTTAGTAATCGTGCCGCAGAATTGGGAGCATAACATTCAAAATTGATCCTTTCATTCCAGTTATGAAACGGAGCCGCCGATTCCTGATATTCAATAACGCCTAACCATGCATTTTCACGAGGAGGCTGGTAAAAGTGTCCGTGAATACAAACGTATTTATTAAGGTCTGTTTTTAGCATAAAATTTTGTAATATTGAGGTTGTAAAAGTAATCACCCATGCGTAAACAATCCTTATTCTTTACCTTATTTTCTTTCTTTCTTTTTATGAGTCTTTCTGGACAGGCACCTGAAAAATGGAATTCTGCCAGGATTTACCATGAAATTCAGAAGCTTAATTTTCTGGGTTCTGTCCTTTATCTGGCTGCCCATCCCGATGATGAAAATACAAGACTCATTACTTATCTGGCTAATCATGAAAAAGCGAATACAGCCTATATTTCATTAACCAGAGGGGATGGAGGTCAAAATCTGATAAGTCCTGAGATCAGAGAACTACTTGGTTTAATCAGGACACAGGAATTACTGGGTGCCAGGCAAATTGACGGAGGCAAACAATTTTTTTCCAGAGCCAATGATTTTGGATTTTCAAAAAATCCGGACGAAACCTTCAGGATCTGGGAAAAGGAGAAAGTAATGGAAGACCTTATCGCGGTCATCAGATATTGGCAACCAGATATTATTATCAATAGGTTTGACCACAGAAGTCCAGGCAAGACCCATGGACATCATACCGCTTCTGCTATGCTCGGGGTTGAAGCTTTTGATATGGCCGCCGATCCAAAGGTTTTCCCGAATCAACTAAGCAGATTGCCCCTCTGGCAGCCCAAAAGATTATTTTTTAATACTTCCTGGTGGTTTTATGGAAGCCAGAAGGCTTTTGATGAGGCAGATAAAAGTAAACTGGTACAGTTTGAGGTAGGGGTATATTATCCATTACTGGGTAAATCAAATAATGAGATCGCCGCTGAAAGCCGCAGTATGCATAAAAGTCAGGGTTTTGGATCTTTAGGTGTCCGGGGCTCTGAAACAGAGTATCTGGAATTATTGAAAGGAGATTTACCCGAAAATAATAAACTTTTTTCTGGTATTAATACGACATGGAGTAGGGTGAAAGGCGCAGAAAAAGTAGGCATGCTGTTAAAAAAGGTGGAAAATAATTTCAGTATGGAGAAGCCTTATACGGTTATTCCCGATTTATTAGCAGCAATGAAAGAGCTGGAAAAATTAGAAGACAGTTACTGGAAAAGAGAAAAATTAAGAGATCTTAAACTGATTATTAAACAATCTTTAGGCCTTTTTCAGGAAGCAGTTGCCTCTGAATCAACAGCTACTCCAGGTGAAATGATAAAGGTTCAGATGGAGTACATTCAAAGAAGTCCGGTAAAAGTAGTGTTACAATCACTTCAGGTTTTACCCTCCATTGGCGACACGGTCCTAAATATGGAAATGTCGAATAACAAGGTGTTTAAACTGGCAAAGCAAATACAGATTCCCCGAAATATTCCATTAACTAGTCCTTACTGGTTAACTGACCAATGGAATTTAGGAGTTTATACGGTAAAGGATGAAAAATTGAGGGGTTTACCTGAAACGCCTAAGTCATTAAAAGTAAGAGCAAATTATTTAATTGATGGATTTACCTTTTCCCTGGAATCGGAGATAGTGTATAAAACGGATGATCCGGTTGGCGGGGAAATTTATCAACCTTTTGAAATTATTCCGGCGATCACAGGCAGCTTTCAGGAATCAGTCAATGTGTTTGCCAGCAGAGACAGTCAGAGGCTTGAAATCGTAGTAAAAGCAAATAAATCGTCCTTAACTGGTTCTGTTACCCTTGAAGTACCACAAGGCTGGACTTTTTCACCCAAAGAACAAACGGTTCAATTCAATCGTAAAGGGGAGGAGAAGGTCATCGCTTTCTGGGTCACGCCGCCAACTTTTCAGTCAGAAGGAAATGCCACCGTTATCATGAAGGCAGAAGGTGAAAGGTATGATAAAAAATTATTAATTATCAAACATCCTCATATTCCAGCACAAACGGTCCTTTTATCTTCTAATGCTAAAGTTGTCCGGATTGACCTTGAAAAATCAGGAGAAAAAGTTGGGTATGTGATGGGTGCGGGTGATGTGGTACCTGCCAGTCTTTCTCAAATGGGTTTTCAGGTCACCCAATTGCATGTGAATAACCTGACTGAAGAAAATTTAAAATCGTTTGATGCTGTAGTCTTAGGAGTTCGGGCCTATAATACCGTTGAAGGTATTGAATTTAAGCAGAAAGCATTATTCAATTATGTGGAAAATGGTGGCAATTTAATTGTTCAATATAATACAACCGGAGACCTGAAAGTATCAGAAAAGGAACTGGCTCCCCTACCTATGTCCCTTTCCAGGGATCGTATCACAGACGAGGATGCACCGGTTACTTTCCTGGTTCCAAATCATAGTATATTGAATTTTCCAAATAAGATTACTGAAATTGATTTTAAAGGCTGGGAACAAGAAAGAGGATTATATTTTCCCGGTAAATGGGATAATGCCTTTACCCCCGTCTTAAGGTTTAATGATCCGGGTGAAAAACCACTGGATGGAGCCTTGTTGGTTGCCAGACACGGAAAAGGATATTATATATATACAGGTCTCTCCTTTTTCAGGGAATTACCCGCTGGTGTTCCTGGTGCTTTTCGCCTGTTTGCAAATATGATTTCAATGGGAAAGGAAATTAAACCATGATGAATAGCAACAATAAATGGATTACATCTGACCTTAATGATGAAGGTTCACCGCCCATTTTGGGCACCTGGAACAGGCTATATCTATTCGTACTGGTGTTTCATGCTTTACTGATTTTCTTGTTCTACCTCTTTACTAAAGCTTACTCATAACTTATATTTATGGCAATTATCGACTGGATAGTTTTAATAGGTACTATTGCTGGAATAATCATTTATGGCATTTGGAAAACACGAAATGTAAATACAACGCAAAGTTATTTGCAGGGTGATTATGATTTGAAATGGTGGTCTATTGGATTATCCATTATGGCTACGCAGGCAAGTGCCATTACATTTTTATCAACCCCCGGACAAGCCTATGAAGATGGAATGGGTTTTGCCCAGTTTTATTTTGGTCTGCCTTTGGCCATGGTCATCCTATCGGTATTTGTATTACCGATTTATTACAAGCTAAAAGTTTATACGGCGTATGAATACCTCGAGGGTCGCTTTAATCTGGCAACGAGGACCTTCACGGCTATTTTATTTCTGATTTCAAGAGGTTTAGCTGCCGGATTGACCATATTTGCTCCCGCAATTATCCTATCGACCATACTTGGCTGGCAGTTAAACCTGACTATTCTGGTGTTGGGAGCCGGGGTTACTTTATATACCGTTTCAGGTGGTACCAAAGCAGTAAGTGTTACGCAATTTCATCAAATGGTAATCATATTGGTTGGAATGTTTATCGCTGCATTTGTATTGGTTTTCCAGCTTCCTGATCAGGTAAGCTTTACAGATGCGGTTCGTTTTGCAGGATCAATGAACAAGTTGCAGGTGGTTGATTTTTCGTGGGATCTGTCCAACAGATATACCTTCTGGTCAGGAATGATTGGGGGTGTATTTTTGTTTTTAAGTTATTTTGGAACAGATCAATCACAGGTTCAACGGTATTTATCAGGTAAAACATTGACAGAGAGTAGATTAGGCTTGATGTTTAACGGCCTGTTAAAGGTACCCATGCAGTTTCTTATCCTGTTTGTAGGCATTTTAGTTTTTGTATTTTTTCAATTTAACAGAAGTCCTCTCCATTTTAATGAGGGGAATGTGAATGCCATCAAAAAAAATGAAAGATATGCTGTTCAATATGAAGCGCTAAATAAGGAACATGAGCTTTTGTTTGAAAAAAAGAAGGAAGTTATTCATGGTTATATCAATCAATTGAAAACAGAGCAGTCGGATAAAATTAGAAAGGGAAAGGATAAGGTGAATACATTAATGAAGGAGGAGAAGGAATTGAGGGAAAAAGCAGCAAAACTTATTAAAGAAGCAGCGCCTTCTGCTTCAACGAAAGATACGGACTATGTCTTCATCACGTTTATTCGTGATTTTCTTCCGGTGGGTATTGTGGGATTACTTTTAGCTGTCATATTTTCAGCATCCATGTCATCAACTTCCTCAGAATTAAGTTCACTGGCTACGACAACGGTGATCGACATCTATAAAAGATCATTTGTTAAAAATCAGACAGATCAGCACTACTTGTTTGTATCCAAGGCTTTTACTTTGTTGTGGGGTGCCATTGCAGTTTTATTTGCGCTATCTGCCCGATTATTTGAAAATCTGATTCAGGCAGTTAATATTGTCGGTTCACTATTTTATGGTACTATCCTGGGTATTTTTCTGGTCGGATTTTTTCTGAAATCAGTAAAGGGGAAGGCTGTTTTCTGGGCAGCCATTTTGACGGAATTAATCATTCTTATCATTTTTTACCTGAATGAGACGGGTATTCCCGTCTCCATTGGCGGCAAAGAAATCGTAATAAGTATAGGTTATTTATGGCTGAATCTTATCGGATGTACCTTAGTAATGATCGTATCAATGATTTTAAATAAAATTTTACCAACCTTTTCAAAAAAGTTGTAATTAAGGACAAATTATCCTATTTTGAGAAAAAATAGTATCTGTGGAAGCAAATAATCTGAGAAGTAGAAACTGGTTTGCCAGAGAGGGAAAAGATGGTATCATCTATAGGGCATGGATGAAAAACCAGGGGATTCCTGCGCATCATTTTGAAGGTAAACCAATCATTGGAATATGTAACACCTGGAGTGAACTTACGCCATGTAACGCACATTTCAGGGAGCTTGCCCAGAAAGTTAAGAATGGAATTTATGAAGCAGGGGGTATTCCAGTTGAGTTTCCTGTTATGTCAACCGGTGAGACCTTAATTAAACCTACCGCTATGCTTTACCGGAATCTGGTAAGCATGGATGTGGAGGAGAGTATTCGGGCAAATCCAATGGACGGGGTTGTATTGCTTTGTGGATGCGATAAAACAACCCCTTCTCTGGTGATGGGTGCCTGTAGTGTAGATATTCCGACCATTGTGGTTAGCGGAGGTCCAATGCTTACCGGAAAATACAGAGGTACCAATATCAGTACTTCTGATTTATGGCGATTTAGTGAAGCACAGCGAATGGGGGAAATAACCCAGAAGGATATGCAGGAAGTTGAGGCAGGTATGTGTCGGAGTGCTGGGCATTGTGGGGTCATGGGAACCGCATCAACAATGGCCTGTATGGTAGAATCTTTGGGCCTTTCACTTCCCGGAAATGCAGCTATTCCAGCCGTAGATTCTAATAGAAGAGTGCTGGCACATCACGCTGGTATGCGAATTGTGGAAATGGTTAAAGAAAATATGACCCTTTCAAAAATATTGACGAGGGAGGCTTTTGAAAATGCCATTATGGTAAATACAGCGATTGGCGGATCTACAAATTTTGTACTTCATCTGCTTGCAATTGCTGGTCGTATCGGAGTTGAACTGACGTTGGACGACATGAATAATCTGGCCAAAGATATTCCCCTACTGCTCAATTTACAACCGTCTGGTCAATTCTTCATGGAAGATTTTTATTATGCCGGTGGCCTGCCTGTGGTATTAAAACAATTGGATAAACATCTTCATGGTCACGTAATTACGGTAAATGGTAAGACCATGCGAGATAATTTCAGTTCAGCCATATCTTATGATGATCGCGTTATTGGCTCTATGGAAAAACCGGTGAATCCGGTGTCTGGCGTAGCGGTATTAAAAGGTAACCTCTGTCCGGATGGTGCCGTATTAAAATTATCAGCTGCCAGTCCAGCATTGATGCAGCATAAGGGTCAGGCGATTGTATTTGAAGATATTGATGATTATAAAAACAGGATTAATGATCCTGATTTACCCGCTACAGCTGATAGTGTGCTGGTTTTAAAACAGGTAGGTCCGGTTGGCTATCCGGGGATGCCAGAAGTAGGGAACTTAGGTCTTCCTCCTAAATTATTACTGGAAGGAGTGAGGGATATGGTTCGTATTTCTGATGGAAGAATGAGTGGTACTGGTTTTGGTACCTGTATCTTACATGTTTCCCCTGAATCGGCGGTAGGGGGACCCCTGGCAATTGTTCGCGATGGAGACTGGATTGAACTGAATGTTCCGGAGAGAAGTCTTAATTTATTATTAAGTCAGGAGGAGATCAATGAACGATTATCCAGTATTTTGCCATTTAATGGCATTGTTGACCGTGGATATGTTCGTTTACATCAGACCCATGTTGAACAGGCACATTTAGGCGCTGATCTTGATTTTCTGAAAGGAGGATCAGGAAGTAAGGTCACCAAAGACTCCCATTAATAAAAATTTTGGTGCCATCATTTTTTTCCCTGAATTCTTTTGTGAAATGGTTACGGAAGCCTTTAAACATAAAGCTAATGCTTTTTTGTTAATGAATAGATTTTTGTTTCCTTCTTTATGATATGAATATCATTATAAATATACTAATATGGAGTTTGAATTGAGTTGGCCATTGAGGTGGTTAATTAATACTACTTTGTTTGTTAATAGTTAATAAGAACTGTCTTATGAATATTCTCAAAGCGTATTATTCATGGGGCAGATATATTTGCCTCTTTTATGTGATTTTATCTTTTGATTCCTTCCTTTCCGGTCAGGATAAACCAAATATAATCTGGATTTCAGCAGAAGATTTGAGCCCAAGATTACCTGCTTACGGCGATTCAACGATCAAAACACCTCATATTTCCCGATTGGCAAAGGAGGGAATTGTTTATGATCATGTCTATACTACGGCAGGTGTTTGCGCACCCAGTCGAAATGCCATTATTACAGGTTCCTACCAAACCTATAATGGGGGGCATAATATGCGGACCTTAAACAATACCTATCCAGAGCAGACTGGTTTGCCTAAATCATATAGCGCAGTAATGCCTGCAGAAATACGCTGTTTTCCGGAATATCTGAGGCAACATGGTTATTATACAACCAATAATAATAAGACTGATTATCAGTTTGAGGCACCACCAACGGCGTGGGATGAAGTTTCCAGTAAAGCTACCTGGCGAAACAGACCTAAAGGTAAACCATTTTTCAGTGTCTTTAATTTTAATACTACGCACGAATCCCAGATTTGGGTTAATGCTGATAAACCTTTGAGGGTTGCTCCATCTAAGGTGTCCTTACCTCCATTTTATCCGGATAATCTCGTAGCCAGGACGGAAGTAGCCAGACATTATTCGAATATTGCCACTTTGGATGGTGAAATTGGTGTATTATTAAAAAGCCTGGAAGAAGATGGGTTGCTGGATAAAACCATTATTTTCTTCTGGACAGATCACGGTGACGGTTTACCTTTTTTTAAAAGAGAAATTTACAGAAGAGGCTTGCATGTTCCACTCATTATAAGGTTTCCAAACGGGAAAGGAGGAGGTGTCAGAGATGCCCGTTGGATTAGTTCCATCGATTTTGCTCCAACCGTACTTTCTTTGGCTGGTATTAAATCGCCAAAGGGAATGGCAGGTATTCCATTTTTAGGTAAATATGCCAGAACAAAAGGAAGAGCAATGGTTTTTGCCGCCAGAGATCGCCTTGATTCTCATTATGACAGGGTGAGAACGGTTCTTGCCCCAAAATATCAATATGTTAGAAATTATTTGCCTGAATTACCCAGATATATGGATTTGGAATACAGGAAACAACAACCATTAATGCGGAATATCCTAAAAATGAGGGACGAAGGTACCTTGACGGGTTTTCAAAATCTATGGTTTGAAAAAACTAAACCTAAAGAAGAATTATACGATTGGGAAAAGGATCCTTTTGAATTAGTTAATTTGGCTGATGACCCAAAATATGCAAGCATTCTCAAGAAAATGCGTCAGCAAATGGATGAATGGCAACAAAAATTCCTTGATAAGGGTGGGATACCTGAAAAAGAGCTGATAAAAGAATGGTGGAATGGAGATAATAAGCCTCCCATCACCACATTACCCAAGGTGACGAAGAAAAATGGAAAACTACAACTTATTTGCCCAACAGCGGCAGCCTCTATAGGCTGGAGAAATAAAGGGGAAAAAAGTTGGAATGTTTATAGTGAACCCATAAATACGCCAACCCAAACGATAGAATTTATAGCCATGAGAATTGGATATGTATCGAGTGAAATAGGAACTTATTAAAATATATTTTTCATCTAATTCCTTTTAAATGGAACGAAAGGTTATTACCAAAGAAAAAAAGAGGCTGGCCTTTATATTTACAGGTCAGCCTCTTCCAGATAGATAAATCAAAAAACAACAGATAAACCAGCTATGGCATTAAATCCCGATGCTACGATACCAGAACTATAAGTTCTGTACCTTTGATTCGTCATATTTTCTATACCAACATTCAGCGTGCCTATCTTTTTGAACTGAAAGGTTCCTTTCATATTTAAAGTGTACCAGCTGGGTGAATATAGTTTTCCATTTTCATCTCTGGCATATATGGCTGGTTTTTGACGTTCTTCCTCGTTTAAATTTTCATAGGTGACGGTTGCGCTATAAACCGCATTTAACTGAATGTTCAATTTTCCTTTTTTATAGCCCAGGGTACTTAATCCAAAGGAAGGTGCCGCATGCCTGGATCTGCTGATAGTACCACTGTTCATTTCTTCCTTTCCTAATTGTACATTATATCTGCTGGAGAGATAAAAACCCAGAGGAAGATCCAGATCAAAACCAACATGAAAACCAAACACCTCTGCAAATGCTGCATTTTGAATGCTATAAGCTTTGCACATTTTACCATTGTACAGGATACTATCTTTTCCATCTACGGTAGTCGCACGTCTTACCATAGCATTTTTAAGATAGGTATAGTAACCGGTCAGATCAAATTTGAGGGCTTTTCCTACTAATTTTGAGATATTGATCTCTCCATTATAAGCTGTTTCTGCTGATAATCTTACATTTGGAACAACCACCTCCCCACTCACAAAATCAAACATTTTACCCATGTCATCTACATTTGGAGCCCGAAAACCTGAAGCAGCATTCAAGCTGATTTTAGTTTTGTCATCAGGTGCCATGACCAGTCCGAGATGGCCACTAAAAGCACCATTTTTGTTTTGGGTTGTTTTAAATGTAAATGGGAAAAACGCCAGATTTCGGGAAAAATCAGCCTCGATATTAAATAAATTATAACGAATACCAAGTTGTGCCGTATATTTTTTTGACAATGGGTATTGGTAATTTCCAAAAAGAGCATAACTGCTCCATGTGGCCTGCGGATATCGGTCGGCAACTAAAATGGGAGCCTGTGTCTGGATATTTTTTGCTGTTCCAATGGAACTCACCTTGTTTCCAACGGATTCTAAACCATAATAAAGAATTCCTTTTTCAAGGTTTTTTTTAAAATCTATATTGATTGAAAGCGCATTTACTTTTTCAATCTGTGATCTTAACCTGTATCTGTTACTGCCCGAAAAGCTTCTGTCAATTCTACTTTCCTCATTATATTGATGAGCCAAACGGAATGTAAATCCATCGTAAATGTTGCTTTTTCCGGAATGACTGATGGTAAAATGGTTCATCTGCCAGATTTGAGGACCATAATTCCATACAGCTGAAACAGGAACCCCTGTGGCATTTACCTCTATTAACCGATCATATCTTGAATAATCAGATGTAGCTGAGTAATGAAATGCATATTGAAAATCCCATTTTTCAGAGGGTTTATACCATAGTTTTTGCATGATATTCTGTTGATCATAACCAGATGGGACCTGAATTCTTGGATTTTCATTCGGAATAATCTTATCTACATTTTCCACCTGATCTACAAAAAATGGCCTTAAATAACTTTCCGGGCCATATTTACCCATTTTCAAATCGCCAAAATGGTGAAAACTGTAACTGGTTACAGATGCCAGTTTTTGATTACCTAATTTCAGGGTTCCATGAATGGTTTTTTCCATATTGGCCGATGAATATCTGGTGCTTACCAAACCATTGGATATCCATTTTTTACTGGTAGCTAACTGGGGTTTCGTTGTCTGAAAATTCATAACCCCACCAATGGCATCACTACCATACATGACAGAACCAGGACCAAAGATGACTTCGGTGTTTTCAATCGAAAAAGGATCCAGTGAGATTACATTCTGAATATTTCCTGCGCGGTATATAGCGGTATTCATCCTGACACCGTCTATAACATATAATAATCGATTCGTGGCAAATCCACGGATCATGGGGCTACCACCTCCCTGCTGACTTTTTTGAATATGAACTTCACCGGAAATGCCCAGCAAATCAGCAGCTGTTTGAGGTTGTAATAATTGAACCTCACTTGTTGAAATGGTACGTATTTTTGAGGGAATGCCTTTTGATGATTCCTGCCAACGGGAGGCAGAAACGACCATTTCATCGAGGGTAATTCCAGCTTCTTCCATGTAAATAAGGAACCCTTTTTCTTTCAGGGAGGCATAACTTTCTGTGATGGTTTTGAATCCGAGATATCGGAACTCTATTTTTTCAGCTTTGGAAAAGGTGCTCAGATCAATTTGCCCTTTCTTATTGGTTACTCCCTGAAGGGTTGGATTTTCACTGTATAGCAGAACGGATTCAAGGGGTACCTTCCCTTCTATATTTAATATGGTTGCTAACTGGGTATGACCATGGTGAACCATTCCAAACAACAGCAACCATGATATGATTAATCTCATGGTATAGATTTAGACGTTAAAAAAAAATCGTTTGATAGGTTTAATAACGTATTCTTGGAGGTGGGCTAAGCGGTTGTAAAGACAGTGTGCCTTTACATGTTTTATTTGTAATGGGGTTATTTCCGGCATAAATGAATTTTTCAATCCATTTTAATGGATAAATAACGAGATAAATAGACTTATAATAATCAGAGAATGAAGAAGGAAGATGTTCGACCGGGTTTGATTTATTTATACCCGCATGCAATAATTTCTGCATGTTTTTTTTACTGATCGTTTCAGCCTTATCCCACCAGCAAAGGTAGGTTATGGAATCCCTTGATTTGGTAATCTCCACCACATCATACATTTGTCCCTGAAATTCAAATTCCTTTTCATGTTCCCATCGAAGTATCTCATGAATCTCTTTTTTGGAAAAGCTCAATTGAACCAGTTCATTTTGAGGTATTCCCTTTTCTATTTTTTTATTTACGTTTTGTTTAATGTTTTTTTGCTGAAGGGTTAAATACAGGAACATGCCATAAAATGGAGCTATAAAAAGGAACAGAAAAAAAAAGGGTATCAGTTTTTTCACCTTTATTTACCTCGTTTATAATCAATATAAGAATAAATAACAGGAATAAATGATATAAGCAAAGTTGATAGAATAAAAAAAGGAAAAAAGATATCCTTGTTTTTTATAAGAATAGAACTGAACAACAATGTTATACCTCCAAAAATCCATACTTTTGAACCAAACTTGTGGGTATTATGCCAGACACGTTCATCCTCTAACGTCCATGGTGTTCGGATGCCCAGGTAATAATTGGGTTTTATATCTTTAAAATAATTACCCAGTACAGCAAATAATCCACCAATAAATCCAAAAAGTATAGAAGGATTTGATATTTTACCTGATAAACTAGTGTAAAGGATATAAATACTAAGGATGCAGAAGAAGACGGCCATAAAAAATCGAATAGCATAATAGGTATTATCTTTCAGAGAAAGATTTTTTCTGGGATCAATTTGAGGCAAAATCAACATTAAAAAATAAATGCCTATCCCAAGGCCACCTGGTAAAAAAATAAGGAACTGCTTGGATGACCATCCATCTGCTTCACCACCAAGATTAAAATGAGTGGGCACAATATCAGGTAATTGGTCCCAAATCTGAAATAGGTAAAGATTAGGAATTAATAAAAATATCCACAATAAGAGTTCTCTGTAAATAGGTTTATTCATGCCTTTTAGTTGAAGACTTCATTTGATAAATATAACAGATTAAATGGCACGATCCATAAAAAAAGTATATTTAAATTAACTGGCGGGAAAATACGGCTTATATACCTTTTAACATTTAAAAATTACCGCATCTTTTCAAATTTCAGATGAATTAAATCGGCGGTATCCATAAAAATATGGTTTATGTTTCCGTTCTTATCAAAGGCAGGGCGTAATGAAGTAAAAAAGGGCCGGGCGCTATAAATGCCTTCAGGTGTTATTTTTACTTCTGCCTGTCCCCTTATTTCGTGACTGCAGATTAATTTATTTTCTTTAGTCAAAAAGGAATATCTGACATCCATTTCTTTACAAAAATAATCACCCACCCAACGCTGGGCTTCCTGCATATTAATAGATATGGGCGCCGGGTCCGGTTTAATCTTCTTTGCTGGAAGTTCTTCTTCAATTTTTTGAGAAAAGAGAAGGGATATAATGTTATTTGTTGTCCTGATGGCATCGAAGCTGCTGTAATTACTTTTTAAAATGATTACCTCATTTGTGGCAGGTATCCAGGTAAATGAAGTCCTGAAGCCTGCACTGGAACCTGTATGTTGCCAGTAGGTTATATTGTTAAATGAATCCATTTCGATGCCCAACGCATAGTTAAGCGTATCTCCATTGGTCAATACGGCTTTTTTTAATAGTGTATATATTGGTTTTTCCTTATTTATGTCTGGAGAAGTAAGATAAATGAACCATTTTTCGATATCCAACTGAGACATGTAAATGCCACCCTGTCCAAATGCAGTGCTGTTGTCATAAATGCTGGTCCAGTTTTGAAGTTGTTTTTGATAGGAATTAGCCTGATTGGGAAAAACTTCTCCCTGAATATCCATAACAAAAGACCGGTCCATAGCCAATGGCCGAAAGATTTTTTCATTCAAAAAGGACTCATAAGATAAATGACTGACTTTTTGAATAATTTCAGCCAGTAACATATAACCGGTGTTACAATAACTGAATGCAGATCCGGGCGAAAAATTTAGGTCTTCTGATATTTCCAGCAGATGAAGTGCATCTTCCTGAAAGATGGGTTGGCCCATTCTACCTCCCTGAAGGGCAAGTTTACTGTATATTTCCCTTAATCCACTGGTATGCTGCATCAGTTGAAGAATAGTTATATCTCCGGTCGATTTATTTATAAGGGTTGGAAAAAAGGTTGAAAGCTTATCTGAAAAGGCTAATTTTTTCTCTTTAATCAAATGAAGAATGGCATAATTGGTGATATGTTTAGACACAGATCCTAAGTCCGA
>Ga0255182_1000118_pt1 | contig 77926 bp, 67 predicted proteins | sample Atl_UVDOM_RepA_8_FD_188420 | JGI IMG/M metagenome (GOLD analysis project Ga0255182, IMG submission 188420) | Freshwater microbial communities from Altamaha River, Georgia, United States - Atl_UVDOM_RepA_8d | ecosystem: Environmental > Aquatic > Freshwater > River | place: USA: Georgia...
CCAGAGGCGCAGCGCTTCCCAGTGGATCCCGGCGATGACCTTGAAGGTCGCCAGCGGGAACCTGAGGAACATCCGCAGCAGGTTGCGCGCGGTCCAGGGCAGGCGGCGGCCTGAAAAGCCCGCGTGCAGGCGCAGGCCCGCGTCGTCCTCGTGGCGAATGGAGAGCGCCATGCGCTCGCCCGGGACGGTCAGGTCGAAGCGATAGCGGCCGTCGACATCGAAGAACGGCGACACGTACATCGCCTTGGTGCAGGTCTGGCGGATGACGGTCGCGCCGTCGGCTGCCACCGGCAGCAGGTAATTCACCCGCTCGCCGAAGGTGTTGCTGACCTCGTAGAGCATGGCGACGAGGCGCTCTTCGTCCCGGCAGAAGACGACGGAAATCGGGTTGAACACGTAGCCGAGCACGCGTGGCAGGCACAGCACTTCGAAGCGCCAGCGACGCGCCGCGTATCCCGCTTCCCGCAGCGTGTCGACGAGCACGTCCCGGAACGGGCGGCCGTCCCCGCGCCCGTGATCGGCATCGTGAAACGCGAAGAGCGCCGGCCGGTTCCAGCCGAACAGCCACCCGCGCCGGGACAGGACTGGCAGCTCGTCGAGGTCGATCAGCAGGTAGAACAGCTCGTAGGCGAGGTCGTGGACTTGCGGACGTGCGCGGTGGTGCGTCACTCGCCCACGATAGAGCCCGGACCGCATCAGGCCGGAACCCCCTCGAGCGCGGGCAGGCCCGTGCGACTGGACGGCCGGGCGAGCTGCCAGGGTCGGCGTACGCCGCCCAGCGCCTCGGCGACCCACAGGGCGGCCTCGAGCGCATCCTCGTGGAAGCCGTAGCCGAAGTAGCTGCCACAGAACCAGGTCCGCCGCGCGCCCTGCAGCCGTGCGAGCTCGCGCTGCGCGTCGAGGGCGGCGAGGTCGAACAGGGGGTGTTCGTAGCTGAATTCGCGTTCGATCGAGCGCACTTCGCGCGGCGGATTCAGGGTCACGAAGAGCTGCTGGCGGGTCGGCAGCGGTTGCAGCCGGTTCATCCAGTAAGTCACCGTGAGCGAATCCGGCGAGCTCAGGTAATTCCAGCTGGCCCAGGCGGCGCGCCGCACCGGCATCAGGCCGGGGTCGCGGTGGAGCACGGCGCGGTTGCGACTGTAGCGGAAGGCGCCCAGCAACCTGGCCTCGTCCGCGCTGGGCTGTTCGAGCAGGCCGAGGGCCTGGTCCGCGTGGGTGGCGATGACCACCTGGTCGAAGGGCAGGCGGCGGCCGTCGGCCAGCCCGATCTGAACACCCGCGTCGTCGCGCGTGACCGCGATTACCCGCGCCCGGACCTGCGCGCCGCCCGAGATGCCCGCGACCAGACGTCGCACGTATTCCCGGCTGCCGCCGACGACCGTGCGCCACTGCGGGCGGTTCGAGTACTGAATCAGGCCGTGATTGGCGAAAAAGTCGATGAAGGCCGCGGCGGGATAGTCTGCCATCTGGGCGTCCGTCGCCGACCAGATGGCCCCCGCCATCGGCATCAAATGGTCGTCGCGGAAGGCCGCAGAGTAGGCGTGGCGTTTCAGCAGTTCGCCGATCGACAGACGATCCCGCGCGGCCTCCGCGCGGTAGGACTGGGCGCTCCTGTAGAAGCGGTGCAGGTCGCGCAGCATGCGCCAGAAGCGCGGCCGCAGCAGGTTCGACGACTGTGCGAACAGGCCGGCGAGGTTAGTGCCCGCGTACTCGAGTTCGCCGCCGCGCAGGGTCACCGCGAAGGACATGTCGCTCGCCTCGGTGGCGACGCCGAGGTGCTCGAACAGGCGCACGAGGTTCGGGTAGTTCAGCGCGTTGTAGACGATGAAGCCGGTGTCCACCGCGACCGGTCCCCGTTCGCCGGCCACCTCCACCGTGTTGCTGTGACCGCCAAGGTAACCGTTCTGGTCGAACAGCGTGACCTCGTGGCGCTGGCTGAGCAGCCAGGCCGCGCTCAGCCCCGCGACGCCCGCGCCTACCACTGCAATGCGTTGCCGGGCCGCGCCCAGGCTGCCATCCGCCATCGTTCCACCCTCGATTGACCCCGGCTCGAGTACGTGCGGTCGGCGGTACCCGGATCACTCGCGTCAAGGCTCGCCCGGGCGGGTGATCCGGCTGGCGCAAGGGGGCGTAGTCGCGGCATGCTGAGCAAACTCATGAACACACCACCAGACGCGGCCGTCGACAGCGCGGCCATCGTACCGTTTCCGCTCGATGCCGGGCGCCCCGAGGGCGACGACTCTGCCAGCCAGGAGACCCAGCTGCTGCTGCGAGTGCGCGACCAGCGCGACCGCGCGGCATACCAGCGGCTGTTCGACCTGTTCGCTGGCAAGGTGCAGGGCTACCTGCGGCGCACCGGCCTCGACCCCGCGGATGCGGAGAACATCCTGCAGGACATCATGCTGGCCGTGTGGCAGAAAGCACGCCTGTTCGATGCCCAGCGCGCCTCGGCGCGGACTTGGATCTTCTCGCTCGCGCGGAACCGCCTCATCGACATGAAGCGCTCGGCCAAGCGCGAGTACGCCGCTCTCGAGCGTTTCCACCAGGAAACGGCCGACGACCAGGTGTACGAGGAGGACATGCTGGCGCGGGCGGCCGGCAGCAAATCCGTGGCGCTGCTCTCGCACCTGCCGCCCGAACAAGCCAGCGTGCTGCTGATGGCCTACGTCGAGGGCAAGTCGCACCGCGAAATCGCACTCGAACTCAATCTGCCGATCGGCACCGTGAAGTCTCGCGCTCGCCTGGGCTTCCAGCGCGTGCGCGGCCTGCTGGAGCAAGCGTCGTGAGCATCACCCGCCATCCTGATTCCGCCTGGTTGATTGATTACGCCTGCGGCAACCTGTCGCGAGGCTTCGAACTCGTGGTCTCAGCGCACGTCATGGCCTGCGCCCGGTGCGCCGAGGAGGTCCGCTGCGCCGAGCGTCTCGGCGCCGAGTTGATGCTGGGCAGCGCGCCGGCCCCCGCACGGCTGACCGCCAGCGGCATCATCGACGCCGAGCCGCGGGAAACGGCCTGGTTGAACGGCCGGCCCCGGCTCGCCACGCAGCCCGCCGGCGCCAGCCTGCAGTCCTTCGTCGACGCCTACCTCGACTGCGGGCTGTCGGCGCTGCCGTGGCGCAAGGCGGGTCGCGGCCTGCAGATCGCAAAGCTGCGCGCGGAGGACGACGAGCGCCTGTGGGTGCTGCGCGCGGCGCCGAATACGGTGCTGCCCCATCACGGCCATGCCGGGAGCGAGCTGACACTGGTGCTCAAGGGTGCCTACTTCAACGGCGACACCATCTACGCCGCCGGGGATCTCGAGGATGCTAACGAGACCACCGAGCACCAGCCCATCGTGACCCGCGACGGTGAATGCATCTGCCTCGCCGCGACGGAAGGGCCGCTGCGCTTCAAATCCTGGCCACCCCGCCTCGCCCAGCGCTACCTCGGCATCTGAGCCGCCTGCCGCGCGGCGCGTCCCGCCGGGACCGCGCCCGCGCGCAGGGTTTTGCCCGGGCAGCTAAGGCCGTATCCTAGGCGGCCTTCTGCCGGGCCGGGGCCCGGCGCAGTCCCTTCGAAGAGGTCGCATGTCCGCTCCCAGTTCACCCCCGACAGCTTCCATGCTCCGAGTTGGCATCGTCGGGGGCGGTCAGCTTGCACGCATGATGGCCGAAGCGGCCCCCCGCCTCGGCATCGCGGTGACCGTCCTCGATCCGACACCCGGCGCGCCGGCCAGCGATTTCGCCTCCCAGATCGTCGGCGGCTTCGACGACCGCGCGGCGCTGCGTGAGCTCGCGCACGACAGCGACGTCGTCACCCTCGACATCGAGGCCGTCAGCGCCGCCGCGCTTGCCGTGCTGGAGGAAAGCGGAGTCCGGGTCGCGCCCTCGAGCCGGGTGCTCGGCGTCATCCAGGACAAGCTCGTGCAAAAGCGCTTTCTCGACGCGCACGGACTGCCGGGCGGCCGCTACGCCGCGATCGACGATGCGGAGGCCCTGCGCACCTTCGGCTTGCCGTGCATCCTCAAAGCGCGGCGCCACGGCTATGACGGGCGCGGCGTGAAGCGCGTCAAGACCGTCGAGGATGCGGCCGAGCTGCTCACCGCTGGTCCTTGCATGGCGGAGGAAATCGTCGACATCGACAAGGAACTCGCGATCATGGTGGCGCGCAATGCGCGCGGCGAGATCGCCCTGTACCCGGTGGTGGAAGCCGAGTTCGACGCGGCGGCCAACATCCTGAACACGATCAAGGCCCCGGCGCAGGTGTCGGCGGACATCGCGGCGACCTGCGCCGAGCTCGCCACGCGCTGCGTGACCGCGCTGGACGGGACGGGCATCTTCGGCATCGAATTCTTCCTCGATCGCGGAGGACGCGTGCTGATCAACGAGATCTCGCCGCGGCCGCACAACTCGGGTCATTACACGATCGAGGCCTGCGCGACCTCCCAGTTCGAGCAGCACCTGCGGGCGGTGACGAACATGCCGCTCGGACCGACGACACTGCTGCGCGCAGCTGCTTCGTTCAACCTGCTCGGGGAGCCCGACGCCTTCGGCAGGCCGGTCTATGCGGGTCTGGAGGAAGCGCGGCGCACAGGCGACATCGGCGTGCATCTCTACGGCAAGCTGAGCGTCAAGCCCTGGCGCAAGATGGGCCACGTCACGGTGACCGGCGACAGCGGCGCCGACGCCGCAGGCAAGGCGGAGCGCCTGAAGACAGTCATGAAGGTGGGAGGCACAGGGAAATGAGTTCGCCCCTAGTTGGCGTCATCATGGGCAGCGATTCCGACCTGAAGGTCATGGGCGACGCCGCGCGTGTGCTGGAAGAGTTCGGCGTACCGTTCGAGATGACCATCGTCTCTGCTCATCGCACCCCGCAACGCATGGTCGAGTACGCGACGCAGGCCGCCGCACGCGGCATGTCGGTGATCATCGCTGGCGCCGGCGGCGCCGCGCACCTGCCCGGCATGGTGGCCGCACTGACGCCGCTGCCCGTCGTCGGCGTGCCGATCGCTGCGACCCTGCTCAACGGCAACGACGCCCTCCTCTCGATCGTCCAGATGCCGGCCGGCGTCCCCGTTGCGACGGTCGCCATCAACAATGCGACCAACGCGGCGCTGCTTGCGGTGCAGATTCTCGGCACGAGCAACCCGCGGCTCCGCGACGCGATGGCTGACTACAAGCAGGGTCTGCAACGCAAGGTGCTGGATGCAGCGAGCCGCACCGAACGCTGCTTCGATCCCGAGTCGCGTCCCCCGCAGCCGTGAGCGTCCTGCGCGTGGTGGACCGGTTGCGGGAGATCCGGCGGTAACCGGTCAAGTCGATGCAGGGAAGCACGGTGCCCGAGGCCCTGGTGACACCGCAGAACCTCGTCGGCGATCGTGACTCGGCCATGCGCGACGGCACCCGGCAGCAAGTGCAGTGAGTCAAGATGTATGCGCAGCTGATGCTGTGCAGCGCCCGCTACCGCGCGGCGCCCGCTCCAGGCGTCGCCACGCCGGTCGACATAAGCTTTCCCGACGGCAGCGTGCTCGGCAGCGACGATCCCGCCGTTCACCGCAAGCTCAGCGAGCTGTGCGAACGACGGGCTTCGCTGTGGCCGCTCAGGCGAACTGGGGCGTCCGCCGCTTCCGCCCGAACTTCCTCATCGAAACCCCGCCCCGGATGCACGGTCTGGTCGAGCAGGCCTGGGTCGGCAGGAAACTGCGCGCGGGCGAAGCCACTCTCGAAATCTCGGCGCCGACGCCGCGCTGCGGCATGACCACGCGCCCGCAAGCGGAGCTCCCTTTCGACAAGACCATCCTGCGCACCATCGTCAAGGAAGCCGCGCAGAACCTCGGCGTCGGCGCGCGTGTGCGCGTTTCGGGCATGGTCCGCGCAGGCGAGCGCGTGGAACTGCTCGACTGAAGCGGAGGCCCCGCCGCACCGCCCACCTGCCAGCCGCCCCGCGCCGCACACACGGCGGCTCCGCCGACTTGTCAGCGCCGATTTTCCTTGTCTATCTTCAAGACGAGGCGTGCGCTGCGGCGTGCCTCCCCGACGGACCATCGAGGAGCGGCTATCCCAATGGACCAGACCACGCGTGCCGACAACCGCCCAATGCTCAAAGTGGCACAGGGCCCGGGATTCCTGCAGCGCCGCTACGCCAGCATGCTGGCGGGTGCTGACATCCAAATCAACGGCGCGCGCCCGTGGGACATGCGCGTTTACGATGAACGCCTCTTCGCGCGCTGCCTGCGAGACGGCACCATCGGCCTCGGCGATGCCTACGTCGAGGGCTGGTGGGACGCGGCCGCACTCGACGAATTCTTCGCGCGCCTGGTCGCGGCCCGCATCGACGAGCGCGCGGTCAACTTCCGGCGCGTCGTGTCCGCGATCCAGGCCAAGCTGCTGAACCTCCAGACCCGCTACCTCTCGCGCCGGGTCGCCGAGCGCCACTACGACCTGGGCAACGACCTTTACCGCGCGATGCTGGACCCGCGAATGATCTACACCTGCGGCTACTGGTCCCACGCGCGCACGCTGGACGAGGCGCAGGACGCGAAGCTCGATCTCGTCTGCCGCAAGCTCGGCCTGGCGCCGGGCATGCGGGTCCTCGACATCGGCTGCGGCTGGGGCGGATTCGCGGAATTCGCCGCCCGGCGCTACGGCGTTTCGGTTGTGGGGGTGACGATCTCCGCCGAACAGGCCTCGCTCGGCAGCACCCGCTGCGCCGGGCTCGACGTCGACATCCGCCTGCAGGATTATCGCGACGTGAGCGGGCGTTTCGACCGCATCGTGTCGCTGGGCATGTTCGAACACGTGGGCCGCAAGAACTACCACGAATACATGCGGACCGCGCGCCGACTGCTCGCGCCGGGCGGCCTCTTCCTCCTGCACACGATCGGACGCAACGATCACGGCGCGGGTATCGACCCGTGGGTTACGCGCTACATCTTCCCGAACAGTGAAATCCCGTCCCTGCAGCGGATGGCCGGCGCCATCCACCGCCAGTTCGTCCTCGAGGACCTGCACAACTTCGGCGCCGATTACGCGCTGACGCTGCTCGCCTGGCGCGACAACTTCCAGCGCGCGTGGTCCGGTTTCGCGGCGCGGATGCCGGCGGATTTCTACCGACGCTGGTATTACTACCTGAGCATGTTCGCCGGCGTGTTTCGCGCGCGCGGACTGCAGCTTTGGCAGCTGGTGCTGTCACCCGACGGCGTGCCGGGGGGTTACCGCCGGCCCGCGTGACGCGGTCGCCGCGCGGCATGCCGGGCGCGCCGCTTGGGGCCGAGCGCCCAGCGCCAGCATAATCACGGCCAGCCGCCGACATCGCGGCTGCAACGCAGGGCGCTCCATGCTGAATCGACAGTTCTTCTTCGCGTACATCCGCACGCATCTCTTCGACGGTCGCCTTCGCGCGAGCCAGGTGCGAGGCCTCGAGGGCATCCTCGACGAGTGGGAGTCGAAACACGCGCGCAAGGACGACCGCTGGCTCGCGTACATGCTCGCGACCGCGCATCACGAGACCGACCGCTCGATGCAGCCGGTGCGCGAGCGCGGCGGCACGGCCTACCTCACGATGATGTACGACCCGACTGGTGCGCGGCCGCGGCTTGCGCTGCAGCACGGCAATACGACGCCCGGCGACGGTCCGCGTTACAGCGGCCGCGGCTTCGTGCAGCTGACGTGGAAGGCCAATTACGCGAAGGCGGGCAAGGTGCTCGGGATCGATCTTGTCGGCAATCCCGATCTCGCGCTCGAGCTGCCCGTCGCGACGACCCTGCTGTTCGAGGGCATGCAGCGCGGCTGGTTCACCGGACGCAGGCTTGCCGACTACTTCAACCCCACCCGCGGCGACTGGGTCAATGCGCGACGGATCATCAATGGCACGGACAAGGCCAACCTCGTCGCCAGCCACGCCCAGGCTTATTACGCGGCACTGAGCTACACCACCTGAGACAGGGGCACGCCCCCGGTGCGCGCTGACTCGGAGGCCGCTGTCAGGGCTCGCGCATCGCCCGGCGCAGGCTGTGCGAAAGCGGCGCGAGCAGGTAATCAAGCGCCGAGCGCTCGCCAAGCTGGACATACACTTCCACCGGCATGCCAGCCTTGACCGGCACCGGCAGCTTGGCGAGTTCGCCGCGGTCGATGCGGGCGCGGATCACGAAGTGCGGTTCGCCGCTGCGCGGATCCTCGACGCGGTCGGCCGATACGTAGTCGAGCACGCCGGCCAGGGGCTCCACGTCGCGCGCCGGCAGGCCGCTGAAATGCACGTCCACGGGCAGGCCCTCGCGAAGATCGTCCGCATAACGCACATCGACCATCGCCTCGACGACCAGCACGTCCTCGGCCGGCAGGATATCCATCACCGGCTGGCCGGGGGAGATGACACCGCCGACCGTGAACACTTTCAGGTCGACGACGGTGCCGGCGATCGGCGCGCGCACCTGCAGGCGGGACACGGCTTCCTGCGCCGCGAGCGTGCGGCCCAGCAGGTCGTCGATCTCGGCCTCGACGCCGGCGAGTTCCACGGCCGCGCGCTGGCGCCGCTCGGCAACCGCGTTCTGTCGCCGCAGGTCCAGTTCGAAGCGGCGCTGGCGGGCGGCGTGGGCCTCCGCTGTGTGCTCGCTGATGGCGGCGCGGTAATTTTCGAGCTCACGCTCGAGCGAAAGCAGCTGGGGCCGGTTCACGTAGCCCTTGTCATGCAGATTGCGGTTCGCGTCGAGCTCTTCCTGCATCAGGCGGGACGCGCGGTGCTCCGCCTCAATCTGCCGGTCGAGGGCCGCGATCTGCGCGTCGATCTGCTCGACCTGCGCGGCGAGCAGGCGCTGTTGGTTCTCCATGAGCGCGCGGCCCGAGTCGAAGACGCGCTGCTCGGAGTCGACGAGCGCGCGGACTTCGGGTTCAGTGGCACGTGCAGCGAGCGATTCGGGCAACTCGATTTCACGCGCGTCGTCGCGCTCGGCGCGCAGACGTGCGGCGCGCGTCTCGCGGGCGTCGAGCTGGCCACCGTAAACCGTCGCTGTCGCGGTGATCTCCGTACTGGCGAGTTCGAGCAGCACCTGCCCCTCCTGCACCAGCGCGCCGTCACGCACCAGGATGCGCCGCACGATGCCACCCTCGAGATGCTGCACGGACTTGCGGTTGCTGTCCGACTTCACGTAACCGGAAGCGATCACCGCGGCCGACAGCGGCGCGAGGCTCGCCCACAGCGTGAACGCGCAGAGGGTCACCGCGATGACCAGCAGGCCGGCGCGAATCGGCCAGCGCGCATCGGGAGTCGTGCGCTCACTCATCCGTCGCCTCCGCTTTCGCGGCGGTGGCGGCCACCGCGCGCACCGGCGGGCGGGCGCCGAGGCGCGCGAGCACTTCGGCCGTGGGACCCACAGTCTCCACGCCGCCGTTGCCGAGGACCAGCAACCGATCGCAGAGGCTCATCAGGCTCGGCTTGTGTCCCGCGACGACGACCGTCACACCGGCCTGGCGCATTGCCCGCAGCGAAGCGATCAAGGCCTGCTCGCCCTCGCCGTCAAGGCTCGCATTAGGCTCGTCGAGCAGCACGAGCCGGGGCTGGCCGAACACCGCGCGCGCCAGCGCGATGCGCTGCCGCTGGCCGGGCGGCAGCCGCTCGCCCGTCTCGCCCACCTCGGTGTCGTAGGCGTCGGGCAGGGACAGGATCATCTCGTGGCAGAAGGCACGGCGCGCCGCGGTGACGACGGCGGCGTCCGACTCGGGCGCGAGGCGCGCGATATTGTCCGCGATCGTACCCGGCAGCAGTTGCACCCCTTGCGGCAGGTAGCCAGAGTGCAGGGCGCGCTGGGCCGGCGCCCAGGCCGCGAGTTCGGCGCCGTCGAGCCTTATCGTGCCTGCGCGCGCGTCGAGCACGCCCGCAAGCGCACGCATCAGCGTACTCTTGCCCGCACCACTGGGTCCCACCAACCCGAGGCACTCGCCCGGTGCGACGCTGAAACTCACGCCCGAAAGCACCGCACGCTCGCGGCCGACGCCGAGTTCTAGCCCCTCGACCTGCAACGCTCCGCGCGGGCTCGGAAGTTCGGTGAGTTCCCGGGTGGCCGGCGCCGCGCGCAAGGCAAGGGCAACCCGTCTGAATGCGATGCGGGCTTCGACGAAGCCACGCCAGGTGCCCACGGCAAGGTCGACCGGCGCGAGCGCCCGACCGAGCAGGATCGTCGCCGCAATCATGATGCCGGGCGTCGCGTGCTCCGCGATCACCAGCCAGGCGCCGAGCCCCAGCATCACGGTCTGCAGCGCATAGCGGGCGTATTTTGACAGCCCACTGAGCATGCCGCCGGTCCAGCCGGCGCGGGACTGCGCGCGGGACGCGCGATCAGCGAGCTGGCGCCAGCGCGAGATGGCACGCGACGACATGTCCATCGCGGCTACCGCCTCGCCCGCGCGTGCAACGGCCTCGAGGTAGCGCGTCGCCCGGCCCAGGGCGGCGTTGGCCTCTTCGTGCGCTTCGCGGGTGCCGCGCTCGTTGAGCCAGGCGATGCCGAGCAGCAGCGCGGCACCGACGATGCCGAGCGCGCCGAGCGTCCAGTGCATCATGAAGATGATGGCCATGAAGAGCGGCAGCCAGGGCGCATCGAACAGCACCTGCAGGCCCGGGCCTGACACGAACTGGGTGACGACGGCGAGGTCGCGCTGGCTCGCGGGGGGTCCGCTGCCCGGGCCCCGTGCGGCCTGCGCGAGAAGTGCCGCGGCGAGCGGCTCGCCGAGGTCCTGATCGAGCCGCCCCGCCAGGGCTGCGAGCAGGCGCCCGCGCAGGGTGTCGAGCGCCGCCATCGCAAGCAGCAGCAGCAGCGTGATGGTGCCGAGCACGAGAAGCGTCGGCACGCTGCGGCTCGGCAGCACGCGGTCGTAGACCTGGAGCATGAACAGCGGCGAGGCGAGCACGAAAAGATTCGCGGCAAAGCTGAAGAGCGCGGCGAACAGCAGTTCGGTGCGATAGCGTCGGAAGAGCGCGTTCAATCAGGCAGGGTTCCGTTCGGGCCGGACGCGGCGGGGATGCCGCGTCCGGCGATGAAACAGCGCACCCCGGCCGCCTGAAGCGACCGGGAGCGCACGGCAGGGCTCAGACGACTTCGAACACCGAGCCGAGATTGGCCTTCAGCTCGTCGAGACCGAAGCTGTCCGAGAACAGGTTCTGGACCGTGATACCCCAGGAAGTGTCACCGGTGGTGCCGGGGCCGCCGGTCTCACCGATGATGAGGTCGTTGCCGGAACGGCTGAGCAGGCTGCTCCAGGCCTCGTCGACGAACTGCATGTCCTGCGTAGGCACGTCCGGCATCGGATCGAAGCGCGGTGCCAGCGACTTCATGAACCAGCCCTTGTCGTCCATCGGGCCGGCGACCGCGAAGCGGATCTTGTCGCCCTCACCGATGTTGAAGTCGGTGATGGTGTCCTTGCCGGCCGCCGAGCCACCAGTGCCGAGGTCGAAGTACACCTCGCCCTTGTCCCAGTCGATGTCGACGTTGCCGCGGAAGAGGAACAGGTCCTTGCCCGTGCCACCGGAGAGGACGTCGTCGCCTGCGCCACCATCGACGATGTCGTTGCCCGCGCCGCCGTTGATGATGTCACTTCCGGCTTCGCCATACAGCGTGTCGTTGCCGTCACCGCCGTCGATGACATCGGCCCCGACACCACCCCACACCGTGTCGTGGCCGGTGCCCGCAGCGATGGTATCGTCACCAGACTCACCCCAGATGAGGTCATTGCCGGCGCCGCCGTCTATCGCATCGTTGCCGATGCCGCCGTAGAGGTAGTCGTTGCCCTCGCCCCCGTCGATCGTGTCGTTGCCGGCCTGGCCATACAGCCAGTCGGAACCTCCGTTGCCGATCAGCGTGTCGTCGCCGGCCTCGCCGTAGAGACGGTCGCCCGCAGCGCCGCCGACGAGCGTGTCGCTGCCGCCGCCGCCGTAGTAGACGAGTTGGATGCTGGACCCGCCGGATCCACCACCGCCGGAGCCACCACCACCGCTGTTGTCATCCACGCCGTCACCACCGTAGACGAGCTTCCAGGTTGGCTTCATCAGCATGCTGGAGCTGAGGTCGGAAAGACCGAGTCCCGACAGCGTGATCGTTGCCTTGTTTGCCGAGTTCGAGGTCTGGAACATTTCCAGCAGCGCACCGTCGGCGGTGTCGGCAATCGAAACCGAAATGTCTGCCCCTGAGTTCCAGGTCCCGGCCTGACGCTGGTCGATGAAGTCGTAGAAGGACTGCTGCTGGTCGTAAAAGCGGGCGGTCAACGTCCGGATGTCGAGCAGGTCTACGCCCTTCTCGAAGTCCGCGACGGTGTCGTTGCCTTCGACGCCCATGACGTTATTGAGCGAGCGGGCCTCGCTGAACCACCACTGGAAGACGTCCCGCTCGCCGTCTTTGACCAGCTGGAGGTTCGACAGGTTGAGCGAACCCCCGACCAGGATATCGTCGCCCTGGCCGCCGAGCAGAACATCGCGCCCGGTGCCGCCCACGACCAGGTCGTCACCGCTGCCGCCGTCGAGCCAGTCGTGGTCGGCCTCACCGAACAGGAAATCGTCGCCGGTCTCGCCGCGCATGGAGTCGTTGCCGGTCCCGCCGAACATCACGTCGCTGCCCGAACCGCCCCACATCTGGTCGTGGCCCGCGTCGCCGTAGAGAACGTCCTCGCCCACGCCGCCGAAGAGGAAGTCGTTGCCGTCGCCGCCTTCGAGGAAATCGTTGTCCGCGCCACCGTCGAGCCAATCATTGCCGGTACCACCGTTCAGCTGATCGTTGCCGGCACCGCCCAGCAGGGTGTCGTTGCCGTTGCCACCGAAGACCGTGTCGTTGCCCGAACCGGCGTTGACGTAGTCGTTACCGTCACCCGCGTGAACGATGTCATCACCGCCGCCGGAGAAGATCCGGTCGTTGCCGCCACCGGTGGTGATGGTGTCCGCGCCGTCGGTACCCAGCACCGCGGTGTTCTGGGTGACGCCGGTGCTGGTGGTGGTCCCTGTCTGAAGGTTGGTAACGTTGAACTTGAGCTTTATGGCCATGGTGTGAGTCCCTTGGATTCGTTGTGTTTCCGGATGCGATGCGCATCGCGAGCTATGTGACTGCCCGGAGTGGAATGTTCCGCGCACTTGAGTTCAGGACGAAGCGTGTAACCGTAAACTTGCGTAACATACAGAGACTTAACGTACTGTTTTTATTAATTTTTCCCGTCTCTCGACGATAACACCCACTCCTCCCGGGACCTCTTCCTAAAAAGACCACTCCGCGCCATCGTTCGATGGGGCCTGCCGGTGTAGATGGGTACGTGCACTGACACGGGCCAAAGCCGGTTTTGATCGAATAACATTCCACTCAATGTGCGCATTCGCATGAATGAGGCGCCGCTCACGGGCACCCGCTCCAGCAGCAACGAGGAGAGAAAATCAAATGTCAGCCAGCGTGGATACGGTTCGAACCAAGCCGGCGGAGGTGGACGCTGTGGTCATCGGCGCCGGCTTCGCCGGCCTGTACGCGGTCTACAAACTGAGGCAACTGGGACTCACCCACCGCGGCTTCGAGCGAGGGGGTGGAGTGGGCGGCACGTGGTACTGGAACCGCTATCCCGGGGCAAGTTCGGATTCGGAGAGCTGGGTGTATTCCTACACGTTTTCCGCGGAACTCGAACAGGAGTGGACCTGGAGCTGCCGGTTTCCCGAACAGCCCGAGATCCTGCGCTACCTGGAGTTCGTGGCCGACAAGTTCGAGCTCCGGCCATCGTTCGATTTCAACACGAACGTCACCGGGGCGGCATACGACGAGGCCAGCGGTCGCTGGCTCGTGGCCACTGACCAGGGCGAGCAGATCCGCGCGAAGTACCTCATAACCGCCGTGGGCTGTCTGTCCGCCGCGCAGGTCCCCAGCATCCCCGGCCTCGCCGATTTCAAGGGCAAGTGGTACCACACCGGCCAGTGGCCGCACGAGGGCGTGGATTTCACCGGCCTGCGCGTGGGCGTCATCGGGACCGGCTCGTCCGGCATCCAGTCGATCCCTGTGATCGCGAAACAGGCCCGGCAACTCACCGTCTTCCAGCGCACGCCGAACTTCAGCGTGCCAGCACGAAACCGCCAGTTGACCCCGGAGCAGCAGCAGCAACTCAAGCGTGACATCCGGAAGATTCGCGAATTCTGCCGCTGGTCGACGATCGGGCAGCCCTATGACCTCAAGGACAAGGAGGCACTGAAAACCGATGCGGAAGAACTGCGGCGGCAGTTCGAAGCCGACTGGGAGAAAGGCGGCTTCGAGTGGATGTTCGGCAGCTTCCGCGACCTGCTGGTGGATCCGAAGGCCAACGCGCTGGCCGCCGATTTCGTGCGCGAGAAAATTCGCAGCGTGGTCAAGGATCCGGAAGTCGCGCGCAAGCTCACTCCGACCGGCTACCCGATCGGCACCAAGCGGCTGCCGCTGGACGCGGGTTATTTCGAGACCTTCAACCGCGAAAACGTGGAACTGGTCGACCTGCGTGAGAACCCGATGGAGTCGATCGTCGCCGCAGGGATACGCACGCAGGAGAAGACTTATGAGCTGGACGCGATCGTCTTCGCAACCGGCTTCGACGCCCTGACCGGTCCGCTGACGCGGATCGGAATCCGCGGGCGCGATGGCGTGGCGCTCGAGGCGAAGTGGGCGCACGGGCCGGAGACCTACCTCGGCGTGTGCACCCGTGGCTTTCCGAACATGTTCATGGTCACCGGGCCGGGTAGCCCGTCGGTGCTGGGCAACATGCCGGTGTCGATCGAGCAGCACGTCGACTGGATCTGCGAGTGCATCGAATACATGCGGAAGAAAGGCGTGACGACCGTTGAGCCGACGCCGGATGCGGAAGCGTCCTGGGGCGCCCACGTGAAGGAACTGGCGGACGCGACCCTCTTTCCACAGACCGACTCTTGGTACATGGGTGCGAACATCCCCGGCAAACCGCGCGTGTTCCTGCCGTATATCGGGGGCTTCGGCACCTACCGCAAGCTGTGCGCGGAGATCGCGGAGAAGGAATACGAAGGCTTCGCCTTCAGCTGAATTCGGCGCCCCGGGCGCGCGCGGCGCATGCCGCCCGCGCCCACACTTCTCACTACGCTTTCGCATAACAGGCAACCGGAGCAACCGGGGACTGGACAAGCATGCCCGGCAACCGCAAAACCCGAGTGGCATCCACGTTGGCGTTGACCGCGCTGCAGCTGGTCGCATGCGGCGAGCCGCGAACAATAACCGTACCCGTCACACGAACCGCGAACCCTGCCTCAGTGCACTGCGCCGAGCAGGGTGGTCGTCACGAGTTGATTGACGAGGCCGAAGGACAGGCCGGTTACTGCGTGCTGCCGGACGGCCGGCGGGTCGAGGAATGGATCTTCTTCAAAGCATCGAGGACAGGGTGACAAGCGTCGAAAGTGAAGCCGGATTAGAACGGGCCGAGACTCAGGCTCACGAAGCCGAACCGGCCGAAGGGGTAAATCGGGTCGGACGGTGCGACGCGCGGAATCGAACCGCGGACCTACTGATTACGAAACGGTCGCGCGAGCGCGGATTATTCTTCGTATTTTCATAATGTTAGAACCTCTCTGCCGTCTAACGTATCAGCATCTTCAGCCCCGGAACCGTCTGATTTTCCGGCCATCCTGGCAGCTGCTTTAGACAGGTTTCGGCTCCGCTCGCGGCGAAGCAGCGCTCCCATCGCTGGGCGTCGCGGTACTCAGCCTTTGAGTTTGGAGAAAGCTCATCCTTGCATTCATGGAATGCGATTCCATCAATGCACTGATGATTCCCCGCTGACTCGTCTCTGGACTCACCTCAGCTCTTGCCGAGGTACTGGCCGTCGCACTCTTCGGGCCGCGCCAGGCCGGCAAGGCCACGCTGGTACTCGAGTTAGGGTCCGTGCGACCGTCGGTCTATCTCGACCTCGAGTCCGAAGCCGACCGGGCCAAGTTCTCGGAACCCGAGATGTACCTGCGACAGCACGCGGACGAGCCCGTCATCCTCGACGAGATCCAGCGCACACCGCAGCTTTTTCGCAGCCTGCGGGGCCTAATCGACGCTGGCCGGCGACAACAGGGCCGGCTGTGCAGGCGTAGAACTAGAGATCGCTCCCAGGAGCACGCACGTTCGCGGATCGTGATGCCGCTGCTTCGGAAGTGAGGGACGGCTTCGAGCGGTCGGCGAGCCGTTATTACAGTGCGATAATCGGCGGAGTCGGTGCGTCAGGGCGCGTCGTCAATCGGCACGTCGAGCAGGCGCTCGCTGCGCCGGACCCGAACAACACGCACGTGCTTCGGGTCACGCCGATAGACGACGCGAAACGGTGGCCGGATCAACTCGCGGAGAAAAGACTGGCCGAACTCGGGGACGATGCGCCCCATATCCGGATTGTCGGCGAGTGCTTCGATGCTCGCGACGATTTCCCCGATCAAGCGCTCGCCTACCTCAGGTACGTCTTGTTCGGTGTACCAATCCCGTATTGATTCCAGATCGGCCAGTGCGGATTCGGCAAACCGAATGGCGACCTTAGCCATGCGGCTACTTCAGACCGAGCCGAGCCTTGGCCTCTGCGAGCGACAACTCTCGGCCTGCCTCGAGGTCGGCAAGGCCGGTAACGACCGCCCGCATGAATGCCCGCTCCTCCTCGGCCGCCTCGTAATCGGTCACTGATTGCACGACGGCCACGCCGCGCCCGCGACTGGTGAGCAGCACAGGTCGGTGCGCGTCTGTCGCATGTTTGACGACGCGGCCGGGGTTGACCTTCAGGTCGGTCAGCGGAATCACGTCCTCGGAGAACTTGGTGCCCATACCGAGATCCTCAGGCCCTGTTGACAGGACCTAGAATAGCACCTGTTTACGGACCTCTGCAGCCGGATTTTGGCGCCACGCGAGGCCACGCCACCCGAGAGGGATAAGCGCGGAGGCCCATTTCTTCCGGACGGTCGCTGGCGCCGAGGTCGACCTGCTGTAGACGCACTCGGGTCGACGCCAGCCTTCGGGCCATCGATGTCAAGCGCGGACTCGCGCCCGAAGTCGAGCGGGGTTTCCACCTTGCCTGCGAAGATGTAGCGCCTGAGCGACGCCGGGTGGTTCACGGAGGGGCCGAGCGCTTCCCGCTCACGGCCGAGTACACCGTCCGCACCACCCGGCCGTCGTGCGGACTCGTGTCCTTCACCACCCGCTGGCCGAGGCCGTTGTAGAAGCGCGTCGACTTCAGCACCCCGCCCACGCTCGCCGTCCAGAGGCGCCCGGCGTCGTCGTAAGTGTAGGTCGCGCCCGTCTCGGGGTCGCCCGTTTGGTGACCGGCGGCGTCGAAGGCCACCGTTGCCCCGGAACGCTGGCCCAGGCGGTTGCTCGTGGCGTCCAGCGTGAATGTGCCGTCGATGCCGGCGCGCTCGTCTGCTCCATCCAAACGCGGTTGCCATTCGCGTCGTAGGTGAACACACAATTGCCCGCAGGTGAGGTCTCGGTTACTAGTCGGCCCAGGGTATCGTAGGTGAAGGTCCCGCCCTGCTCCGGCCGCAGCGCGCCCGTGATGGCGGTGAGGTTGTCCGCCGCGTCGTAGCCGAGGGTCTGGCGCTGTTTTCCAGGCGCGGTGATGCTGCTCAGGCGCCCGGCCCGGTCGAAGCCGCGCGTCTCATTGATCCCGTTGCCGTAGGTCAGTCCCTTCAAGGGACCGAAGGGCGCGTAGTCGAGGCTGGAGGCAAGCGTGGTCGTTACGTTCGAGCGCTGCGCGCTCGCCTCGCCTTCCACTTGCGCCACAGCCACGGTAGCAATACGAACCACTGAAGGTAGCCAAGGCAAAAAAATGCAACCCACTCCAGTGCTAGTGAAAGAAATGAAATTTCGACCCAGTACGAAAATACAACATCCAAAGCGTAAAGTGCTGCGGGCACAGCTATCCCCGCAGGAAAGGAAAGGTAGAGCATGAGCAAGAAAAGGACATCTATTACTCGTGCGTCACCGGAAGTAGCGAAAGCCTCGAGCGTCACGTAGAGAACCAGAAGGGAAGCAGCGACCCACAAAGCTTTGCCGAAGGTGCTAATGACGCCCACGATTCTCATTGATTAACGCGGCACTGTTTTTGGCATCGAGCGTTAACATCATCGTCGTATTCTTGGCAATCAATGCCAAACGGTATTACCCCATACTTCGGACGAGGCTTGGCCCACTCCGTGATCATGCACTGCTCAAAACAATTGTTGTCGGGCTGAGTCTCCTTGCAGCGACCGCCAGGCGGGTCGAGAACATCGTTACTCGGCTTACCTTCACCGTTCGCGCCACGGTCCTGACCGCCACACGTAACTTTCCCATCCTTATCGACCACACACGAATACTGGTGGTAAAAAAAGCGACCATACTTGTAACCCACCGGCCCCAACTCACGCCCAAGAGCATCAAGCGGCTTCGTGCACTGCATGGTCTTGAGGCCGAGCGGGTCTGTCCAACCAACGGGGTTAGCCTCGGCGTACAAATACGTATTGATGCCCCCCGCCATCCCAATCGGATCCGACTGCACATACCTCCCCCATCGCCCGTTGTAATCCCTGAAGTAGTTGTACCAGCTCGCCGTCTCCCCGTCCCACTGCTGCCCCGGTAACCCCAACCGCAACTCCCGCGGCAAGCCATCCCCGTCCACGTCCGTCTCGTGCGTGCCAACCCCGAACGCATCCACCGGCCGCCACCGATAGACTTCGATGCCCGCACCGTCCGTCATGAACAAAGGCCGCTCCAACTGGTTCGTATGCAGGTAGTCGATGACGCTCGACGTCCACGTGTTCCCCGCCTTCACGTTCGTGAACTGCGCCAGCGGACGGTCCGCCAGCCACACGTACTCCCGGTAGTGCAGCAACGTACCGCCCTGTAGCACGGCCTCGCTAAGGACATGCCCCGCCTCGTCGTACACCGCTCGTATCACGCGGTTGTCGTGCGGCGTCGAGTCCTTGATAGCCCGCTGGCCGAGGCCGTTGTAGGTCCGTGTCGACTTCAGCACCCCGCCGATGCTCGCCGTCCTGAGCCGCCCACCCTGATCGTAAGTGTAGGTGGCGTTCGTCTCCGGGTCGCCGGTCTGGTGGCCGGCCGCGTCGTAGGTGACGGCAACGCCGGCACGCTGCCCAACCCGGTTGCTGCTCGGGACTATCGTGAACGCCACCGTCGACGCCGGCGCGCTCGTCTGCTCGACCTTGGTGCGGTTGCCGGTCGCGTCGTACGCGAACACACGGTCGGCCGCTGCCGAGGCCTGACTGGTGAGGCGGCTCAAGGCATCGTAGCCGAAGGTTCCGCCCTGCTCCGGCCGCAGCGCGTCCGTGATGAAGGTGAGGTTATCCGCCGGGTCGTAGCCGAAGGTCTGGCTCTGCTTGCCCGGCGCCGTGATGCCGCTCAGGCGGCCGGCGAGGTCGAAGCTGCGCGTCTCGATGATGCCATTGCCATAGGTCAGCCCCTTCAGCGGGCCAAAGGGCTCGTACTGGAGGCTGGAGGCGAGGGTGGTCGTCGCGTTCGTCACCGAATGGACGGTCGCGATTTGGCCTGCCGTGTTGCGTGTGTAGTTCACGACCATGCCGCTCGGATAGGTCAGCTGCGTGAGCCGGTCCGCGCCGTCGTACGCATACTGCGTCACGTAGCTCACACCGCCCAGCGTCACCTCCTTCCGAATGACGTTGCCGCGACGGTCGTACCGGTACTTCGTCGTCCCTGCAGCGTCGACCATCGTCGTGAGGCGGCCCTTGGCGCCAGGGCCGCCGGTCGCGGTCTCGTCGTAGCTCAGCGTGATGTCAGTGTCCGCGGGATAGTCCACCTTCGTCAGCCGGTTCAGCGCGTCGAAGCTGTAGTTCACCACGACGTTCCGCGCATCCACCCGACGCACCCGGTTGCCCGCCGCGTCGTAATGCCAGGTCGTCACGCCCGTGTTCGGGCTCGTCTGCCGCACCCGCTCGCCAAAGCCGTTGTACGCGTAGTTCGTCACCAGGCCCCGCGGATCCGTCACCGACAGCGGACGGTCGAACACGTCGTGCACCGTCGTCGTCGACTGCCCCGCCGCGTCCCGCACCGCGCGCACGCGGTTCAGCGCGTCGTAGAGGTTCTGCGTGTACAGCGCCGGCGTCGCAGGGCTCGGATCCCGCGGGTCGACCGTCCGCACCACGTTGCCGTTCGCGTCGTGGCTGAAGTGCATCGTCTGCCCTTCACCCTCGATGACACGCGTCAGCCTGTCCAGCGCGTCGTAGACCGACTCGACCTGCCGGCGCAGCGCGCCCGCGGTGTCATAAACCCGCTCGGACGTGCGGTTCCCCGCGAGGTCCAGCGCCCAGTCGACCCGGTTCCCCGACTCGTCCTGCACCCCGACCAGCCGACCGGCGGCGTCGTAGGCGTACTCAACCGCCTCCCCCGTCGGCAGCGTCAGCCGCGTCAGGCGACCGGTCGCGTCATAGCCGAAGCGTGTCGTCTGCCCGTCCACCCTCCGCGCGAGCAGCCAGCCGCGCGGGTGCCACTCGAGCTCTGTGACAGTCCCGTTTGCATCACGTACCGACAGCGGGCGGCCGCTGGCGTCGTGGCGGTCGGCGTGCGTCGCGAGAAAGCTCGTCGGCGTCAGCGCCTGCTCCACCCGCACCAGGTCGCCCACCCGGTGCGCCGCGTCGGTCGTCGTCGCGTAGAAGTAGCGCGTCACGTCCGAGAAGTTCGTCCCGCTGCGCGGCCGGTCCACCTGCTTCACCAGCCCCGCCAGCACCGGCGGATCTCCAGCCGACTCGCCCCAGTACGTCCACGTCGTCACGCGGTCCGAGCGACTCCCCGCCGCCGCGTCGCGCTCGATCCGGCTGCGCAACCGCTCGCGCTGGTTCGGCACATAGGCACTGATGGTCGTGCGCACCGCCTGCCAGCCCGTGTGCGAAGTCGCGCTGCACGTGGTCGGCGCGGTGAAGCCCGTGCCCGGCGCGTACACCGTCTCCGTCAGCGGCGCGCGCCGCTCCGCATCCGCGTGATAGGTCCGCACGCGCTTGCGGTAAGCCGCCGGCGTCGTCGAGCCCGCCGCCGGGATGCCGTCAATCCGGCAGGTCTCGCGCCCGAACCCGTCATGCGCCAGCAGCGTGCGGTTGCCGTTGAAGTCCGTGCGCGACGCGAGGCGGTCGCTCGTGTTCCAGACCTGCTCACGGGCCTGCGCACCGCAGCTCGGGCAGGCCCCTTCCGTTCCCACCAGCCGACGCACGCCGTGACGCAACTCGAAGCGGTGCGTGCGCCGCTGCTCCCGCCCCGAGGCATCGAGCTGTCGCCGCTCCACCACGCTGCCGTCCGCGAGGTACTCGATGCGCACCCGCTGCGCCCCGCCCGCGTGCTCCGTGAGAATGGCGCGCCCTTCCGCGTCGTACGCATAGGTCGCGTAACGCACGCCCCGCTCGTCGGTGATGCCCGTCAGCGCCCGTGGCAGGCCGGCCTGCTCGTAGTGGTAACGCCGCACCAGCACCTCCCCTGCGGCACCCGGCAGGCGCACTTCGGTCAGCTGGCCCGCCGCGCTGTGCCCGAAGGCGAGCTCGCGCCCGTCCGGCAGACTCACCCGCACCAGGCGCGCGCTGCCGCCCGCCGTCTGATAGCTGAACACCAGCGCGCGCCCGAACGGGTCTTCCACCCGGTCGAGCGTCGTCGCGTCGCCGTCCTCCTCGTAATGAAGGCGCTGCTCGAGGTTGCCGGACCCCGCCACGCTCACCAGGCGCCCTGCACCGTCGTAGCGCTCGAGCTCCCCGGACGGCGCCCGGAACACCCAGCCTGCCGCGGCTGAGCCAGTCAGTGCACTCGTTTCGTCCCGCTCTCCGACCCAGGCTGTGCCGCTGCGCTTGAAGTGGTGCACGCTGCCGTCTGCCCGCTGCAGCGTGGCGACGCTGCCGCTCGCGTTCAGCACCACGCTGCGGTCGAAGCTGTGGCGCCAGTTCAGCCCCATGAACGATTGGCTCACCGTCGCTTCGCTGTTGTAGTGGCGCTCGAACACCAGAAACTGCTCGCCCGCCCCCGTCGGCGCCGTGCCCGCGTAGTCCGTCTCCCGCTGGAACTTGTTGCCGCTCGCCAGCGATACCGGGTTACCCGCCACCGGACACTGGTTCAAGTTACGCAGGGGGTCCATTCCGTCCGAGCACTTGCCTTGGTCGCCGAGCGGATCGAGACGGCCGTTCGACGGGCAGGCCGTGCCTCGCCAGCGCTGAACCGAGTAGAGCCTCGGATCGCTCTGCTGGTGCGCGAGACACAGCTGATCGTTGGCGAGACAACCTTGAGCGATGTCGTGAAGGTGCGAATGGCCCGGCCAGATCGGCGTGCACGGCATGTTGACGTGATTGACCCAATCAGACCCTGTCTGCTTTGGACCGAGTTTGATGCCTTGCGGAAGCTCGCAAACGTTCGGCGCGTTGTGCGCGGCAGCAGGCGGCGCCCATGCCACGGCAGCCAGCAGAATGCAGCGCGCGGCTAAAAGCTTGCGCCGGTCCGCGCGCCTCCGCAGACCCGTCGATGAATCGGCCCCAGTCATCCAGCCCCCCGAACTCGTGCGCCATCTGAACGCGGCGCTGAGCCGGACACTGCAGGACAGGGAAAGCCTCTTCAATCGTGCGCGAGCATCCCGAGCGGCTCTCCCGCGCAGGACGGGCAATCTTCACGGGCGCGGCTACCGAATCACGCCAGACGCGGAATCGCTCGGGTGTTCATGGGTAGTCATGCGTCTGGAACATGGAGCGCAGCTGCATGCGACTCCGCCCCGGTGGCGGGGTTCGGCTTCGGGCGGTAATGTCGCCACTGCTCGAAAGAGCAGGGTTCGAGAACGAGGGGATATACAATGGACCCGGGCAGAGAACGCTAACGGGCATCGCCTGCCTCCCGGGACTACTGGGTAGGGGCAGGGACCGTTCTGCTTCGTGTGGCGAGTGCCGGTCGAATCGGCGATGGTCTCAAGTGCAGCAGGAGGCGCGCCAGCAGCGCCACGCAACCGGACACGCCAACTCCGGCGACGGGGAGGGTGAAGGTCCCTAACAAGCCTTTAATTTCAATTGCTTGGTGCCGACGCGCGGAATCGAACCGCGGACCTACTGATTACGAATCAGTTGCTCTACCAGCTGAGCTACGTCGGCATCTTGAAGGCCGGGGGCGCATGATAACCGAAAGTCCGGATTTGACCAGCCCGCGCGGGGAAACTCCCGCTATTCGGGCGGGCGATTACGGATGCGGATAATGACGTCGAACCCCTCGGCGTAGGTACCGGGCGGCGGTACCGGCAGGCTCGCCAGCAGCGGGTGCAGAGCCTCGACATCGGTCAACTCGCCATCGTCCACGTTATAGAAGTGGAAGTGGGGCTCGGTATTTGAGTCGTAAAAGACCTTACTGGAGTCCACGATGACCTGAGTCAGTAGTCCGCGCTCCGCGAGCAGTCCCAGTGTGTTGTAGACAGTAGCCTTGGACACCGGCCTACCTGTCTGCCCCACCTTTGCCATGACTTGGTCGGCAGACAGGTGCAGGTTCCCGGCGAAAAAGATCGCAGCGATATCGATGCGCTGGGCGGTCGGCTGGATGCCGTGCCCCTGGAGCTTGCGCGCGATTCGGTCGATTTCCGCCGGAGACAAGGGCAAACCCGCTGTTGCGTCCATGCAGGCCAGTATACGCAGCCTTTAGACTCTGTCTAGCCTTAATGCGAGTGACTTTCATTCTCCCGATTGGCCGCTGCGTGATACAGGTCACGAAACGGTTGGTCATGGCCCTTGGGCTCGCCCGCTTGCGGGTCCCGGACTACCGCTCACGGGCCCGGTACGTGAAGTCGCCCCCCCCGCTTCCGATACTGGTGGGCATGAAAAGCGTAAGCGGCTTCACGATCATTGAACTGATGATAACCGTCGTCGTACTCGGCATCGCCCTGACGTTCGCGGTGCCCAGCATGCAGCAGTTCATTATGAACAACCGGATGACTTCGCAACTCAACCTGATGTCGTCGAACCTGGCGATGGCCCGCAGCGAAGCCATCAAGCAGAACATGCCGGTACTGCTGTGTCCGAGCGGTGGCGGCGCCACCTGCAGCGAATCGGGCTGGGAGAGTGGCTGGCTGGTCTTCGCCGATCGCGATCGGGACATGACACTGGACGGCGCCGCGCTGTGCACGTCGAGCACGCTGGGCGCGAACGAGGATTGCTTGCTGCTGGAGCAGGCGCGCCTCGAGCAGCCCGCCACCCTCACTCCGGCAACTGGAATTCCGGCGCTGCTTGGCTACGACGGCAGCGGCGCCGCTTTCTGTGACGCAAACGAAGACGGCGCACCGGAACCCGGTGACCCTTCCGACACCTACTTCACCCTGTGCGACTCGCGGGGCGACGCGCACGCTCGCGCGCTGGCCATCAGCAGGACCGGACGGGTGTCGATACTGAACAAAGCCCCCAACGGGGACGCCCTCAGCTGCGCCGTAGCAGGCGCCGACTCGGAATAGGAAGCGGAGGAATAGCAGCGTGCGCAACCGGAACCGCGCGATACAGGCTGGCTTCACGCTACTGGAAGTGCTGGTGGCAGTCGTGATCTTTTCCATCGGACTGCTCGGCATCGCCGGCCTGCAGGTTGCGGGGATGCGCTATACCCACGGCGCTCAACTGCGCGCGGTGGCGACGATGCAGGCCGAGAACATGGCCGACAGCATGCGCGCCAACCGCACGGGAGTCGCGGATGGTCACTACAACATTCAGGCCTCGATGCCGACGAGCTACACGACGGATTGCAGCGACGAGGCCTGCAGCCCCGAACAGCTGGCCCTGTTCGACCTCGTCACGTGGAATGCGAGTGGCGACGAGTCGAAGCCTCGCGAATCGAACGCGGATGTCCTGCCCGGCGGCGACGGAGTCGTCTGCATCGACTCGACGCCCAACGACGGGGGTCCCTCGGACTGGGCCTGCGACAACGAAGGCACGGTATATGCGGTGAAGCTCGTCTGGAACGAACGCTCGGTTGGTGATTGGGAGCAGGAGGAAGACGGCGGTGGCGGCGAGGAAGAAGACACGGCAGACATCAACCAGCAATTCCTGTTCGTGAGGTTCGTGCCGTGAGCGGATCCCTCTCTTTCGTTCGACAGCCGCGCCACTGCGCGCGGGGACGCGCCCAAATAGGTATAACGCTCGTCGAGATGATGGTCGCCATGGTGGTGGGCCTCATCCTGCTCGTCGGCATCGTGCAGCTGTTCATCAGCAACAAGCAGGCCTATCGCTTGCAGGAAGCGACGAACGTCCTCAACGAGAGCGGGCGCTACGTGCTGAACCAGATGCACTACGACCTGCGCATGGCCGATCACTGGGGCGGGGCCGAACGGGACTCGCTGGAGGTTCTGGGCGGCATCGACACGATCGACGGCGACTGTGAGGGTGACGCGGCGGCGCTCGACACGGCAGGCATCTTCGGTATCGACGGCGAGGCCACATCTCCACTCGATTGCATACCTGCTTCCGACTACGTGCCGGAATCCGACATCGTGGTCATCCGCTATGCCGAACCCGTGCGGCGGGCGTCCGGCGCGCTCGATGACAACCGGATCTACGTACGGAGCGCGATGGGTCGTCGCGCCGTCATCTTCCAGGGTGCGGATGTCGCGAGCCTGCCCGGTGACATCGTTCCCGAGGACACGGACGCATTGACCATCGAGGATGAGGCGCCGGATGTCGCCAACTTCGAAATGCGCACGGTGCTCTATTTCCTGCGCCCCTGCGCGTCACAGGACCGCGGCACTGCGAATGTCTGCGATGCCGCCGACGACAACATTCCGACCCTGACCCGCCTCACGCTGGAAGGCACTTCACTCGTCGAGCAGGACGTGACGGCTGGCGTCGAGCAGATGCAACTCGCATATGGCGTCGACACGAATGGCGACCGCTCGCCCGAGCTATACCAGAGCGCCGAGGCTGTGACCGCCGACGACAACTGGGGTGCGGTGGTCGACGTGAAGCTGAGCCTGCTGATACGCAACACCGAGCTCGACGTCAGCTATACGGATACGACGACTTACAACCTGTACGGCGGAGCCGACGGCGCGGCCGTGGAATACGAAGTGCCGAGCGAAGACCAGCAATACCGACGCAAGATCTACAACTCGTCGATACAAGTCCGCAATATGACCCGAGGCTGAAGTCATGCATCGTCCCCTCTCCCTTGCCCCCGCCCAGCACGGCTTTGCGCTGATTGTCGCAATGGTCATGCTGCTGATACTGACGATGGTAGCCGTCATCGCAATGCGGTCGACCACGCTCGACCTGAAGATGAGTGCCAACACCACCCTGGCTCAGCGCGCCTTCCAGGCCTCGGACGGCACGCGCGACTCGGTGTCCCCCTTGCTGGCCTCGCACGTCTTCTATCACGGGTGGCCCAGCGCCATTGGTGGTGATGTCGCGGACAGCGCTGATTTCGACATTCCCGCGGCGATCACGATCGCCGATCCGACCGCACGCTTCGACATGGGCCAGAATGGCCTGTTCGAAGACCTCGCGACCCGGGCCGCCGACATCGAGTTCCGAGATGACGTCCAGGGCGATGGCGCCCTGGCCGCCGATGACGTGTACGGCGACATCTGGGTCACGCGCGTCGGCGTGCAGCCGGCCCCCGGCATGAACCTGGCCTCGAACGCCGCCGACCAAGGTGCGGGCGGCGGCGCCGCGAACAAGTACATCATGTTCGATCTCAGAGCCACCGGCAGTTCGACCGGGAACGCCCGCTCATATACCGGTTCCGACTATCGCGCGCTGTCGCGATGAGCGCTTCCCGAAACAGCTTCTGACCGCCCAGTACTGGAACTCCCCGGAAATGAACACAGCACAGTCCTTCAGCGCTTTCTGCAAGGGAATAGTCCTGAGCATCGGCTTCCTGCCTGCCATCTGGTCGGCGAGCGCACAGGCGAACCTCTCGGGTGCGGAAATGGGCACCTATACCGCAACGCCCATCCTCACCGTCGAATCCGTGCCGCCGCTGGTGATGCTCGCGATGTCGATGGACCACCAGTACTTCATCAAGGCCTACAACGACTACACCGACCTCGACAAGAACGGCACGGTCGAACGAACCTACTCGGACGTCTTCGAGTACTACGGCTACTTCCACTCGGATCTCTGCTACAAATACAGCGACACCGACGGTCGCTTCAACCCCGTTGGGCAGGTGGACACGCCGCGCGAGAACGCCAACGACGACTCCTACGATCACTACTGTTCGACGGATACCGCCTCCTGGAGCGGCAACTTTCTGAACTGGGCGACCATGACCCGCATGGACGTCGTGCGGAAGATTCTCTACGGCGGCCTGCGTTCCACCGACACGGCCACCAGCACGGTGCTCGAACGCACCTACCTGCCGGGCGACGCCCACAGCTTTGCGAAGTACTACAACGGAGCCGATCTCGCGAAGCTGACGCCCCACGACACCATCAGGACTGACACTACTAACTCCGGCGACAACGACGGCATCGATGACGTTGGCGAAGGCATCACAATCTGCAACACGACGCACGCAGGCACCAGCGGCAGTTCGCAGACCGTGACCACCGGGCCGATGATGCGGGTAGTCTCCGGCAACTCCCAGTTGTGGAGCGCCAACGAGCGCAGGCAATGCACGTGGCGGGACGAGTTCGGCACCAACGGCAACAGCAACGACGCCGCGCGCTCCGGCATCGCAGCCACCAGCAGCGACCCGGCAGACACATCCCAGTTGAAGACACCGGGCGCCAAGCGAGACCACATCGTGCGCGTCAAGGTGTGCGACGCCACCAAAACCGCGCCGCAGAACCTGGAAAACTGCAGGGCCTACGGCAGCAACCTGAAGCCCGAGGGGCTGCTGCAGAAATACGGCCTCGACGGCCAGATGAAATTCGGCCTGGTGACCGGCAGCTATGCCGACAACGTCTCGGGTGGTCGCCTGCGCAAGAGAATCTCCACCATCAACGACGAGGTGAGCACGACCGACGGGACTTTCATCACGCTCGGCACGTCCACGCCTGGCATCATCAAGGCGCTCAATGCAGTGCGCATCTGGGGCTACGGCTACGATGACGGCACCTACCTGAGCGGCGGTGACGGCGGCGACAACTGCAGCTTCCAGCTGACGGACATCGCGACCGAGGGTAAATGCGCCAGCTGGGGCAACCCGATGTCGGAGATTTACCTTGAGGCCCTGCGCTATTTCGCGTCTTCGACGCGACAGCCGTCAGCCGCGTTCACGAACGGGGGCACTGACAACAGCTACATCACGGGCTTGCTGGAGGACTCGGACTGGAGCAGCCCGGTCAACGCCGACAATTCCTGCGCGTCTCTGAACACCATCATTTTCAATGCCAGCGTCAGTTCCTACGATGATGACCAGACGACCCCCAGCGGACTATCGGGAGGCTCCGCAGCCGCGCTGACAAAGGTCATCGGCGAGTCGGACGGCGAGGATCTAGAGGGCAAGGACTTCTTCGTCGGACGCAGCGGCGCAGCCCAGAACGAATTCTGCACGGCCAAGACGATCAACGGCACTAACGGCCTGGGAGACGTCTACGGCCTCTGCCCCGAAGCGCCGACGGTTCGGGGCTCGTACCACATGGCCGGATTGGCGCATTTTGCCCACACCGAGGATCTCAGCAGCGACCTCCCGGACACGCAGACGGTCAAGACCTTCGCGGTCTCGCTTGCCACCGCCACGCCCGTGATCGAGATTCCCGTCAGTGACACCCAGTCGGTCCGTGTCCTGCCGGCCTACCGCCTGCGCAAGGGCGGCAACAATGCGACAGAGTCGCTGAACGACCCCACCAAGGACGGCGGCGGCACTCTCGTCGACTTCAAGATCGTGCGGCCGCACACCGAGGTCAGCGCCACCAACAACGCCCTGCCAGAGCCGGGTACCGGCGTTTTCAGTGGCCTGTTCTATGTCAACTGGGAGGACTCTGAACAGGGCGGCGACTACGACCAGGACATGTGGGGCACGATCGAGTACCGGCTGGACACGAACGCGGCCGACAAGCAGCTCAGGATTACGACGACCGCGGTGACCGAGTCCACCGGCATCCCGCAATTGTTCGGCTTCATCACCAGTGGCACGACGCAGGACGGCTTTCACGCATACTCCGGCATCGAAGGCGCGAATTTCACAGACTCGACCGGCGTCAAGGGTTGCAGCAACTGTCGTCCAATCTCGGGTGACGGTGGGTCAACCGGCCAATTCGGCGCCCAGTTCCATGATTTCACCCTGAGCGCGTCGGGTGCGGCGGGCCTGCTCGAGTCGCCGCTGTACTACGCAGCCAAGTGGGGCGGCTTCACCGACACCGACGGCAACAAGAAGCCCACCATCGACACCGACGCCGATGACAACTCGGAGTGGGATGGGGACGGCGACGACATCCCCGATACCTTCTACTTCGTGACCGATCCGGGTGCATTGGAATCCAGCCTGCGCGAAGTCTTCGATACGATCCTCGAGCGGGTGTCGTCGGGCACGGCGGCCGCCGTCGTAGCCAACGAGCAGAAGGGCAACGGCGCCCTCTTCCAGGCCTTGTATGACCCGGAAAAGAGCGACGGTGACGGGAACACCGCGCGCTGGATCGGGACCCTGCACGCCCTGTTCGTCGACAGCCATGGCTTCATCCGTGAGGACGGCAACGGCAACCGGCGCATCGACGATTTCGAGACCGACCCTGTCATCAAGCTGGAGTTCGACGACAACGCGGACCCGAACGAACGGCGCACGAAGCTCATCCGCTACGAACCTATCGCGGACGACCCGGACACGAGCGAACTGGAAGGCGTCGACCCCTTGCGGCCCGACCCCTCGGACCCCGCACAGTTCAGCGAGCAGGCGCCCGTCGAGCTGTACGGCGAGGATGGATTGCGCACCCTGTGGAATGCGCGCGAGCGGCTGTCATCGATCAGCGAAGCCAGCATCACGGCGCAGCGTGCATACGAATCGAACGCGACAGGCGGGCGCCACATCCTGACCTGGATTGACGGAAACACGGACAATGTCGTCGGCAGCGGCGAAGTCATCGACCTGACTGCCGACAACATCGACGCCGACAATTTCTTCTGGCTCGACACTGACGACGTCGCCGGCGCGAAAAATCTCGTCGACTGGGTGCGTGGCAAGGACACTGGCATGACAGGTTTCCGCAAGCGCGTCGTCGACTACGATGGCGCCGACGGCCCGCGGGACGCCGAGGTCATGCGCCTCGGAGACATTATCAACTCCACACCGGTGGCCGTCGCCGCGCCCTTTGCGGGTTTCGACCAGAGCGCGCTCGACCCCTCGTACGCGGAATTCCGGTCCCGTTACCAGGAACGACGCCAGGTCGTCTACGTAGGCGCCAACGACGGCATGATCCACGCCTTCAATGCCGGCTTCTTCAATGCACGCGAGCTTTCCTTCGATCTCGCGCCGTCAGCGACGTCCAGCGTAACCCGGCACCCTTTGGGGGCCGAGCTTTGGGCGTACGTGCCCAAGAACCTTCTGCCGCACCTGCAATGGCTGGGACGCCCGGATTACTCGCACGTCTATTTCATGGACCTGCCCATCCGCGTGTTCGACGTCAAGATCTTCCCGGCCAATGATGGGGTGCATATCAACGGCTGGGGCACCATTCTGGTCGCGGGCATGCGCTTCGGCGGCGGCAACGACAGCACCGGCATCCAGGTCGACATCGACGCCGACGGCGATGCGAGCAACGACGCGCAGACGAAATCGGCCTACGTGATTCTCGACATCACCGACCCCGAGTCGCCGCCAACGGTGCTGGCGGAACTGAGCCCGCCCAACTCGCAGTTCACGACGTCGGTGCCGCAGGTGGTCGGATTCGGCGACTCGACGGGTGAAACCGCCGGCAAGTGGTACCTGGTCTTCGGCACCGGGCCAACGAACCTGTCGGATGGAACCTACGAGTCCCACGGCGACCCGCTGCAGAACGCCAAGGTCTTCGCGTACGACCTGTCGCAGATGCGCAGCGCGACCAACGCCAGTGACGCCAACGGGCTTGCCCGGACTTTCACCCTGAACGATGCCAACGTGTTCGTGGGCGACGTCGTGGGGACAGACTTCGACATCGACATGCGGGACGAGGCCATCTACTTCGGCACAGTCGGCGCTCCGGTTGCGCCCGGCACCGACCCTGATGAGGTCGAGCAGGGAAGCCTCTACCGCATTCTGCTGGGCGAGGACAGCAACGCCACCAACTGGAGCACGCCCGAGCGCCTTTTGAGCGATCTGAATCAGCCCTTCGTCACGCAGCCTGCGGTGACCATCGACAACAAGCTGCGCCGCTGGGTCGTGGCCGCCAGCGGAAGACTGTTCGTCAACGAGGACAAGCTCAGCGAGAACCAGCAGAGCGCCTACGGCATCATCGATCCCGAGTTCAGCGGCGCGTCGACTCCCACCCAGGTCAGCGACCTCCTCGATGTTTCGCGCGCGATCGTGTATTCGAACGATACCGTCGAGGGCGTGACGCTCGGCTCGGGCGGAGATTCGAACAACGACGGTGCGGTCAATACCAATGAACTGCGCGAGGCGGTCGCCGCCGCCGGTGGCTGGCGCAAGGACTTCGCGGTCAATGGGGTATTGCCGGCCGCCGCGGCAGCCGACGAGCAGGAAGAAGACAACACTGCCGAAGGCTCGCCCGCCGAGCGCAGCGCCAGTCGGATTTCCCTGTTTGGTGGCATCATGTTCGCCTCGCTGTACACCCCGAGCACGGACTTATGCGGGGCGGACGGGGCCAGCCGACTTCTCGCCGTGGACTTCAGCACAGGCGTGACACCTTCGTTCGGGGTCTTTCCGTGTGCCGACTGTGACGACCCGACCGTGCCGGTGCCGGAAAGCTTCGACCAGGGCGGCGGCTACTCCTCGAGCGCAAGCGTCCACTTCGGTGAGCAGACGATCGAAGGCAAGGTGACTATCATCACGCAGGATTCGCGCGGCGAACTTGAGTCCACCGACGCGCAGACCGGCAGCGGCCAACCCGCCGCGGAGATTTCCTGGCGCGAGTTCCGCAGCGGCGTCACGGGGCTCCAGAGCGAAGCAGGCAGCGAAGCGTCGACCGAGGAAGAGTAACCGGGTTGCGAGGATTTTCAGCGATGCTCAGAACACGCGGGCGCGGTTTACAGGCGGGGCGGTGCCACGAAGCCGGCATCACGCTCATCGAGCTGATGATCGTGGTGGTGGTGGTCGGGATATTGGCGTCGATTGCCTACCCCAGCTACCAGCAGTACATCCTGCGCTCCAAGCGCACCGAAGGCAAAGCGCTGCTTATGGATATCGTGGCGCGACAGGAGCGTTTCTACATGGACCGCAACAGCTACACGGACGACCTCACCGATCTCGGCTTCAGCAGCGAAGAGCCTAAATCGGCCGACGGGAATTATTCGGCCTCAGCGGCGGCGGGGCCTTCGGACGACATCGCGACCAGCTACGAAGTGACGGTCAGCCCGCAGTGGCCGGGCGGCGACCCCGAATGCGGCGACCTCACGCTGGATTCCCGAGGCGCGCAGGGCAGCTCAATTGGAAGCGTCGAGCGATGCTGGCGATGAGACCGCGACAGCGGAAAACGACACAGCATGCACTTTCCGGCGCGGCCGTGATGGCGCTAGCCGTGGTGCTTTTCGCGCCTCACGCTGCAGCAGCCGAGGTGTACCGCTGGAAGGACGAGAACGGCAACACCGTGTTTTCCGAGCGCCGGCCACCGCAGGCCAAGGATGCCGCCATCGTGGAACTCAAATCAGGAAAGGCCGCTGGTGACGCCACGGAGCGGCTGGAGAAGGCTCGGGCGCAGTTCGCGCCACCCAAGCCAGAGAGCACACCGGAGAAGGCGGCGCTGACGCCCGAGCAGCGGGCGAAGCGCGCGGATGCCTGTGCCCAGGCGCGAGACGCGCTCGCGATTCTTCAAGGAAACAATCGTCCGCGCTATCAGGCCGACGACGGCCAGCTGATAGTCATGGACGACGCTCTCAAGGCCGCCCGCATCGCGGACGCGGAGCAGAAGATCGGCGAGTATTGCGACGACTGAGCGGCGCGCCTCGCCGAATCGGCTTCAACGGATGTGAGGGTGGATCGGATCGCCCGGCCTGACGAGTTCCTTGGGCAGACTGAACACAACCTGCTCGATGATGCCCGGCACCTCGTTGACGGCTTCGCCGCCCCAGGCTCGAAGGCGTGACACGACCTGCTCGACCAGCACCTCGGGTGCGGACGCGCCAGCGGTGACACCGACGCTGCGCTTGCCATCCAGCCATTCCCGCTGAATCTCGTCCGCATTGTCGATGAGGTAGGCGGCGATGCCCTGCTTCTCCGCGATTTCCTTGAGACGCGTCGAATTCGAGCTGGTCTGCGAACCGACCACCAGGATCAGATCGCAATCCTTGAGCAAGCCTTTGACAGCGTCCTGGCGATTCTGGGTCGCGTAACAGATGTCTTCCTTCTTGGGCCCGACGATCTTCGGGAAGCGCTTGCGCAGCGCGTCGATGACGACCGCGGTGTCGTCCATCGACAGCGTGGTCTGGGTGACGAAGGCGAGGAACTCCGGGTCCTTGACCTCGAGCTTCCAGACGTCCTCGACCGATTCCACGAGGTACATGCCGCCGCGTCCCTTGCGCGCGCTGTACTGTCCCAGCGTGCCTTCGACCTCCGGGTGGCCGGCGTGTCCGATGAGGATGCATTCACGGCCTTCCTGCTGATAACGACCCACCTCCATGTGCACCTTCGTCACTAGGGGGCAGATGGCATCGAATACGCGCAGCTTGCGCCGGGCAGCTTCCTGGCGCACGGCCTTGGCGACCCCGTGCGCGCTGAAGATGACCGTCGCGTCGTCCGGCACCTCGTGCAGTTCGTCGACGAAGATCGCGCCCTTCTGCCTCAGGCCATCGACGACGTACTTGTTGTGCACGACTTCGTGCCGCACGTAGACCGGCGCTCCGAAGAGCTCGAGCGCACGCTCGACGATGCCGATTGCGCGGTCCACCCCGGCGCAAAAACCGCGCGGATTAGCCAGACGAATTTCCATGGGAGTCGCTCTTGATTCGAAATGCGAGCTGGGATTATACGCGCCCTATTCCGCGTGGGCACCCGCTGCAGGGCCTGACGAGGGCCTGATCATGTCGATGATAATCATTGCCGCACCTACGGAAATTGCGCTGTCCGCGACGTTGAAGGCGGGAAAGCAACGAGTGTCGTAGCAGAGCTGGACGAAGTCGACCACGTAGCCCAGGACAATGCGGTCCCAGCAATTGCCGAGCGCGCCACCCAGGACGAGCGTCAGTGCCAGCGGCATCCAGCGGGCGCCGGCGGGCGACTGTCTCAGCATGGAAATGATCCAGACCGAAACGACGGCCGCGATTACGATGAACATCCACCGCTGCCAACCGGAGCCGTCGGCGAACATGCTGAACGCGGCGCCGGTATTGTGAAGCAACGTCAGGTTGAAGCCCGGAACTACCGGTAGCGGTATGCCATAGTCGAGCGCGCGCACGGCGAGCAGCTTGCAGAGTTGGTCGAGCCCCACGATCGCGGCGGCCAGCGACAGCCACGCCCGGATTCGCGCACCTCGCATGCGGTCGTCAGCCCACGCCCAGCACGCGACGCGCTGCCGCGCAGTCCAGCGCAATCTGCCGACCCAGGGCCTCGAAATCCGTGAACGGCATGTCGTCGCGAAGCTTCGCGACGAAGTCGACCCGGAGATATCGGCCGTAGATCTCCCTGGCGAAATCGAAGAGGTGGACTTCGAGCACGGCCTTGGTGCCATTCACGATGGGCCGGTAGCCGATGTAGGCGATCGCGGGCAACGCAGTCGTCCCGATGCCACGCACTTCGGCGGCGAAGATCCCGTGCAGTGGGCTCGCGCAGCGGTGGAGGTCGATGTTCGCCGTAGCGAAGCCCATCTCACGCCCCTTCTTCTGCCCGTGCACCACGCGACCGGAGATGAAATAGCGGCGTCCCAGGAGCGGCACCACCTCTTCGAGCCTTCCGCTGCGTAACAGCGCCCGAATGCTGGTGCTGCTGACGCGCTCGCCGTCCTCCAGAAAGGATTCCGCGCGATCGATCGAAAAGGCGTGCTTCTCGGCGAAACTCTGCAGCAGCAGGAAATCACCGCTGCGATGGCTGCCGAACTTGAAGTCGTCGCCGACGATGAGCCCCTGGATTGCGAGGCCGTCGATGAGGCACTGCCTGACGAACTCGTCAGCCGGGCGGGAGGCCATGTGCTGATCGAAGGGTAGTACCAGCAACTGGTCGACGCCCAGCCCGGCCAGCAGCTCAGCCTTTTCGCGCAGCCGCGTCAGCCGCGCCGGCGGCGCAGCCCGCGCGAAGTACTCGGCGGGCTGAGGTTCGAACAGCACCACGGTCGACTTCGCCTTGCTCTTGCGTGCTTTGCCGATGAGCGCGGCGATCACCGCCTGGTGACCACGGTGCACGCCATCGAAATTGCCGATCGTCGCCACACACGACTTGTGCCGTGGCCGGATGTTGTGCTCGCCCCTGATGATTTCCATCGACTGTGCCGGCCTGCGTGTGCGAGTTGCTACGTGCGTAGGCCGCATTATAGCGACGTGCGCGGTTGGGCCAAATGCGACGGGCGCAGGCCGAGCAGCCAGAGCACGGCGACGTAGATCAGCATCGCGCAGCCGATCAGCCCCGCGAGTTCGAGGGCGCGCTGCGGCGTCGTCAACCCGGTCCAGGTGGCCAGGTCATCGGCCGCCCACGCGAGATACGCCCCCATCGCGATACAGGCGGCGATCACCCGCGTGCCGAACAGCCCCCACCCGGGGCCGGGCCGATAGACACCGTTGCCCAGCAGTCCGCGCAGCAGCAGTCCGGCATTCACGAACGCGGCAACCGAGGTCGCGAGCGCAAGGCCTGCATGCGACAGCGAATATCCCAGGACCACGCAGAGCACTGCGTTCGTCAGCATCGCAACGACGCCGATCTTCACCGGTGTGCGCGTGTCCTGGCGCGCGTAGTAGCCGGGAGCCAGCACCTTGACCATGATGAAGCCGGTGAGTCCGACGGAGTACGCCATCAGGCCCCGTGCGCTCATCAGCACGTCGCGCTCGCTGAATTCGCCGTACTGGAACAAGGTCGACAGTATGGGCCCCGCGAGCAGCGCAAGACCGACGGCGGACGGCATGGTCACGGTGAGCACGGCGCGCAGCGCCCAGTCCAGGGTGCCGGAAAAGTGGTCGTGCTCGTTACGCGCATGATGTTCCGAAAGGCGCGGCAGGATCACGGTGCCGAGCGCGATCCCGAACAGGCCCAGCGGAAACTCCATCAGACGGTCGGCGTAATAGAGCCAGGAGATGCTGCCCTGTTGCAGGAAGGAGGCGACCAGCGTGTCGACCAGGAAGTTGATCTGGGCGACAGAGACGCCGAACAGGGCCGGCACCATCAAGCCGAGGATGCGCCGCACCCCGTCATGGTGTCGGCGCGTGAAGCGCGGCAGGAAGCCCATGCGCCAGGCCGCGATCAGTTGCAGGCTCAACTGGAGGGCGCCACCGAGCAGGACGGCCGCGCCGAGCGCATAGACCGGCTGTGCAAGGTGGGGCGCGAGCCATACCGTGCAGCCGATGAACGACAGGTTTAGCAGCGCCGGCGTCACGGCGGGCAGCGCGAAGCGGCCATAGGTGTTGAGCAGACCACTCAGCAAGGCCGTCAGCGCGATGAAGAGCAGGTAGGGAAACGTCAGGCGCAGCAGCTCGACGCTCAGATCGAAGCGCGTGGCGTCGCCGACGAAGCCCGGGGCGAACACGCCTATGACGACCGGGGCCGCGAGAATACCGGCGGCGGTCAGGCCCAGGAGCACCATCGCGAGCGTGCTGAAGACCGCATCGAGGAGCCGCCTGACCTCGTCCGGGCTGGTCGTCGCCTTGTAGGAGGCGAGCACCGGTACGAAAGCCTGGGAGAAAGCACCCTCCGCGAACAGGCGGCGGAACAGGTTCGGAATCTTGAACGCGACGAAGAACGCGTCGGTGGCGGCCGAAGCGCCGAACATGGCGGCAATCGTCGCGTCCCGCACGAGCCCGAGAACTCGTGAAATCAGGGTCATCTGACCGACCAGCGCGGTCGAACGTAAAAGGCTTCTGGAACTCATCTGGGGCTTTTTGTTTGGCGGAACGGCACGACGCCAGGCCGGGCCGGCGGATTATAGTCGTCAGACGCGCGATTGCCGGCACGCGGGATTGACAACCTGCGGATACATCTGCATATTCCGCCGTCTTTCACAAGCTCTACCGGAGCCCTCACTTGGCCAATACTGCTCAAGCCCGCAAGCGCGCGCGCCAGGCTCAGAAGCACCGGCTGCACAATGCCAGCCGCCGTTCCCTTCTGCGTACCCGAATCAAACAGGTTCTCAAAGCCATCGAGACCGGTGACCAGGCCGCTGCCCGCGCCGCGTACGCGCAGGCCGTGCCGATCATCGACAAGATGGTCAAGACGGATCTGGTGCACCGGAACAAGGCCGATCGTCACAAGTCCCGGCTCAACGCCCGCATCAAGGCGATGGCCTGAGGCGGAGACGCCCTAGACCAGCGCCAGATTGTCACGGTGGATCAGCTCGGGTTCCCTCAGGTATCCCAATGCTGATTCCAGCCGTGCCGTCGGCAAGCCCTTGATTGCGGCGGTTTCACGCGCACTGTAGTTGACGAGGCCCCGGGCAATCTCCAGCCCGGCCTCGTTGACGCAGGATACGAGCTCTCCACGCTCGAACTCCCCTTCGACGCCCAGCACCCCGACCGGCAGCAGGCTCTTGCCCTGCTCTCGCAGCACTTTGCATGCACCGGCATCCAGGCGCACCCGGCCACGGACGTGGAGGGTACCTGCCAGCCACAGCTTGCGCGCGGCGAGCTTGGTCGCAGGCGCGGCGAACAGGGTGCCGACCGCGCGCGCCGCGGCAATGTCGAGCAGTACACCGGGCCTGCGGCCGCCGGCGATGACGGTCGACGTCGCCGAGCGCGCGGCCAGTCGCGCTGCGGTAACCTTCGTTCGCATTCCGCCGCGTCCCCAGGTGCCGCCGTCCCCAGCGATCTCCGTCAGGCGCGGATCGTCGGCCTGTACCGTACTGATGAGCGTCGCATCGGGGTTGCTGCGGGGGTCTGCGGTCATCAGGCCGTCCTGATCGGTCAGGATGACGAGCAGGTCGGCGTCGACCAGGTTGCTGACCAGGCCGGCGAGCGTGTCATTGTCACCAAGCTTGATCTCTTCGGTGGCCACCGTGTCGTTCTCGTTGATGACCGGAATGACCCCGAGTTGCAGCAGCGTCCACAGGGTGCTGCGGGAATTCAGGTAGCGCTCGCGATTGGCGATGTCGTCGTGGGTCAACAGGATCTGGGCCGTCAGCAGGCCGCATTCCTTCAAGGCCATTTCCCAGCACCGCACCAGTCCCATCTGGCCGATCGCCGCTGCGGCCTGCAGCTGGTGTAGCGAGTGCGGGCGCTCTTTCCATCCCAGTCGCGCGGCGCCCTCTGCGACCGCTCCGGAGGTCACGACGACGACGTCGCGCCCCGCGCGACGCAGCGCGGCCAGTTGCGAGGCCCACTCCCCGATGGCCTCCGCATTTAGGCCGGCACCCTCGCGAGTCGCGAGCGCACTGCCGATCTTGACCACCCAGCGGCGCGAATCCGCCGCCGCCTGCCTCAGTTGCGCTTCCCCAGCGTCCATCCCCGGCCTTGCCCCCGCCTTGACCTAGTGTTCGTTGCGTTGCTCGGCGACAGACCGCAGATGCGCCTCGACGGCGATCATCAGGGCCTCGCAGCCATCCCCGGTTGCTGCCGACACCATGTGGATGGGGCCTTTCCACTTCAGCTTCTTGCGCATGTCCTTCAACAGCCCGTCGCGGCGATCGGCCGACAGGACGTCAATCTTGTTCAGCACCAGCCAGCGCTCGCGGCGGGCGAGCGCCGCGTCGTACTTTTTCAGCTCGAGGCTGATGGTCTTGAAGTCCTGCACCGGATCGCGCTCCGGGTCGAGTCCCGAAACGTCCAGTATGTGCAGCAGGAGCTTGGTTCGGTCGACGTGGCGCAGGAACTGCAATCCGAGCCCCGCGCCTTCGGCAGCTCCCTCGATGATGCCGGGGATATCGGCAATTACGAAACTCCTGTCGGGCCCCAGCGACACGACCCCGAGCACGGGGTGAAGCGTCGTGAACGGATAGTCGGCCACTTTCGGCCGGGCCGCCGAGACACGGCTGATGAGCGAGGATTTGCCCGCATTCGGCAGTCCGACGAGGCCCACATCGGCCAGCAGCTTCAGTTCGAGGCGCAGCTCCCGGATCTCGCCCGGGGTCCCCTTGGTGATGCGTCGCGGCGCGCGGTTGGTGCTGCTCTTGAAAAAGGCATTGCCCATGCCGTGGCGGCCCCCCTTCGCGACCAGCAGCACGCTGTCCGGCTCCAGGAGTTCGCCGATCAGCTCACCGGTTTCCTGTTCGTAGACCACCGTGCCACAGGGCACGCGTATCGTCAGGTCGTCACCGGACTTGCCGATCCTGTCGCGCCCGGCGCCGGGTTGGCCGTTACCCGCCTTGAAGTGGCGCTTGTAGCGGAAATCGATCAGCGTGTTGAGTTGGGGATCGGTGCAGATGTAGACGCTGCCGCCGTCGCCGCCATCGCCGCCGTCCGGGCCACCGAATTCGATGAACTTCTCGCGCCGGAAACTGAGGCAGCCGTCGCCTCCTTTGCCAGCAGCAACGTAAATCCGGGCCTGGTCGACGAATTTCATGATTTATGCCGGGTGCGCCAACAAAAAACCCCGTCGATGGACGGGGTCTTTGCGCGGCGTTTGCCTATCGGGTTCAGGCGGGAACGACGCTCACGGTCGGATGTTGCTCGGCACCCTTCACTTCGAAGAGGACCCGACCTTCCGCCGTCGCGAACAGGGTGTGGTCGCGGCCACAGCCGACATTGGCGCCGGCCCGGTAGTGGGTGCCGCGCTGCCGGATGATGATGTTGCCCGGGATGACCGCTTCGCCGCCGAACTTCTTCACGCCCAGTCGCTTCGACTGCGAGTCGCGGCCGTTGCGGGTGCTGCCGCCTGCTTTCTTGTGTGCCATGGCGCTTTAACCTCCGACAATCTCGTTGATCTCGACCTTCGTGTAGTTCTGGCGGTGCCCCATCGTCTTGCGATAGTGCTTGCGGCGCTTGAACTTCACGATGCGGATTTTCTCACCGCGGCCATTTTCCAGCACCGTCGCGCGCACCTTGGCGCCTTCGATGGTGGGGGTGCCGACCGTCACCTTGTCGCCGGATTTGACGAGCAGGACGGTGGAGAATTCGACAGGCTCGCCGGCGTCGGCGGGCAGCGATTCGATTTTAAGTTTGTCACCCACGGCCACGCGATATTGCTTGCCGCCGGTTTTGATAACTGCTTGCATGGGTATTCGACCAGTCGTATGGGAGATCGGACGCTGCCGCCCGCGAAGCCCGGTATAGTACGGAAACACCATTGATGACTCAAGCATTTTGCCGGCGCCCGCTCCCGGGGACGGGCGCGGGGTGGCGTTGGGTCCCACCAGTTGGCACAATCCTCGCCCTTTCCCCCCGACCAGTTGTATCGCGATGCCGCCCGCCACTCCCGCCCCAGCCGAATTAGGGATAGACGAGGTTCGGGACCTGATCGCCGACCAGATGACCGAGGTCGACGCGCTGATCCGGACCCGCCTGCACTCCGACGTCGTGCTCATAAACCAGCTGAGCCGCTACGTGATCGGCAGCGGAGGGAAACGGCTGCGACCGGTGCTGGCCATCCTGAGCGCGCGGGCGCTGGGCTACGCAGGCAACCGCCACATCGACCTCGCAGTCATCGTCGAGCTGATCCACACGGCCACCCTCCTCCACGACGACGTCGTCGACTCCTCGCGCATGCGCCGCGGTCGCGAGACGGCAAACATGGTGTGGGGCAACGAGGCCAGCGTGCTCGTCGGCGATTTCCTCTACTCGCGCGCGTTCCAGATGATGGTCGACATCGACAGGATGCGGGTACTCGAGATCCTCGCCGACGCCACGAACACGATAGCGGAGGGCGAGGTGATGCAACTCGTCAACTGCAACGATCCCGAAACGACCGAAGAGCGCTACCTGCACACGATCAGGTTCAAGACCGCCAAGCTGTTCGAGGCGGCCGCCCAACTCGGTGCGGTCATCGCCGACGCCGGCCCGGAACTGGAGGCGACGCTCGGTTGCTACGGCCGCCATCTGGGGACCGCATTCCAGCTCGTAGACGACGCGCTCGACTACAGCGCGACCGATGCGCAGCTAGGCAAGAACATCGGCGACGATCTGGCGGAGGGCAAGCCGACCCTGCCGCTTCTCTACGCCATGTGGCGGGGAACCCCGGCGCAGGCGGCGACCATCCGGGAGGCAATTCTAGAGGGTGGACGGGATCGCATAAAAGAAATCTCCGCCGCGATTGAATCCACCGGAGCCATCAAATACACTTTTGCGCTCGCTGAGGCTGAAGCAGCGAAAGCACGCTCAGCACTGGCGGCCGTTCCGCGGTCCAGGTATCTCGATGCCCTTCAGGCATTGACGAGGTTCGCGGTCGAACGGCAATCGTAGCGGACGTGTCGGGGTGTAGCTCAGTCTGGTAGAGCACTGCCTTCGGGAGGCAGGGGTCGTAGGTTCGAATCCTGTCACCCCGACCAATTACGCTAACGATCAAGTGGGGCACGCGGCGCCACCGGCCGTCCGGCCGACGACGTCACAAGGCGACAGCGTCCAAGCATCATCAAAGCCATGATTGCATCTGCCCCTTCTCCTGCCGACGAATCATTCCAGTCGTCGATACTCCAGGGTGTCTCCCGCACGTTCGCGCTGACCATTCCGGTCCTCCCCGCGTCGCTCAGTCGCGCGGTGGGCAACGCTTACCTGCTGTGCCGCATCGCGGACACGATTGAAGACGACGCCGGGCTCGACCTCGCGGACAAGCAGCGCTACTCGGCGTGGTTTCTCGACATCGTGCAGGGCGAATCGGCGGCCGACCCGTTCGCCGCCGAACTCGCGCCGCGGCTCGCGTCGCACGCCACCGCGGCCGAGCGCGAACTGATTGCGAACACGGCCAGCGTCATCCGCATCACGCGCTCCCTCGCGCCAGAGCAGATCCGGGCGCTCGCGCGCTGCGTGCGGGTCATGTCCGACGGCATGGTGTATTACCAGGGCCAGGAAACCCTCGACGGCCTTGCCGATCAGCGCGCGATGGATCGCTACTGCTACTACGTGGCGGGCGTCGTCGGCGAGATGCTCACCGAACTCTTCTGCCACCACTGCCCGGCCCTGCAATCACGGCGCGACACGCTGCTGAAGTTCGGCATTTCATTCGGCCAGGGCTTGCAGATGACGAACATCCTGAAGGACATCTGGGAAGACCGGGCCCGTGGCGCCTGCTGGCTGCCACGCTCCGAATTCGAGCCTCGCGGCATCCAGCTCAGTCGCCTGACGCCGGGCGCGGGTGGCGATGCGTTCGCAGAAGGCCTGCGCCATCTCCTCGGCGTGGCGCACGGACACTTGCGCAACGCACTCGATTACACGCTGATGATGCCGGCGGCGGAAACCGGGATTCGCAAGTTCTGCCTGTGGGCGCTGGGCATGGCGGTGCTGACGCTGCGGCAAATCGACGCCCATCCGCATTTCACGACCGGTCAGGAGGTCAAGATTTCACGGCGCAGCGTGAAATTCACGATCGCGGCAACGACGCTCGCCGCGCGCTCCGACGGGGCGCTGCGTGGGCTGTTCAAGATGGCCTCGCTGGGCCTCCCGCAGGAAATCGTCGCCCCCGCCGGACCCGCGTACATCGAAGGCATGGAAGCCCGGCACGGGGCCTAGATGCGCCCGGATGCCACGCAGGGCAAGGGTGCGCGGCGGATCGGCATCGTCGTCGCGCTGCCGGCGGAAGCCCGTACACTCGATGCGCTTGACACGTCGACCTTCGACATCGTTGTGACCGGCCCGGGACCGGCGCGTGCGGCCGCGGGTGCGGCGACGCTGGTCGCGCGCGGCGCCGTGGCCCTGCTGAGCTGGGGCACGTCGGGTGCGCTGCGAGCCGACCTCCGCGCCGGACAGCTCGTCCTCGGGGCAGGCGTGCGCGACGAGGACGGTTGCCGCTATCCCAGCGACGAGGACTGGCTCCGTCGCGTGGAGGCGTTGCTCGCCGACCTGCGCCCGGCCCGTGCGGGCTGTGCAACCAGCGCCCAGCCGGTAGGCAGCGTCGAGGCGAAGCATCAGCTGGCGCGCGCCAGCAGCTGCGGCGCGGTCGACATGGAAGCGGCGGCCGTGGCCAGTGCGGCGGCGAAGCACGCGCTGCCGTTCCTCGCGATACGCAGCATCGTCGACCCCGTCGACTGCGAGCTGCCGAGCTGCGTACTCGCGAGCCTTGCTCCGTCAGGCAAACCCCGGCTGGCGGCGCTGTTGTACGGGCTGCTGCGTCGGCCGTGGGAACTGGGCGGCCTGCTCCGCCTCGCCCTGCATTTCAACGCGGCGCTGCGCACGTTGCGCCAGGCCGCCAGGCTGATGTCCAAGGCCGACCAGGCCGTCACGGTGATGAACAGATGAACGCTCCACAGTCAAAACCCTATGACGCGCGGCTGGCCGCCTGGCTGGTACGTCCGCTGGTGGACACACGGGTAACGCCGAACCAGCTGACCCTGGTGCGCTTCGTCGTCGGCGCCGCCGGCGCGCTGATGTTCGCGCTGGGCGAGCAGCCGAACTTCGCGGCGCTGCTGGTGGTGCTGTCGAACTTCCTCGACCACACGGACGGTGAGCTGGCCCGCATGAGCGGCAAGAGCAGCCGCTTCGGCCATTACTTCGACCTCGCCTCGGATGCGCTGGTCACCGTCGGCATGTTCGTCGGCATGGGCTTCGGGCTCGTCGGGCAGCTCGGCAGTTCTGCAGCGTGGATGGGCTGCAGTGCGGGTCTTGCCGTTGCCGGCATCTTCCACCTGCGCAACATCATCGAGAATCGCCACGGCAAGACTGCGACCAAGCAACCGCGCTTCGCCGGTTTCGAAGCCGAGGACGTGCTCTACCTGATCCCGCTCGTGACGCTCGCCGGCGCGCTCGCCGATTTCCTGCGTGCAGCCGCCGTCGGCGCGCCGCTCGCACTGCTGATCGTGGCCGTCCAGTACGTGGTGATCGAACGGAGGCATCGACCGACATGACAGTTCTGGTAACCGGAGCCTCCGGCTTCGTGGGCAGCGCCGTCGTGCGCCAGCTCCTGGCGCGAGGCGAGCGGGTCCGCGTCCTCGTAAGGCCGGCGAGCGACAGGCGCAACGTCAGCGGACTCGCGGTCGAAATCGTCGAAGGCGACCTCAGGCGGGCCTCGACCCTCGCCGCGGCGTGCGCTGGATGCAGCGCGCTGTACCACGTCGCGGCGGACTATCGCCTGTGGACGCGCGACCCGCGCGAACTCTATGCCAGCAATGTCGAGGGCACCCGCAACCTGATGCGTGCAGCCCTGGGTGCCGGCATCCCGCGCATCGTCTACACCAGCAGCGTCGCGACGCTGGGCCTGCACGCCGACGGCAGCCCGGCCACCGAAGACAGCCCGGTGGGCCTCGGGAACATGATCGGCCACTACAAGCGATCGAAATTCCTCGCCGAGCGCGCGGTCGACGAGCTGGTTGCGCAGGAGGGCCTGCCGGCGGTGATCGTGAATCCATCGACCCCCATCGGCCCGCACGACGTCAAGCCGACTCCGACCGGCCGCATGATCCGGGACGCGGCCGCCGGTCGCATCCCAGCCTACGTCGACACCGGGCTCAACCTGGTGCACGTCGAGGACGTGGCGCGCGGCCACCTGCTCGCATTCGAGCACGGCAAGATCGGACGCCGCTACATCCTCGGTGGCGAGGACATGGCGCTGCGCGACATCCTGGCGGCCATCGCGCGGCACACGGGACGGCGCCCGCCGCGCATCCGCCTGCCGCGCCCCGCTCTCTACCCGGTGGCCATGGTGGCCGAAGCCTGGGCGTGGGTGACGCACGGCAACGAGCCGCAGGTCACCCTGGACGGCCTGCGCATGTCGCGCAAGAAAATGTTCTTCGATTCCGCACGCGCGCGGCGCGAGCTGGGCTACACGACGCGACCCGCGCTCGAGGCGATCGAGGACGCGGTCGACTGGTTCCGTCGCGGCTAACCGCCGCGTTCTGTCGCCGCCGCGCGCGCGGTGGCGGGGGAAACCGAGTACATCGCCCCGAGGCCCAGGCTCAGGGCGATCCAGATCAGCTCGCGGCTGCGTCGCACGAGAGCGACCGATATCCCGAGCCCGGGCAGGCCGGTCAGCGCGCCGCAGGTGAGCATCAACGCGCCCTCCTGGCTGCCGAGCCCGGCCGGGATGAAGAAAGTCGCGGTGCGCACGAGCTGCACCATCGACTCGATGATCCAGGCGTCGGCCCAGCCGACGGGATGGCCGATGAGCTGGAATATCAGGTAAATCTCGACCACCCCGAGCAGCCAGTTCACGATGGCCCACGCAGTCGACCAGCACAGGGCGCGCCGGTGTTCGGCATAGAAGCGGGCAAACATCAGGTCCATGTCCTGCAGCGCCGCGAGCACGCGCGCGAGACGTTCGCCGAGGCGGGTTCGGCCCAGGCGGGTGGCGGCGAAGGTCGAAAGCTTCCAATGCTGCATCAGGAAGAAGACGGCTATCCACGCCGTCAGCATCGCGAGGCTGATGCCGGCGAGAACCTTGTGGGTCCGCGACAGGTCGGCATTGAGCAGCACCAGCACGAAACCGACCCCGACAAACAGCACCAGGCCCACCATGCTCGTCGTCTTCGCCAGCACGAGGGCTACCCCCGCATCCCGGTAGGACACGCCGTGCTTGTGTTTCAGCACCCAGGCCTTGATGGGTTCGCCGCCCATGGACGCCATCGGGGTGATGTTGTTGTAGGCCTCGCCGATCATCCGTATGACGTACAGGCGGCGGGTCCAGGCCAATCCCCGGTCCATCCCCGCGAAAGTCAGCTGCCAGCTCGCGACGTCCGTCGCGAAGCTCACGGCATACAGGGCGAGCACCCAGGCCATGCCGACGAGCCCTACCCGGCCGCTGGCGGCGAGGATGGGCGTCATGTCGGTCTGCCTGAGCAACAGCCACAGCAGGACGACGCCGAGCAGGAGGAAAGCGAATTTCGCGAGCTTCATCTGATGAGGACCGGTGGGGGAGAGCGGCGGCGCCGGGCGGGATGCTTGATGCCGGTCAATCCGGCCGCCTCGGCATGCGGAATGATCGCACACGGTCCGGATGCCCGCCAGCCGTCGAGTTGCGGCGCTCCGGGCGGGGCGGTAATCTTCCGCGCGCTCCCCGCCGAGCCCCATCCGGGCCGAGGCGCGATATCATCACTGCGGCGACTCGCCCGGGCGTACGCCGCAAAGGGCCCGGAAAATCACCAGGTTTCCAACCACGCCCGCGCCGTCGCGCAGGCCGTGCCATTCGACCAAATGATATGAACCAGACACAGCATTTCCCGATGGCGGAACTGAACGGCGCATTGGCCGGACTCGATGTGAACGCCCTGCGGCGCCGCTTCCTGGAACAGAACGAGTACATCGCGGTGGAGGACTTCCTGCCGCAGGCCTGCCTCCAGCCTCTGCTGGACGCGTTGCCTGCGCTCGAGCCGAAGATACATCGCAACTTCATTCCCAAGCACAAGAAGGGCGGCAGCATCAGCCGCTTCGAGCTCGATGCGTCGGCGCCCGCATTCCCCGAGCTCTACCGGTCACAGGCCTTCGTCGATTTCATCGGCGCGGTCACCGGCGAGAAGCTGATGTTCTGCCCGCCAGACGACCCGCACACCTACGCGCTGTACTACTACACCGAGCCCGGCGACCACATCGGCTACCACTACGATACGTCCTACTACCGCGGCAGCCGCTACACGATACTCATCGGGCTCGTCGACCAGTCGAGCTGCCGGCTCGAGTGCCAGCTCCACCGGGACGATCCGAATCGCGAGACGCAGACCGTCAGCGTCGCGCTGAAGCCCGGGATGCTGGTGATATTCAATGGCGACAAGCTGTACCACCGGGTCACGCCACTGGGTGAGGGTGAACGGCGCATCGCACTCACGCTCGAGTACGTGACCAGCACCAGCATGAATCCCATACGACGCTTCGTCTCCAACATGAAGGATGCCATCGCCTACTTCGGTTTCCGGCAGGTCTTCAAGAAGGCGCGCGCCCACTGAACATGGAAGCACTCATCCTGGCCGCGGGTGTCGGCAACCGCCTCGGTGAACTCGGCGACCGCCCCAAATCCCTTCTTGAGTTCGGCGGCCTCTCGCTGATGGCGCGCCATGTAGACGCCCTCGCCCGGCTCGGCGTCGCCCGACTCACCGTATGCCTGGGCTACCGGCATGAGCTGATTGCGGACGAGATCGAGCGCCATGCCCGCCTGCCCGTGACGCTGGTCGTCAACCCGGAATTCCGCCAAGGCAGCGTCCGCAGCCTGTGGACGGCGAGGGCGGCCCTGCGCAGCGGCAGCGAGGTCCTGTTGATGGACGCCGACGTGCTCTACGCACCCCGCCTGCTGGCAACGCTCGCCGCGAGCCGCCATGCGAACTGCTTCCTGCTCGACCGCGACCTGCCGCCTGGCGACGAGCCGGTGAAAATTTGCGTACGCGACGGGCGCATCGTCGAGTTCCGCAAGAAGCCCGATCCCGCCATCCACTGGGATTTCGCCGGCGAATCCGTCGGCTTCTTCAAGTTCTCCCCTGCCGCCGCCAGCGAACTGGCGGCGACGACTGAACGCTACATCGCCGACGGGCGCCACGACGAACCCTACGAGGAAGCCATCCGCGACATGATTCTTGCCGGCAACCAGGCCCTGGGCTACGAGGACATCACGAACACACCATGGATCGAAATCGACTTCCCGGACGACGTGCGCCGCGCGCGCGAAGAAATCCTGCCCGGTATCGCGCATGAATGAGCGGAAGGCCTGCGGCGCCCAGCCGCGCAAGACCACCCGCCTGCGCGCGATGCTCCAGTCGCCGCAGCTCGAATTCATCCTCGAAGCGCACAACGGCATCAGCGCGCGCATTGTCGAGGAAGCCGGTTTCAGCGGCATCTGGGCGAGCGGGCTCGCGATCTCGGCGCAGTTCGGCGTGCGCGACAACAACGAGGCGAGCTGGACCCAGGTCGTCGACGTGCTGGAGTTCATGTCCGACGTCACGACGATCCCGATCCTGCTCGACGGCGACACGGGCTACGGCAACTTCAACAACATGCGCCGCCTCGTGCGCAAGCTCGAGCAGCGTGACGTGGCGGGCGTCTGCATCGAGGACAAGATCTTCCCGAAGACCAACAGCTTCATCGGCGGCGAGCGCCAGCCGCTCGCCGACGTCAGCGAATTCTGCGGCAAGATCGCCGCCGGCAAGGACAGCCAGCACGACGACGACTTTTCCATCGTCGCCCGCGTCGAGGCCCTGATCGCCGGCTGGGACATCGCCGAAGCGCTGCGCCGTGCCGAGGCCTACCGGCAGGCGGGCGCGGACGCCATCCTGATCCACAGCAAGCTCTCGCGGCCGGACCAGATCCTCGAGTTCGCCCGCGAATGGGCCAACCGCGCGCCGCTGGTCATCGTCCCGACCAAGTACTACAGCACACCCACCGAGGCCTTCCGGCGCGCGAAGATCAGCCTCGTCATCTGGGCGAACCACATGGTGCGCAGCGCCGTGAGCGCGATGCAGGCCACCGCGCGCCAAATCCACGAGGCCGAGTCGCTGGCCGATGTCGAGGACCGGATTGCGTCGGTCGACGAGATTTTCCGGCTACAGGGCGCCGACGAACTCGAACTGGCCGAGGAGCGCTACCTGTCGAGCCGGCGCGACGAAACACGCGGCATCGTGCTCGCCGCATCGCGCGGCGAGGGCTTCGCTTCGCTGACGGACGACCGGCCGAAGGTGATGCTGCCAATCGCGGGCAAACCCCTGCTGCGCCACCTCGTGGACAAGCTGAAGAAGCGCGGCGTCGACGACATCACCGTCGTCGCCGGCTACAAGGCCGAGGCAATCGACGTCCAGGGCATCAAGGTGCTCGTCAACGAGGCCCACGCCTCCACCGGTGAACTCGCTTCACTGGATCGCGCGAGCCCCGAATTTTCCGACGACATGGTCGTGATTTACGGCGACGTCCTCTTCCGCAGCTACATCCTGCGCGATCTGGTCGAGAGCGACGCTGCGGTGATGGTGGTCGTCGACTCCAACCGTCCCGCGAGCGACGACGCAAGCGGCGACTTCGCCTACTGCAGCGAACCGGATGACCGCTCGACCTGGGGCCAGGCCGTGCAACTCGAGCGCATCGCGCCGACGCCGCACATCGAGGGCCGCGCGGCGGACGGCCGCTGGATCGGCATGGTGCGCTTCAAGGGCGAAGGCCGTACATGGCTCACCGAATCACTCGAAGCCCTGCGCCAGCGCGGAGATTTCGCGCAGCTGGGGCTGCCTGACGTGCTGAACCACCTGGTTGCAGCCGGCAAGCCGGTGCACGTCTGGTACGTGCACGGTCACTGGCTGGACGTCAACTCGGTGCAGGATCTCGAGAACGCCGGCAACTTCGCCGCCGGCAGCAACTGAAGCGACATCATGATCAACGCACAGGAATTCGTCGAAGCCGCCCGCGGCGCGGGCTACACATGGTACGCCGGCGTCCCCTGCTCGTTCCTGACACCGTTCATCAACTACGTCATCGGTGACGACAGCCTGGTGTACCTGTCGTCGGCGAACGAGGGTGACGCGGTAGCGGCAGCCGCCGGCGCGCGGATCGGCGGCAAGCAGGCCGTCGCAATGATGCAGAACTCGGGGCTCGGCAATGCGGTGAGTCCGCTGACGTCCCTGACCCACGTCTTCCGCATCCCGCTGCTGGTGATCTGCACGCATCGCGGGGCGCCCGGCGTGCAGGACGAGCCGCAGCACGAACTGATGGGGCAGATCACGGGCCGGATGTTCGACACGATGCAGATACCCTGGGAGGACTTTCCCTCGCACGCCGGGGACATCGACGCCTGCCTCGCTCGCGCGCAGGCGCACTGCGCGGCGACGGAGCGCCCCTATGCGCTGGTGATGCAGAAAGGCGCGGTCGCGCCACATCCGCTGAGCAACCGCCCCACCCCGCCCCGCCCGCCAGCAGCCCCGGCGCGCGGTGAACTTGCCCGCCCTGGCGAAGCGCGCCCGTCGCGCGCGGCGGCCCTCGAGCGCATCATCGCCGGCACGCCGCTCGCGAACTCGGTGATCATCGCGACCACCGGCTTCACCGGGCGCGAACTGTACGCACTCGACGACCGCGCGAACCAGCTCTACATGGTGGGCTCCATGGGTTGCGCATCGGCGCTGGGTCTCGGCCTTGCGCTCGCGAGGCCGGACAAACACGTGGTGGTCGTCGACGGTGACGGCGCCGCGCTGATGCGCCTGGGAAATTTCGCCACCCTAGGCAGCTACGGCCCGCCGAACCTGTCACACCTGGTCCTCGACAACGAGGCCCACGACTCGACCGGCGCTCAGGCCACCGTGTCCGGCACCGTCGATTTCGCGGGCATCGCGCACGCGACCGGTTATGCCGAAGCCTGGCGCGCCCGCTCGCTGGACGAAGTGGATGCCTTCCTGTCGCGCCCACGCGCGCACGGCGCCGCGCTGCTGCACCTGAAGATCCGCACGGGCACCATAGACAACCTGCCACGCCCGACGGTGCAGCCGCCGGAGGTCGTCCGGCGCCTGCAGCAGCACCTGGGGACTGGTGCATGAACCCGATCCTGTTGAATCCCGGCCCGGTCACGCTGAGCGCGCGGGTGCGCAACGCGATGCTGCGCCCCGATCTCTGCCATCGCGAACCCGAGTTCGCCACGCTGCAGAACTCGATCCGCAACCGCCTGCTCGGCGTCTACGGCCTGTCACCCGCCTCGTGGGCGGCGATCCTCATGACGGGCTCGGGCACCGCAGCCGTGGAAGCCATGATCTCCAGTCTCGTGCCGCGCGCCGGCACGCTGCTGGTCGCCGAGAACGGCGTGTACGGCGAGCGGATACGCACGATGGCCGAGCGTCACGGCATCGCCACGGTCACCGCCCACTCCGACTGGCAGGGGGCGATCGACCTGGCCGGCGTGCGCGCCGCATTGGCGGCACATCCGCAGGTGACACAGGTCGCGGCGGTCCACCACGAGACGACGACCGGCCGCCTGAACGATCTCGGAGGCCTCGCCGCGCTGTGCCGGGAATTCGGAGTCGGCATGCTGATCGACGCCGTCAGCAGCTTCGGCGCCGAAGCGATCGATTTCGACAGCTGGCCGATCGATGGCTGCGCGGCGACGGCCAACAAGTGCCTGCACGGGGTGCCCGGCACATCGTTCGTCGTCACGCGACGCGCCGCGCTGGAGGCGGCGGACGCACGACGCTCGCTGTACCTCGATCTCGGCGCCTACCTGGCAAACCAGGACGGGGGCGGCACACCATTCACGCAGTCCGTGCAGACTTTCTACGCGCTCGATGAAGCGCTCGCGGAATTTTTCGAAGAGGGTGGCTGGACCGCGCGCCAGGCGCGTTACGAGGCCCGTCAGTCACTGATTCGCGACACGCTCGCCCGCCTCGGAGTGGGGACGCTGCTCGCGCCGGGCGAATCATCCTGCGTGCTGCAGGCGTTCAGGCTGCCGCCGGGCGTGACTTACGCGCGGCTCCATGACGGCCTCAAAGCGCGCGGCTTTGTGATCTATGCCGGACAGGGCAAGCTCGCCGCGGGCATCTTCCGGATTTCGGCCATGGGCGCCATCGGCGACGCCGACATGCAGCGCCTGCAGGAGGCGCTGGAGGCCGAACTGAAGCGCTGAGCGAGCCGCCCAGCGCTCAGGGGCTCAGGCGCTCAGCTGGGCGCCCTGGAGGCCGCGCGCCCGGGCCAGTCTCTCGAGATGGGGCCGCACCAGCGCTTCCACCTGGTCGGCCGTGAGGCCCGCTTCGCGAAGCATGTCCTCACGCGCGCCGTGCTGGAGGAAGCGGTCCGGCAGCCCGACGTGCAGTACCTGGGCCACAACGCCGTTGGCGGCCAGGGTCTCAGTCACTGCGCCGCCCGCACCGCCCGCCAGCGCGTTTTCGTCCAGCGTCACCAGCAGATCGTGGCTCTGCGCCAGCTCGAGCACCAGCGCTTCGTCCAGCGGCTTGATGAAGCGCATGTTCACGACAGTCGCATCGAGCTTGTCGCCAACTTCCTGCGCGAGCGGCACCAGGCTGCCGAAGGCAAGCAAGGCCACGGTGCTGCCCTGGCGCTTGATTTCCGCCTTGCCGATCGGCAGCGCGGTCATGTTCTTCTCGATTGCCGTACCCGGTCCGGTGCCGCGCGGATAACGAACCGCAGCCGGGCCGTCGTGCATGAAGCCGGTGAAGAGCATCTGGCGGCATTCGTTCTCGTCGGAGGGCGCCATCAGCACGATGTTCGGGAGGCAGCGCAGGAAGGAAACGTCGAAGCTGCCGTTGTGGGTCGGGCCGTCCGCACCGACGCAACCGGCGCGATCGATGGCGAACAGCACCGGCAGGTTCTGCGTGACGACGTCGTGCACGACCTGGTCGTAGCCGCGCTGCAGAAACGTCGAGTAGATCGCAACCACGGGCTTCAGGCCATCGCAGGCCATGCCGGCGGCAACCGTCACCGCGTGCTGCTCGGCGATAGCGACGTCGAAGTACTTGTCAGGGTGCTCGCGTTCGAAGCGCACCAGTCCCGACCCTTCGCGCATCGCGGGCGTGATGGCGATCAGGCGCGCATCCTCCTTCGCCATGTCGCAGATCCAGTCGCCAAAGATGTCGCTGTAGGTTGGCTTCGACGCCTTGCCCGAAGCCACGATGCCGACGTTCGGATCGAACGGGGACACCCCGTGGTACTTGACCGGGTCGGCTTCGGCGGGGGCGTAGCCCTTGCCCTTGCGCGTGATGATGTGCAGGAACTGCGGGCCGCTGAGTTCACGCAGGTTGCGCAGCGTCGACAGCAGCGTCGGCAGGTGATGACCGTCGATCGGCCCGATGTAATTGAAACCGAACTCCTCGAACAGGGTGCCGGGCATCACGAGCCCCTTCACGTGCTCCTCGGCGCGGCGCGCCAGCTCCCACACGTTGGGCATCTGCGACAGCACTTTCTTGCTGCCCTCGCGCACCGTCGTATAGAGCTTGCCCGACAGCAGCTGCGCGAAGCGGTTGGACAGCGCGCCCACATTCGGTGAAATCGACATGTTGTTGTCGTTCAGGATCACCAGCACGTCGGCGCCGATGTCGCCCGCGTGGTTCAGCGCTTCGAACGCCAGGCCGGCGGTCAGGCCGCCATCGCCGATCACTGCCACGGCGCGCCGGCGGCTGCCGGTCTGCTTGGCGGCTATCGCCATGCCCAGCGCGGCGCTGATCGAGGTGCTCGAGTGCCCGACGCCGAAGGTGTCGTAGGGGCTCTCCTCGCGCTTGGGAAACGGCGCCAGGCCCTCGTACTTGCGGATCGTGTGCATGCGATCGCGCCGGCCAGTGAGAATCTTGTGCGGGTAGGCCTGGTGGCCGACGTCCCAGACGATGCGGTCCTCGGGCGTGTTGTAGAGGTAATGGAGCGCCACCGTCAGCTCGATCGAGCCGAGCCCGGCGGCGAAGTGGCCACCGCTCTGGCTGACGGACTCCAGCAGGAAAGCGCGGACTTCCTTGGCTACCTGCTCGAGTGAAGATTCCGGAAGCTGCCGCAGGTCGTGCGGCGAATTGATCCGCGATAGCAGCGGATACTGGCTGTGTTCGGTCATGTCTGTTTCCGCGGCCAGCGAACCGGCGTAGCGCGAACGGGTAGATTGGGCGTTGGATTATGGATATCGAGCATGGGCCTTGCAAGCCGCACGCCCTTCCTGTTGCTTTGACAATATCGTAAGATGCCCCGGCTTCGAATCCGACAATTCCTTGAAACCACAGTGGTTTCCTGTCTCATCCCGAGGACCTGCCACGCATGAGTGTGCCATTAATCCAACAGTATCGCGTCGCCCGTTACATCATCAGCAACAAGCTGCGCGGCATTAAGCGATACCCACTGGTGCTGATGCTCGAACCCCTCTTCCGCTGCAACCTCGCCTGCGCCGGCTGCGGCAAGATCGACTACCCGGACGAAATTCTCGACAAGCGCCTGAGCTATGACGAGTGCATGCGCGCGATCGACGAATGCGGCGCGCCGGTCGTCTCGATTGCGGGTGGCGAACCGCTCATCCACAAGGAAATGGCGCAGATCGCGCGCGGTTTCATCGAGCGCAAGAAGTTCGTCTACCTGTGCACGAATGCGCTGCTGCTCGACCGCAAGATGGACGAGTACACGCCATCCCCCTACCTGACGTTCTCCATTCACCTCGACGGCAACAAGGACCGCCACGACACCTCGGTCTGCCGTGAAGGTGTCTACGAGAAGTGCGTGGACGTCATCCGCAAGGCGCGCAGCCGGGGCTTCCGCGTCACCGTCAACTGCACGCTGTTCCAGGGCGAGAGCGCCGAGGAAATCGGCCATTTCATGGACAAGATGATGGAGCTCGACGTCGAGGCCGTCACCGTTGCGCCAGGCTACAGCTACGAGCGCGCGCCACGCCAGGACGTGTTCCTGAAGCGTGAGTCCAGCAAGCAGCTGTTCCGCAACCTGTTCAAGCTGGGCAAGGGCCGCAACTGGCGATTCAACCAGTCATCGCTGTATCTGAATTTCCTCGCCGGCAATGAAACCTACCACTGCACGCCGTGGGGCGCGGTCACGCGCAACGTATTCGGCTGGCAGAAGCCCTGCTACCTGCTGGTCGGCGAAGGTTATGCGTCGAGCTTCAAGTCGCTGATCGAAGACACGGACTGGTCCAAGTACGGAACCGGCGTCAACCCGAAGTGCGCGAATTGCATGATGCACTGCGGTTACGAGATGACCGCGGTGGAGGACACTTTCAAGCACCCGCTGAAAGCGGCACGGGTTGCGCTGTTCGGCCCGAAGACCGACGGCGCGATGGCGCCGGAGGTGCCGTTCCTGTACGAGGAACCTGCCGTCACCAAGCCGCAGTTGTCCGGCACCACGGGACCGGCCGCGGCTGCCGACGCCGAGAGCACTGCGAAGCAACGCGTCGCCTGCTGACGCGGCGTCGCGTCCACCGTTCACAAGGTTCGAGCTCGTGTGCTTCTGGTGGGTACTGGCCGCCGCGCTGATCTGGATTGCCATCCTCGCCCTGCCATGGCGCCCGTGGGACACCCGCGAGCGCGTGGCGGCGAATCCGGCGGATCTCGCGCGCGCTGAGCTGGGGCGGATCACCGCCCTGGTGCCTGCGCGCAACGAGGCAGCGACGATCACCGACACCCTGAGCCGCCTGGCGGCCCAGGGGCCTCTGGCCCGCATCGTCCTCATCGACGACGAAAGTGACGATGGTACCGGCGACCTCGCCCGCAGCCTGAACCTGCCGCAACTGAACGTGCTGAACGGACAGCGCCCCCCGCCCGGCTGGTCCGGCAAATTGTGGGCGCTGAACCAGGGCCTCGACCAGGTCGACACCGAATTCGTGCTGCTCCTCGACGCGGACATCGCGCTGGAACGCGGGATAGTCGCGACGCTGGCTGCCAAGCTCGTCGACGAATCCCGCGACATGGTGTCCGTCATGGCCGCGCTGTCGATGCACACGGGCTGGGAAAAATTGCTGATCCCGGCCTTCATCTACTTCTTCAAGATGCTGTACCCGTTCGCGCTCGCGAACTCGGAGCAGCGTCTCGTCGCTGCGGCCGCGGGCGGCTGCATCCTGATCCGCACCGAGCGGCTGCGCGCGATCGGCGGTTTCGCCGCGCTGCGCGACGCGCTGATCGACGATTGCACGCTCGCCCGCCGGGTCAAGGACGCCGGTGGTCGCATCTGGTTGGGCCTGTCGCGCGACGTGCGCGCCGCGCGCCCCTACGAATCCCTGTCCGCAATCTGGAACATGGTGGCCCGTACGGCCTTCACCCAGTTGCGCTACTCGGCGGCGCTGCTGGCCGCCTGCACCGTGCTCCTGCTGCTGGTCTTCGTGGTGCCGGTGCTGGGCCTGTCGGCCGACGGCTTCGCCACCCGCCTCGCCGCCTGGATCGCCCTGGCCGCCATGATCAGGAGCTATTTACCCGTCCTGCGCTACTATGATCTGAACTGGTTCTGGGCCATCAGCCTGCCCGCCGCTGCCTCGATGTACCTTGCGATGACGTGGACTTCCGCGTTGCGCTACTGGCGCGGTGAACGGTCGCGCTGGAAAAACAGGGTCTACGACCGCTGATTTGCCCGGCCATCCCGGCCCTGCGACTCGAAAGGACTCCAATGACCCGCGCGCCACGCCCGTTTCGACTGTTTCTCCTCGCCCTTTGCCTCGCGCTAACGGGCGCCAGCGTTGCGGCAGAGCCCGCACCGCCCACCGCCACGGTCGAAAAGCTGCACGCGACCCTGCTTGAAATGATGAAGGAAGGCGCGAGCCTCGGTTATGCGGGGCGTGTCGAACGCGTCGGGCCGGTGCTCGACGACACGTTCAACTTCGAAACCATCGGCCGGGTCGTGACCGGCCGCCACTGGAAGACGCTGGCCGCCGAGAAGCGCAAAGCGTTCCTCGACACCTTCAGGAAGCTGAGCACGGCGACCTATGCCGACAATTTCTCGAGTTTCGACGGCGAGGCCTTCAAGACCCTGGGCGAGGAAATCAAGAAGGGGGCTTCGCTGGTGCGCACGCAGATCGTCAAGTCCGACGGCGGCACCGTCTCCCTGAACTACGTCCTGAACAAGACCGGCGAGGAATGGCGGATCGTCAACGTGATTGCGGACGGCGTCTCCGATCTGGCGCTCAAGCGTTCGGAGTACGGGGCCGTTATCGGTAAGGACGGCATCGACGCACTTATTGCTAAACTCGAAGCAAAAATTGCATCATACGCCGCTAACAACAAGTAGTTCGTCGCGCATGAAAATGCGCGCAGAAAGTCCAGATCTCCCAGCAAGCCGGGTAACAGCACCATGCAAAATGCATCGATAAAGCGGGGGCTGCTGGCCCTCGGCATCGCCGTCCTCTCTACCGGGTGCGCCAGCACCGACGGCGCCAAGCCGGATCCGACCGATCCCTGGGAGCGCCCGAACCGGGCTTTCTACAATTTCAACGACGCCATCGACCGCAATTTCTTCACGCCGGTCGCCAAGGGCTACGTGAAGGTTGCGCCGCAGCCGGTCCGAACCGGCGTCACCAAGTTCTTCGACAACGTGGGCTATATCAACGTCATCGCCAACGACCTGCTGCAGGCCAAGTTCGGTGACTTCGCGTCCGACACCGGCCGTTTCGTCGTCAACAGCACCGTGGGTATCGGTGGCTTGTTCGACCCGGCGACGGGGCTCGGCATGCCCGCCCATGACGAGGACCTCGGCCAGACCCTCGGCAAATGGGGCGCCGGCGAAGGCCGCTACATGGTGCTGCCGCTGATGGGCCCGAGCTCGATCCGCGACGTCCCTGGCGTGGGTTCGTCCCTGCTGCTGAACCCGCTGACCTACCTCAATGCCGTGGTCACCATCCCGCTGGGGGCGCTGAACGCCATCAACGTGCGCGCAAACCTGCTCGAGGCCAGCAATATCCGCGACCAGGCGGCGCTGGACCCTTACACCTTCGTACGCGAGGCGTATCGCCAGCAGCGTGAGTTCAAAATCTACGATGGCAACCCGCCGACCGACAGCATCGACGACTACATCGACAGCGAGGACGCGGAAGCGGCCTCCGACGATGCGGCGGTACTCAAGGTCTACTGAGCAGGAATCCACCGGAAGACTCAAGCGCGACGCCCTCTTCAAGAGGGCGTCGTCGTTTCAGGGCGGTGAAAAGTCAGCGCTGGCCGCAGACTGCTGGGCGTCGACGATTTCCAGCCAGTGCAGCACCGGCACCTGGGCCTGTTTCTCCAGATGCAGCATGCAGCCGATGTTGGAAGTCGCGATGAACTGGGGCCCCGCCGCCATGAGCGTGTCGAGCTTGCGCTCGAGCAACTGCCCGGCGAGCGTCGGCTGGAGTATCGAATAGGCGCCGGCCGAGCCGCAGCAGAGGTGGCTGTCGGCCGGTGTTTGTACCGCGCAACCCGCTGCGCCAAGCAGGGCTTCCATGCGCCCGGCGCCGCGCAGGCCGTGCTGCAGGGAGCACGGTGCCTGCACCGCGACCGTCGGCGCCCGCCCCTCCGTCCGGCCGAGCAGGGCAGGCGTCACCAGTTCGGTCGCATCGCGCACCCGCGCGGCGACGATGCGTGCGCGCTCCGCGTAGGCAGGATCATCGCGCAGGAGTTCACCGTAGTCTTTCAGCATCGGAGTGCAGCCGCTGGCCGCGCTGAAAACGCCCTCCGCGCCGTCGCGGAGCTGCGGCCACCACGCATCGATGTTGCGCCGCGCACAGTCGCGGGCTTCATCGTGCGCGCCGAGATGGTAGGCCAGCGCGCCACAACAGCCGCCCCCATCGGCGCGCAGCAGCGAGATACCGCCCCTGTCGAGCACACGGGCCGCCGCGGCATTGATGGAAGGACGCGCCGCCTCCTGCACGCAGCCTTCGAGGGTGACGTAGCGGGTTGGATGCACGCGTTCCGGCCAGGCCGCGGCGGGGCGCCGGGCGGGCACGAGGCGGGCAATCGCCGCCGGTAGCAGGGGGCGCAGACCTTGGCCCAGCGCTAGCAGCACGGGAAAGATTGCCGAGGGAACCAGCCGCCGCAAGAGCCAGCGCCGGACGCGCTCGGGTGCCGGGCGTGGCACCGCCTCATCGACCAGCGGTCGCGCGTAATCGAGCAGTCGCCCGTAGCGGACTCCGGAGGGGCAGGTGGTCTCGCACGCGCGGCAGCCAAGGCAGCGGTCGAGATGGCTTGCGGTCTCCGCCGTAATGGCCTCGCCCTCCAGCAACGACTTGATCTGGTAGATGCGGCCGCGCGGCCCGTCGCGCTCGTCGCCCAGCAGCTGGTAGGTCGGACAGGTCGCATTGCAGAACCCGCAATGCACGCAACTGCGCAGGATGGCCTCCGCCTCGCTGCCGTCGCGGGTCTCGAGATGTTCGGGGCGCAGCAGTGCCCGCACCGTCAGCTCCCCACGCGGGCACAGCCCGGATTGAAGAGGTCGGCGCCCCCCAGGGAGGTCCTGATGCGCGCTTGCAGCATCCTCTGGGCCGGCGACAGCGGCGCGTGCTGCGCGGCGTCGGCCGCGAAGAATGGCTGCGCGTAACCCCCGGCGCGGCTGGCAACGCTGTGAATCTCCGCCGCGCCGGCTTCGGTCTTGAGCCAGCGTTGAGCCCCACCCCAGTCGATCAGGCTGTCACCGGGCAGTGCCAGCGGGGCCGTCGCCGGGGGCACTGCCAGCCGCCACAGCGGCCTTTCGTCCGCGAAGAACGGCAGCCGGAAATCACGCAAGGCCTCCCAGAACTCAAGCTCTTCATCGACGGAGTCGGGCCGCAGGGCATCGACTGCGGCAGCCACTGCTGGGCCAGTGCCTGCGAGCCGCACGCGCAGGTGCAAACCATCGAAGCAGGCGCCGGCCAGCGGCCAGGACTGGCCCGCGAGCTCGTTCATTCGGGACAGCGCCCGGGTCGCGTCCACGGCCCAGGCCATCGCGAGCACCCGCTCCGGGCGGGGCGCGACGCGCACGGCCACCTCGGCGATCGGCCCAAGCGTACCCCAGGCGCCGGTCACGAGACGCGAGATGTCATAGCCGGCAACGTTCTTCATCACGCGACCGCCGAAGCGCAAGACGGCACCCGACATATCGAGCAGACCGACACCGAGCACGTGATCCCGCACGGCGCCCGCGTAGGGGCGCGCAGGTCCCGAAAGTCCCGCGCTCACGACCCCGCCGATGGTCGAGGACGGGCCGAAACGCGGGGGCTCGAAGGCGAGCATCTGGCCGTGCTGCGCGAGCAGGCTCTCGACCTCGGCAAGCGGCGTGCCCGCACGCACTTCGATCACGAGTTCCGACGGCTGGTAGGCAATGATCCCCCGGTACACGGCGAGCGACAGGCGCGGCGCGCGCGGCTCACCGCAGAGGAAGGCCTTGGTGCCGCCGCCGAGCAGGTGCAGCGACTCGCCGGCGCCGCGCGCCGCGCGGATGCGCGCACCGATTTCATCGAGCACCCCTGCCGCCTCAGCCGCATCGTCCTGGCCCGTCGCGGACACGGTGGGGTCGGACACCGCGCTACCGCGGGCGGCAGATGTCAGGGGCCACCGGGCGCACGTCGGCATTCTGCGCGCGATGGCGCAGGGCGTGATCCATCAGCACCAGGGCCAGCATGGCCTCCGCGATCGGTGTCGCGCGGATGCCGACACAGGGGTCGTGTCGTCCGAGGGTGACGATTTCGGTGGGCGCGCCCGTACTGTCGATCGTCATGCCCGGCAGGCGGAGGCTCGACGTCGGCTTGAGCGCAATGCCGACCACGATGTCCTGCCCGGTCGAAATGCCACCGAGTACCCCGCCCGCATGGTTCGATTTGAAGCCGTCGGGCGTGAGTTCGTCGCGATGTTCCGTGCCGAATTGCGCGGCTGCGCGGAAACCGTCACCGATTTCCACACCCTTGACCGCGTTCAGCCCCATCATCGCCTTCGCGATGTCGGCATCGAGCCGATCGAACACCGGTTCGCCCCAGCCCGGCGGCACACCGGTCGCGATCACGTTGACGCGGGCGCCGACCGAATCCCCGCGCTTGCGCAGCGCATCCATGTAGGCCTCGAGTTCGGGGACGCGCGCCGGCTCGGCGCAGAAGAAGGGATTCGAGTCGACAGCGTCGAGATCGCTGGCCTCGAGCTGCAGCGGACCGAGCTGTGCCAGGTAACCGCGTATGCTCACGCCGTAGCGCTCGCGCAGCCACTTCCTGGCGATGCCCGCCGCGGCGACGCGGACGCAGGTCTCACGCGCGGACGAGCGGCCGCCGCCGCGGAAGTCGCGCACACCGTACTTGTGCAGGTAGGTGTAATCCGCGTGGCCGGGACGGAACGCGTCCTGGATTTTCGAATAGTCCTTGGACTTCTGGTCCGTGTTCTCGATCAGCAAGCCGATCGGCGTGCCCGTCGTCACGCCCTCGAAGACACCGGACAAAATACGGACCTGGTCGGGCTCGCGTCGCTGCGTGGTGTGCCGCGATGTGCCGGGCTTGCGGCGATCGAGATCGTGCTGGAGATCGGCCTCGTTCAGCGAAAGGCCTGGCGGGCAGCCGTCGACGATGCCGACATAGCCCGGACCATGGCTTTCGCCTGCGCTGGTGACCGTGAATAGCGTTCCGAAAGTGTTACCTGACATGGCGCGCGTAGTGTAGTGCGCATCGCCGCCGGATTCACGCCCGGCGCGGCGGCGATGCGCGTCACGCGCGCGGCAACTCGCTGCGCCGGAGCACCGAAATGCCGTCGCCGCCGTGATCGAGCTCGACCCAGGTGAACGGCAGTTCGGGGTAGGCCGCCGCCAGCGCGTCGGAGGTCGCGCCGGTGTCCATGATCAGCGCACCCTCGGCGTTCAGCCGGCGTGGCAAAGCGGCCAGGATCCTGCGCACGATGTCGAGTCCATCGTCCCCCGCGACCAGGGCACCCACGGGTTCACGCAGGTACTCCGTCGGCAGTTCGTCGTATTCCGCCTGCGGCACGTAGGGCGGATTGGCGAGGATCAGGTCATAGGCGTCGTCGTGCGGCGGAAATACGTCGGCAAGGTGGAACCGCACCCGGTCGGCCACGTTCATGCGCTTGGCGTTGGCCTGCGCGACCGCCAGTGCTTCGGCCGATACGTCGGTGGCGTCGACGCGGCAGTCCGGCAGCACCAGCGCCGTCGCGATCGCGATGCAGCCGCTGCCGGTGCCGATGTCGAGCACCCGCTGGATGCGGTCCGGGTCGAGCCACGGCCTGAAGCATGCCCCTATCAGCTCGCCGATCGGCGAGCGCGGCACCAGCACGTGTTCGTTGACCATGAACTCGTGACCGACGAACCACATCCGGCCGGTCAGGTAGGCGGCCGGCCGCCGGGTTTCGATACGCGCCCGCACCAAGGCCTCGACCCTGGCCGCGGCAGCCTCGTCGAGGGGCGCATCCAGCTTCGCGTCCTCCACGTCGAAGGGCAGCCCCAGGGCGTGGAAAACAAGGAACACGGCCTCGTCGCGGGCGTTGTCCGTGCCGTGGCCGTACACGAGGCGCGCGCGACGGAAGCGCCGCTCGGCGTTCAGCACGCAGCGGCGCGCGGTGGGTTGTCGCGGCGGCATCGCGGACCGGGCTCAGGCCGCCGCGTCGACGAGCAGGCGATTCACCCGCTGGACGAAGCCGGCGGGATCTTCGAGCCGACCGCCCTCGGCGAGTACGGCCTGCTCGAACAGCACCAGCGCGAGCTGCGCGAACCGGTCCTCGTCCGCCTCCGTTTCCAGTCGCTGCAGCAAGGGGTGGCCAAGATTGACCTCGAGCACCCGCTTCTCCACCGGCACCTCCTGGCCCGCCGCCCGCAGCATGCGCTGCAGGTTGGCGGACATGCCGAAGGCGTCGTCACCGACGAGGCAGGCCGGCGAACCGGTGAGCCGCACCGATTTCCGCACGGCGGCGGCCTTGCCGTCCAGCACCTTCGTCAAGCGCTCGATCAGCGGCGACTCGCTGGCCTCGGCCTCCTCGGCCGCGGCCTCGTCGCCGGGCAGCTCGAGCTTGCCGGCCATCACTGACTTCAGCGGCTTGCCGTCGAATTCGGTCAGGTGCGTGACGAGCCATTCGTCGACCGGGTCGGACAGCAGCAGCACTTCGACGCCGCGCGCGCGGAACACCTCGAGGTGCGGACTGGCCTTGGCGGTCGCATGGTTCTCGGCCGTCACGAAGTAGATGGCCGACTGGCCCTCCTTCATGCGACCCACGTAGGTTTCCAGCGAAACCCTGGGCTCGGCCGCATCATCATGGGTGCTGGCGAAGCGCAGCAGCTTGGCGATACGTTCGCGGTTCGCCGGGTCTTCGATGACGCCTTCCTTCAGCACGCGGCCGAACTGCGCCCAGAACTTCGCGTAATCGTCCCCCTCCGCCAGCGTTTCGATGAGGCCCAGGATCTTCTTCACCGACGCGCCGCGGATGGTGTCGATCGCCTTGTTCCGCTGCAGCAGCTCGCGCGAGACGTTGAGCGGCAGGTCGCGGGTATCGACGATGCCGCGCACGAAGCGCAAGTAACGCGGCATGAGCTGCTCGGCGTCCTCCATGATGAACACGCGCTGCACGTAAAGCTGGATCCCGCGCTTGGCGTCGCGTTCGAAGAGATCGAAGGGTGCGCGCGAGGGAATGTAGAACAGCGTCGTGTATTCGAGCTTGCCCTCGGCCTTCGTGTGCACCCAGGACAGCGGGTCCTCGAAGTCGTGGGCGATGTGCTTGTAGAAGGACTTGTAGTCGTCCTCGGTGATGTCCTGCTTGCTGCGCAACCACAGTGCCGTCGCGGCGTTGACCGTTTCGCGCCCCTCTTCCTTCTCGCCTTCCCGCGGCAGGCGGATCGGGGTGGAGATGTGGTCGGAGTACTTTTTGATCAGCGCGCGCAGGCGCCAACCGTCGGCGTAGTCCCGCGCATCCTCCTTGAGGTGCAGCACGATCTCGGTGCCCCGGGTGGGCCGCTGCCAGTTCTCGACGGTGAACTCACCGCGCCCGGTGGATTCCCAGCGCACGCCGCTGTCCGCGGGCGCGCCGGCCTTGCGGGAATAGACCGTCACCTTGTCGGCCACGATGAACGCGGCGTAGAAGCCGACGCCGAACTGGCCGATCAGGGCCGAATCCTGGCGCGCATCACCACTCAGCTGGCCGAAGAATTCCTTGGTGCCGGACTTGGCAATCGTGCCGAGGTGGGCGACCGCGTCCTCGCGGCTCATGCCGATGCCGTTGTCGCGCACCGTCACCGTGCCGGCCTCGCGGTCGTAGTCGATGTCGATGAACATTTCCGCGTCGCCGTCGTACAGGCCCTGGTCTGACAGCGCCGCGAAGCGCAGCTTCTCGATCGCGTCGGACGCGTTCGAAACGAGCTCGCGCAGGAAGATGTCGCGGTTGCTGTACAGCGAATTGATGACGAGGTCGAGTAATTGGTTGACTTCGGACTGGAAGCCGAGCGTTTCCTGCTGGGTCGGGCTGGTCATGTGGTTCTCTGTCTGCTGTGACTGACGGATTGCGCGAAGTGGGGACTGGGCGCACGGCTTTCAAGTGTCGCGGTGGCGCGGTCGCCGGGTTTCGTCCGGCCACGGGCCGGCTGGTATATTGACCGCCCATGTCCACGATGACCATCCGTCGCGCCTGATATGTCCCCCGTTTCAGCCTCCGTCGCCCGCCCGGCCCGCGGCGCACGCGCGCGGCGCCTGGTCGCGGCGCTGCTGCTGAGCGGCCTTGCGCTCACCGGTTGCGCGCGAACCACGCGGGACGTGGCGCCCGCGGTGCCAGCGAGCGTCGATCCGGCGGCGGCGCTGGCCGACGCCGAAGCGGCCTACGCCGCGCGGGACTGGGCGCGCGCCGAGGCCGGCTATCTCGCCGCGGTCCGCGCATCGCCGCGCGACCCGCAAGCGTGGTTCAGGCTGGGCAACGTCTATTTCAGGCGCGGCGACCACGACCTCGCGGCGCGCGCCTACGAGGAAACCCTGCGCGTCGCGCCCGGGCATGCGAAGGCCTGGCACAACCTGGGCGTGGTCCGCCTGCACCAGGCGGATGCGAGCTTCGCGCACGTGCTCGACGCGGGCGAGCCGCGTGATGCCGAACTCGCGGCCAGTGCGGCGGCGCTGCGCGCCATCGTCGACGAGGCCATCGCGCCCGGCGCGCGGCCGGCGCCCTGATCCAGCAGGCCCGCCGATGAGCACGCCCGAAGCCCCCGCAGCCGGCGTCCGCCACACGCCCTCCATGCAGCAATACCTCGGCATCAAGGCCGAGTACCCGGACCGGCTGCTGTTCTTCCGGATGGGCGATTTCTACGAGCTGTTCTTCGATGACGCGAGGCGCGCGGCGCAACTGCTGGACATCACGCTGACCAGCCGCGGCGAGAGCGGCGGCGAGCGGATCCCGATGGCCGGCGTGCCCGCGCATGCGGTGGAGCCCTATCTCGGCCGGCTGCTGAAACTCGGCGAGTCCGTCGTCATCTGCGAGCAGATCGGCGACCCCGCAAGCTCGCGCGGCCCGGTCGAGCGGCGGGTCACCCGCATCCTAACGCCGGGCACGGTCACCGACGATGCGCTGCTGAGCGAACGCGTCGACACCCTGCTCGCGGCGGTGCACGTCGAGCGGGCTGGCGGGACGGAAGCCATCGGCCTCGCGTGGCTGGATGCCGGCAGCGGGCGCTGCCGCGGGCTGCAGCTGCCCGACCGGGACGCGCTCGCCGCGCAGCTCGCGCGCCTGTCGCCGGCGGAGCTGCTGGTGAGCGAGGAGGCGCCACCCGTCGACGGCGCTCCGGGGCGCTGCCAGCGCCGGCCCGCATGGCATTTCGCAAGGGACGCGGCGCGGCGCCGAATCAGTGACTATTTCGGCGTCGCGGGGACCGGCGCGCTGGGCATGACCGGCGACAGCCCGCTGCTCGGTGCGCTCGGGGCCCTGCTGCGCTACTGCGAGGAAACCCACTGCGGCCGGCCGCCTCACCTGCACGATTTCCAGCTCGAGCACTGCGAGGACCACATCGCGCTCGACCCGGCGACGCGCCGTCACCTCGAGCTGGCGACAGGTCCCGACGGCGACGAGCGCCACACCCTGGTCGAACTGCTGGACAGCACGCAGACGGCGATGGGCGGACGCCTGCTGCGCCGCTGGCTCAAGGACCCCGAGCGCAGGCACGACGAACTCCGCGAGCGCGTGCAGGCGGTCGACGCGCTGGCCGGCGGCACGGCCTTGCGCCCCCTGCGCGAGCTGCTGCGGCAGGCCTGCGACCTAGAACGCATCGTGACACGGATCGCTCTCGGCAGCGCGCGACCGAGGGAGTTGGCGCAGATGCGCCAGACGCTGCGCCTGCTGCCGACGCTCGGTGAACTGCTGCGCGGCGTCGGCGGACCGCGACTCGCGGCGCTCGGCGAGCGCTGCGGCGAGCATCGCGCGCTGGAGGAACTGCTGACGCGCGCACTCGCCGACTCGCCACCGGCGCTGCTGCGCGACGGAGGCGCCATCGCGCCCGGCCACGATGCCGAGCTCGACGAACTCCGCCGCATGGCATTCGATGCCGACGCCTACCTGCTCGAACTCGAGCAGCGCGAGCGCGAACGGGTCGGCATTCCGACGCTGAAGGTCGGCTACAACCGCGTCCACGGCTACTACATCGAACTCGGCCGCAGCCGGGGCGACGCCGCGCCCCCGGATTACATCAGGCGCCAGACACTCAAGAGCGCGGAGCGCTACGTCACCGCCGAGCTCAAGGCTTTCGAGACCCGGATCCTGCGGGCGCACGAACAGGCCAGCCTGCGCGAGCGACAGCTGTACGAGGCGCTGCTCGCGAGCCTGGCGGCGCAGACCCGCGAGCTGCAACTGAGCGCGTCGGCGCTCGCCGAGGTGGACGTGCTCGCAGCCTTCGCGGAGCGCGCCGAAACCCTCGACCTGCGCGCGCCGACCTTCAGCGCCGAGCCGGGGATCGAGATCGAGCAGGGTCGCCATCCCGTCGTCGAACGGCATGCCGAGACCCCGTTCGTCGCCAACGATCTCGTCCTCGGCGAGGAACGCCGGATGCTGGTCATCACCGGACCGAACATGGGCGGCAAATCGACCTACATGCGCCAGGTCGCGCTGATCGCGATCATGGCCCACGTCGGCTGCTTCGTGCCGGCGGCAAGCGCGCGCTTCGGGCCGCTGGACGTCATCTTCTCGCGCATCGGCGCGTCCGACAGCGTCAGCCGCGGCCAGAGCACCTTCATGGTCGAAATGACCGAAACCGCGAACATCCTGCGCAACGCGACGCCGCAGAGCCTCGTGCTGATCGACGAGATCGGGCGCGGCACCAGCACCTTCGACGGCATGTCGCTGGCGTGGGCCGCGGCCGAACACCTGGCGCGCGTCAACCGCGCGTTCACCCTGTTCGCGACGCATTATTTCGAGCTGACGGCGCTCGCGCTCGAACTTCCGGCGGTCGCCAACGTGCGGATGGACGCGGTGGAGCACGAGGAAAAAGTGATCTTCCTGCACGCCCTGCGCGAAGGGCCCGCGAGCCAGAGCTTTGGCCTCGCGGTCGCGCTGCTCGCAGGGGTGCCGCGCGAGGTCGTCGGCCGGGCGCGAACCCGGCTCGCGGAGTTGACGGCCCGGCACGCGGGCCAGGCGGAGCCCGGCCAGGCCCCGCTGCCGCTCGCACCGCCACCACCCCCTGCCCTCCAGTTGCTGCGCGGCATCGATCCGGACACGCTGAGCCCGCGCGCGGCGCTGGAACTGGTCTACCGCCTGCGCGACCTGCTGGAGGATTGAGGGCACTTCCATACGCCACCGAATGGTGGCTTGGGACTCGGCACCCAGTGTGGCTATAATGCGGCTCCCTGCAATTTGTGATGCTTACCCACCATGACTTTCGTAGTGACCGAGAACTGCATCAAGTGCAAATTCACCGACTGTGTCGAAGTGTGCCCGGTGGATTGCTTTCACGAAGGCCCGAATATGCTGGTCATCGACCCCGATGAATGCATCGACTGCACCCTCTGCGAGCCGGAGTGTCCCGCCGAAGCCATCAAGTCGGAAGACGACCTGGCGGACAACGAGCAGGTCTACCTGCAGTTGAATGCCGAGCTGGCGAAAGACTGGCCGGTCATCAACGAAATGAAGGAGCCGCCCGCCGACGCCGAGGAGTGGAAGGGCAAGCCCGACAAGCTCGCGCTGCTGGAGCGTTGATCAAGCGCGCAGCCTGAAAGAGGCTTTGAAAAGGGTGCCGGCGGCCGCGTCCTGCGACCACCGGCACCGGTACCGCCCAAGGCCTTCCATGGCCCGTCCGCGGATGCGGTACACCCGATGGCCAGACCGTCCTTCCTGTCCGGTCCAGCCACCCGCCCGACTCCCCTGTCGAACGTGAAGCAAGCTTAAGCGCGGGCTCGTGCCCCCCCAAGCGCGGGCCGCCATCGCCGGTGCGCCCGGAAAAACCAGGCATTCCGGCTGCTTGCAACGATGCTCGCAGACCCGGTCTCAACGCTTCGAGCCGATGGCCCGGGTCGCGCGGGACAGACTCCGCGCAGAAGGCGGGCCCGGCGCCGGCGGGCGCCGGGCCCCTCGTCGGGCGCGCCCTCGCGCCGGTCCTGGCTGGCCGCCTTCCGCCACCGCTCCTATACTCGCCCGCACCCGGCACACCGGCCGCAGCACGTGCAAACTGCATGAACCCCCACCGCCCCGCGCATTGCGTGCGAGTCAGCACCCTGATCGCGACCGCCCTCGCTTCAGCCACCCTGTTTGCGGCCGATGTCTATCGCTGGGTGGACGAGCGCGGCGTGACGCATTTCGGAGACACGCCGCCAAGCGCAGGGGCGCAGCGCATCACGCTGCCCTCCAAGCGGCCGACCGGCGATGACCGGCGTCAGGAGCGCACGCAACGGCTGCTCGATGAATTCGCCGCGGCGCGCGCCGAGAAGAAAGCCGCGGCGCTGGAACAGGCCAAGGCCCTGGAAGCGCGACTCGCGGCCTGCGACGAAGCACGGCAGCGGCAGCATGAGTACGAGCACTCCCGTTACCTGTACGAGTGGGACGAGCGGGGCAACAAGCGCGTGCTGGGCGACGACGAGCATGAGAAGGCGCGCGCGACGGCGCGCGCGGACGTCGAAAAATGGTGTGACTGAAACGCTCGAAAAGCGCTCGCGGAGCCGCAGGAACTCGGCTATCCGGCTGAGGGCATTCAAGTTACTATTTTCTGAACCTTGAGTTCGCTGGGGATGAACGGCCGGGCATGAAAGAAGCATTCTGGAAATCCGACCGGTTCGTCGGTCTCATCATTTCCCTGGTTTTCTTCGTGGGCTGGTGGGGCGCGAACCCCTTCCTCGAGGGCCTGGAAGGCGACGCCTACGACCTCGGCGTGCGGATGTCCTCGCGCGAGAAGGCGACGCGCAAGGACGACATCGCGGTCATCGCCATCGACGACCAGAGCATCCAGAACATCGGCCGCTGGCCGTGGCCGCGGGACGTCCACGCGAACATGGTCGAACGCTTGAGCGAGGCCGGCGCGAAGACGATCGCCTCGACCATCTTCTATTCGGAGCCCCAGGTCGACCCCGGCCTGACCTGGATCACCCGCCTGCGCGATCAGCTCGGCGGGGCGCTGCTGGCACCCGAGAAGGCGGCGGAAATCAGCTCGACGCTGGACGCGGCGGTCAAGGCGCTCGATACCGACGCCATCCTCGGCGGGACGCTCGCGAGCACCGGGCGCACCGTGCTGGCGATGCAGTTCGATCCGGGCGAAATCATCGGCAACCCCGATGCGCCGCTGCCCGACTACGTGAGTCGCTTCGCCATTCCGGAAGCGAACATCACGGACCCCAGCGGCACCAACGCCTACTTCCCGCTGCCGACGACGAAAGCCGCGCCGCCGGTCGCGGCGGTCGGCGGGCCTGCGGCCGGGATCGGCTCCCTGATCAACCCGCTCGACGTCGACGGCACGCTGCGGCGCGAGCCCCTCGTCATCCGTTACTACGACCAGTACTTTCCGTCGCTCGCGTTGATGACGGCGGCGCGCAGCCTCAACCTGTCGGTCGCGGACATCCAGGTGGCGCGCGGGGAGAGCGTCAGGCTCGGCGGCCTCGAGATCAAGACCGACCCGATCTCGCGCATGAACACGTTCTACTACGGCAGCGAGGACGAGGATTCGCAGGGCAAACCCCTCCCACCCTTCCCGGTGTACTCGTTCTACAATGTGATCCAGGGCGAGACGCCGCTGGACAATTTCAAGGACAAGATAGTCCTCATCGGCGCAACCGCCTTCGGCGTCGGCTCCGATCTCTACACCCCGATAGGCGAGGTCAAGGGTCCGGTGATGATCCTGGCCCACACCGTCGCGAGCATCCTCAACCAGCACTTCTTCGTACAGCCCGCCTGGGGATTCTGGGTCGAACTGCTGGCCATCCTGCTCGTGGCCGCCTACCTCACCGCCGTGCTGCCGCGCTTGAATGCCGGCCCGGCGGCGCTCGCGAGCCTCGGCCTGTTCGCGCTCCTGCTCGCGGTGGAGCTGGGCCTGATGATCACGCAGGCGAGCTGGCTGAAGCTCGTCACCGCGGCGACGATGCTGCTGGTCGGCCATGCGTTGCTCACGACCAAGCGCTTTCTCGCGACCGAGCGCGGCGCCATCGACAGCAGCATCAAGGCCGCGCTGTCGAACCGCCAGCTCGCGCTGCAGTTCCAGCAGAAAGGCGAACTTGACAACGCATTCGAATACTTCCGGCGCTGCCCGGTCGACGATGAGCTGCTGGAGGCCATGTACGGCCTCGCCGCGGACTTCACGGTCAAGCGCCTGCCGCAGAAGGCGATGCACGTCTACGAGTACATCCACGCGAAAAATCCCAAGTTCCGCGACATCGAGGCCAGGATCGCGCAGGCGCGGCACATGTCCGATACCCAGATGCTGTTCCCAGGCGGGCGCCCCGGCGGCGGCTCGGCGTCCAGCACCCTGATGCTCGGACCCGGCCTGCCGAAGACGATGCTCGGCCGCTACGAGGTGGAGAAGGAACTCGGCAAGGGCGCGATGGGCGTGGTCTATCTCGGCAAGGACCCCAAGATCAACCGCGTCGTCGCGATCAAGACGATGGCGCTGTCCCAGGAATTCGAGGCGGACGAACTCGACGAGGTCAAGTCACGTTTCTTCCGCGAAGCGGAGACGGCCGGCCGCCTGCAGCACCCGAACGTCGTGACCATCTACGACGCCGGCGAGGAGCACGACCTCGCCTACATCGCGATGGAATTCCTCGAGGGGCACGACCTGACCCGCTACACGAAGCCCGACAGCCTGCTGCCCCTGCAGACGGTGCTCGGAATCATCTTCAAGTCCGCGCTGGCCCTCGACTATGCGCACAAGCACGGAGTCGTCCACCGCGACATCAAGCCCGCAAACGTGATGTACGAACCGAACAAGAAGACCGTCAAGCTCACGGACTTCGGCATCGCGCGCATCACGGACTCGAGCAAGACCAAGACCGGCATGGTGCTGGGAACGCCTTCCTACATGTCGCCCGAGCAGCTGTCAGGCAAGAAAGTCGATGGCCGGTCCGACCTCTTCTCGCTCGGCGTCATGCTCTACCAGATGGTGACCGGCAAGCTGCCCTTCCAGGGCGAATCGATGGCGACCCTCATGTACAAGATCGCCAACGAGCCCCATCAGGACATTGCGGAACTCAAACCGGAACTCGCGAAGCAGAAGCCCTGCCTGTCCGCCATCATCAACAAGGCCCTGCAGAAGGACGTCGGCCAGCGTTACCAGAGCGGCGCCGACATGGCGCGGGACATCCAGGCCTGCGCGAAGCAGGTCGGGCCCTAGGACGCAGCGGGAACAACGCGGCATGATGATGCCCGCCGACGTCGAGTTCGCGAACGTCTCGGATCCGGGGCGCAAGCGCCCGCACAACGAGGACAGCTCCGTCACCGACCGGCATCTCGGCCTCGCGCTCGTCGCCGACGGCATGGGCGGCTACAAGGCCGGCGAGGTCGCCAGCGCAATTGCGGCCAAGGCGGTCGTCGACGGCGTGCGCGAAGGCGGCGGCAAGCACCGCTTCGTGCGCGCGCAGCGCGGCAACGGCCAGGCCTCCTCGGCCGAGGCCCAGCTGATCCGGGAATGCATCCAGGCCGCGAACAAGCATATCTACGACACGGCGCACGCCCTTCCGCAATGCCAGGGCATGGGCACGACCATCGTCGCCGCGATGTTCTCGCTCGGCAGGGTCACGATCGCCCACGTCGGCGATTCGCGGATCTATCGCTACCGGGGCGGCGAACTGAAGCAGGTCACCAGCGACCATTCGCTGGTGCAGGAGCTGATCGACAGGGGTTTCTTCACGCCCGAGGAGGCGCAGGCCAATACGCCCAAGAATCTGGTGACCCGGGCGCTGGGCATCGATGAGCACGTCGAGGTCGACGTACAGGAGCTGGAGACCGAGGCCGGCGATATCTTCCTGCTCTGCTCGGACGGCCTCAATGATATGGTAAATGATGAAGAAATTCGCTTAACCCTAAGTAAATATAGTGCTAATCTTTTCCAAGCGGCCCAGGAATTGGTGCGGCTGGCCAACCAAGGCGGCGGTAAGGACAACATTTCCGTCGTGCTCGCCCGACCGCGGCAGGCACAATCCGGACGTGCAGGGCTACTCGCGAAGGTGATGGGGCTTTTTACGAGGCGCAGCTGACAGGACACAACAATGGGCAAACTCGTACTCAGCTTGAATGGTGCGGTCCAGGGCGACTTCCAGCTCAACAAGGAGCGGATGACGATCGGCCGCAAGCCCGACAACGACATCCAGATCGACAACCTGGCCGTCAGTGGCAAGCATGCCCTCGTCATCACCATCCTTGACGATTCCTTCCTCGAAGACCTCGGCAGCACCAACGGCACCTACGTCAACGGCAAGCTGATCAAGAAGCACGCGCTGCGCGACGGCGACGTCATTGGCATCGGCAAGCACGAACTGAAGTACGTCAACGAGCACGCGACGGCTGACGACGAGGAGTTCGAGAAAACGATGATCATCAGGCCGGGCAGCGCCAGCGCGGCGATGTCGGCCGCCCGGGCGGCGGAAAGCGCGCCACCGCCCCCCCAACCTGCGGCGACGCCCGCCTATGCAGCGCCGGCCTCCTCCCCGACCCCGGCTTACGCCGCCCAGCCGGCACCGACGCATGCGCCCAGCGCCACGCCTGCACCCGCATCAGGCATGCCGCTGGGCAGGCTGCGCGTCCTGAACGGCCCGATTGCCGGCAAGGAACTCGAACTGACCAAGGCCTTGATCACGCTCGGCAAGCCCGGCGTGCAGGTTGCAGTCATTTCGCGGCGCCCCACCGGCTACTGCCTCACCCACATCGAGGGCGACGGCAAGAACGCCAACTTCCCGATCGTCAACGGCTCCCCGATCGGAACGCAGGCCTACTCGATGAAGAGCGGCGACATCGTCGAGATCGCCGGCATCAAGATGGAGTTCACGCTCACCCGCTGAAGTCGCAACGGGGAGCGGCGAGGAAAGCGCCCGCAAGGGCGCTTTTTCGTTGTGCCGGAGTGAAATCCCGTCGGCAGTCCGGCGCTACTTGGTCGAATGCGTGAACACGCCGTCCCAACCGGGTCCCGGCGGCTGCTTCCTGAACTGCTCGATACGCTCGACGTAGACCTTGTACAGCGCCGGTGCGCGCGAGGTCCGGCTCAGGTTCAGGAAATTCATCTCCGCGGTATCCCATTCCGCCGCCCGGTACATGCGCAGTGCCTCGCGGTAGAGTTTCAGTTCGTCCTTCCACCGGGTGTCGAGTTCGCTGCGCAGGCACAGCGGCTCGAAGATCGTGATGGGCCGGTCCTTGCCCTTGACCCGCACGCGATCGATTTCGCGATAGGCGTATTCGGGCACCGCCTCCCTGGTGCTCTCGCTGACGAGCATCGACACGCCGTAGCCCTTCGTCAGGCCCTCCAGGCGGGAACCGAGGTTCACCGCGTCGCCGAGCACCGTGTAGGCCATGCGGAACTCCGATCCCATGTTGCCGACGCTCATCGGCCCGGTGTTGACCCCGACGCCGATGCGTATCGCAGGCCAGCCGCGACTCGCGAACGCGCGATTCAGCTCGTCCAGCCGCGCCAGCATGCCGAGACCGGCCTGCACGGCATGGCGCGCGTGCTCGGGATCGCTCAAGGGCGCGCCCCAGAACGCCATCACCGCGTCCCCCATGTACTTGTCGATCGTGCCCCGGTGATCGTGGATGACGCTGGTCATCGGCGTCAGGAACTGGTTCATCAGCTCCGACAGTTCCTTCGGGTTGAGGCCTTCCGATATCGTCGTGAAGCCACGAATGTCCGAGAACAGCACGGTCATCTCGCGGTTCTCGGCCTCCAGGGAATAGGCTTCGGGCCGCCGCGCCATTTCGTCGACCAGGGCCGGCGGTACGTAGTGGCCGAAGAGACCGGTCAGCTGTCGCTTGCCGCGCGTCTCGATGAAATAGCCGTAGGACATGTTCAGCACGAACATCGTCAGCAGCATCAGCACGCCGGAGGCCAGGGGCAGGACCAGGTTGCCGACGGTCCATACCGCGAGGTTGAACACCACGAACCCGCCCAGCAGCGCGCCGGCCATCAGGGTCGCGGCCAGCGGGCTCAGCAGGGGCGCCATGATGGCCATCGTCAACCCGAAGACCAGCAGCAGCAGCACCTCGGCACCGAGCGTGTATTCGGGCAGTTGCCTGATCCTACCGTCGAGGATGCCGGCGATGAGGTTGGCATGCACCTCGACCCCCGGGTAAGCCTCGCCGACCGGCGTGGCGCGCAGGTCGAGCAGGCCAGGGGCGGTGGTGCCGACGAGCACGATGGCACCCTTCAGCAGCGCCTTGTCGGCGGTGCCGTGCAGCACGTCGGTGGCGGACACGTAGGGAAAGCTGCCCTTCCGTCCACGATACGGCACCAGCGCCTGCACGTGACGGTCGACGGGCACGGCGTAGCGTCCCACATCGAGCCATTCGAGCCCGGCGTAACCGCCGCCCGAGAACAGCGGCCGCTCGAAACGCGGTTTCACCTCGACCGAGCCCAGCGCGTGGCGCGCGATTTCCAGCGACAGCGCGCCGTAGTAGGCGCCATCGTGCTCGATCAGCATCGGCACGCGCCGCACTACGCCGTCGGAGTCCGGCTGCGGGTTGAAGTGGCCGCCGGCCAGCGCCCTGGACTGCAGCGCCTCGAGGTTGGCGCCGTAGCCGTCGGCGTGCCGGAAGGCGACGTTCTTCCCGGTGAAGGTGCCCTTCACGAACGTGGGCGGCGGCAGCGCGCCGATCCGGGCGACCTGCTCGTCACCCGGCGTCGCGAAGTTGAAGTAATAACCCAGCGCCACGGGGAAGCGGCCGATGGTGTCGGCGAAGCGCTGGTCGTAGTTCAGCGTCGGACGCAGGCGATCGATCGTCGAGCGGTAATTGGGATCCTCCCGGAATGCGGTGCCAGCCAGGGACTCGAGCACCCCGAGACCCGAGCTCGTGTCCGGCTCGGCGAACACGATGTCGAAGCCCAGCAGGCCCGCCTCGTAATCCTCGAACGCGCGGCGCACCAGCTCGGCAAGCTTGTCACGACCCCAGGGCCAGCGCCCTTCAGCGGTCAGGCTCTTTTCGTCGATGTCGACAATCACTATCCGCCGCTCGACGGTGTTCGGCATCGTCAGCAGCAGACGCTGGTCATAGGCGATGTTCTCGATCTGGTCGATGAAGCCTATGCGAGCCCAGTTCGAGGCGTGGATCACGAAGACCAGCAACACGACGAGGCCCAGCCCGATGCGCGTTGCATGCTCGCGCATGCGTCCCAAAAGCTTTTCCATCATTCAACCCCCGGCAAGCCGCGCCCCGTGCCTGGCCCGCGACGCTGCGGCCCCCCGGCCGCCCTGTATCCGTCAGCGCGCGTCGCCGCGCGCCAGTGTCCTCCACTTCCGTCGCTGGCGCGAGCCGGCGCGGCCCGGCGCATGCCTAGCGGGCGACCGCGCTTGCCGACGCGTGGATGGGAAACACCTTGTCCAGCCGCGCGAGCTCGAGCACGCTGAGCGCCGGCTCGCTGACGGCCACGAGCCCGAACTCGAGATGCTTCTTGCGTGCCGTCTGGTAAGCCTCGACGAGGCTGGCGATGCCCGAGCTGTCGATGTAGCTCACCCCGGACATGTCGACGAGGGTCGATTGCGCCGCGGCCAGCCGTTCGAGCAGCGCTCGCCGCACCTCGGCCGAACAGGAGAGATCGATGTCGCCCGCGAGGTGGACAATCGCGTAGCCGTGTTCCTCGGTGACCTTATATGTCATGGCACTGGTTCCGTGTACATGGTGCCGCGCCCGCGCGCGGGTCCTGGTTAGCCAATCTTCTTCTTCATGCGCAGGTAGTTGCCGCAGGGGCCATGGAGGTTCCCGTACGTGCAGTCATCCATGGACTGCCGGATGAAGAACGTGCCGAGGCCACCCGGCCTCAGGTCCTCCAGCCTGCGCGGCCTGATGTCATCGACATCGACCGGCGGCGCGAAATCCTTCAGCACGACCTCGAGTTCGGTGGCGGTGCTGGACAGCTCGAGTTCGATGACGCCCGAGGCGTCGCCCTTGTAGGCGTGCTGGATGATGTTCATGCACGCCTCGTTGACCGCCATCACGATGTCTGAGACGCACTTGGGGTTGCAGCCGCGGGCCTCGGCGGCCGCCTGCACCGTGCTCCGGATCAGGGCGAGCGAGCCGGCCACGGCTTCGAATCGCGCCAGCAGGGGCGGCTGCTCAGGCAGCATCGTCGAACTCGATTAGCAGCATCGTGATGTCGTCGTCGCTGCGCCGTCCCTGGGCGGACAGGGCCGACACGATCGCCGGCAGGCGCAGGTCGGGTCCCAGCGCGGCGCAGTCGTCCAGCAGCTGGCGCAGGCCGTCGAAGCCCAGCTGGACGCCCGCCGCGTCCCGGGATTCCGTCAATCCGTCCGTGACCAGGTAGACGCTGTCGCGGCCGAGGTCCAGCGTGTCCACCGGAAACGCGAGGCCCGGCACGATGCCGAGCGGCGGAACGCGCGCGGCGAAAGCGGCATGGCCACCATCCCGGCGTCGCAGCAGCAATGGCAGGTGTCCGCCGTTGGCGAGCGTCAGCCGGCGCCCGGCCGGTTCGATGAAACCGGCGATGAGGGTCACGAACACGCCGTGCGACGAGGTGTCGCAGAGCTCCTCGTTGACCATCGCCAGCAGGCGGCCGGGGTCGGTGACCGTCCGCGCGAGGCAGCGCAACAGGCTCGTGGTCTTCGCCATCGACAACGCGGCCGTCATGCCCTTGCCGGCCACGTCGGCGATGCTGAAGTAGATCCGCCCGTCCGGCAGCCGCATGAAGTCGTAGAAGTCGCCCGACACTTCATGCGCCGGGCGGTTCAGGCCGCGGATCGGCAGTGATCCGCCCGGAGCGGGCGGCAACAGGCCGAGCTGTATTTCCCGGGCCAGCCCGAGTTCCGTGCGCATGCGCTCCTGCTCGACCAGCGCCGCGGCCATCCGCGCATTGTGGATCGCGAGCGCCGCCGCGGCCGCCACCGTCGTCGCGAGGTGGACATCGGCTTCGCCGAAGTAGCCGTCACCGACACGTTTGTTGAGCACCTCGAGCGCGCCGATGGCCCGGCCCTGCACCGCCAGTGGCGCGCACAGGATGGAGCGCGTGACGAACCCGGTGTGGCGGTCGATGTCCGCGGCGAAGTGGGCGCTCTGTCCGGCGTCGTGGACGATCAGCACGCGCCCGGAACCGACCGACTCGCCGACGACGCCCTCCTCCGCGGCGAGCGTCAGGCCGGAGATGTCGATCGGACCCGCGCAGCGTCGGCACACGAGCGTGCGGCGCGCGTCGTCCAGCAGGAAGATCGAGGCCGCCTCGGCCTCGAGGTGGACGATGACCCGCTCGACCGCGTGCTGCAGCGTCTCCTCCACGTCGAGCGAACTTGCGAAATCCTGGATCAGGTCCGCGAGCATCGCGGCGAGCGTGCCGTCCGCATTCCCCAGTGCGTCACGCACCATGGAATCGGCAGCGGGCGGCGGCCTCACAGGCGGCCGAGGGCGGCCAGGTAGGCCTGTTCGTCGGGCATGCGTGACGCCTGCTGGGCCCGCCACAGCACCTCGGCGAGGCATTCGATCATGCGGTGCTCCGCCAGATGCTCGCCGTCGGGTCCGGTCGCCGCCGCGCACAAGCGGGCGTGGATGGCCCGGACACCCGGCGGGCGGTCGCTGCCGACCTGCTCGGCCAGCGCGATGTGCAGGCCCATGTGCAGGAACGGGTTGTGCTCGGGCTCGTCGCGGCCGAAATCCTGGGCCAGCAGGCGCTCGCCGTCACGCAGCAGTTCGTGATACTCGGGATGCCGCTCGATGACCCGCGCAATCACCGCTTCGAGGGGGCTGAGCGGCGCCTTGTCCGTCAGCTTGCGCCACACCTCGAGGAAATAACGCCGGGCGCCTTCACGATTGTCGACGAACATTGCATGTCCTCA